>Ga0194052_1000725_pt1 | contig 20258 bp, 14 predicted proteins | sample SepL226m_MetaG_FD_160117 | JGI IMG/M metagenome (GOLD analysis project Ga0194052, IMG submission 160117) | Anoxic zone freshwater microbial communities from boreal shield lake in IISD Experimental Lakes Area, Ontario, Canada - Sep2016-L227-6m | ecosystem: Environmental > Aquatic > Freshwater >...
CCCCAAGAGGCGCGGTAGCGGCGCCCCGAGATGGAGCCCATGCGCATTGCCGAGCGGACCCACCCCCACGCTAATCGGTGTTCATCAGCCTTTATCGGTGTTCATCGGTGTTCCATTCCTTGGCCGTTTTTTCTCTGCGTTCTCTGTGTTCTCTGCGGTGAGATTTCTATCCCTGAAATCCCGGAGGATCCTTTTCTTTTTGACCTGCGTCCAGCCTGTCTGGGGTGAACTAGGCCGGGTGGGTAGCGACGATTTATGGTTTACACCACGCTCGGCCGGGACAGTTGGCGTGGGGCGCGGATAGCCATGGACCCTCTCATTAGCTCCGGCCGGGCAATATGCGCCCACCAGTAATTAATATTTACCCCCCAACCGTGCAGGACGATATCTGGCATTAGAGTCCTCACCACCTATGAACTCAGGAGGAGACATGCCTGCCCAGGATGGCTCAAACAGCCTGATTTCCTCCGGTGCCCTAGCTCTCCATGGAAACGGCATGGAGGGCGTCCAGTCGCTGTTACGGCTAGTACCCTTTGGGATCGTGTTCCAGGACGCAGAGGGGAGGATCCTTACCGCTAACCCAGCTGCCGAAAATGTGCTCGGCCTTTCGTTTAATGAGATGGCGGGCCGCGAGAGCATGGACCCAAGGTGGAAGGCCATCCGCGAAGACGGCTCACCCTTCCCGGGTGAGGACCATCCGGCCATGAAGGCTCTGAAATCCGGCCTTCCTGGCGAAGCGGTCATGGGGGTGTTCAACCCGAGCAAGGTACGGACGACCTGGATCACCATCTCCGCTGTGCCGCTCTTCCGCTCTGGTGAGGACACTCCCTATCAGGTGATGACCACATTCCTGGATATCACCGAGCGCAGGCAGATCGAGGAGGAACTTCGCAAGAGTGAAGAATTGTTTCGTGCCATCTTCGACAGCAATACGATAGGAATTGTTGTCTCGACCGTAACCGGCCCCACGGATGGAGCCGTTCTGATCAGCAATCGCGCCTTCCAGGAACTGGTCGGCTATTCGAATGAAGAGCTGGCCTGCAGAAGCTACAAGGATTACACCCACCCGGACGATATCGAAGCCGAAGAGGCCCTGATTGAGGGGTTGACCGCGCAAACGCGCGCCTTCTATCAGATCGAAAAGCGGTACCTGCACAAAGACGGAAAAGTTGTCTGGGGGCGCATGCATGGCATCGCCCTGCGGAATCGGGAAGGGCAGGTCACCGGCGGCGTGTGCGTGATCGAGGACATCACGGGGCGCAAGCAGGCTGAAGAGGCCTTGCAGATGAGCCAGAGGACCCTTTTTGAGGCGCAGAAACTGGCCCATGTGGGTAGTTGGCACTGGGATCTTCAAACGAACAAGGTGGACTGGTCGCCCGAGATCTACCGCATCACAGGGCTTGAGCCGGACACTTATGACGGAAGCCCGGATGTGTTTCTGGAGATTGTCCATCCTGACGACAAAGAAGCCTTCACCGAAGTCATGAATAAAACGCTAGGCCGAGGGGAGACGACACCCCTCGAATACCGCGTGGTTCGCCCGGATGGCTCCGTGCGCACGGTATCCGCCACCGGGACCCTTGTCCTGGACGCAGAGGGCAGGACAACCCAATGCATTGGCACGATCCAGGACATCACGGAGCGCAGGCTGGCAGAGGAGGTCAACTTAAGACTGCAGCAACAGCTCCAGCAAGCCCAGAAGATGGAGAGCCTTGGGAACCTGTCCGGGGGCATTGCTCACGACATGAACAATGTGCTCGGGGCCATCCTGGGAATCGCCTCAGCCAATGTTCAGGTCCAACCCCCAGGAAGCCCCGCCCACAACTCCTTCGAAACCATTGTCAAGGCGGCCACCCGTGGCGGGGAGATGGTGCGAGGCCTCCTGTCCTTTGCCAGGGAGAGCCAGGCTGAAGAACGGACGCTGGATCTGAATACCATCCTCAAGGATGAGGTGGACCTCCTGGCACAGACAACACTGGCCAGGGTGAAATTGAAGTTGGACCTGGAGGCTGACCTCCAGCCGATCAGAGGGGACGAAGGTGCCTTGACGCATGCTTTCATGAACCTCTGCGTCAATGCCGTGGATGCCATGCCCAACAGCGGCACCCTCACCATTCGTACCCGGAATGTCGGGCGGGAGTGGGCTGAAGTAGCCATCGAGGACACAGGGTTCGGAATGTCCAAAGAGGTTCTTGAGAAAGCCATGGACCCCTTCTTCACCACAAAGGCTGTGGGCAAGGGAACGGGACTGGGTCTCACCATGGTTTACAAGACGGTACAAGCCCATCGCGGGCAGATCGAGATCCAGAGTCAGCCAGGCCGAGGAACGCAAGTGACGATTCGGTTTCCGGCCAGCGAACTCGTGATGACTGACCATGAAGTTGATTCAGGTGCTCGGATGGCTGTCCCTGCCCAAACGCTGAGAGTCCTCCTGGTCGATGATGATGAACTCATCAGGAGTGCCACCGGAATGGTCGTTCAGACTTTGGGCCACTCTGTGACGGCGAGTTCGAGTGGTGAGGAGGCACTGGCCTTGATCGAGGCAGGGCTGAGGCCCGATGCGGTGATCCTGGACATGAACATGCCGGGAATGGGTGGGGCCGGGACACTGCCACGTCTGAGAGAGATGCTTCCAGGTGTTCCTGTCCTGCTGTCCTCAGGTCGGACGGACCAAGCCGCACTGGATCTTAGCAAGGTCCACCGCTTCGTCACCTTGCTCCCCAAGCCATTCAGCATCAAGGAACTCAATGCGTGCCTTGAATCGCTTGCAGGAGGCTGAGGTTGTCCCTGAAACCGCGTTCAGCTCGGACCTCGAACGCGTGGCCTGGTGATGCCACAAGGTGAACTCATCTCCTGCAGGGTCGAACTATTTCTCTGGGCGTGGCTCTGTGGACATTCTCCCGCGCTGTCCTGCATTTGCCAGGCGAGGAGAGTGAGGGCGGGGCAGGGATGGGATAAGAAAAAAACAGGAATTGATTCAATTCACAATAAATGATGATGACAATGTCATTTGATTACCTAAAGCGGGGTCTCAGCTTGCGCATCATCCAGTGCTTCCCGAATGCTCCTGTCTGCTCGAGGGTGATGACAGCTGCCGAGGCCCTGGGGATCACCGCTGAAGTGGATGGCCTGTGCATCCATTTCGGCCCGCCGGAGAACCTGGAGGAGCTGAACAAGATCCTGTTCGTCATCCGCGCTAAGGACCTCGGTGGGATCGACGAGGAATCCCTGAACCCCTACTCGGTGTGCTGCTAACGGCGACTTAACGGTGGCTCGAGCCCGAGGGATCTCCGGGCGCGCCGCCGCTGCATGCGCCAGGCAAGGAGAGTGAGGGCCACGCTGGCGAGGGCGGCGGCGAGCCAGCAGGCGCGCACGCTGGTGAAGTCGTAGGCGGGGAGGCCGGCGCTACCGAGCCGGCCGCGGCCGATGAGCCAGCCGCTGAGCACATCCTGGGTGCCGGCGCCGAGGTAGCTGGCCACGCCTACGAGACCCAGGGCCGTGCCGGCGGCGGCCTTGGGAACCGAATCTACGGCCATGAGCCCGCCCATGAGGCAGACCAGCGAGCCGATCGAGAGACCGAAGCCCACCATGCTGAGGGCATCCAGGATCCAGGGGCCATGGGGTACCAGGAGCATCAGCGCCAGCGAGGCGCAGTTCAGGATGCCAAAGAGCACGGAGGGCTTGACCCGGTCGCCCAGGAAGACCACGTCCGAGAGCCAGCCGGAGGCGATGGTGCCGAGGACGCCGCACACGGAGCTGATGGCCACCAGGCTGCCAGCTTCCACCAGCGTGTAGCCCTTGGCGTGGTGGAAGTAGAACACGCCCCAGCTGTTGACGGCATAGCGGGTGACATAGACGGCAGCGCTGGCCGAGGCGATGCACCACACCAGCGGATTGCGCAGCACGCGCAGCTGGTCGGGGGTGAGCAGGCCCAAGGTTTTCACTGGGGCGGCCTCAACAGCGACAGTGGCGTTCGGGTCCAAGGGCTTGTGCCGAAAGAGCACCCAGATGAGCAAGACCCCGAAGGCCCCTGCGGTGGCGCTGGCGACGAAGCCCGCCCGCCAGCCCCAGGTGGCCACCACGAGGGAGGTGAGCAAGAAGGTGAGGGCCTCACCGATGTTGTGGCTGGCGCTCCAGAGGCCGTAGCAGGTGCCCCGCTGGCGGGGCTCGAACCAGCGCGTGATGCCCACGACACAGGCGCTGGCGCCCATGGACTGCAGCCAGCCATTCAGCCCCCAGAGCGCGGCGAAGCCCGCGAAGATCAGCCAGCCACCGGCCCAGCCGAGCGCCAGGTTTACCAGCGCCGAACCCACCAGGCCCAGGGCCAGCAACAGGCGGAGGTTCACGCGGTCCGCGAGGATGCCATTGGCGAACTTGCCGGCAGCGTAGGTGAAGAAGAGGGCGGATCCGGCGAGGCCCACCTGGGCTTCCGTGAGTATCCCGGTGGACACCAGGGGTGCCTTCACCACGGCGAGGCTGAGGCGGCACACGTAGTAGAGCCCATAGCCAAGCGTGGCCCCCGCCAGCACGGCCCACTGGCGACCCGTGACCTCGCCCCAGCCGAAACGGCTCACTGCAGCGCCCCGGGAACAGGGGCCTGCAGCAGCGTGGGCAGGACGGGAGCGGTAACCAGCATGCCCCATCGAACCACGCCCCCTCGGCGGCGGGACAGGGGTTTTCTGGCCGCTTCTCCGCTCCCTGGTGCCGGTAGGCTGGTTTGACTCTTCCACGCGGTTGCCTTTTCCTCCGGAGCGCTCATGATCCTGCCGACCCGCCTCTCCCTCGTGGCCGCGCTGCTGCTCTATGGCTGCTGCCCCGTGCTCGTCGCCCAGGCCCCCAAGGCGGCGGCGGTGACCTCGACCACGCTGCTCAAGACCACAACCACCTGGAACGGGGCGCCCATCACCTATTCCAAGTCCGGCAGCCCCGAGATCCAGTCCGTCGTCGTCGAGATCCCCGCGGGAGCGGCCACGGCCTGGCACCTCCACCCCGTCAACAACATCGCCTATGTGCTCGAAGGAAACGTGCGCCTCGAGCTGGACAACGGCACGACGAAGGCCTTCCACGCGGGGGAGTCCTTCGCGGAGGTGGTGAACACCTGGCACCGGGGGGCCAATGTTGGCGAGGGTCCGCTCAGGATCCTCGTGATCTACCTCGGCGAAGTCGGCACGCCCCTCTCCGCCGCCAAGGGCAGCGTGGCTCTGGAGAAGCACTGAGCTCGGCGTCGGCCCCCGGGCCGCAGACGAACCGGGGGCCATGGTACGATGGGTTGGCCTTCCTGCTGCCCGGCGCAGGGACTGAACCTGCTGGCCTCGCCGCCTGCGGCCCGTTGCTCACCACCCTCTGATTGAAGTGACCATGAGCCGATTCTGGAGTCCCGTCGTTCGCACCTTGACCCCGTATGTGCCCGGCGAACAGCCGAAGCAGGAACGCATCGTCAAGCTCAACACGAACGAGAATCCCTACGGGCCCTCGCCCCGGGCCCTGGAGGCCATCCGGGCCGCCACAGGCGATGCCCTGCGGCTCTACCCGGACCCGAACAGCGAGGCCCTGAAGGGCGCCCTGGCGGCGCAGCTGCAGGTCCGCCCGGACCAGGTCTTCGTCGGCAACGGCTCCGACGAGGTGCTGGCCCACGTGTTCCAGGCGCTGCTCAAGCAGGAGCGGCCGCTGTGGTTTCCTGACATCACCTACAGCTTCTACCCTGTCTACTGCGGCCTCTATGGCATCGCTTCGCAGACCCGGGCCCTGGCGGAGGACTTCTCCATGCGCGTGGAGGACTACCTGCCCACGCCGGACCAGCGGGCGGGCGGGATCATCTTTCCCAACCCCAACGCACCCACGGGCTGCCCCGTGCCGCTGGCAGGCGTTGAGCGCATCGCGGCCGGGAATCCGGACGCCGTGGTGGTGGTCGATGAGGCCTACGTGGACTTTGGCGGCGAGAGTGCCGTCCGCCTGGTGGACCGTCACCCGAACCTGCTGGTGGTCCAGACCTTCTCCAAGAGTCGCTCCCTCGCCGGTCTGCGGGTGGGGTTCGCGGTGGGCCATCCCGAGCTCATCGAGGCGCTAGAGCGGGTGAAGAACAGCTTCAACTCCTACCCGCTCGACCGCCTGGCCCTGGCGGGCGCGGTGGCCTCCGTGCAGGACGTGGAGTACTTCCAGGCCTGCTGCCAGAAGGTGATCACCACGCGTCAGCGCCTGGTCGCGCAGCTGGGCGCCCTGGGCTTCGAGGTGCTGCCCTCCGCCGCCAACTTCATCTTCGTCCGCCACCCCGGTCGGGATGCCGCCACCCTCGCCGCAGAGCTGCGCCAGCGGGCCATCATCGTCCGGCACTTCCGCCTGCCCCGCATTGATCAGCACCTGAGGATCACAGTGGGCACGGATGAGCAGTGCCAGCTCCTGGTCACAGCGCTGGCGGAGATCCTGGGCCGCTGATTTGTCCCGGCCTAGACCAGGCGTGGCTCGATCTCTTGAATGAGCGCCTGGAGAGCAGGCAGCTCGAAGGGCTTCTGGAGGAACCCTGAGGGGATCTGGTCGCCAAACTGCCAGGTGGCGTCCTGCTGGGTGTAGCCGCTGATGAGCACCACCCGGATCCCGGGGTGGAGGTCGCGCAGGGCCCGGAAGGTCTCGGCGCCGCTCAGCGTCGGCATGGTCAGGTCCAGCAGTACCCAGTCGATCTCCTTGGCATGCTCGAGGAAGAGGGCGATGGCCTCGGTGCCGTCCGCGGCCAGCAGCGTGCGGAACCCCAGGTAGGCCAGCATGGCGGCGGTGGCGTCCCGAACCAGGTCATCATCGTCCACGATCAGGACAAGACGGGAGTCCCGGGGGTCGCCCCCAGGGGCTTCGGCGTTCGCCAGAACCTGAATGGGTGCTGCAGGGGCAGGGTCGGGGCTGGGGCTGACCGGGAAGAGGATCCGGACGTTGGTTCCTTGGCCGGGGCTGGTCTCAATCCGCAGGGCGCCGTGGTGTCCCCGCACAATGCCCAGCACTGCGGACATGCCCAGCCCCCGACCGGTGAACTTGGTCGTGAAGAAGGGATCGAAGAGTCGGCCCAGGGTGTCCTGATCCATGCCGGCGCCCGTATCGTCCACCTCGACGAAGACGTAGCGGCCCGGGGCTGCCTTCTCATCGAGGAGGCTGCCTGCGAGGTAGGCCTCGTCCGCCTCCAGGACACCCGTGGAGATCGAGACGGTGCCGGGCTGGGTGCCGATGGCTTCGGAGGCATTGGTGATGAGGTTCATCACCACCTGCTGGACCTGCCCTGGATCGGCATGGGTGTTGGGCAGGCCTGCGGTCAGGTTGAGGTTCAGGGTGATGGTCCGGGAGAGTCCCACCCGGAACAGGTGCACGTTCTCCTCGACCACCTCATTGAGGTCGAGGTCCTTCACATCGAAGGTGCCCCGACCCGAGAAGGCCAGCATCTGACGCACCAGGTCCGTGGCACGGCGGTTCGCCTGCAGGCTGCGCTCCAGGAAGGCGCGAGCAGGCGAGTCGCCGGCCTGGACGTGCAGGGCCAGCTCCAGGTTCGCCAGCATGGCCATGAGAAGGTTGTTGAAGTCATGGGCGATGCCTCCGGCCATGACGCCCAGGCTCTCCAGCTTCTGGGCGTGGAGGAGCCGCCGCTCAAGCTCCAGGCGGGTGGTCTCCCACTCCCGGTGTTCGGTGATGTCGAGGCAGGAGCCGATGTAGCCCACGAAGGCGCCCGTGGAGTCATGGCGGGGATGGCCTTCGTCGATCACCCAGCGGAAAGCCCCGTCCTGGCGGCGCAGACGGTACTCGGTGCGGAAGGGCTGGCGAGTCGCCCAGGCGGTGAGGTAGGTCCGTGCGCACCGGAGGACATCCTCGGGATGGACGACTGCCTGCAACCCGGACCGCAGGAGGGGGTCCCTGCCGAGCCCGACAAAGGCCAGGAACCGGTCATTGAACCAGCTGAGGCGCTTGTCGGGGCCCGTGAGCCAGATCATGGCCGGCGAGCTGTTGGCCACGGACTCGAAGAGCGTCTGGCTTTCCCGAAGGGCAGCCTTGGCCTCCTCTTGCTTGGTCTCGTCTTCCAGGCAGAGCAGGAACATGGCCCTGCCGGCGGCCTGGACCAGGGCCAGGGAGGCCCTAAAGGCGGCCACGCGGATCACGCCCTGCTGGTCGACGGTCGTCCGGTAGCTCAGGCCGGTCGCTGGCTCGCCGGCCTCCAGGATGCGCCGGGCAGCCCGCTGCACCGTGCACTCAGTGCAGGCTAGCCCGTTACCGCAGCCCTGGGGCTCAGCCATGGCCTGGACACAGCCGAGGGCATTGCCGAAGCCCAGGGATCTCAGCAGGGCCCCGGAGCGCCCGGTGTAGGTCTCGAAGGCCCGGTTGGTGTCGATGATCTGAAACCCGGTGTCCAGGCGGCACATCATCACCGGGGCGTTCTGGTAGATGGCCTCCATCTCGAGTCGGTTGTGGTCGAGGGCCTCCTGGGCACGGCGGTGGTCTTGCCGCGTCCGCCACTCGCGGAGGGCCCGGTCCACAGAGTGGCGCAGCTCCTGGAAGGCCGCCTTGGACTTGACCAGATAGTCCAGGGCCCCAGCCCGCAAGACATCCACGGCCATCTGCTCACTGCCGAAGCTGGTCATGACCAGGAAGGGGATCGGCACCCCCTCCGTCCAGCCCTGAAGCAATTCCAGGGCCTGACCATCGGGGAGGTTCATGTCCACCAGTGCGAGATCTGGGAGGCTAGCGGCCAGCGCCGCCCGGCAGGCGGCCAGGGTCTCCACGACCTCCACGGTGTAGACCGGGGCGCTTCCCTCCAGAGCCCTGCTGATGGCCTCGGCATGGGCGGGATCGTCCTCGACCACGAGGACCCGGAGAGGGCGGACGTCCATGGGTTGGCCTCTCCTCCTCAGTAGGGATACTTGTTCCAGGCGAGCCAGTAGTAGCCGCAGGTATCCATCAGCGAGACGAACTGCGGGAAGTCCACAGGCTTGACCAGGTAGCTGTTGGCGTGGAACTCGTAGGCCTTGGCCATGTCCGCCTCGGCTGCAGAGGTGGTCAGGATCACCACCGGGATCGGGGCGAGGGCCGGGTCCTGCTTGATGGCTTTCAGCACTTCGAGGCCATCGACCCGCGGGAGGCGGAGGTCGAGCAGGATGAGGCCAGGACGGGGGCAGGCCTCGGGATCAGAGTAGTCTCCCTGCTGGTAGAGGTAGTCGAGCGCCGCCTGGCCATCCGGCACGTGGATGAGGCGGTTGGCGAGCCGGAAGCCCTCGAAGTTCCGCCGGACAATCTCCGCGTGGGCGGGCTCATCCTCCACCAACAGGATCACAAAGGCTTCGCCCATCATCGCGCCTCCCCCGGTGCTGCTATTGCTTTCGGCAGCGTGAACAGGAAGCATGAACCCTGACCCGCCCCTTCGGACTCCACGCGGATGGTGCCGCCGTGCACCTCCACGATGCGCTTGATCAGGGCTAGGCCGAGGCCGGTGCCTTCGGTGCGCGCATCGAGCTTCTCGAACAGGCCGAAGACCTTCCCGTGGTAGCGGGGGTCGATGCCCAGGCCGTTGTCCCGGACGAAGAACTGGGTATGTTCGCCAGCCCGCTCCACCCCGAGGTGGATGCGGGGGCTGGGCTGGTCGCCCATGTATTTCACGGCGTTCTCCAGCAGGTTCTGCCAGATCTCCACCAGGCGGGGCCGGTCGCCCAGCAGGGGCAGCTCCACCTCGTCCACAGTCACCTCGACGCCGCGCAGGGTCAGGCTGCCTGCTACGGCCTCCAGAGCCTCCTTGGCAAGGGCCTGGAAGCTGGTCCGGGCCGGAGGATTCACCACCCGCCCGATGCGGGAGACCTCCAGCAGGTCCCCCAGCAGCCGGCTCATTTTCTCCGTCGCCCCATGCATGTAGAGCAGGTCCTTCTTCACCCGCTCGGTCTCCTGCTTGGCCAGGTCCTCCTCCAGGTAGCCCAGGAAGGTCTTGACCGTGACCAGGGGGCTCTTTAGGTCGTGGGAAACCAGGTAGGTGAAGCGCTCCATCTCCGCGTTCTTCTGGCGCAGCTCCTCCTCCCGGGTCTTCCGCTCGGTGATGTCTTCGAACACCGTGGCGAACTGCCCTGGCCTGGGGGAGATCACCGAGATGCGGAAGTAGCGCGCCAGGGGCGGGTAGTAGGTCTCGAAGGCATAGGGTTGGCCCCCCTGGGCCACCCGGGCGAACTCGTCCAGGTAGGGCGGGGGCTCCAGGCCATAGAGCTGGGAGCCCAGGCGGTTCTGGGTAGCGTCCAGGTCGAGTCCCGTGTGGCGCCGATAGGCGGGATTGACGTCGAGCACGAGGTAGTCCAGCGGGCTGCCGATCTCATCCAGGACCAGCTGATGGAGGGCCACCCCTTCCGCGAGGTTTTCGAAGAGGGTCCGGAACTTCCGCTCGCTGAACTGGAGGGTGTCCAGGATCTTGTGGTGCTCGGTGAGGTCGTTGATGATGGCGAGTCCTACCCGGAGTCCCTGGCCCCGGTCCACCAGCTGCAGGCGGGTTTCTACCGGGTATTCGGTGCCGTCCTTGCGGCGGTGGGTGAGCTCTACGGCCAGCGTCTCCCGTCCTCCTGCGGCGAGGGGGGCGAGCAGCGCCTTGAAGGAGGCGGGCGATTGGGTTGGCTTGACGTCGGTCATGGTCATGGCGAGCAGTTCCTCGCGGGTGTAGCCGAGGTTCCGCACGGCCCCGTCGTTGGCGAAGAGAATTCGCAGCGTGTCCGGATCGAAGACGCAGATCTCGCTAAGGCTCCGGGCGATGGCCTGGCGCAGCCAGGCCAGCTCCTGCTCCTGGGCGTAGCGCGCCTGGAAGTAACGTGATCGCTGGTGCCGCCAGAAACCGGCAATCGTCACCCCGATGCACAGCATCAACAGGGCTGACAGCAAGATCGTGTGGAGAACCTGCTGCCGGAAAGGCTCGTAGGCTTCGTCCTTGTCCATGCGCGAGACCAGGAACCAGGGGGAATCCGGGATGGGCCGCACATCCGCCAGAGCCTGGTTGCCCCGGTAGTCCCGGCCCTCCACGACCCCGACCTGGCCTCTCACAGCCATGGCTGCGGGCAGGTCCTTCCGCTCCAGCGGGAACCGGAGACTCAGTGCCGCATCCGCCTGGAACTTCAGCTGGTTGAGATAAACCACCTCCTGACCATCCTGCTTGACAAGCAGGGTCTCGGCGGTCCGGGCGGAGGTGGGCCAGCGGCTGATGAAGGGGTAGAACTCCAGGCTGGGATCGATGCGCAGAGCGGCAATGCCGATCATCCGCTGGGGATCACGAGGGTCAGGCACCGGGATGCGGATGGACAGGTAGACCCGCTGGTCCTCCTCACTCCGGTAGAAGTCCTGGAACAGGGGCCGCCCCAGGGCGATGGCGGTCCTGAAACCCCGGAGGACCCCGGCGCTGGTCTTGGGGAGGTCCGAGGGGATGCACAGGAGCTCTTTCCCGTCCAAATCCAGCAGCCGAATCCGGTCGTAGACGCGCTGGTGCCAGATGGACTCGAGCCAGCTCTGCAGCAGTGCCCGGGCCTCGGGTTCCCCCTTCCCGACCTGGGCTCGCTGGAATAGCGCGGCAAAGGCCTGGTTCCGGCCCAGGGCCCAGGCATCCGCGAGGCGCTCCTGCCGCCACTGGGCGATCTGGCGGGCCTTCAACTCACCGATGGAGGAAAGCTGGGCGTGGATCTTGGTCTGTTCATCCCGGTACTGGCGGCGGAGGTAATCGGCGCTCGCCCCCACGATCGCCAGCATAAGGAAGCCGGCCAAGACCAGCAGACCGATGGGTTTCCGCCACTCGGGCGCAGGCTGCTCAGCCATGGGGATAAGCCCGCCGGCAAGTAGCCAGGGCTGGCCCGCCCCCGGAGGGCAGGCCTCGGCCAGCTTTGGAAATGGGAGAGGAGAGCATCTAGGCTTCTATCGAAACTCCTGGGGCAAAGCATGACTTTTTACAACTCTGGAGTTCGAGGGGAGTTGATCTGTCTTGGACCTTGCCGTTAACCCTGCGGACCCTATGTTTTGAGCAGAGGCAATCGTGTCTAGCACCACCCGAGCTGGAGCTGCCATGACCAAGACCTTTGACACCCTCATCCCCGGCATCGAGCAGCGTGAGTCCGGCTGGATTCAGATCCGGGAGCGTCTCGCTCGGGACGCCCGGGAAGCCATCCACCCCACCATCACCATCTCGCGCGAGTTCGGGTGCGAGGGGCATGCCCTGGCCCAGCGGCTGAGGGCGCTCCTCGACGAAGCCTCGACGGAGCCCTGGCATGTCTTCGACAAGGCACTCGTGGAGAAGGTGGGGCAGGACGAGAAGCTCTCCCGGCACATCCTCAGTCGCCTGGGTGATGAGAGCCATGCCGGGGACGTCCTCAAGACGCAGTTCGGCTTCCTCACCCATGACGATGTCTACGCCAGCGTGGTCAAGCACCTGGTTGGCATCGCCCGGGCTGGGTGCGCGATCATCGTCGGCCGCGGGGGCGCCCTGGCCTGCCAGGGTCTGCCGAACTGCTTCCACTTCCGCCTGGTGGGCAGCCTCGCCTTCCGGGCCGCCACCCTCGCCCAGCGCCGGGGACTGCCCCTGGCCGAGGCTGAGGAGCTGGTGCGGGTCCAGTCGCGGGTTCGGGAGAAGTTCGTCAGCGACCACCTCCACGCCGACATCACGCTGCCCCATTGGTACGATGCCGTCTTCAGCAATGAGCGCCAGGACGTGGACAGCATTGCCCGGGCCTGCCTGTTGCTGGTGCTGGCCAGGTGGCCCGAAAAGACCTTCTTCAGGCACTGGAAGGGCTAGGCAACCGCTTTTCTGGCTGGGTCTAGACCAGCCCCTCGCGGATGGCGTAGCGGGTCAGCTCGGCGGTGGTGTGGAGGTCGAGCCGCTCTTTCAGCGTCCGGCGGTAGACCACCACGGTCGCCGGGGAGATGCCCAGCTGCTCGGCAATCTGGCTGGAGCGCAACCCCTCGGCCAGGGCTTTCAGCACCTGCCGCTCCCGCTTCGAGAGGACCGTCGCCGGGGGACTCAGGGACCCGGCCGCCCCGTGCTGCTGGCCCATCAGGGTCTGGGTGGACTCGGGGCAGAGGTAGCTCCGGCCTGCGGCGAGGGTCTGGATGCCCCGGAGGAGTTCCTCCGAGCCGGCGGACTTGATGATGTAGCCCAGGGCGCCGGCCTTGAGCATCTCCTTGATGAAGATCCGGTCCGCATAGCCCGTGAGCGCGAGGATGGCGAGCCGGGGGAAGAGGTGAGTGAGCTGCCTGGCTAGGTCGATGCCACTGGCATCCGGCAAGGCGATGTCGAGCAGGAGTACCTCGGGTTGTTGGGCCGCCACCATGGTCAGGATCTCCTGGCCCGTACCAGCCTCCCCCACGATCTCCAGGTCTGGTTGCTGAGTGAGGACCATCCGCAGGGACTCCCGGAACAGGCGGTGGTCATCGCCCAGGGCAATGCGGATGGTCATGCGGGCTCCCCGGAGCCCTCAGGTTCCAGGGGAATGTCGAGGGAGACCACCCAGCCCCCGCTGGGGCTCCGGTGGACGCGGAAGGCACCTCCCAGCTGCAAGGTGCGCTCACGAATGCTCCGGAGGCCGAAGCCCTTGGCCGTCTCGAGGACCTGCTCCGGGGCTTTGGTGCCGCGGCCCGTGTCGGCGGCTTCGATGAACAGCCGCTGATCCTGGAGGCGCGTGGACAGGCGGACCCGCTTCCCGCCCGAGTGCTTCGCGGCGTTGATCAGCAGCTCCCGGGCGGCACGGAAGAGGAAGGTGGCGAGGGCAGGGCTGAGGGACTTGACCAGGCCGTCATCCTGGACCTCCACCTCAAGCCCATAGGTGTCCGCCAGTTCCTCCCTGAGCCCCTCCAGGGCCGCGACCAGGCCTAGCGTCTCCAGCACCGGCGGGCTCAGCTGGGAGGTGAGGGAGCGCACACTCCGGCTCGCCTCCAGCAGGGTGGCCTTCATCTGGGCGGTCAGGGCGCCGCGCTGGGCGGTGGTCCGGGCCGCGGCCAGCAGGTCGAGCTGGTGGGTGGTGACGTGGAGCAGCTGCCCCAGGTCGTCGTGCAGGTCATGGGCAATGGCCCGCCGCTCCCGCTCCTCGGCCAGGGTGGTCTCCACGGCGAGGTGCCGCACCTGCCGGGTGCGCTCGATCACCTGACGCTCCAGCTCCTCCTGGACGGTCTGCCGCTTTCTTGCGGCCTCCTTGCCCAGGGTGTTGTCCACTACCGTGGCGAGGGAGTGGAGGAACCTCCCCTCGGCGTCTCGCCTGGCGTCGGAGTTGACCAGGGCCGGGAACTCGGAGCCGTCCTTGCGCCGGAAGTCCGCCTCCACGTCCCGGAGGCGTCCCTCTCGGAGGAGCTCGGGAAAGGCCCACTGGAACGTGGCACGGCCCGCCTCCGTGAGCAGCTCGCGGATGTGCAGGCGGCCGACGACCTCCTCCCGGGTGTAGCCCAGCATGCTGAGCATGGTGTCATTCATCCCGAGGACAGTGCCCTGGGCGTCCAGGGAGTGGTAGCCGCAGGGGGCGCGGTTGTAGAGGTCGGCGTATTCCGCGGTGCGGAACTCCAGCTCGACCGTGCGTTCGCGAACGAGCTGCTCGAGCTGGATCTGGTAATTCTCCCGCAGCCTGCGGGCCGCGTGGCGCTCGGTGATGTCGCTGAAGGCGATCAGGCGCTCCTGATTCACCCCTGGGACGACTTCCTCCAGGCTGATCCAGGCCGCGGCCCCGTCCGCGGGCAGGAGGGCCAGCTCGTAGGGGCTGACGGGGTTTCCGGTCGCCGGTTCAGCCATGTGCTGCAGGAAACGGCGGCGGCTTGGGGCGTCCAGCAGCCGGGCAAACGAGCGACCGGGCAGCCGGCCGCGATAGACGCCCAGGATGGAGCCGGCCATGAGATTGGCCCGGCGGATGAGGCCCCCCGCATCCAGTGTGATGAAGCCGACGGGTGCGAAGTCGTAGAGGTTCGTGTATTCCGCGAGGCTGGTCAACAGCTCTTCGCGCGTCTCGAGCAGCTCGTCGTTCTGCATCTCCAGCTCGACCTGGTGGACCTGCAGCTCATGGACCAGGCGCAGCGCTGACAGCTCTGCAAGCGTCCCCAGGGGCCGCTGTTGCTCGGTCAGCTGCGCCTCCGCCTTTTTCCGGCAGAGTTTCGGATGCCAAGGTTTCCGTGCGGGTGAGGCCATCCGTAGCGCTCCAAAAACACCCGGGTTGAGAACTGGACAAGGACGGTGGAACGGGACGGCTCCTCCCAGGATAGGCCTGAATCCGAGGCCATGCGGACGGCATATTCTGAGGACTACGACGTCTTGTGACATCCCCGGCCGCGTAGGCCCAGCGCGGCACCGGTGCTGCGTGGCCTCGGATAGGGCGGCCGGTCGTGGGCAAACCGGGGCCTCAGAACCAGAGAGGCGAGAGGGTATCCAGCAGGCGGGCCAGGATGTCCCGGTTGCGGCGGGTCCGGGCCTCCCGACCCGAGAGGAGGGGAAAGGCCGGGTCGGGATCGTGCAGCTGCTGACCGACCTCGGGGCCCAGGGTGGCCTTCCAGCGCGCCACCCAGTCGGGCGGCAGGTCCAGGGGCAGGGGGAGGTCCATCACGGTGTGGTAGAGGATGGCCCAGACCCGGGCCACCACCTGGGCCTCGTAGCCGCCCCCGAGGGTGAGCAGCAGCCGATCCTCGGCATGGGTCTCGGCCAGTGCCAGGATGCGGCGGAAGAGGGTCTCGAAGGTCTGGGTGGTCAGGGCCAGGTCACCGAGGGGATCAGAGAAGTGGGCATCTGCGCCGGCCTGCACCACCAGCACCTGGGGCTTGAACCAGGCGAGGGCCTTGGGCACCACGGCTTCGAAGGCCTCCAGGTAGTCCTCGGCGCCGGTGAAGGGCTCGAGGGGGATGTTCACGGCGGTGCCGGGAGCGCGGGGGCTGCCCGTCTCCTGGATGTGTCCGGTGCCGGGGTAGAGGTAGTGGCCGGACTCGTGGAGGCTGATGGTCAGGACCTGGTCATGGTTGTAGAACAGGTTCTGGACGCCATCCCCGTGGTGGAGATCAATGTCCAGGTAGGCCACGCGGAGGCCGCGGTCCACCAGGGCCTGGATGGCCACGGCCAGGTCGTTGTAGAGGCAGAAGCCCTCCGCGCGTTCCCGCTGCGCGTGGTGCAGACCGCCGCCCAGCTGCAGGACCCGGCGCTCAGTGCCATCCAGGAGCAGGCGCGCCCCGTGGAGGGTGCCGCCTACCAGCCACCGTGCGGCTTGGTCCATGCCCGGGAAGATGGGATTGTCCGGAGTGCCGAGGCCGAAGGGTTCCCCCTGGGCTGCGAGGGCCTCGCCCCGGTCCAGGGCTTCGACCATGGCCACGTAGTCCTCGGCGTGGACCGAGAGGATCTCCTCCCTGCTGGCGGCCGGCGGCGCAACGGGGTCCACCGGGCACCCTAGGCTGCGCAGAAGGTCCAGCAGCATCCCCAGCCGCGACGGCGTGAAGGGGTGCTCGGGCCCGAAGTCGTACCCGGCGTATTCCGGGCGGTAGATCAGTGTGGCCATGGCTTCGGCAGGGGCCAGAGCACTTCGAAGTGGGCGGCGCGCATGGCTTCAGCCAGGGGCCGAGACTGGTTCGAGCCCACCCGCAGCACCGTATGGACCGTGCCGTCCGGGGCGGGGGAGGTCAGGATCGAGTGGATGTTGACGTTGCGCTCGGCCAGGAAGGCGGTCATGCGGGCCAGCTCGCCGGGCTTGTCCGCCAGGGCCACCTCCAGGCGCGAGGTGGGCTTGCTGACACCCGTGAGGTTGATGAGGGCATCCAGCAGGTCCATGCCGGTGAGGATGCCCACCAGCTCCGCGCCATCGACCACAGGCAGGCAGCCGATCTTGTGCTCTCGCATGATCTTGGCCGCGTCCTCCACGGGATCCAGGGGATCGGCGGTGAGGACATGGGTGCTCATGGCCAGGGTCACAGGATCGCTGGCGGTGTGGGGGGTCGTGCAAAAGGAACTGGTGGCGAAGCGGAGATCGCGGTCCGTGAGGATGCCCACCACGCGACCCCCGTCCACCACGGGCAGGTGACGGTAGCCGTGGGCTTCGAAGAGGGCATAGGCCTCCCCGAGCGTGGACCCGATGGAGAGCACGGTCACGGGACTGTGCATCCTGTCTTTGACAAACAAGGTGCCCTCCTCTGCTATTGGGTGCGGAAACCGACCTGGGTGAAGGCGAGGCGCGGGCCGGGCTGGAGTGCCAGTGCCTGTACCGGCGCGGTGAGCTCGGCTGGCACGAGTACCTGGGCCTCAATGCTGGCGAGCCAGGGAAGCTCTTCCACCAGATGGGTCAGGCGGCCCAGGGTCTCGGCCAGACCGCAGTCGGGGCTCAGGTGCAGCCGCTGGATCACATCGGCGACATCGAGATTTGTGAGCGGCGTGATGCGCAGGATGGAACCCACGCCGGTGCGACGGAAGCGCCAGATGGGTCCGAAGTCCGGATCCGCCGAGAGGCCGAGGGTGATGCTGGTCGGCTTGGGCAGGGAGAGGCCGGGGGCGACCTCGGCGACGGCCACGCCGAAGCAAGCCAGGAGCTCCCGGGCCTGGGTGGCACTGAGCACCCGCGGGGCCGAGCCTTCGGCGGCACCCTCGAGCAGGTGCTCCACCCGGCGCCGGGCCTCGCCGGCGTCCAGGTCCTCGTAGCTCAGCACCCGGCCTGGGGGCTGCATCCGGAAGTGGGCATAGTCCACGACCTTGGAGAGGGCCAGGGCGGCGGACTCGGGGAAGCGGTAGGACGGGAAGGTCCGGTGCACCCCGCCGCCGTCGCCCAGGGCACCCGCCGCTCCCACGGCCACGGCGCCGCTGACCCCCATGAGGGATAGCAGCGTGGGCTTGGCGATGCCGGTGGCGCGCTCGGCCCGCACCGCCGCGCGGCGGATGGCCCGGGCCACCAGGTTCGGGTCGCAGTCCCCCACGCAGGCAAAGGTGGCGATAAGGGCATCGACGTCGGGGTGTTCCAGCGCCGCCAGACAGGCTCGCTCGTAGTGTTCGGCAGTGGCCATGGTGTGGAGGTCCACCACGCCAGGGCCGGCGAGGTGCATGCCGTTGGACTCGCAGGCGTCCGCACAGATGGTGGCCACGCCGCCGGAGTTGCTCACCACGGCCACCCGGTTGCCCCGGGGCAGGGGCTGGTGGGACAGCAGCAGGGCGATGTCAAAGAGCTCTTCCAGGGTGTCCGCCCGGATCACACCGGCCTGGTGGAACAGGGCCTCCACTTCCGCGTCGTCCCGGGGGCTGGCGCCGATGTGGGCCTGGGCCATGCGGCGGCCCGCGTGGCTGCGGGCGCTCTTGACGCAGAGCACCGGCTTGCGGTGGGAGATGCGGCGGGCCAGGCGGGCGAAGCGGCGGGGGTTGCCGAAGGTCTCCAGGTAGAGCAGGGCCACATCCGTGTCCGGGTCTTCCTCCCAGTACTGGAGGAGGTCATTGCCGGAGACATCCGCCCGGTTGCCTGCGGAGACGAAGGTGGAGAAACCCAGGCCGCGCTCGGCGGCGTATTTCAGGATCACCACGCCCAGAGCCGCAGAGTGGCTGAAGAACCCGACCCGGCCCCGGGGGGGCATGGCCGAGGCGAGGCTGGCGTTCAGCTGCACGGCGGGATTGGTGTTCAGGAGGCCCAGGCAGTTGGGGCCCACCAGTCGCGCCCCCCGGCTGCGGGCCAGATGCAGCAGGCGCTCCTGGCGCCGGGCGCCATCGGGGCCGGACTCGGCAAAGCCGGCGGCCAGGGCCAGCAGGCCCCGGGCGCCCTTGTCGAGGGCGGCCTTGGCCATGGGGACCACCTTGGTGGCCGGGACCGCCAGGACCACCAGGTCCGGCGCCTCCGGCAGGGAATCCAGGGAGGGATAGGCCCGCACTCCTTCGATGGCCCGGGCATGGGGGTTGACGGGGTAGACCACCCCCTTGAAGTGGCCTTGCAGGATGTGGCGGAAGATGGCGTTGCCCACGGAGCCGGGATCCCGCGAGGCCCCCACCACAGCCACGGTCTCCGGACGCAGCAGGGGCACCAGCGAGTTGGCCGCGGCGACACGCTCACGGATCTCGGCCCGCTCCCGCTGGGCCTGCGGGGCGTTGAGGGGGAAGTGCACGTGGATGATGCCGCCCTCCATGGCCCGGCGGGTCTCGAAGCCGGAGTCCCGAAAGACATTGCTCATCTTCTCGTTCTCGTAGAGCACGTCCGCTTCGAAGCCCAGGTAGCCGGCCCCAGCGGCGAGGCCTGCCAGGCGCTCGAGGATCAGGCTGCTGATGCCCCGACCCTGGTGCTCGTCGGCGACCATGAAGCTGACCTCGGCATTGGCGCCGCCCTCGCCCACGTAATTGCCCAGGCCCAGGACGCGCTCCTCCGCACCCTCGCCCTCCACGGCCAGGAGGCAGGCCCGCAGGTGGGGATTTTCCACGCAGAGCTCTTCCACGAACTTGTGGGCGATGCGGGAGATGCCGCCCATGAAGCGCATCGACAGGGCTTCCTGGGAGAGGCCCCGGATGAACGTCTCGACCCGGTCCACATCCTCGGGGGTGGCGATCCGGAGGTAGATCCCCTGGCCGTCCTTCAGGAGGACGAACTCTCGGTAACCGGCGCCGTCAGGAATGATGCTGAACAAGGGGAGCCCCATGAAAATCGGTCGCGACGCGACCACCCTACCACGCCTGCCAGTCCACTGTTCTGATTCAGGGGGCTTTCTTGTCCATTGTGTCATCTTTCGTTCTAGACGGTGGCGGCTCCTCATCATAAATTGGAGGGATCACCCCTTTCCAGGAGAGCTGTATGAACGAACGAGAGGCCTTTCTCAGTGCCCGGCAGTTCATGTTCGATCACAGCGGCGATCGCGTAGCCGCCTGTCAGGGATTCAAGTGGCCCGTGCTTGAGCACTTCAACTGGGCCCTGGATCACTTCGATGTGATGGCGGCTGGGAATGAGAAGCCCGCGCTCTGGATCGTGGAGGAGGGCGGCAGCGAGACCAAGGTCTCCTTCCAGGAGATGAGCCAGCGCAGCAACCAGGTGGCCAACGCCCTCCGTGGCCTGGGCGTCAAGCGCGGCGACGGCGTACTCATCATGCTCGACAATGTGCGCCCCCTCTGGGAAGTGCTGCTGGCCTGCATCAAGCTCGGCGCGGTGATGGTCCCCTCCACCCTGCTCCTGAGCCCGGCGGACCTGACCGACCGCCTCGAGCGGGGCGGCATCCGCCACCTGGTGGTGGACTCTGCTCAGACCGCCAAGTTCGACGGCATGGATACCTCCCTCACGCGCATCTGTGTGGGCGACGCCGTGCCGGGCTGGCATGACGTGGCCACCCTGTAC
>Ga0194052_1000726_pt1 | contig 20239 bp, 11 predicted proteins | sample SepL226m_MetaG_FD_160117 | JGI IMG/M metagenome (GOLD analysis project Ga0194052, IMG submission 160117) | Anoxic zone freshwater microbial communities from boreal shield lake in IISD Experimental Lakes Area, Ontario, Canada - Sep2016-L227-6m | ecosystem: Environmental > Aquatic > Freshwater >...
CTCCCCTGCTGTCCCCTGCCCTTGCCAACCACCGTTCCTCATTCTTCATTTCCCCGCCCCGCCCCTCCATGCGCAAACTTTCCAGATGATCTAAAAAGAGGATTCTTTACGTCGAAAAAAGGAGGTGACGATTCGTGAACAGTGCTATATTTATGATTGAAAGCAATACTTATGATTACCGAAAGGCAAGCATTGTATTTGTACCGAAAGCCAGCTTCGCCGCCGGCTGAACCTGTGAGTAGCAAACTAAATCCAAAACGAATAACACAAAAACAAATATCATGATAACATCACCACTTCTGTATTTCAATGGCCGGGCCATGAAATGGCTTGGCCTCCAAGCCCTGTTTATTCTGATTAGCTGCGCGGCTTATGCGCAGATCAATACAAATGATCCTACGCTGAAGCTATGGCTTAAGGGCGACACCTTGTCCGGCTCGACCGTCCCCGTTTGGGCGGACAGCTCCACGAATGGAACAGTTTTGACCGTTCCCCCGCTGCCCACGGTCGATACCGCCAATGACCCGGAGAACCATACGCCACAGTTGATTGTCGCGAACAATAACGGTCTCACGTTCAATGCCGTTCATTTCCGCCAGGCCAACGATCCCTCGATCCCTCCCCCAAATGGCCATTTGGCCGATCGCCTTTGGCAGACGAACAATCTGGATGCAAACGACCCCACACTGATTGATCCGACACACGACATCACCATTATCGTCGTTTTCCAGAACAACGCCGTTCACGGTGTGGGGGGAGCTCCGTGTATTGTTGCCAAACGCGGGGCTGCATGTCCCTATGAATTGGGCGAATGGGAAGCTGTCCCGAGCTATATGTTTGTTACGTACGTCTCGCCGGTGGTGTTCAACCTCGGAAATCCCATACCGACAGCTCCCGAATGGTCAATTATTGAAATGAATGTCACTGCCGGGGGCACCTTGTCCTTCCGGGAATATTTCCGTTCCACGGGCGGCTGGGCAAACTATTCCATGACAGGAGTGGGTCGCGGCGGTGGTTTGGTAGGTGAACCGTTCACAATTTGTTGCCATACGCAGGGAGCCACTCCTCCCGATAACGTGTTGGGCCTCGGTGGCGCGTCTGAGCGATTCGCCGGCGACCTTGCGGAAGTGGTAATGTACAACCGTACGCTCTCCGGTAGTGAACTGGCGGCCACCGAAGCTTACCTGCTGACCAAATATTTCCTCAACGCCGGACCTCCGGTGATCACGACCCAGCCGCAGGGCACGAGCGTGCCGGTCTTTTCGCCCGTCAGTTTCTCGGTGCTTGCCGACGGAACACCTCCGTTTTCGTATCAGTGGCTGAAAGGCACACCGGGCACACCGATTGTTGGCGCGCCTGATTCTCCGACTTATACCATAGCGAGCGCGACAGGGGGTGATTCGGGCGTTTATAGCGTTAAAGTGAGCAACAGTGTTGGCTTCACGAACAGCCTCGGTGCCGTTTTAACGGTGATTGTCCCAACCAATAAACCCACGGTGCTGTCAGCCTTGCGGGATTATGCTGATTCGACGAAGTTGACCGTAGTCTTTTCTGGGCTGGTGAGCGCGTCCACCGCCACCACTATTGCCAACTACAGCATCAATAATGGCGTCACCGTCAATGGCGCAACAGCGGCAGAGGGCACGAATTTCGTTACCTCGGTTGTTTTGAGCACCACTCCGATAACCACCGCGCCGAGCACTCTCACCGTGAACGGCGTTCAAGACAGGTATGGGAATGTTGCGACAGACGCAAAAGCCACCATACCGATCCCTGGCATAGTGAGTACGCCTCCTTCAGCGAATCGGCTTTTGTGGCTGGCAGCCGATACGAACGTTATGTCCGACAGCATTGGCGTTTATCAATGGGATGACCAATCCGACCCGAGCATGACCCACTCCGCCTTTCCGTCTTTTGGAAACGTGAAAGTCGGGCAAGTGGCTTGTCCGAACGCCATGCACTCGGTGCTTAGTTTCGATGGCACATGCGGTCTGCTAGTTGCTGGCACGGCTGCCTTTAATCTGCAAAATATTACCATTTATCTCGTCGGTGACTTGGACGCCGCGAAACAATCAGATGACTTTATCGGTAACTGGGAAGGCTATGTCTTGGGAGGCAGCGACTCCCGCGCAGGAGCATTAAAATGGGCCACGTGGGGGGGAGGGGCAGGCGGCGTCGGAAATTCGTATTACCCCATCGACCCGAGTCCCGTCCTGGGCAACCGGGTGCCAACTTTGATCGTGGCCGCGTTTGCGAATCCTGGAGACCAGACTCTGGCTCTTAATACCGTTCAAGTCGGGATTCTTCCGAACACGAAGGCTATTGATTATACTACCGCTCGCGGCTTTATGATTGGGGCGCTCTTCCCAGGCGGCACCCAAAACCTTGTTGGCGACATCTCGGAAATCCTGGTTTATACCAGTGTGTCACCTGCTCAAGATACTGCGGTTCAAAATTACTTGATCAGCAAGTATTTCACGCCGGCGGCAAGCGGACCCGGGCTGGTTTCTGCCACGGTCAGCATTAATCAGAACACAGAGGTGACGGTCGTGTTTTCGAGTGCCGTCACCCCAGGTACGGCGGCAAATGCATCGAAGTATGCCATTAATCATGGTGTGACAGTCAGTGCTGCCACGGTGGTTAATGCGACAACTGTGCGCCTCACCACCTCCCCGATTAACTGGGGGCCAACCTATACGTTAACCGCCACCGGCGTCACCGATTGGGCGGGTAATGCCGCGACCACCCCTGTCACGATTGCCGTGCCTAGCGACGTGGCCCGGCTCCAGGATTCAAGCGCCAACAACCTTTTGGTTCTTGAGGCTGAGAATTATACCCTGAACACGCCGGGAGCCGGCCAAAGTTGGACCTTCACCACCAGCTCACCTTTCCTGTTGCCCACGTCGGTCAACACGAACTTCTCTGGCACCGGCTGCATGGTTGCCCTCCCGAACTCCGGCACATCCTATAGTTACAATCCCGGCGACATGCCGGTCGGCATCCCGGAGCTGGACTACCGCGTTTATTTCGCCACAAGCGGCACATTCACTGTCTGGGTGCGCGGCTCAGGGGATAGCGATGCTGGGGGCGCAAGTGACTCCATTAATTTGGGGTTGGACGGCGTTGTAGCTTTCCGCGAGAATGGCCAATGGCCACAAGCGGCTGGTTACGCTTGGGGCTCGACCCCGACGCCGACGGGTGCTACGTTCACGGTCCCAACAAGCGGCGCTCACATCATCAACGTATGGATGCGGGAAGACGGGTTCGTCTTTGACAAGCTGGTGCTGTCAGGCAATCCCGCATATACCCCGGCGGGAATTGGCCCGACCGAAAGCGCTGCCATCCTCCTGCCGATCACGGCGACGTACTCAGGTGGCAGCCTGACCCTCACTTGGTCTGGCAGCGGCATTTTGCAGTCTGCCACAAATGCGGCCGGAGCCTACGCTGACGTAGTCGGGGCCAGCAGTCCGTGGACCATAACCCCGACGGGTGTCCAAAAGTATTATCGCATTCGTGAGTAATCAGGGTTGATTATTTGAAATGCCCACACCTGCATCGCGGAGTTCTCTGAGCTTCGCGATGCAGGACACATTTTGTAGAGTAATAACTTTGAAGGTGTTAACCAACCCTCGGGAGTTCGCATGACAATACGGAAGCTGTCGAGATCTGAAACCAAAGGCGTTGCGAGTCGCGCCTTTACGCTAATCGAGCTGCTGGTCGTAATCGCCATCATCGCAATTCTCGCCGCCCTCCTGCTGCCGGCACTTTCCAACGCCAAGCAGAAAGCCCTGCGGATAAGTTGTCTCAACAACCTAAAGCAAATGGACGTGTGCTGGATAATGTATTACGGCGATAACAATGGCCGGTTGGTTGGCAACGACATCGCTCAGGAAGTCCTTGGAAGCGACCTCCAAAACTCGTGGATTCTGGGAAGCATGGTGATGAACGACCAGGCAACCAATAGCAATTTCATTAAAACCGGCTTTCTTTTTCCCTATAACAAATCCTTGGGTATCTACCGCTGTCCCTTGGACCGCAGCACGATTCCTAACGAACCGATACGCGGGGCTACGGGCGGTAGGGACTTGCGGGTCCGCAGCTACTCTTTGAACGCGTCGATGAACGGCAGACCCGATTATCAAGCGCAATGGGATTTTTCACCGAACCATTATCGCGTCAACCATAAGGACACGGACATTTTACATCCATCGCCCATTCAAGCCTTGACGTTTATTCACGAAGCCGGTGCCAGCATTGACGACGGCATGTGGGGAACGCCCGCAGAACGTCAGTCGTGGGGCAACTGGCCTACTGTGATTCACGACTATGGCTGCACCCTGGCATTTGCTGATGGCCACGCCGAGTACTGGCATTGGCTCGAACCGAGCACCGGACATCTCCACGTTTATTTTACACCCACCCCGAATAGCAAAGACTTGCGTCGCATGCAAGCTGCCGTAGCGACTCCGGTGCGATAGTTGTCAGTGACCTCTGCCAAAAACGGCGTCTTCGAAAGATATGTGCCTGCGGACGAAGGAACAGAGAGAGAAGCGATCAGATTGACGCAATATGAAATATCAAAGTCTATCAACGAGCGAAGGCAACGGCATTGTGATGCGCGCTTTCACTCTAATTGAACTGTTGGTGGTCATCGCCATCATCGCAATTCTTGCGGCGTTGCTTTTACCAGCGCTGACCAAGGCGAAAATAGCGGCGCAAAGGACTGCGTGTGCGAACAACCTCCGACAACTCAGCCTTGCGGGGATCATGTACGCCAACGATAACAATAATCAGATTATACCCTGTGCCTGGCTGAGTCAACCCGGCGGCTGGGTTCAGGGGTGGATGGTACTCGGCACGGCTAACGTCAGGGACAATACCAACACCACCAATCTCAAGTGGCCCGCCGGGAAGTTGTATCCTTATCTGAACAGCATCGCGGTTTACAAATGCCCCGCCGACCGTAGCACTGCACTAATGGGAGGCGCCACAATTGAACGTGTGCGAAGCTATGCCGCCAATCAAAAGTTGAATTGCCCTGACAGTTGGATTTATGCTCCGGATGTCAAGTTCCAGAATTTCCGCAAGATGTCTGATGTCGCAAGACCTTCGGACATATTCACATTTATTGACGAGCGCGAGGATAGCATAGACGATGGCGCGTTCGGGGTGGACATGATAGACACCGGTCCAAGGGCTATGTGGGCCAATATCCCCGCAAGCCGGCACAATAATGCCTGTGGCGTTTGTTTTATGGATGGACATTCTGAAATCCATAAATGGCGCGATTCGCGCACCGCCGTTCCATCCGGAACCACGCAGGTTCTGACGTACCTCGCCTCCCCGAACAGCGTGGATGTCGCGTGGTTGCAACAACATTGCACGGTAGTCCTAAGTCCGTGAGAAGGCCATGATTTTGGGAGCGTTGACAGCGGCGACGGCACCCGCCGCCGTCACGGTTTCAACTGGCGAAATGGCGCAAGAGCGCGATTGGGCGGAACGCAATCTTCTGACTGCCACAAACATCCCGCCATTCTCGTTTATCCACCACGGACAGCCAGCATCAGCACTATTGCCGTCATGGGCGCGGGTAGAAAGTGACACCACCCTCGACACAGACCGCATTCAGCATGTCCTGACCTGGACCAACGCCGGTATCCCCCATGACCACGCTAAGCGTCACGTCTGAGTCTTTACGATATGCAAATCACAAAAATCGAGACCATCTGGTTCGAGGCGCTGCCGGAAGCTGAGTGGCGCAAAATCAATCCGAGCGCTCGCCAGGTTCTGCCCAACAATTTGTGGGTCCGCATCTATACCGATGACGGCTTGGTCGGGCTGGGAGAGACCTATTATTTGCCGCGTGCGGTAGCGGCCGTCGTTCATGGAGCTTTTGCCCCGCTGCTCATCGGGCGCGACCCGCTTAATCTCGAAAGCCATTGGAACAATTTATTTTCACTGGTAAACTTTTGCGGGTTTGCCGGGGCGGAAATGCGGGCGCTCTCGGCGCTGGATTTGGCGCTTTGGGACCTTGCAGGCCAGCACCTCGGCCAGCCAATTTACAACCTGCTCGGCGGACGCAGTCGCGACCGCATCCCTATCTATAACACCTGCGTGAGCTTCGGGAAATACACCGACATGGAACTGGTAATGAAAGGCCAGGCCGGTGAACTCGCCAGGGACTTGCTGCGGCAGGACATTCGCGCGATGAAGATTTGGCCATTCGATCAGTTTGGAAGGTCTCTGGGGGGACCGGACAAGCCGCGCGAGCCGGTGGTCATTTGGGGCGCAACGACGGCGGCAGGCGTGCTCAGCCATTCGATTGCCCTTGAGGAGCTGAAGCGCGGGATCGCGGTGGTGGAATCCATCCGCCAGGCGGTTGGGGATCAGATGAGTATCGCTATCGAGGGCCACGCGCGATGGGATTTGCCGACAGCCACCCGCATCGCCCGGGCGCTGGAACCTTACGACATTATGTGGCTGGAAGAGATCATGCCGCCGGATAATCCCGAAGCCTATGTGCGCCTCAAGCAGGCGACTAAAATCCCGCTCTGCCAAAGCGAGCGCGTGTTTACCCGATTTGGCTTCCGTCCCTGGATCGAGCAAGCTGCGGCAGACATTATCATGCCCGATTTGTCCTGGGGCGGCGGCTTAACGGAAGGCCGCAAGATCGCCAGCCTCGCGGACACGTATTACTTGCCAGTGACTTGCCACGACACGATTGGGCCGGTAGCGCTCTGGGCCGCCGTGCATTTCATGCTGCACATTCCCAATGCGCTCATCATGGAGACAGTCCGGGGTTATCTCGACGGTTGGTATAACGACGTGGTGACCGATCGCATTCCGGTGAGCGAAGGCCACATCGCGGTGCCGGCCAAGCCCGGCCTGGGCACAAAACTCCGCCCCGGCTTCACCGAGCGCGTCAATGCCCGCGTGGAAGAAACAACCGAGGACTCGTTGCGGCGCTGGTGATCTCTTGTTATGACTTCATCCACATCTTTATACGGATAACTGCCTGAATGATGCAACGAACAGCTATTCTCCTTTACGCGCTCGCCCTCATCGTGACCAACGTGGCTCACTCGGCTCGGGTACAAGACATAACCATACCCAGTCCATCGATGGATAAGCAAATCCCCGGCATCGTCATCTTGCCCGAGTCTTACTTTAGCACCGGGGCTTCTTATCCGGCAGTTTATTTGCTCCACGGCTATTCGAGCAGCCCCCGCCAAACACTCGATCTTCTTACCAACGTGTTTCACACCGCTGCCGATAATCAACAAATGATCATTTTCTTGCCCGATGGAGGTTACAATTCCTGGTATTTCGACAGCCCCGCCCAGCCAGCGCGCAAGTATGAGACCTTTATCGCCAGAGAGTTTGTCCACTTTTCTGACAAGCATTATCGGACCATCCCGTTCCCTTGGGCCAGGGCTATCACCGGCGGCAGCATGGGTGGACATGGCGGGCTGTTCATCGGTTTGCGCCACAAAGATGTCTTCGGCTCCGTCGGCAGTCTGAGCGGTGGTGTGGACTTTCGGCCGTTTCCGGAGAACTGGGACATCAAGCAAGCACTTGGCCCGATCGATCAATTTCCAAAGCGCTGGGACGAGCATGTCGTGCTCAATAACCTGGACGGTCTAAAACCCGGTGAGGTGACCATCTACATGGATGTCGGGACAAAAGACCTTTTCGTCGATGTCAATCGCGCGCTGCATAAAAAGCTGCTGGCAATGGATATTCCGCACGTGTATGTCGAACGCCCAGGCCACCACGACGACCCTTACTGGAAGGTGGCCGTCAGCTACCAACTCTCTTTCTTCGGGGAGACATTTAAGGACAAACAAGCAGCCAGCGGAAAAACCCCAGCAAAATAAATCCCACGGCTCGGCATTGGTATGCGATTGGCCATATAAATTGGTTCTTTGCGGAGCGCTTGCCTTCGGGTGCGCTGATCCCGCTCCCCTACAACCCGACCCGACCAGTGCGCCCGTGTGGTATCCCAGCCGCACGAAGGTTTGGGTCTGTGAGCTTCGGAAAATGTCTGACCGTCATCGGCGTGGTATTGACGTGACTGACTCATGCTTTCTGGAAATGATGGAGATCAGATGCGCAATTCATTGCTCGCTACAGTTTTGATGATGGCCACGTTCGGGCTGAGGCTAGTGGCCCTGGCCGCCGCCACACCGTTCGTGGGCATTTCCCAAGCGCGGATTGACAACCAGGGCGGCATGCCCCGGATGCTGATCAACGAGCAGCCAGTCCTGCCGATCATTTTCTGGTTCAATATCGAAACGTCAACGAACTACCTGAAGCTTCACCAGGATCCTCAAGTCAAGCTGGCCGTCCAGGCGGGCATACATATTTATGGCCTACTGATCCATTTTCCGCGCGCGTCCGATGGGACCAACATAGACTTCACGGCGGCAGAAAAGTATCTCGATACCTTCATTCAAGTTGATCCGCAGGCGGTCTTCTTCCTGCGCGCCTTCCCCTGGCCCACTCCTCAGTGGAAGGATTGGAAAGCTATTGCCCCCGACGAGATGATGGTCTTCGACGACGGGACGACTATAGCGCCGCACATCTCGATCGCTTCGGACTATTTTGCGCGCTCGTTCCGCGAAGAGACGACGCGCATCGTCAGCCATTTCGAGTCCGGCCGTTTCGCCAACCGGATGCTGGGTTATCACCTGGGCGGGCCGGAATTTGAAATGTTCCCCCCGGGTTACACCGAAAAAGGACCGGACTACAGCCTGGCCAGCCAGCGGCTTTTCCGCAAGTGGCTGGCGGGAAAATATAAGACGGACGGCGTGCTGGGCAAGGCCTGGGGCAACCCCAAGGCCACGCTGGCGCAGGCTGGAATTCCCCGGCCGGAAAAAGGACGCTTCCCGATGCGCAGCACAGGCGATGGCAGTCCGATCAAGGTCTTCTACAACATTCCTGGGGAACAGGACTGGGTTGATTATTCCGATTATTATAGTGACTTGGTGGCCAGTCGGGTGATTGATTGGGCCCGGACGGTCAAGCAGGCTTCGGGTGGCCGGAAACTCAACATGTTTTGCCAAGGCTATGTCTTTGAAATCGGGGGCAGTTTCAGCGGCCATTATGCGTTGGATAAAGTCTTGTCCTGCCCCGAGGTTGACGTCCTCATGAGTCCGGTTTCGTATGCGGTCCGCCAACTCGGCGAGCCGGCCGGATTCATGTCGCCCGTTGATTCCATCAGCGCCCGCGGCAAGCTCTGGCTCAGCGAGGACGATACGCGGACGGCGTTCATTGAACTAAAAGACGCCCCCGCGTGGTACCGGGCATGGTTCCAGCCGCCGATCACGCCCCAGCCTTATGACAAGCTGGCGAGGGACCTCCACGACACGCAAGCGATGCTGGAGCGGAACCTGGGGATGACGTTTGCGCACCGGGCCGGAATCTGGTGGTGTGATCTGCCAGGCGCAGGCGCGTTCCAGCATCCGGCTCTTTGGCAGATGCTCGAAGAGCGCAAGAAAATCTACCAGAACATTTACGATCGGCCCAACCCATATCGTCCAGAGGTGGCTGTAATCGTGGATGAGCGCTCGCGGCTCTCGGTTCGCAGCGATTGGGATATGTTCTCGCGGTCGCTGGGTATGTTGCGCAACCAATGCGATCTCTCCGGCACGGCCATCGGGTATTATCTGCTCGATGATTTTATCAGTGGAGTCGTCCCACCGTGCAAGGTTCACCTCTTCCCCAATGCCTTCCAGTTGTCGGATGCGCAGATCAAGGCCATTCGCGGGCGACTGGAGCGTGAAGGGGCAACCGCTATCTGGAACTACGCGGCGGGCTACCTCGGCCCCAATGGGCCGGACCCGTTGCGGATGGAAGCGCTCACCGGCATCAAGATCGCCGCCGATGACGGGCCGGCGACCAGCCAAGGCGCAGGCATGCTGGCGGGGGAAAGTCTGGGTTCAATGAATTTCAAACCGCGCTTCGTGGTGGCGGACAAGACCGCCGAACCGCTGGGCCACTACCATGGCGATGGCGCCGTCTCCTCGGCCAGCAAGCAGGTGGGCAAAATGCGCAGCCTGTACCTGGGGGAGGTGGGGGTGTCGGCGGCGGCGCTGGGGCGGCTTTTTAAGAGTGCTGGCGTTAACCTCTGGACCGATGACGGTTCGGTGGTCGTCACCGACGGTCGCTTCCTGATGATCCACTCCGGTCAGGCTGGCCTCAAGCCCATCGCTGTGCCCAAGGGGGTGAGGATCAAGCCCATCACGGGCAAAATTGAACGGCGCGAAGGCGGCACCATTTATGTCAACTTTGAGAAGGGCGACACGTTCTGGTTCAGTCTGAGCTGGTGAAACGCAACGAAGCGCGCCCGGGGGAACTGGCAAATAACCCGACTCCGTTTTTCTCACTCGGGCGCGATGACGTTCGCGCCAATTAGCCCGAGTTCAAAGTCGGCTAGATTGGCTTCAATCCGCAACGACTCCAGCACTCGGGCCGGATCGCATGGAATCCTCAAGATATCGATCGAGGATATCCAAACGTCCTGGTCCACAATTTTAACCTTCAATGGAATCGTCTCTTTGGCGAAATGTCCAATGACAGTATCCACATTTTTGGTCGAGACGAGGGCGATTTCCATCTGATGCCCGTCTTTGTATTTGAGTAGCAAATGCCCCAACCTTTCAAAGGTGTTTCGGCTTTCATGCTCGCAGGCATAGAGTAGGGTCAGCCCCAGTGCTCTCTTTCCGATGGGGATCGTGATGCTCGCGGGCTTGTCGGTTTTCAGCAGCTCTCTGGTCGCCGCGTCGGAAGAGCCACATTCCACCATGGCCATGTAAGGTCCCGTCATGGGAATGTTGAAATCGCCTGCCACGGTCTTGACCAGTCCCCCTTCCTTGGCGTAGGCCGCCCGATCCACCACATACTTCGTCCCATTGTTCCAATGGGATTGGATGCGAATGGTGTCGGTGTTGTAGGCTTTTGAAAGGTCCACTCGCTGCGTGCGTTCGTCGCGCAGTTTTCGCATGGCGATGTCGGCCGCAGCGTCCAGCCCGGCCAGCGTTACGTTATTCGTGTTCTCAAAAACAACGCTCGCGCCATCCATGATTGCGCAGTTGACCGCATACACGCCCTCTGGCAGCAGGGGAATGTTCGTGAACTCCAGTGTCCTGGTCGTTTCGCCCGCGCCCGGCCAATCCAGTTTTACGTTTGCCTCCTGGTTCATGAAAGTCAGCCTCAGCTTGGCCTCCGCAGGAATAGTCCCCGGAGACGCGACGCGAGTCGCAATTTCAAGGGTGCGTTGCCCGGAATCGTACACCGCCCGACTGCAATCCAACTCATAGCGCGGGCGAATCTCGACCTCCACGTTCTTGATCACCGGCCAATCGGCAAGCTCCACGAAGAACTGATGCCAACCGGTTACCATCCCCGCTTCGCCTTTCACAACGTTCCCGTCCACTTTCAGCCCGCTCACAACATGCTGGGGGTCCAGGACGTTCTCTATCTTCGCGCCCAGATCCCAGGCCACGGGAAGGCCCACGCCCGCCACCGACGGCCCCGTGACTTTGATGACGATGGGGGCGGTTCGAATTTCAACCGTGTGCGAAGCCGCAGCCGGTTCCGTAAATTCAAGGAGCATCGTGTCCAGCGCCGGCGTTAGCGTGTAATTCACTGGCCGCCCATTATCCCGCACTTGCAAAACCTTGGCGGGCTTGAGGAAAATCGAAAACTTGAGTCCCTTGGGCGTGGAACTTTTCACCGCGTAACGATCCGTCCGAACCTCCGCTCTGGTCTTGCCTTGATACGTCAGTTCCGCATAGGTAACTTTCAAATGAGCGCTATCCCACGATTCGGGGAAACCCGGCCGCCATGCGATGGCTTTGCCGCCGTCCGTCAGCTCGAGACCAAAAAGGCCATCAATCAACGCCATGAGATAAGCGCCCGTCGGAGGACCAAAAATGTAGTTGGCGTCACCGCGCCCCGCATCGGTCATTCGCTCGGGAAAATTGCCGGGCGCCTCGGTGAATACCGTGCTGGCCAGGGCGACCGATTCAAGCAGTTTCGTCCCGCGATCCTTATCCCCAATTCGGAAGTAGGCGCGGGCGGCCTCCGCCATCTGGAACGGCATGACATTATCATCGCCAAACATGGAGGGCTTCAGGTCCCCAACTCGCATGAGCGGCGGCTCCGTCCCCTTGGGATTCACCCAGAGGGCATGATTCATGGCAAAGAGGCTCTGCCAGCCATACTTGACATCAAGACTGGTATAGAGAGTCGGCCAGACAAAATCGGAATAATAGTGGGTCGTGTGGGGCACGCCCTGCAAATCAACATGATTGTAGAAATAACCCATCGCCGGATTCCACAACTTCGCTTGTAACGCCTCGAACATCGCCGCGGTGCGATCCCTGAGCAATCGGGCGTCGTTTGTTTTCCCCAGGGACGTGGCCAGATCGCCCAACCGCTCAGGCAAGCCCGCCATAATCAGGCTCGGCGATGCGCCCAGGCCCGGCAGGCCCAGGCAATCCGCCTGATACATCAGGCAATTACAGCCCATGTGGAACTTGAGCAGCAAATTGTCGGACCCGGCATACAATTTCCACATTTTTTGAGTGGCCGACATCAGCCGGGGCCAAAACCGCTCCAGCAGGGCGCGATCTCCGGTAAAATCGTAATACTGCATCACATCGCGAAGATGGTAGGGGAAGGCATCATAATCATAAATCCCGCTACCGCTACCGCTGGCTTTGCCGGAAGCGGTGTAAAAGACATAATCCGCCTCCTTAGCCAGCCCGAATGCGGTGAGGGCTTTGCGCGCCCGCTCTTGCTGACCCAGCAGCATCGCAGCATTTATCTGGGAAATGTTGGGAAACGAAGCGGCCCACCAATGCACCCCCTCCAGCCAGGCCGGGGCCGTATATTCATAATCCAGATTCGCGATGCCGGTGAAAAAGCCCGAATCGAGAACAGGGTTTGGAGTTGAGATGGCATAGGGTGTCAACATTATCTCATAATACCTCCGGCTTTCGCTGATCAGTTTCTCAGGTTTGACGTCAACCACCCGGTGGTCAGCCCCATTTTTCGGATCGGAATGACTGGCGACAAGATAGACCGACTTGGCTTTTCCCGGCTTCAGGTTGAGGCTGTGAGAATAAACAACTCTCGATATCGAAAGGACGGGCTGCTTCAGCGGATAGGTGGCCACGGTGGCAAGATAAGGAAGTTGGTCCTTTTGGAGCGTCGCGCTCGTATCGCCCAGCGAAACCCTGTCCCCGGGGGTGTCGTCGCGTTCTGGAGGAAAATATTCCGCATGAAGGGTCCGGGTGATGCGCGCCCCGCCCCCCCAGATCCAGTCGGCTTGGACTTTCAGGGGTTGGGTCGAGGTGTTGATCAGTGAAAGGCGCGCCACCAATCCCCAGTCCTCTGCCTGCGTCACCAGCAAATTCGCCTGAAGCCCCGGAATCGTTGTCGCCGCCCACCGATACTCCGTCGCGCCGGGATAGAAAGTTGTTTTGCACCCCTTCATCGAATCGAGCCAATGCTTCTGCCCTTGATAGGTGATTTGAACCCGCCCATCACCGAATTTCTGAAAATCCGGCATTACAGTATCTTCGGGCAGGATGCGCAGCATGGCGAATCGCGCCCGATCACCCGTGACCAGAACGGTGTCATCGCGTTTGATCCCCCGATTGAATTGCCGCGTGCCATCGCAAGTTGAAAACGACTCTCCCCGGCCCACCAGGTCGTAGAAAGATGAGGACTGCGGAATCTGTTTTTTCCACGCCGAACCCCAGGCGGGGTCTAATGCCTTACCGCCGAGCGCGGGGACAGCGAGACTGAAACACCCCAAAAAAAGAATCGCAGAGTGAAAATGTGGCCGATACGAGTCCATAATTAGAAAACAATTTTCACTAACTTGTTTGCCGGCGCATTACCAGATCCTGACCGCTTTCGCCGGGAACATGACCGCGGTACCGGATAAGTTCATAACACTGAGAGGCGATGCTTCAGGAAAAGTGATGCCGATGCAAGCAGACTTCGTCATCATCCGCAGATTCATTGGTCTCGCTATTGGATGCGCACCAGCTTACTAAGAAGGCGTGAATCAGGAATCCACGGCGCGGGCTGCTGCCACACCGACGTCATGCTCGTTATTCCGGATGCTGATTTATGGGTCGGGCGAGTGCGCGAGTTCATTGGTGATGAACAGCATTTTCGCTTTTGCGATGCTGTACTACACCAAGGCACTGCGATTGGATCCTGCCTGGGCGGGCATCGCCATGTCGATGTCGGTGGTCTGGGAGGCGATTACCGAACCGGTAATGGGGCATGTCAGCGATAATACCCGCAGCCACTGGGGCAGGCGGCATCCCTATATGGTTGTCGGTGGCTTGCTCATGGCCGCTTGTTCTTACCTGATTTGGGCCGTGCCGGCGGTGTTTCGGACCAGCCAGTTGTCAATCTTCTGGTATCTAGTGCTGCTCAACCTGGTCTTGCGGACGGGGCTCACCCTGTTCTGCATTCCCTATATGGCGCTGGGCTTTGAAATGTGCGCCGATTATCAGGGGCGTTCCCGGCTCCAGAGCATAAGACAAATATTTAACATGGCGGCTAATCTCGCCGGTCCAGCCATGGCGTGGTCGCTCTTTTTTCAGGATCGGGGTGGCATCCGCGGGACCACTGTGGCCGCGAATTATTTCCGGATGGGGATGCTATTCTCGCTGGCCACGCTGTTTTTCGTCCTGTTGGTCGTGGCTGGCACATTTCGCGGGCGCAAGGATACGCGTCACGCGCTCCGGAATGCCGACGGCGGCGAGACCAGGAAGTTCATGTTCAATATGAAGCAGATCCTGTTTGACCCCAACATACGCCGCGTTTTTACTTTTGTGCTGGTGATTGGTATTGGCAGCATGTGGGTGAGTGCCTTGCAAGTATTCATTTACGACGATTTCATGAAGTTCTCGGCCAATGAAAAGACCCTCGCTCACACCACTACGATGGTGGGGTGGGCGGTGGGCGCATTTTTCTCTGTGAGACTGACGAGGCGATTTGACAAGAAAGGCACGGTGTTGGTGGGCGGATTGATCGGCTCCGGGGCCAACATCGCTCTGGCTCTGATCTTCCTCACCGGGCTCGTGCCGCCAGGGACAATTTTACACATGGGTGGAACCAGTTTTCCGTTAGCCTTATGGACCTTCGTCGTCTTTCACGCCAGTTACTGGCTTGGCGTCGGCATCATGATCCCGATCGCTACGGCGATGATTGCCGATCTGTCCGAGATTTATCGACTGCAAACGGGCCTGGAAAAGGAGGGCACCTATGCGTCGGTCTTCAGCCTGGCCAACCGGCTGGCCTGTTCGATCGGCATGCTTACCTCTGGCTTCGGCCTGCATCTAATCGGCTACAGAGTAGCGGAGGACGTGGAAGCAATGAACCAAAGTCCCCAGGCGATCTGGCGGTTAGGTTTCGTGACCTTTGTGGTCGGAGGTTTCATGTGCTTGGGATCTTTGATGCCCCTCCTGAAGTATCCGATTACTCGCCGCCGCTTGGAGGAAATGCGGGCCGCTCAGCCGCTCGCCCTGAACCCGCTTCCTTGTAGCACCGGCTTCCGAAAATGAAACCCGGTCATCCAGCCAGGTGGCGCGGTTTGGAATTCCCGTTTCCCGGGATCCCAGGCACGTTCGCAAACCGTGTCCGGTAAGCGGAAGGTGTCAGGCCGAATTCCGCGCGGAACCGCCGCGTGAAGTAGTTTGCGTCCGGCCAACCCACGAGATTGCCAACTTCGCCAACCGATTGGCCCGAGCGGACGAGCAAGGTGGTTGCCAGTTCGAGTCGGCGCCTTCGCAAATAAGCCATGGGTGGCAGGCCGGCAACGTTTCCGAACGCCCGAACAAGATACTCGGGCAAAACATGCACCCGGGCTGCCAGAGCGTCCAAAGTCCAGGGGTGCTCCGGATTATCGTCAATGAGCTTCAGCGCGGCTACTACCGATGGGTTGGGCTTCCCTGGTTTGCGGGTCGCTTCTGCAGGCAGTTCACGCGCCAGGGTGCTAAGCAACAATATCAACAGTCCCAGTTGGTAGGCGCGATAACTGGCCTTGTCGGCCGTGCTCAAGGAGCAAAGTTCCTTGAGCACGTTCTGGCAACGGTTCAATTCAGATTTGTGCAGATGCAGGAAAGCCGTCCCATACTGGGCGGGGGACAGGGGGATGCTCCATAACAAGCGGCCCAGCCACGGATCGTCAATCATCCAGCCCAATTCCCGGCCCAGGATTCCAGGATCGAAGCAGCAATCGTAGAGCCGGAGCTTTTGACAGTCGGTGTAGGCATGCCAAGCGCCGGGCCGAAAGACAGTGACGTCGCCCCGCGAGATCTTACTTTTCCCTAGAGCGGTTTCCTGGAAGCCCTCGCCTCCGCACACCACCACCACTTCGACAAATTTGTGATCATGCGGTGGATAATCTTCCTGGTCCTCTACCAAAACCGCCACAATCCGAAGCGCATCCGGAAAGTACCGGTTCCAAGCCACGTGCTTTGTCGCAGATTCCAGCATAGGTTACACCAACCCCTACCCTCAAACCACGCCAAAAGCAAGTAAATTGGGCCGATAGGGCAGGATCGAACCCGAATTACCGATGGTTTGCTCTTTAACGACGCAACCGTGTGCTAAGTATAAACCAGCCGGAGGCTAACGCTTGGTGGGGGGATTCTGATATGAATCTTGAGCGTGACGCTTTTAACCTCAATGACCGTATGAATAGACAAAATCGCTCCATCACCTTTGCCCTTATCGGCCTGTGCCTGGCCACAGGCGCGCTTGCCGGAGAGCTGACGAGTCGGATGGATCTGTCGCTGGATCGAGTGCTGCATGGCGGGCCGCCAGTGTATTCGGATGATTTCGTCCTGGCCGATGCCGTGCCGCAACATGTGCGTCGGTTTACGGAGTTTAGCGGCGACGTGTCGGGCCGTTATCTGGACGCGCTGGCCGCTGTGGCCCAGTTCAGCGGGAAAGAGATTCCTGAACTGGATCGAGTCGCTGCCAAACTCGTGCCGTTGCAAAGGGCGGACGGACACTTTGGCGATCCCTTTAGCACGGGCAATGTGACCAATAGCGACATGGCGCTGCTTTGGGGCAACGGCCGCCTGTTGATCGGGCTGCTGGAATACCATCGCCTGAAGCCGATGCCGGAAGTGCTCGCCTGCGCCCGGCGACTCGGCGATTGTTTCGTTAACCTTGGGCCGCGTTTTAACGACCCTGCCGTCATGCAGCAATTCAGCGGCGACCAGGTGGCCGTGGGCTATATCTGCTGGACCCAAATCACCGAGGGCTTGGTGGAGTTAAACCGCGCCACGCATGACGAAAAGTATTTACATCTGGCCAAGCAGATCGCGGCCAACACGCACCGCCATCCGAAGCAACATAGCCACGGATTTGTCTCGGCTCTCCGTGGCGTGCTCGAGCTCTACCGCGCCACGCACGACGTCCAATGGCTGCGAAAGGTCGAAACCGAATGGGAGGGGATCCTTAGTTCGGGGAATCTGCTGCCGCAGGGGGCTTTGCCGGAGATTTTCAAACCGCTCATCGCTAACGACGAAGGCTGTTCGGAGGCTGACTGGCTTAGGTTGAACCTGGGGCTTTGGGCTGAGACGCGGAACCCGCGCTATGTCGAGAACGCCGAGTTAACCCTGTTCAACGAGTTCTTCTTCAACCAATTCCACACCGGCGATTTTGGCCACCACAAGTTGACCGACGAGGGCATTGACGGTTGGAGTGCGCGCGCCTGGTGGTGCTGCACGTTCCACGGGCTGCGGGCTTTTCCTGAAATATTTCACGCCACGTTCCATTCCGAGCCAGCGCGGCTTTGCTATGATCTGCCCGTGGATGGCCAAGGGGCCGTCCCCGGCCTCGCGGTGCAGGCGGACTCATCGCTCGCGCAGGACGCGAGCGTTACGCTACGGGTGACGAAAGCGGACGGCGTCGAACATGCTTTGGGATTCCGTCAGCCCGCCTGGGCCTCCGCATTGGAATTCACGCTCAACGGCAACGCGGTGGAAGGTGTCGCCCAAGCCGGAAGTGTGGAGGTTCGTCGCCGCTGGCAGTCCGGAGACAAGCTTACTGTTCTCTACGTGATGCGCACTCGGCTTTTGCCGCACCCGCAGGACGCCAGCCGCGTCGCCGTTCTACGCGGCCCGTGGTTTCTGGGTGTCAACGCGCAGAATGCGCCGACTTTCTTCGATGAGCCGCCAGAAAAACAGACCCTCGTCCTCTTGCCGGCACCAAGTGTTGCCGGTGATTTGCCGCTCAAGCCAGCCGCGGAAATGGGCGACCAACGTGTCCTGTTCACCGCGCCCGCGGCCTACCTCACGCTGCACTACCTTCCTGGTGGCTATCCGATCCAGCCCCAAACTGTCTTGCTTCGGCCCATCGCCGAACAAACTGCGGTGGCCGATTCCACGCGGTGGGCGCTCTGGTTCCGGTCGGAGAGGAGTGACGGCGCAAAAGCCGCCGCGCAACAGCGTGCTAATATTAAACCAACAGGAGGCTAACAGATTTCGACCCGTCCTGATATTATTCCGACCATAAGCATGACAACACAATAAAACCAACCCCGGAGAGCCGGGCTCAAAAAGAACAAAAAACTATAGCCATCCATAACCTCAAAAATCAAATGAACATATATCGAAAATCCTCCCTCGCTCTGGTCTGCGCCCTGAGCGCCCTGAGCTTGTTGTCCACCCGTGCCGAGGACAACACCACCAATATCATCAGCGGCACGGCGGTTAACAACGCGGGTGCTGATTATGTAGTCGGCAACACCGGGACGAACAACTATCAGGAAATTAACAGCGGTGGCACTCTGTTCAACGTCAACTACGGTTGGATAGGTAATGGGGCCGGTGGTAGCTACAACAGCGCGCTGGTCACCGGCAGCGGTTCGTCCTGGGAGAGCGCCAACGTCAGGGTGGGCAACGTGGGAGGTTACAACAGCCTGACGGTCAGCAATGGCGGCTCGATGAGCAGCCTCGGCCTCACCTACCTGGGCACCTGGGCGGGTCACAACAGCGCGCTAATCACTGGCACCAACTCATCCTGGCTGGGCGTTGGCGATTTCAACATGGGTTACGGAGCGGGAAACAACAGCCTGACGATCAGCAATGGCGGGAATCTGACCCTTAGCGGTGCTGGCAGTTGGATCTACATCGGAGCCTACGACGGCAACAACAAAGTCCTTGTGACCGGGCCAGGCTCGGTAATGCATAATGAATCCTACCTGTGGGTAGGCTTCGATGCCGGGGTGGTCCAAAGCAGCATAACAGTCAGCAATGGCGGCTCGATCTATAACGGCGACGGCGCTTATGTTGGCAGGTTTGGCGGTTACAACACGGCGTTGGTGACCGGTGCCGGGTCGAAGTGGGAAACCCTCGGCGCTTTCGTTTGCGGTCAATACTACGGTGGGGTGAACAGCCTGACGATCTCTGACGGCGGAACCATCACCGATGCGGACGGCATCGTTGGCAACAGCTCACTGAACCCTGGTTACAACTCGGCAGTCGTTACCGGGACGGGCTCCCTCTGGCAGAACAACTCGACTTTTCTGGTGGGGTCTGCCTGCCCGAACAACAGCCTGACGATAAGCGGTGGCGGCACGGTTCTCAGCAGTGGATATAGCGGCCTTGGCTGGAATGCGGGCGCTGACAACAATAGTGTAACAGTCACCGGCAGCGGCTCGACTTGGGATGCCGGCAGCGGCACCGCTCTTCTCGTGGTGGGAAATGCGGGCAAGGCCAACACCCTGACGGTCTCCGGCGGCGGCTTTGCTATCGGCGTTCCTCGCATTGGTATCGGGGCCAACGGGAATAGCGTTCTGGTAACCGGGGCAGGTTCCGTGTTGCAGAGCGGCGGCCTTTTAGTAGTGGGGCAGGAAAGCGCCTCGACCAACAGCCTGACGATCGCCAGCGGAGGCGTGGTGACCGGCTTTGCCGCTAACATTGGCATGACGAATGGAGCCAGCTACAACACCGCCACCATCACGGGGGCGGGCTCATCTTGGGATCTTGGTTCCAGTGATGTTTCGATCGGCAATTCCACTGACTTGACGACGGTGGGCAATGTTCTGAGCATCGCCAATGGTGGGTCCCTCACCAATGGCTCCACGGTGACACTGGGCGGGGCTAGTTCCGCGATGAATATCGGCGACGGCATGGCGGCGGCCAAAGCGAATGTGTTGCAAGTGAACCTGAGTTCCTCCGATGCGCGTCTG
>Ga0194052_1000727_pt1 | contig 20221 bp, 16 predicted proteins | sample SepL226m_MetaG_FD_160117 | JGI IMG/M metagenome (GOLD analysis project Ga0194052, IMG submission 160117) | Anoxic zone freshwater microbial communities from boreal shield lake in IISD Experimental Lakes Area, Ontario, Canada - Sep2016-L227-6m | ecosystem: Environmental > Aquatic > Freshwater >...
AATGATAACGGGATGCGGGTGCCGGGCGGGATGTATTTTTATATCCTCAAAGCCGATAACCGTAAACTCTCCAAAAAAATGATCCATCTATGAAACTGACCTGGTTTGCTGTCTTATTGTTCACTGCATTTGCTACCCCGGCCTCTGCGCAAACATTCTCCGAGATATTGGGCCGGCCCACAAATTCATCGGTCACCATGAGCATCTTGTTTGACCGGAAGGCTGATGTTTACTGGGAATACGGTATAAGCCCGGGGGGATATACGATGAGCACTGCAAACTTCACAACAGCTGCTGATACGACATTCCAGGCGGATTTCAACAATCTGTTGCCCAACCAAAAATACTTTTACAGGACAAGATACCGCCAGGCTGGAACCACAGGTCCCTTTCTCGAAGGCCCCGAACATTTCTTTCATACCATGAGGCTCCCGGGAAGCACTTTCAGTTTTGCCATAGAAGCGGACCCACATATGGATACCAACTCGAATCCTGCCTCATATGGTCTGACTCTGCAAAATATCCTATCGGTAAAGCCCGACTTTCTTATCGACCTCGGGGATATCTTCATGAGTGAGAAACTTCCTTCACCCACCCAGGCAAATATTACCGCCCGCCACCTGCTTTACAGGCCCTATTTAGGCGCAACCTGCAATTCAGTGCCTCTATACCTGGTAATAGGCAATCATGAAGGGGAGAATGGCTGGCAGCTTGATGGCACACCCAACAGCCTTCCTGTTATGGCTGCCAATACCAGGAAACTGTTTTACCCTAATCCCTTACCCGGTTCATTTTATTCAGGAGACAGCATTTCAGAGAATTATGTGGGCCTTCGGCAGAACTATTATGCCTGGGAATGGGGAAACGCCTTGTTCATTGTTCTTGACCCCTACTGGTATACCACGGGCAAACCCGATTGGGGCTGGACACTCGGCGAAGCCCAATACAACTGGTTCAGTCGGGTTATTTCCTCAAGTACGGCAAAGTTCAAATTCGTTTTCTGCCACCAGCTGGTCGGGGGTAACGGCAATGATGGCCGGGGCGGGGCGGAGTTTGCGAGATTTTTTGAAATGGGCGGAAGGAATAGAGATTCTACCTGGGGATTCGGCAACTACCGGCCCGGCTGGGAAAAAACAATTCATGAACTGATGGTTGAGAACCGCGCAAATATTTTCTTCCACGGCCATGACCATTGTTATGCAAAGCAAGAACTTGACGGGATGGTTTACCAGGAAGTCCCCCAGCCATCCTCAAAAAATATTACAAATATTACGGGCAGCCAGTACGGCTATGTGGATGGTGTTCTGATGCCCAGCCGTGGCTATCTCCTGGTCACCATGACCGATTCCAGCGCAAAGGTTGATTATATAAGGACTTACCTGCTTAATGAAGAAAACTCCGGTCATAAAAACGGGGAGCTGGCATATTCCTATACACTTAAGCCATCGTCAACGGGTGTCAATGAAACAGCAGGATCCCCGGGTGCGATCGAACTGTACCAGAATTATCCCAATCCTTTCAATGAAGCGACAAACATCAAATATATGCTGCCGAAACCGGGCCATGTGCGGCTCAGTGTTTTTAATACGTACGGAAAGGAACTGCTGACCCTGGCCGACAGCTACCAGCAGGCAGGAACATATACCGTACCCCTGGATCCGGGGCAATTGCCGTCCGCCGGTGGAATATATTTTTACAGGATTACATTGGATAATGAAACCAGGACAATGAAAATGATTTGTATCAAATAATACTGCCATGATAAATCTCAGCCGTAAACTTATTATAATTTGTGTAATCGTCTGCGGATGGCATTCCGCGTCAGATGCACAGAAGCTCCTGAAATTCAAACTTCCCGATTCAGGGCAGACCGGGAGTTACACTTCAACGCCAGGAGAGGATCCCGACTACCTCATTAACCCCCCTTCGTTCACCGATAACGGGGACGGTACGATAACCGATAACAATACAGGCTTGATGTGGCAGAAGACCGACGGGGGTGAGATGGTCTTTGAAAATGCAGGCGGGTATTGCACCGGCCTCAGCCTTGGAGGGCATACCGACTGGAGGCTCCCAACGGGCATTGAGCTTTTCAGCATTAACAATTACAACAACCTGAACCCGGCACTGAATACCGTTTACTTTACCCAAACCCAGGCACAGTACTGGTGGACCAGCGAGAAGGAGGCCGATGATTCAACGAAGATCTGGGTTGTGAATGCCGGAGGAGGCATAGGAGCCCATCCGAAATCAGAGACAATGAGCGCGGGAGGAACGAAATATTTCAACGTGAGGGCTGTGAGGGACATTATTACTACTGTATTCCAGGGGCCTCATTTTACCGACAAAGGGGACGGTAAAATCAAAGACAATTACACCGGGCTCACATGGCAGAAGATACAAAGCGCCAATACCATGAACTGGGAAGAAGCGCTTGCATACAGCAGTACGGTATCCCTGGGAGGCAAGACCGACTGGAGGCTGCCCAATGTAAAGGAGCTTCAGTCATTGAACGATGCTTTGCTTTCAAAACCTTCATTTGACAAAACCTATTTCCCGAACATCGTTTCTGGGAATTACTGGTCTTCCACTTCCATGAAACAAACTGCTTTGAAAGCATGGGATATCAATATCGATTACGGTATTGTTTCATACAGCGATAAGATAACCCTGGAAAATATTTTGCTTGTGAGGGGAGGGATGGATAATGAAGGTTTAAATTTATCTGAAGCCCATATACCCGGGGGCGAATATCAAATGGGGGACCATTTTGGTTTTGTAGATCCCCATCATCCAAGCGATGAACTGCCCGTTCACCTGGTAAGGGTTGATTCTTTCAATCTCTCAAAAACTGAAACCACAAACCAGCAATATCTTTCATTCCTGAATGCCGCATTGCTTTCGGGATTGATCCAGGTCAACAACAATAAAGTTCATCTTGCAGAAGATACTGTTACATTATGTTACACCCATGAGTATGCTGCTTATTACAGTATATCTTATGACGGGACGGTGTTTTCCCTGGCCGATTTCAGGGCAAACCATCCCATGGTGGGTGTGTTGTGGCCGGGGGCTGCAGCTTTTTGCAACTGGCTCAGCCTTCAAAACGGCCTCCAGGAATGCTATGATCTCACGACCTGGGATTGCGATTTTACAAAGAACGGGTACCGGCTTCCTACCGAAGCGGAATGGGAATATGCTGTAAGAGGAGGGCATCTTGATCCGTATCTCAATTATGAAAATGGTAATACCGTGATCGTTTCAGAAGCGAATCTGCCCAATTCGGGGGATCCCTATGAGACCGGTTCTTATCCTTTAACCACGCCAGTTGGTTTCTATGACGGCACCCTTAATCAAAAAGCTGATTTTAACTGGCCTGGGAGTGTTTCAAGCTACCAGACCACTGATGGTGCAAATGGTTTCGGTTTGTACGATATGCAGGGAAACGTATGGGAACTCATAAACGACTGGTACGGGCAGGACTACTACAGTAATAGTCCTTATGATAATCCAAAAGGGCCTGTTACCGGTTTTATTATGCCTGACGGTAAGCCGTACAGGGGGATGCGGGGAGGGAACTGGTATAACGGTTATGATACCAATGGTATAAATGACGGGCATTCGAGGGTATCGAACCGGAACCCATCATATTACCGTGGCCCGCAGGATCCCTATCACCCCTGGTACCATATAGGGTTCAGGGTTGCAAGGAAATATTCGACTATAACCGGGATTAATGATAACGGGATGCAGGATGCAGGATACATGATGTTACAGCAGAATTATCCCAACCCTTTTGAACGCAGTACGACCATAAAATTTTATTTGCCGCAGCCCGCTCATATTATGCTTACGGTGAGGAATTCGCTGGGGCGGGAAGTGGCTGTTCTTGCAGATGGCCAGGAAAATGAAGGATGGCATACCGTAAGCTGGGACGCGAGCCAGGCAGCTGGCGGCATTTATTTATGTACGCTTACGGGAAGCTCTCATCCGTCGACAATAAAAATGATCTTAATCAGGTAAAGGAGGTTGAAATGAAGAGAAAAAATATTTTTTTAGTCCTGGTTTTTTTACCGCTTGCAGCGGTTTTCGGGCAAACGAGAACGATGGGATTGTTCATCAACGACACCCTCAGGGCTTTCAGGGGATATACTTTGTTTGCGCCCAAACATAATACCATGACCTACCTGATCGATAACGAAGGCAGGAAGTGCCATGAGTGGGACGCCAGCACCTATAACCCGGGGCAGTCGGTGTACCTGCTTGAAAACGGGAACCTGCTGCGGACCTGCATGCTACAGGGAAGCCTTGGATCAGGGGGCGGTGAAGGAGGAAGGCTGGAAGAATACACCTGGAACGACAGCCTGGTTTGGTCGATGAACTATTCCACCGACAATTACACCCAGCATCATGATGTCAAAAAACTGCCGAACGGGAACATCATCATGCTGGTGGTCGAGAAAAAAACTCTGGCCGAAGCCATAGCGGCAGGTTTTGATCCAAATAATTTCCAGCCTGATGTTGCGCAGAAAGGGTATATGCTGCCCGATTGCATTATCGAAATACAGCCGACATACCCCGTCGGCGGGACCGTGGTCTGGCAATGGCATGTATGGGACCACCTCATCCAGCATTTCGATCCCGCTAAAAACAATTATGGTGTCATCAGCGCCCATCCTGAGCTGATAAGCACCCTTGGTGACGGCCGCAAGGAACCATTGTTCTGGAACCATATGAACTGTATTGATTACAAGCCGGACCTTGACCAGATCGTTGTGAGTGTAAGGGGAAACAGTGAGCTTTGGGTCATTGACCACAACACGACCACCGCCCAGGCGGCGGGGCATACAGGGGGCGCACATAACAAGGGAGGAGACCTGCTCTACCGCTGGGGGAACCCCCTGACTTATGGTGCCGGCACAACGAACGACCAGAAATACTTCGAGCAGCATTGCGTGGAGTGGGTCAAACCCGACTGTCCCGGCGCTGGTGATCTTATGTGCTTTAATAATGGAGTGAACCGGAATTATTCTTCCATTGACGAGATCATCCCTCCGGTCGACGGCAACGGGGATTACCCGCTGACAACAGGCCAGGCGTGGCTCCCGGCAAACCTTTCCTGGACCTACGTGGCCAATCCGCCGGCTTCGCTTTATGCAGGTGATATTTCAGGCGCACAGAGGTTGCAAAACGGGAATACCCTGATTGATGACGGCCCTCTCGGGACATTTATCGAAGTTATGGCATCAGGTGAAACAGTGTGGAAATATATCAACCCTGTTGACAATACGGGTCCGCTGATGCAGGGAGATTCCATACCCCATGACCCCACGCATCCCGATGAAACATTGAATTCGGTATTCAGGGTGTACCGGTATCCTCCTTCCTATGCTGCATTTACAGGGAGAGATCTTACTCCCGGAGATGTTATCGAACTTTATCCTGCTGGTATTGAGGACAGGGGTATGAATTCATCACAGTTCATATTATACCAGAACTATCCAAACCCGGTAAGCACTTCCACGGTAATCCCTTTCAAACTTTATAAGGCTTGTGATATAACCCTGACCGTTCTCGATATTCTGGGAAGAGTAGTTTACAAGCTTTTTGACGAAAACCGGAAAGCAGGGGTGTATGAAGTTTCGGTTGACTTGCAAAACCTGACAGGCGGAATATATTTTTACACTTTATCGGCGGCAGGTGTTTCCGAAACCAGGCGCATGCTGATTGTTCGTTAAAAATCGTGATGGCGTGATGATCGTGAAAATTGCGATGGCGTGATGATCGTGAAAATTGTTATGGCGTGATGCCGCTGTCTATTTGATCAGCCCCAACCCTTCGGTAGCTGATGCATCTTTTGGCCTGATGAGCAAGGCTTTATTGAATAAAACCTGGGCTTCACGCAGTTTCCCGAGCCTGTATTCCGTCCATGCATAAAGGACCATGCTGTCATAATCAAACGGGTAAAGGTTGACGACTTTTTCAAGGTGCTTCTCGGCTTTTGTATAATCTTTGCGGCCGTAATATATCGAACCCATGCGGTAGTTCACTACAGTATTCTGCGGATCGATCGCGAGCACTTCATCATACTGGGCTACGACCTGGTCCCAGTTGCCCAATGCGGAAGCAGGGTTTGCAAACCCTATCTTTGCTTCGATTGCGTAGGGTTTCAATTTAATGGCTTTCTGGTAGTATGCCGAAGATTCGGTAAACATCCCGGCCAGGTATGTAACCCAGCCAAGCCGGAGGTTGATCTCATATGAGTCTTCCTGGTATATGCCCTTCATCGTTGTGATGGCATCGGTAAAATTCCCCCTCGATTCATATGCATAGCTTTTTGAAAATGCATCCTGCAGGGCGGGGTAATTGGTTTGAGCTGAAAGGGTCAGTGAAAAGAAAATAAGTAACGAAATGCTGAGATTACGATATGCCTTTAAAGTTTCCATGTTATTCCTCCTATTAATGTATTTGAGTTATACTTATTATATTGGGTTTGCTGGACTTCCCTGATCTCATGCGAAACAGGATCCTGGGATTTGATGTAATATATCTGCTGGCTTTCTTTTCTGAAATACTGGTATATGAGTGAAAGCTGAATATGTTTTCCAAGGACAAAGGTAAGAGTGCCCCCGGCACGGTAATCTATCTTATCGCTGTTATTATAAACAATCGCACCATTGGCGATATTGGCGTTGGTATAATCCCCGTAATTAAAGTTAGCTTCCCCCCACATCCAGGGTGTGAGCCGCCCTCCGAGCACCTGGCTCAGTAAAATCCTGCTTTCGCTGCCCTGGAAGAAACCTGTCACTGCAGTGGTCCCGTAAAGATTAAGATTCCCTAACGGGAAATAGCTGAGTGAAAGCCCGGCCTGCTCCTGTGTCTTCCCGTTCAGGTTCGACCAGCTTCCTGATAATGCAATTGAAAACCGGCCGAGATCTTTGGAGATCCTCAGCGCTGCTAGGTAATTGTTAAAAGAAGTGTCTTTCTGGGTATACGAATATACAACTGATGGATATTTGAAAAGATGATAGGTGCCGTCACTTTTTAAATAAAAAGCCGTATCACTTATACTGTCGGTCTTCACACTGGCACTTATCAGGGGAGAACTCACATGGACCCAATGAACAGCCGGCATTATCCTGATGCCCCAGGGAAGGGACAATGTGGCACCAAGGTAGACTTCGTGCTGCTGAACGTGATACCGGAAGGAGGTATCGTGAATTTTCCAGGGGAAGGAGTAAAAATAGTCCCTGCTGAAAGGCCGGTCCCCTATGGAATCACGCTGAGCTTCGGCATGGCCGTATTGTATGTATTTTGTCTTATTGAAGTTGAGGTAATTATAGGCAAGTGAAAAACTCAGGCGGTTTGAAGCCCTGAGATTCACGGCAAAATTGCCATAAAAATTATTGCCGTAAAGATCCTGTTCCCCATAAATACTGTCTTTCCCCATAAGAGTGGGAAGGTTAGCCGGATTTCTGTCACTGCTTAAGGTATAACCGGTTTCAAAATGAAGCTGTTGAAGAAACCCCTGGCTGTATTTTGCGGTATCCCAAACCTCAGGGGGGGCTTTGGCCCTGAGGAGGCTTGCTTCTTCGGTCTGGTTGGTCATGACATACGACCGGTAAAGATAGTCAGCCACAAACGCGTCGCCCGAATTGAACTGCCTGGCTTTTTTGAGATGCGTTGCGGCAGGGAAATACTCCTTCTTTTCAAAATAGGCAATACCCAGCCTGACCCTGAGGTAGTAGTAATCTATATCAGACCTGAGGGCCTGTTTTCCGACCAGTATCACACTGTCCCATTTCTGTTCGGTATAGCAGCGGTAGGTGAGCATGTCGGCTGTCTGGAAATCGATGCGAGTGGATGCATTTGCTGGAAACGCAGCCAGGCAGGTAAGAAAAATAAAAAGAAAAAGGAATTTGATTGTCATCGGTGGGCAACAAGTTTAACTTGTGTGGTCTTACTATTCTCTTGGATGACAAAACTCTCCAGACCATGCGGTGAAATGAACATTTCACATTCCATGCGTTTCACTTCACGCCCGGCTATCCTTGCGCTGCTCACCGATCTCAGGCTTATCCCGGTCTGCATCAGCTCATCGTCCATGCCCAGGTAATTCAGGCTGTATTCCGACCTGATGAACAGTATGAAAGGCGCTACGAAATCCTGCAGCAGCCCCAGAAGGCGGTTACTGAAGGTATAAACCGGGTAAACATCTTTGACAAGTAATCCGGGATAATACCCCATCATTATTTTATATGCTCCCAAAAAGAACCTGAACAAGAGCGATGAATGGTCTCCTTCGAAATGGGTGAAATAATGTATGTCGCCATCATTGCGGAACCATGCACGGGAATTGGTCTTCTCACAGTAGATATATGTAGTGTTCACCGGGCTGATCTCAACTTCCCAATCAAGGGTATACTCTTTTCCGCCACCCGGGTTCACCTGTAGTGTAAACTTCTGGCCGGGAATGAAATGAAAGGCTTTTTCGAGCGAGCTGTTCTTACTGACATTGGAAACAATGACATCACCCTCAGGGTTCTCCCAGGACCTCAGCTCGAAGATCCCGTTCTTATGCCTGATGTAATGGCTGATGGGATAATCAAGTGTTTTTGATCCGATATAAGGCGTGCCTTGTACCTGGAAATGGATGTGTGGAACCGGTGATCGTCCCGAATTACCGCAGCTTGCGACAATCTGGCCTTTTTTAACGGCATTGCCGGCAGCGACTTTAAAACTTCCCTTTTTCAGGTGTGAGATTTTAGTATAAAGCTGATCGGCATGGCGCAAAACGAGGGTATTTCCCCAGTTATGTTCAAGGTCCATGTTCCCGATCTCATTATCATCAATGTTATCGACGATCTCCTCAACCCAGCCATCAGCCGGTGCAATGACCGGTTTATCGTAGCAGAAGTATTCTTCTCGCTCTGAACCCCGGCCGCTGAAGGTCTCCCCTTTTTCATCGGCTATCTCGAAATCCCATGCATGCCTCCAGTCATCCTGGTGGGTCAGGGTTCCGTTATGCCCCTGGGTCACTTTCCATTCACCCCAGAAAGGCAGGATGAAAGGGAAATAAAACGCTTTGCCGAAGCGAGCGCGGTAATTCAGGTGTGCATACAGGTTAATCTCGGGTGAATATTGCTGGTAGCTCACCAGTTCAGGTTTATCAAAGAAACGTTCGCGAAATTTCAGGGAATACAGGAATAACAAAACTACCATGTTAAACGGCAGGGAGTAAACCGAAAGTTGGAACATTGAAAAAACAAACTGGGTGCTGGTGAGGATGATTGAGATCAGCGGTGTAAGAAGGATTACCCAGAGAAACGACCAACGTGAAGGAATTATAAAGAACCCGCCTATTGCGATTGAGGTGAGGATGAAATTGAAGCCGATAAAACTGTAACTAAGTTCATGGATATTTGCCCCTATGAAATAGTAATAGGCATAAGCCGAGAAAAATCCCAGCAGTGAAAGCACGAAGGCAATTCTCGAATAAATGAGCAGGCCTATGGCAATCAGGATCCCGGCAAGGAGATGGTATTGGAAAAATATTGCGCCAAGGGAGGTGAAATACAGCCGCAAAGGTTCAGCGATACCCAGGTTTGTAATCCAGTTATAGGAGTTAACCATATTGTGGCCACCTATGGTGAACATTTCGTTTGTCATAAAGATGCCCCTTTCGCTCACATGCAAGGCGGTAAACTGCCTCGCAGCCAGGCTTACGCCCCATGTCCCCAGCAAAAATGACAGGCTCAGGAACGGAAGGCCGTATTTCCCAACCATACCTTCGACCATCAGGGTAAGGAATAGAGTAAGAAGGGAAGCAAACAGCAGGATGATGAAAAACTCCGGGCCGGGCTGATAATACACACCCAGTCCAAGTCCGACAAGCAGGCTGTTAAACCCGTAATAGCCTTTTTTTATATTGATGCGGTTGAACCCTATCAGGTATGCCAGGATATTGGAGACCATCACTGCAATGATCCCGCTCAGCCCGGCCCACACATCAAAAAATGTGACTGCGATCAGTATCAGCGCGAAGATCCTGTTATTGGAAAAAAAGATCTGGGTATAGCTGTTGACTATGCTTGTCAGGAAGGACGGGAAAATTGACTTCAGTTTTTGCACTTACAAGCTGTTTGCTTTATTACAATTATACGCTGAATTTTTTAAGGTGGGCCGGTACTTTTTCCATGCTGTTCATATTGTCGAGGGTTTCACGGAGGCGAATCACATGGGGTTGCTCATCCATGTCGATTAGCACTACGTTAGGCCTGAGGGCAATGAACTGCATCCATTGGGTCATGTTGTAAGCGCCTACATTATGTATCACAACACGGTCGTCCTTGTTGAGCAAAGGCAGGCTTGCGCTTTCGCGGATCACGTCAATATTCATGCAAAGGGGGCCGTAAATACAAGTGTCTTCAGAATAATGAGTGAAGGCCTGGGCCGGGGTTATCTTATGATCATACCAGAAAGAGGTGAACAGTATATTAACGCCTATGTCAAGGATGGTATTGCGGCGGCCGGTGCTGGAGCGTTTGTTTGAAATGACCGATCCGAGCAGGTAGCCTGCTTCGTCTATCAGCGCCCTGCCTGTTTCCAGGATGAGCATGGGCAGCTTCTCCTGCTTGAAATTGCTGTTGAGCAAAGCCGATGAAATAACCTCGGCAAAATCGTCAAAAGTCGGGTTAGTGTCGGATCCGGGCAGGTACGCGCCTTTCAGGGTGTTCTTGGAAGCAAAACCACCGCCCAGGTCGATATATTTTATTTCATGCTTGTATTTTTCTTCCACTGAAAGAGCCAGCTCGGCCAGTTTTGTTGCAGCAATGCCATAGGCGGAAGGGGAAAGCATAAAAGTCCCGATGTGGCAGTGCAGCCCCACCAGTTCCATATTGTCGGAATGCATGATCTTATTAATTGCATCCCATGCCTGCCCGTTCTCATAGTTGAATCCGAAGCGGTCCCACATAGGATATACACCGGTATCCATGTTTACCCTGATGGCAACCCTCGGTCGGGCCTTCTGCTTTTCGGCCAGTTCTGAGATGGTATACAGTTCATCCAGGTGGTCTATATGGATGAGGGAATCGTTCCTGATAGCCTTTGTGAGATCCTCCTCACTCTTCTCAGGGCCGTTGAATATGATCTTTTTACCATCCACACCCAGGCTTATGGCCTTGTCGTATTCAAAACCAGAAACAACCTCGGCCCAGGACCCTTCCTGGTGAAATATGCTGCATATCGCATTCAGGTAATTGGTTTTGTATGACCATGCAAACTGTACCCTGGGGTACCTCGTCTTAAAGGCCTTTTTTGCTTTCTGAATAGTCTTGCGGATGGTCTTTTCGGAGATCACAAACAGGGGTGATCCGTAGTCTTTCATAAGCTTCTCAACCGCATTGCCGTCAATGTGGGTCATGGGCTGGTATTCTGTTCTAGTTCCGAATTTGTTCGGCATTCCGGTCTCAAGTTTTTTGATCACCGGTCGTTCATATCTGAGTTTGGTCATATTTTCATTTTTTACAATTCCCCATATACTGATATCTGTTCAAATTCCTCACGATCAACGATCATATCCCAGGAATAGCGGACGAACATTTTACCTACCGTATAATCGGCAAATGGCTTCACTTTGTGCCCCATGGCCAAATTGACCAGGGCTTCGGGTATGTTCTGCCCTACGCCAACAGCAAGATAGATCCAGGCCGGCAAACGGGGGTTTATCTCAAGCAGGTACAATTCCCCGTCTTTGTTCTTCATGAGTTCGAGCTCAAAGCCTCCCCTCCATTTGGTGGTCCTCAGGAATTTCCTGGTCATATCGAGCATCTTTTCATCTGAAATACTGATCCCTCCCCAGGCCTTTCCCTTGTCGGTAATATACTGCTTGCGCATAGGCACCGCTGCGATGGTCTTCCCTGTGCCATCCCCCAAACCGGTGACATTGAACTCCGTTCCATGGATAAACTCCTGAATTATAATAGGAAGCCCCCACCTGGCGGAGATCTTGTTGAAATAACTTTTCACCTGTTCTATGCTGTAAGCTATGGAGGCATCGTAGAACTTGCCTTTTACTATCATGGGAAAAGAGAACTCGGCAGGGAGGCTGTGAACCGCATTAAGGTCGTAGATGACCTTGCTCTTAGGCACACTGATACCGTACTTCTTGCCGAATTCATTCAGGTTGACCTTCTGTCGTTCCTCGAACTGCTGCAAGGTTGGAAGGAACATGTGAATGCCCATTTCCCTGAGCTTGCGCTCCAGTTTGATAAAAGGAAAGAGTTCAGCGTCGAAGTTGGGGATGATCACATCGAGTTTCTCCCTTTCCTGTATATACTCCAGCCTTTCAAGAAGGGTGTCAGTTCCGGCTGTAGGATAAGGTATGGAGTAAGTGCGGTCTATGATATCATGCATGTAAATGCCCGGTTCCAGCGACTCATAGGATAAGCCGATGATGCGCGTATCGAATGATCCAGCTTCCTTCAACGCCCTGATCACCGACACTCCGGGCCCCGGGCTGTCAATGGCATTGAGGCCGGTGACACCAATATTAAGCTTTTGTTTCTTCATGGCTTTCCAGCAGGTGGTTATGTTTTAATATGCCGATGAAATCCTGGTAGTCCTTTTCGAAAGTCGGAATATCTGTATTGTACCTCGATAAAATGGCAGAACGGATCTCTTCATCTGATTTCTCCTTGCGAAGAAGATTCAATATCTCTATGCCTATGGGGTTCAATGAAAAGGATTCGCCGGTGACCGGGTTGAAGAGAAGGCCCGCTTCGCTTACGGCAATGTTTTTCTTTAACTTCATAATAAATGGTTTTAACATACTGCAATATTAGCCTGGGTTCCTCTCCCGGCTGTTATGGAATTTTTTAAATAATGTATAAGATTTTATACCAGATGTCCAGTTATCGGCGCGTAGCGCCTGATCTGCAGCTTCGCTGCGATAGCTGGATAGCTGTAAGATGTTAGATGCCGGTTGTAAGATTGTCCAGCGGTCTTCTCTCAATATTCTGGTTAAGCTTGTAATCGGTGACGGAAACCCCGGTGACCGATTTGAACTGGGTGCTTAGGTATTGCACGCTGCTGTAACCCATCATATATGCTATTTCGCTCAGGGTAAGCTCACCGTATTCTATTAACTCCTTCACTTTTTCAATCTTGTGAAGTATGGTGAATTTTTCGAGGGTGATGTTCATGTGTTTTGAAAAGAGGGAAGAAATATACGGATATGACATATTAAACCGTTCCACGAGGTAGTCGGAGTTTCTCACCATGGCATTATATGTGGAGTTGTGGATGAGCTCGATCATTGCCTGCCTGATTTGTTCCACAAGGATCTTTTCCTTGTCGGCTATGATCTCGAAGCCGAAGTCCTCAAGCATTCCATGTATTATTTTTAAGGAAATTTTTGAGGGGTCATGCGAAAGTTCGATGGTTCCCAGCTTTATGCTTTGAATTGTGATGCCGTCAATATCAAGTTCCTTTTTCAGCAGGCGTATACAGCAGTTGCAAACCATGTTTTTAACATGGATGGTCTTTTTAATGTATGCTGATTTCTTTTTGACCGCCATAAGTCCTAAACCATTGCATCACAACAATTGCTGCAGTTGCTAAAGATATACAATAATTTATTCTATTTTCCGGTACAGCCCGTAAAGATAAGGGTTCCCATGCCTTATCCTGAACGACATCCCTCGTATAATCAGTTCCTGTTTTTTGGGGTTCCAGATAAATCCCTGCACGTTCAGGAAATGATGCCTCCAGTCTATATCGGCGAGGCGGTAGGAACAGAAAATGCGGCGGAACTCCCCGGGTTTGCCGGCTTTAATGCTTGCCGACTGGAATGAAAGGAGCTTGTCATCCTGATAAATGCCCAGTTGCAGATAGGCTTCGCTAAATCCTTTTTCAGTTTCAACCTCTGCGTTAAGGTCGATGATATCATTTTTATGACGGCAGATGTCCCTGAGGGATCCCCTGAACATCGGGCTGAATTCCAGGCTGCTGTCCATGGAGTAAACGGGGGTTTTAAGGTCCAGGACCGAGTACCAGGAGTTGGCCTGGTTGAGGTTAATCCAGCCTGAGCTATTGAGAATGAAATCCGCAGTCGAAGAAAAATAATATTCATCAAGACCTTTTATACTGTCCCTCGCGAAAACATAAAAATCACCTTCATTGATCCTTTTGTGGATCAAAACGTATGGAAACTTCGACTGGATCAAAGGATAATCATCCCAGCTTGAATTCGAGATACATCCGTAAATAAAATACCTGGCCTTGCAGGTATCGATTATAGATTTGAGGACCGGAGGTTCCAGCACGTCATGGAAGCAATTGAAGTGAAAACCCTTCATCCCGGGCTGATCAAGGTAGTAATTGGTAAAACGGCGGTGGGAATCAAGCAGTATGAAGCAGTTGAGCCGGCCCAGTGAATCGGAGGTGTGCTTAGCTTCAACGACGATCTCACGGTAAGGGGAATTATAGAATAACTTATAATGTTTTCTTTCGGATACCAGGGAGGGGATGATCACGAGGGCGCATAATGCTACAAGAACGCATTTTTGCCAGGGCCGGCGGGCATCAGCATAAAAGAACATCAGCAGTAAAAGAAAAGGAAAAGAAAAGATCAGAACAGAGTACTGAAGGACCGGGTTTATAAAAACTGAATACAGGAAGCCAAGGAGCAGAGGTATAAAAAACCATAAAAAGGAAACAAGTACAAGGCGGTAGTTTACATGTTTTCCTTTTGTTCTCCATACCAGCGCCAGGATCGCCAGGAGTATAACCAGGGCTGCCACATACCAGGAAAACTGGAATACATATGCCAGGTAATCGAAAATAAAATCGGGTCTTGGTTTGCTGAGCCAGCCCCCTATACCGCCCTGTTTAAGCTGTGAGAAGAAAATTGAAAGATGGGGAAGGTACAGCATAAATATCACAAGCCATGAAAGGATAAAGGATATGCGTTTCGTTTTTGAAATGAGGAATACACCTGTAAGCCCGGCTATTCCGCAGAAAAGAAGCGAAAAATGGTGGTTATAGGCACAGAGGGCCGAAGCGAGGATATAACCGGCGAGGTTGAGGCCGTACCGTTTTTCGGGGTAAAGCATGATCCGGGTCCAGAAATATACCAGCAACAATGCAAGGAACAACCCGCTTGCATAGGGCCTTGCGATCTGCCCGTACATCACGGGGTACTGGAGGAAGGAGAGAAACGCAGCGGCAATCAGGCCTGCAGTGGAACTGAACCATTGGCGGCCGATGTTGTATATTAAGTAAACTGAAGCCAGGCTGAACAGGGTGAACGGGAGTTTCACAAGGGGCTCCGAAAGGCCTGAAAGTTTGACCCAGTAGTAAAGGAAAACCTGGACCCCTGCGGGATGGGTGTCAACAATCACCCCTTGTTTTATAAGGTCATGGAAGTTACTGAACTGGGTCCTGAAGATGGCGCTGAATTCATCGTGGGTGAAGGGTATGGAGTTATAGTTGTAAAACCTGAGTATGGCCCCGATGGCTATAATCAGGATTATCAGCAGGCGGTCAATATGGATATTTGCGGGAACCCTCATTTCCTGGGCCAAACATACAAAAATTCCGGCTTACCCTATACGGCTAATCTTCCTGAGTGATTCATGGTCGAGCAGCTTCAGTTCCTTTTCATCAAACCTGATGATGCCTTCGCGCTCGAATGACCTCAGTATCTTAACCGCGCTGTCGCGCGACATGGCTGAAAGGTCGGCCAGGTCCTGCTTGCTCAGGAGCATGGGAAAATGATCCGATTCAAAGATCTCCTCGAACAGGTATAGCAATGAATCGGCCATTCTTCCGGGCATTTGTTTTTGGGTCAGGTAAAGCAAACGGTTATATACGTTCAGTGTGTTACGGCTGAAGTCTTTCATGAACTCCTCGGCGAAACCAGTGTTCCGGCGGATGATTTCCTTGAAAACATTCATGTCAATAAAGCAAACCGATGATTCCATCAGTGCCATCACGGTATAATGATGCATCTGGTCGAGGTAAATGCCCGGTCCCCCTATGAAATTCGTGGGCCTGACGATACGCAAAATGGCATTCCGGCTTTCTATCCCTTCAAGGTAAAGCTTGGCCATGCCGGAACTTACCGAGATCACATGGGTCATCTGGGTCCCCTGTTTGCGGATTGTCTCCCCTGGTTTGAACACCACATTAAGCCTGCTCTTCTCAACCATTTCAAGTTCATCCCGGGTTAACAAGGAGAACAGGCTTGATTTGCATGAGCAGTTCATGCAGTTCATCATTGGTTTTTCAAGGTATTCCAACATAAGGCAAAAATAATAAATTATTGATATATGTCAATCGAAGACTGGTTTTTTTACCACTTTGCCGGGGAAAAGAAACCGGAATTTTCTATGAAAATCTCGGATAAGGGATGCCATGTATAATTGAATGTAGAATTAGCTTTGCAAAGGAGAAACCCCGGCCTGTCTTTTCTTGTGACTAAGCTGCCGGGATGAATGATTCAAGGTTTTTCAGGCATCAAATAATTTCTACAAAGTATCGATATGAAGGACAACAATTCCTCAAGAAGAAAGTTTCTGAAACTGGGACTGGCCGCCGGCGCTACAGCGCTTATCGGGGCCGGGGGAAAAGCTTTATCAGCTGTTTCCAATCCTGAGGCAAGCGGCAAAGAAACGGGAGAGAAAGTCAAGCTGCTTTCCCCTGACGGCACGCTTGTTGAAGTTGACAAAGGTCATTGCCATGCCTGCGCTGCAACCGGTAAGGAAGCCCGGCAGGGGATTCCCAACAAGAAAATGGTGATGGTCATAGACCTGGCCCGCTGCAGGAATGCAAGAAAATGCCTGGAAGGATGCCAGGGCATGCACCACCTTCCCCCGAAGATAGAATGGATTAAATTTTTTCTCTTGCGCGACAGCAAGGATACATCCCCATACTGGTTCCCGAAGCCCTGCTTCCAGTGCAATAATCCCCCCTGCGTCAAAGTATGCCCGGTCGGGGCTACCTTCAAGCGTACCGACGGTATTGTACTCATCGACAATGACCGTTGTATAGGATGCAAATTCTGCATGGCAGCCTGCCCGTATTCTTCCAGGGTTTTCAATTGGGGAAACCCCGATCAGGCACCACTTCCTGAAGGGAAAAAATATTCACCCGAAACCAGCTGGCCCCAGAAAGTCGGGACAGTCGGCAAATGTGATTTCTGTCCCGATATGGTACGCCAGGGCAAACTTCCCTCCTGCGTGACATCCTGCCCCAACGGGGTTTATTTCTATGGCGACAAAAATGAAGACACTGTGACCAACGGTACCGAAACGGTAAGGTTCAGCGAACTTGTTCAGCAACGGGCGGCTTACCGCTATATGGAAGAACTTGGCACAGAACCCGGGGTCTACTACCTGCCCCCGGTCAACCGTCTGTTCGACTATAAAGTAGGGTTCCAGGACCTGAAACCGGAAGAAATTGACCTTTACAAGAAAGAAGCCAACTTATCAGAATAATCACATACAGCATGGAATACAACAGCAAGACAATTAAGAATTATGAGGATTTCAAGCCCCAGCTTGAATCCATTGGCAGGTACGGCTATTTCTTCATCACCGCCATGGTTATGATCATCGCCTGGGGGACTTATGCCCTTTACACACAGTTATCGAAAGGCCAGGTTGTGACCGGCATGCGTGATTATGTGATCTGGGGCATTTATGACGCCAACTTCATTTTCTTTATCGGGATCAGTTATGCCGGGGCCCTTATTTCAGGGATACTGCACCTGATGAGAGTTGAATGGAGGCACCCCATATTGCGCATGGCCGAAACAATTACCGTGGTCTCAACCATGATAGGCCCCAGTTATATCTTCCTGAGCATGGGCCGCCTTGAAAGGGTATGGCATATCCTTGTTTACGGCAGGATACAGTCACCCATCGTATGGGACGTTTTTGCAATCTCGACTTATCTTATCGGCAGCTTCATCTTCCTTTACCTGGCCTGTGTTCGCGACCTGGCTTTCATGAGGGACCATCCTGTAGGGGTCGCAAGGTGGCGCAACCGCATCTACAAATTTTTATCGGCCAACTACCGCGATACGCCTAAACAGCGTGAACTCCTGAACCAGTTGATCGACCTTATCTCCATCGTGATCATCCCCCTGGCTATCCTGGTTCATTCGGTACTGGCATGGATCTTCGGGATGACCCTGAGGCCGGGCTGGCACAGCACAATTTTTGCGCCGTATTTTGTGCTCGCTGCCATATACTCCGGAACCGGGGTCCTTATTATCGTCATGTTCGTTTTCAGGAAGATCTACCACCTCGAATCCCATATCACGAAAAACCACTTTACCTACCTGGGAATCCTGCTTATGATACTGGGGGCTCTTTACGGATATTTTACCTTCAGCGAATACCTTACCAACTGGTACGGCAGCGTGAAATGGGACATGGAAGTGCTTTACCGCCTGTTTGACACTTCAACCTACTGGTGGTGGTTCTTTTTCTCAGCATTTATCGGGGTTTTGCTTCCTATCATACTGATCGCCATGCCCAGGTTCAGGAGCATTAAAACCATTGTCTTCGCAGCAACGATAGCCGTAACCGCCCTCTGGGTCAAGCGTTACCTGATCATCATCCCCACCCTTGAAACACCTTTGCTTCCCCTGCATGACATAAGGCCTGAATTTGCAAGCTATTCGCCCAGCTGGGTTGAATGGTCACTCACGGCAATGGGGATAGCGATCTGGCTGCTGCTCTTTTTTCTGTTTTCTAAATTCCTGCCTATCATACCCGTGGTCAGGGTCAATTCAGCCGATGAACATGATTATTTCAAGCTCAGGAAACTGGCCCAGGAACGTATCCTGAGACGGATGATTAAAAAGACAAGAAAAGAAAAAAGCATAGTGGCCGGGTTACTTATTCTTTTATTCCTTGCTCCGTCACTTGTTTGCCGCGCCGGGGATCCTGTGCGCTCAAGGCTTAAACTGGAGTTCCTGAATAAATCGGGGAACCGCATGCTGACGGCTAAACTGACAAGTAAAAAAGACGACCAGACCATCCCCCTTGAAGGAATGCAGGTGAGTTTTTTCATACAGGGAGCGAAAGACAAAGCCCTGTTGGGAAAAGGATCTACCGACGAAGCAGGCAAGGCAACGTTCTCCCTGCCCGTGAAGCTGGATGCCCCCAGGAACAAGGAAGGCAAATACAGTTATTCGGCCAGTTTCGAAGGGAATAAAGAGTACGAGCCTTCGGAATCTTCAGCTGAGATCCGTGATGTATTCATGAAGATCACCTTCGAGCAGAAAGACAGCGCAAAGCTTATCAAACTGTTTGCATCTGAGATCAACGAGAAAGGTGATTCCGTTCCTGTTGACGGGTCCACTGCAATATTTTACGTACCCAGGACTTTTTCCTTATTGAAAATAGGCGAACAACCTGTCAAATCGGGGAATGCCGAACTTGATTTCCCGGTCACCCTGCCCGGTGATTCCCTTGGGAACCTCACGATTGTCGCGAAATTTGAAGATAACGACAATTACGGAAATGCCGAAGTTAGTGAAAACATGGCCTGGGGTAAACCGCTTCCTCCCATGATTGTGATTAAACGCGGGCTGGGCGATACCAATGCCCCCCTTTGGATGGTATATACGCTGATCGTATTGCTGTCATTGGTGTGGTTCCATTTTAGCTATGCAATCTTTACCGTTTTCCGCATCAGGTATCTTGGGAACAAAGCGATGAAAGAGGGGCAGTCTTAATTCTAACACAACAGACAAAAACCAAATAGTAACAAAAATTCAAATCAGGAGGTAATTATGAAAATGAAGAATGTTAGCCGCTTACTTGCAATGTTTTTATTGCTGAACGCTGTTTGCCTTATTGCGTTTGCACAGAAGCCGGCAAAATGGACTGCACCCGACAAGTATAAAACAATGAAAAATCCCAATGCTGCAGATGTTAGCACCGGCAAGGACCTTTTTGCCAAGCATTGCAAATCCTGCCATGGCAAAGACGGCCTTGGAGACGGCCCGAAAGCAGCCACCCTTGGCGCATCCTGCGGAGATTTCACCTCCAAGGAATTCCAGTCCCAGACCGATGGAGAGATCTTTTATAAGATGACTACAGGCAGGGATAAGATGCCGGCCTTCGGTAAAACCATCACCGAGGATAATGACCGCTGGGCGATTGTAAGTTATCTCAGGAAACTGAAATAACCCGCCTGTCCT
>Ga0194052_1000729_pt1 | contig 20174 bp, 24 predicted proteins | sample SepL226m_MetaG_FD_160117 | JGI IMG/M metagenome (GOLD analysis project Ga0194052, IMG submission 160117) | Anoxic zone freshwater microbial communities from boreal shield lake in IISD Experimental Lakes Area, Ontario, Canada - Sep2016-L227-6m | ecosystem: Environmental > Aquatic > Freshwater >...
TCGCCGCGATCCAGACCGCAATCGCGGAAACCATCACCAACGGTCATGGCTTGGCGAGCATCACGCCGAAAACCAATCGCGTCATCCGCACCGAGCCGATCACCATGTCCGACGGCTCTATTCATGCCGTCCACCTGTGGTGCGGCTCATCGGACGATGAGCCCCCTGTACGCCCGATCCCCGGGCCGCTGAAATGGGATTTCACCCTGGGTGAGGCCACCGGAACTGTGGAGTATCTGAGGAATGCGGGGATGGATCCGGCAACCGAGGAGACCACCGGACGCAGCTTCATCGAGGACATTCCGAGCCGAAGCCTCAACCTCGACGAGGCGACGGTCCTGGCGAGGGCCCTCGATCCTGAGCCTGGCCAAACGTATTACGCAACGTGGGAGTTCACCGATAAGCAAGGACAGTGCAGGCGAGTGGGCTTCGTCTCGCGCCTTTTACTCGAGACGACCGAAGACGGCGACGAGCATCTAATTGCCCGGGCGATGAATCTGGTCGAGGAAGTCCTGGAGTCCGCCCCGCCGACGGGGCATCTGGCTGAACGAATTCTCGGCGGTCTGGCGGAGCCGGGCGTCTACCGCCTACTGATTGATCTGAAGAACTGGACGCTGCTGAAGTGGCTTGACGAGCCGTGCCCCTATTTCAACTGGCGCGCCCGCGGGGAGATGCACCCAGACGATCGCAAGCACTACGCAGGAACGATGACTGCCGAACTCAAAAACGGTTCCACAAGTGCGGTTCTGCGCCTGCCGGGCGAGGACGGCGACTGGGTTCCCTTGTATGTGACCATCAGCCGGGTGGAGCTCGACGAGAACATCTACGCAGGCATGGCGACTCTTCGGCGTCCCACCGAAGCCGAACTCGCAGGAGCAGATCTGCAGGAATATCTGCAGGAAGCCAGGGGCGCGGGGGCCTAACCACTACCCGAAGGGCCGGCGCGCGCTGCAGCCCGAGCCTCAACACTGATCCGACCGCCCATCCGCACCCCGACGGTCACCACGACGTCAAGCTGCTCGACAGCGCAACCCCGCACGGCTGCCCGCATGGTTGCGGCCAGCTGGTCTGCTTGCCGGCAGGCGACATCCGGCCCGAGAGTCAGTCGGCCTGCCGCAGCGAGTGCGGCCAGGTCGGCCACCGCCTGCGCACGGTGGCGCGCCACTTCGACTGCCCCTAGCCAGATCCCGCCGAGGGTAATTGTCACCAGAGCCCCGACCAGCACAGCGGCGAGGACGGTCGCGGCCCCGGCGTCGTCACTGACCCGGCTCGGCAGCCGAGACGGCTTCCGCGATGATGAGCACCCCGGGCAGCATGACCGAACGGCTGCTGACCCTGGCGACGACATAGTCGCCATCAAAGCGCACATCCGTCGATGCCCCCGGCGGGGCGAGACCGGCGGCAGCCGCGGTCGCCGCAGGATCACCGCGTGCCGCCAACCGCGCCGCCTCCCGTGCGGCGTCGATACATCGCATCTGCATCGAGACAGCGGTGATGCCGGCAAGGCAGAGCACCAGGACGGTGACCAGGGTTGCGATGGCCAGCGCGGCTTCCACCGTGCTGAACCCACCATCGCCCCCTAGACCTTCGTATTCAGAGCACGATTGATGATGTTGGTCAACGCGCCAACGATGGAATCGCCGGTGACGACGCTGTAGAGGATCGCACCGAACGCGGCAGCGGCGATGGTGCCGATGGCGTACTCGATCGTCGACATTCCCGCCTCGTCGACCGCCAACGTGTTCAAGCGGTGGTGAATCATCTGAATTACTCTGTGCAGCAATGTTTTTCCTTTCTAGTGAATACACCTGAACTCTCGGTAATGTCACAGCAGCCCCGAGCCGAGAATGTCACCGGCCAGACCGGCCACCACTGGAACGATGCCCAGGCAGACGAATGCCGGCAGGAAGCACAGGCCGAGCGGACCGGCAATGAGAACCCCGGCGCGTTCGGCGGCCGCCGTGGCACCATGGTCGGCATCCTGGCGCGACTGCTCAGCGAGGTCCGCGACGCCCTGGGCCAGAGCGCTACCCGACGATGCAGACCGACGTGCCAACCGGGTCAGTGCCTCATAGGCGTCGTCGCTGTCACCACCTCCCGTCCGCCAAACGGTGTCAGGGTCGGCACCCAGGGCCAGCAGATCTGCGGCGCGCCGCAGAAGCGCGCCCAGCCTGGGTGGTGCGGAGGTTGCCGTCGCGGCGGCAGCAGCCGACATCGCCATCCCCGCTGAGAGGCATACCGAAAGGACATCGAGGGCTGAGGCGATCGCCAGGGGATCGCTCTGCCTGCCAGCGTCATGCGTCGCCGCCCGCCTAACTCGCGCGGTATCGGCCCGCAGTCGCCTGTGGCGCGGTACAGAATCGAGCAGCAGAGCGACAGCCAGTAACAGTGCCGCCGCCGTCATATCGTCAGCCGATCGATGATGTGATCCGACCATGTCGCGCCGACAGCGATCAGACCAGCGCCGGCGACCAGTAACCAGCCGCCGCCGAGCAAGAACTGAACCGGACGTGCACCGATGACCTCACCCAGCGCAACCCCGAGGAATGGCAATCCGGCCAGGATGGCAGCCGTCGCCCGGGCACCGGCCAGTCCTGCCTGCACCCGACCGGCAAATCGTTGCCGGCCGACGATGTCGCGGTGCGCGGTGTGCATGAGGGTTGACATCGGCAGTCCATGCTCGGCAGCCAACTGCCAGCAGACCGCGAGGCGCTCCCAATACGCAGGCACTGACGAACCCCTGGCCGCCGACCGCAGACCCGCCGCCACGTCGGCGCCCAGTTGGGCTCGCATGGCCACCGCACGCAGCGATGAGCCCACATCGCCAGCGGACTCAGCTGCGGCCACCGTGAAAGCGCGCAATGGGTGCGCGCCGATTCGTAACTCACCGACCAGAACCTCAAGTGCCGCTGCCATCGCCTGACCCTCGCTGTACTGCCGTCGACCCCGCATCCGTCGTCGGCGGCGGCGGCCGGCCACGGCGGCCACCAGCCCAACGGCGATCGTGACGGTCGGCGAGGCCATCACCGTCGCAATGGCGCCCAGGCAGACCGCTGGCCACACCGCGATCCGCGCGATCCTCCGGCGCGATCTCGCGGCCGCCAACCGGCGGCGCCGCGGAGGAGTCATCAACAACGCAGCCGCCAGCAGCGCCGCGGCAGTCACGGTCGGACTCATCGACTACACCGGTCGTTGATCAACCGGCGCAACAGTTCAGCTCCCCGCTGTAGTCCATGCTCGACGTGCCAGACGGGCACGGCGTGAACACAGCCCGTGGCATCGCGTTGCAGTAGCGCGATCTCGCTGAGATGTCGCCCGTTGGGTCCGCGGCTGACGTGGATTACCACGTGGACGGCTGCCGCAAGTTGACTGTGTAGCGCTGCACGGTTAAGCCCACCGAGGGCGGCTAGCGCCTCCAGTCGAGCCGGCACCTCGGCCGGACTGTTGGCGTGCACGGTCCCGGCACCGCCATCATGACCGGTATTCAGGGCACCCAGCAGATCGACAACCTCGGCGCCCCTGACCTCCCCGACGACGATGCGGTCGGGCCGCATCCGCAGCGCCTGCCGGACCAACTGTCGAAGAGTAATCTCGCCTGCGCCTTCGACATTGGCGCTGCGGGCAACCAGGCGGACGAAATGCGGGTGGTTCGGCGCCAACTCGGCGGCATCTTCAACACACACGATCCGTTCGCGGCCGGCAACGGCGCCCAGTGCCGCGGCCAGCAGGGTCGTCTTTCCCGCGCCGGTACCACCTGACACCAGGAATGCCAGCCTCGCCGAGATGACGTATTTCAGAAGTTTTAGGGCTTCAGGACCGACTGCGCCGGCTGCGGCCAACGCTGCGAGATCCTGAGTGGCCGGCCGAAGGATGCGCAGAGATAAGCAGGTACCGGCCATCGCAACAGGGGGCAGCACAGCGTGGAGTCGTACGGTGAACCGTCCGCTCCCTGCTTCGGCAAGTTGCGCATCCACCCATGGCTGGGCGTCGTCGAGCCGGCGGCCAGCGGCCGCGGCAAGGCGTTGTGCAAGCCGACGCACCGAAGCCTCGTCGGGGAAACGTATCTCGCTGCGGCACAGTCCATTGCCACTATCCACCCACACCTGATCCGGTCCGGATACCAGAACGTCGGTTACGCCCTCAGCCCGCAACAGGGGCTCGAGGATCCCGACGCCGGTCAGCTCGGTCTCCAGAAGGCGAAGGTTGCTCAGCACGTCAGTGTCACCCAGCACTCCCCCGGACTCAGCCCGGATCGCGGCCGCGACAACGGTGGGGCGAAGGGGGGCCGACTCAGAAGCGAGCCGTTCGCGAACCCGGTCGATGAGCGACCCGGTCATGCGGCCGGGTTCTCGGCGCCGTACTGCAAGACCCCGAGTATCTTCCGCGCGGCCACGGTCAACGGGGAGCGGCGTTGCAGCCGCAGTCCGTGCTTCTCCAGGTGCTGATCGAGCAGCGGCTCCGGCCGCATCGCCGCCAGCAACGGCACCGCCGCGACGTCGACCACTTCCCCGACCCGCAAGCCCCCCGGAGCCGGTCCACGCACCACGAGTCCGATATTGGGATTGACTGTTCGGATCACGCCGACCACTGCCGCACAAGACGCCGCAGCACGTACGTCACAACTGGTCACAATCACCACGAGGTCCGCGGATTCCAGAACGTCGAGGACCGGGGCGGTGAGCGAGCGGGGCACGTCGCAGACGACGGTGACACCGCCACGGCGGCCGGCATCGACGACCGTCGTCGCTGCGCCGGCAGTGATCTCGTGGTACGTCCGCGAGCATGACAGCAGGCTTACCTCGCGCTGCTGCGGGAGGACATCTCGTACCGCGCTCCAACTCAGCCGACCGCTCGCAGCAGCCAGTTCTGGCCAGCGCAGGCCCGGCTCGGATTCCACACCCAGCAGTAGGTCGACACCGCCGCCACACGGGTCAAGGTCAACCAGCAGGGCCTCACCGGCGCACTGGGCCAGGGCGGCGGCGAACACCGAGGCACCACCCCCACCGCGGCCGGCCGTCACGGCGATCACCCGGCCGCGGCGGGGTGCAGCGCGCCCCGACTCGGCGGCCTCGGACAGGTAGCGGACCAGTTCTGCCTCCTGCGCGGGCAACACGCACAGGTGCTGCGCGCCGACTTCAAGCGCCGCCAGCCAGATCGAGGGCGATGGCTCATCGGTTCCCACCACGAGAACTCCATCGCGACGCGGCATCCCCGCGCGAACACATCGGCGGGCACCGTCCTCGTCGACGACAACCGCAGCGGGCATGGTCCAGTTTTTCCGGCTCGGTGTCTGGGCCCGGACCGCTCGCAGTCCGACCGCTGCCGCGACTCGATCGGTGCTGTCGGATAAGTCGTCGTCGGCCAACACAGTCAGCACGACAGGCACATTTGCAGTCACGCGACTTAGGGTGTCGCTCCACCTCAGTGCACACCAGTCCGCCGCACGGCGACTGTGGATAACGCCGGGTCTGGGGATAACCGCCCGGAATGAGTCTCGCAACCGGCTTTTCATGCGCCGCACATGGAGGCGGCCATAGATACGGCCCTAGAAAAAGGACGACCCTCGCCAAGGGGGGAGGAGGCGAGGGTCGTCGTGTATCAGCCCCGGGGGGTCGGGCTGATGCACTCCCGGCCGAAGCCGAGTAAAGCTAACTATACACACGGAGAGGTATCGCGGCGCAACCTTCTCGCGGACTCAAAAACCTTGTTTTTCCTGTGAATTTGCAGCCGCAGTCAGGTGACCAAAGCTGCCACTTTCACCAAGGCCGGCGACCGGGAATGCCACCCCGCATCGCTTCATTCCCCATCTCACCGATACCGCCGGTGACAGGTCGGGCGAACTCGGTTTGAGCGCGCCGCATCCGATGCGCAACAGATCACAGCGGCCGTCACCGACGCCGTCCCCCAGACATCATCGATGCGCTCATCGGCCGCCCGCAGGGCCACCCGGTGGAGCGCTCCGGCGCTGCCTCCAGCTCGAGTACCACGCTGCTGATGCCCGAAGAAGTCGGTCGCCGCTTGACTTCATCTGAATTGTTGCCGATTTGACTCTTGATGTGACCGTCGTCACGGAGTACAAAGGAACTACGGATGCTTGGTGAGGCCAAGGGAGTCCCGAAAGAGAAGGTTCTACCTCCCGATCCAAGCAATCCAGCATGGTTGACGGGCACCCACGCGGAGCACGCCGCGATATGGCAGAAGTGTTGCAGGCCTGCGGAATTGCACATGGAGTGTAAGAAACGCCGAGGCCACCAATGCAACCCACATAGCACGCCTGGTAACCCGTGTAACCGTGCTGGCGGGCGGCGAGCCGAACACGTTTCGGATCGCCGCCCGCTTCATTTCTGCTGCTATTTGGCTGCGGCCTCGGCGATCGACAATCCCTCTCGCGCACCATCTTCCAGCGCGCGACAGCAGAGCAGCAGCCATTCTCCAACGGCCTGAGCGGTTCCCGTTGCGAAGCCGGCCGCCGTTGTCTGATACTCGTCGGCTCGCCGCAGCCAGTAGACCTCGGGGACACCGAGTCCGTGCGGATCAAGGCCGGTTGCGATGGTTACCAACCGCGAAACGGCCCGTGCGACAACGCCATCGGCGCTACCGAACGGCGCGAGGGTCAGCAGCTCACCGTGCGCGACAGCAGCCAGCACCGGAGCACCGACAGAGCTTCCACCGGTGACCAGACTGGTCAAGAGATCCAACCGAGCGGCGACCTCGGGCACTGGGCGCGGGCGGCCGAGTTGCTGTTCATCAACGAGATCTGCCGCCGCCAGCGAGTGCAGGCGTGCCAGCGCCTGCAGTGGCGCCCGCTGCCACACCCCAACAAGAGCGGTGGTGCCACCTTCGAGCGCCTGGCCGAGCCGTAAGGCTCCGGCAAGCACTGGGTCGTCAGTTACCGAGGCGGTGTCGACTCGCGTGCCCCCGCCATCGAGCGCCGAGGATGATCGCGCGCCACGGATCGCCGACTCGGCCGCGGTGAGGGGCCAGCTTCGCAGATTGGTCCGGTGCCGGTGCGCCTTGCCCAACGCTGCGCGCGCGGCCTCGGCTGCGTCGGCCACTCCAGGCAGCCCTAGCAGAGGCGCCAACAGATCACGTTTTCCGGCATTCGTCACGGGCCGTCACGCTAGCCGGTCGGGCTGGCACCGGGGTGGTCGACCGCCGGGTCAGGACTTACGCTTTCCGACATGAGCGAGACGCACACAGATGTTCCGTCGTCGTATCCGCCGCCTGCTGAGTTCGCGGCCAACGCGAATGCCACAGCGGATCTCTACCGTGGTGCCGAAGCCGACCGGCTGGCGTTCTGGGCTGAGCAAGCCAGGCGGCTGTCATGGGATAAGCCATTCACTGAAGTTCTGGACTGGTCGGCCGCACCGGTCGCGAAGTGGTTCGTCGGGGGAAAACTCAACGTCGCCTACAACTGTGTCGACCGGCACGTCGAAGCCGGCAACGGGGATCGGGTCGCCATCCTTTGGGAGGGTGAACCCATTGGCGATGCCCGCTCCATCACCTACGCCCAACTCAAGGACGAAGTATGCAAGGCCGCCAATGCCCTGACTGATCTCGGTCTGGTCGCCGGAGACCGGGTGGCCATCTACATGCCGATGGTGCCCGAGGCGATCGTGGCGATGCTGGCGTGCGCGCGACTGGGCATCATGCATTCCGTTGTCTTCGCCGGCTTCTCGGCATCGGCACTTCGCGCCAGGGTCGACGACGCCCAGGCCAAGATGGTCATCACCACTGACGGCCAGTATCGGCGCGGCAGTGCGGTATCACTGAAGGATGCTGTCGACGAGGCGGTGGCCGGTCAGGAGTGTGTGCGCAACGTTCTGGTGGTGCGCCGCACCGGTATCGATGTGCAGTGGACGCCGGGCCGTGACCTGTGGTGGCACGACACGGTGGACAGCGCCTCCACCGATCACACCCCGGAGGCCTTCGACTCCGAGCACCCGCTATTCCTGCTCTACACATCGGGCACCACCGGCAAGCCGAAGGGCATCATGCATACCTCCGGTGGCTACCTGACTCAGGTCTCCTACACCCATCACTACGTGTTCGACATCAAACCGGAGACTGACGTGTATTGGTGCACCGCCGATATCGGTTGGGTGACCGGCCACAGCTACATCACCTACGGTCCGCTATCCAACGGAGCGACCCAGGTTATCTACGAGGGAACGCCGGCATCACCCGATGAACACCGACACTTCCAGATCATCGAAAAGTACGGTGTCACAATCTATTACACGGCTCCCACGCTCGTTCGAACGTTTATGAAGTGGGGTCGTGAGATCCCGTTCGCCCACGACCTTTCGAGCCTGCGGTTGTTGGGTTCGGTCGGCGAGCCAATCAACCCCGAGGCCTGGCGTTGGTATCGACTGGTGTTCGGCGCCGATAAGACACCGATCGTCGACACCTGGTGGCAGACCGAGACCGGCGCGGTGATGATCTCGCCACTGCCGGGTGTGACCACGTGCAAACCCGGCTCGGCGATGCGCCCACTGCCGGGGATCTCGGCCAAGATCGTCGACGACGACGGCAATGAATTGCAGCCGGCCTCGGAACACGGCGAGCAGTTCACCGGTTACCTAGTGCTGGACAAGCCTTGGCCGGCGATGCTGCGAGGTATCTGGGGTGACCCAGAGCGCTTCATCGAGACCTACTGGTCGCGGTTCGCCGAACAGGGTTGGTACTTCGCCGGTGACGGCGCGCGATACGGAAGCGATGGCGAGGTCTGGGTGCTGGGCCGCGTCGACGACGTGATGAACGTTTCCGGTCACCGGATCTCGACCGCTGAGGTCGAGTCCGCACTAGTCGGCCATGCCGGTGTCGCAGAGGCTGCGGTGGTCGGCGCCACCGATGCCCACACCGGACAGGCCATCTGTGCCTTTGTGATTCTCAAGCAGCATCACACCGAGATGGCACCGCACCAGATGGTCGAGGAATTGCAGGCGCAGGTCGCCCGGGAGATCTCGCCGATCGCCAAACCACGCGAAATCCACGTCGTACCAGAGCTTCCGAAAACCCGAAGCGGCAAGATCATGAGGCGGCTACTGCGTGACGTCGCCGAGGGACGCGAACTCGGCGACACCTCCACCCTGGTAGATCCGACCGTGTTCGAGGCCATCCGTTCGAGTAAGTCCGAGAAGTAGCGCGGCCGATCAGAACCCAGGCCGATCAGAACCCAGGCCGATCAGAACCTAGGCCGGACCGGGCACCGGGCTTGAGGTCGGGACGAAGCCGGTACCCGGACGATTCTTGGTGGCAAGATCCGCCAAAATCGCGTTGATCGACATCGTCACCGCCGGGGTGTGCAGTGGGATGTACTTGATGATGCAGGTGGGTATTGCGTCGGTGAAGGCGCCATGGATCATGCCGACGAGCTTGTTGTTGACCGTCACCGGCGCGCCGGAGTCGCCCGGTCTTCCGCAGACCTGGTTGACGATGGTGCCCGGTTGCTCCCCCGGTCCCCACGTCACTCCGCACGAGTAGCCGGTAGTGCGGCCCAACTTGCAGGCCACCTGACCGAACGCCGGGTCGGGGCCGATGCCGTTGATAGCGAACCCATTCCAGTTCGACACCGGGGTCACCTTGGCCGGATCGAATCGGATCACCGCGTAGTCCAGGCCGTCGTTGCCGGTGACCATGGTGCCAATCGGGCCCCGGTCGGGTGCAGCCTCAGATGTCACCTCGGCACCAGGTCCCCCGCAGTGCGCCGATGTGAAGCCGATCAGCGCACCGGTGTTGTCGTTGCCGATCGCTGTCAGCGTGCAGTAGGTGTTGGTGTCGATGATGATGCCCGCGCCGCCGCCGATCGGCACCATGTCATCGGGGCCGGCCAGTGCCTGCGGAGTCGGCAACAAAGCGGCAAGGGCCAGGACCGAGGCCCCCACCAGATGCCGCACGTCAAGTGCGGTGATCACTAAAACCTCCATCGACGTCCCACCCAGAAACCCAGTCTAACTTGACACCATGCGTAACTTGCGTAACAGCGCGACACGTATCCGGGCCGGAGTCGGACGTGGCAACATGAGTCGCGACCACACCGACCATGGAGGACAGCCGTGACTAATCGGGATCGTAAGGACGGGGTACCCGACACGGTGACCTCGATTCCCCTGGCAGACCCGCATGCGGTGCCCGAAAATGCCTCCATCGGCGAGCTGGTCAAGGATGCGACCGCTCAGGTTTCGACCCTGGTGCGGGCCGAGGTCGAGCTGGCCCGGGCCGAAATCACCCGCGATGTGAAGAAGGGGCTCACCGGCAGTGTCTTCTTCATCATCGCTCTGGTGGTGCTGCTGTATTCGACCTTCTTCATGTTCTTCTTCTTGGCCGAACTGCTGGACACCTGGCTGTGGCGTTGGGCGGCGTTCCTGATCGTCTTCATTCTGATGTTGGTCGCTACCGGAGTATTCGCCCTGCTTGGCTATCTCAAGGTGCGCCGCATTCGTGGCCCGCAACAAACCATCGAGTCGGTCAAGCAGACCACCGCTGCGCTGGCACCCAGGAACTTCAAGTCCACCTCGGCCTCACCCACACCATCCCCCGTGCCCATCATCACGACGGAGCCGGCCCCCGCCGATCCGTCGGGTTGGTGATGGCCCAGCCCGATCCATCGGTAACCCGCATCGCGGGGCCCTGGCGCCACCACGACGTCCACGCCAACGGAATCCGTTTCCAGTGCGTCGAAGCCCTGCCCGACCCCGACGATGAAACTCCGGTGACCACCCGGCCACTGGTGATACTGCTGCACGGTTTCGGTTCGTTCTGGTGGTCGTGGCGACATCAGTTACGCGGACTGACCGGAGCCCGAGTGGTGGCGGTCGATCTTCGGGGGTACGGCGGCAGTGACAAACCTCCCCGCGGCTATGACGGTTGGACACTGGCCGGTGATACCGCAGGCCTGGTACGCGCGCTGGGCCACACATCGGCGACCCTGATAGGCCATGCGGACGGAGGGCTGGTCTGCTGGGCCACCGCGGTACTGCACTCCCGGATGGTGCGGGCCATCGCCCTAGTCAGTTCACCGCACCCCGCAGCATTGCGGGCGTCGGTATTCAGCCGCAGTGGTGAGGGCCGTGCACTATTGCCCAGCCTATTGCGCTATCAGGTTCCGCTGTGGCCGGAGCATGTGCTCACCCGCCATAACGGTGACGCGCTAGAGGCTCTGGTACGTAGCCGCTCATCAAGAACATGGGTTGTGTCAGAGGACTTTTCCGAGGCCATCGCACACCTGCGCCAGGCCATTCAAATTCCATCAGCAGCGCACTCGGCGCTGGAATATCAACGCTGGGCGATTCGCAGCCAGTTCCGCGGCGAAGGAAGACGGTTCATGAAACTGATGAACCGCCAGCTCGACATCCCGCTGTTGCACCTGCGCGGCATCATCGACCCCTATGTGCTGGCCGATCCCGTTGAACGTAGTCGACATTACGCATCACGCGGAAGGTTCGTGAGCGTGCCCGGCGCCGGCCACTACGCCCACGAGGAGGCGCCCATCGAGGTCAATGAAGAGTTGCAGCGTTTCCTGGCTTCGCTGTGATTCAACTCAGGCGTTGACGCAGGCCCCGGTGGGGACCTTCGCGGTATTGCCGATCTTGGCCAGTTGGCGAGACACTTCGTTGGTAGTCATGACAAAACCCGTGTCGTTATCGTCGACCGCCGCACCGAACACGACACCGATCACCTGACCGGCTCGATTGATCATTGGTCCGCCCGAATTCCCTTGACGGACAATCCCTCTGATCGTATAGACCTCGCGGTTGACCGTGGTGCTCTTATAGATGTCGGGCCCGTTCAGTTCGATGATCTCGCGGACCCGAGCCGGGGTGGCCACAAAGTCGCCGCCGCCGGGATAGCCGAGCACCACCGCGTCGGTACCGGACTTGGCGGGCTGATCGGCGAATACCAATGGCTGCTGGGGCAGGTTCGGAACGTCGAGAATGGAAATGTCGGCGTCGGGGTCGTAGGAGACGACCGTCGCGTCGTACTTCTTGCCTTCAGCCTCGACGGTAACGCTGTCCGAGCCGGCGACCACGTGCGCATTGGACATCACCCGGTTGGGCGCAATGACAAAACCTGTTCCCTCGAGTACTTTTTGGCAGGACTGCGCGACACCGCGGATCTTGACCACACTTGGCCGGGTGCGGGCCACCACCAGGCTGTCGGCCAGTGAGGCGTCCGGCGGTTCGACATTCTGAGCCTGGGCCGGACCTAAGGGCTCCAGTGCGTTCGGCAACCCGGAGGTGCTCAACAGTGCCGACATCCGCTTCGGGACCGTCCGCAGCCACTCCGGTGCGTACTTGTCGACCTCCGAGATCACCTTGGAACCCTGGACGGCGGATGCCAGACCGACCTGACCAGATGATGTCAGTGGGCTGCCCAGTAACCATGCGGCCACGACAACGACGACCAGCTGAAGTGCTACGCCAATGATCGAATCGACCACCCGAACCGGACCACTTCGGATCGAACCGCGCACTGCGCGGCCCAAGACCACGCCGGCTACCTCGCCGATCACCACCAGGGCCAGGATCAAGAGCAGCGCGGTGAATAGTTTCCCGCGCGGCGAGTGAACGTGGCTGATGACATGCGGTGCCAGCATCACTCCGGCGATCGCGCCGAGGACCACACCGACGAACGACATCAGCGATCCCAGTGCGCCGGACCGCCAACCCGAGATCGCCGCGATGAGCGCCACGACAATCACGGCGATGTCCAGCCATTGTGAACTCGTCACAGCGGTTCCTCACTGTAATCGGCGACGAACGCCGCAGCGTCGTCGCGATCGTCTCCCACGAGCGCCATCGCCTCGTCCAACTCTCGAACGTCCTCGGTGTTCCACGGTTGTGCCCATCCGGCCACATCAAGCATTGCCGAGATTACGTGACCGGTGAATCCCCAGACCAGCATCTCATTGAGCACGAAGGCTGGGCCGGCGTAGCGGTGTTCACCGCCGGAGCGGCACACCATCAGCCGGTTCCGGGGGTTGATGAAGGCACGAAGGGGAACCCGCGCAACGATAGCGGTCTCCGCCTCATCAACAACCCCGACAGGCCCGGGATCCGCGGAATAGGCCACTACCGGCACAACGTGGAAACCCGATGGCGGGATGAACATTCGCTCAAGCGTCGCCAGCGGATGCAGGCGCGCGGGGTCGATACCAGTCTCCTCGCGCGCCTCACGCAACGCGGTCGCCACCGGACCGGCGTCCTCCGGGTCGGCCGCCCCACCGGGGAAGGCGGCCTGCCCGGCATGGTGGCGCAGGGTGCTGGCGCGCACGGTCAGCAACAGGTCGGCGTCGGCAGGTACCTGCCCGGGCGGGTGCTCGAGGTGCGGGCCGGAGAACAGCACCAGCACCGCGGCGTCCCGATCAGAGCGTGCTGCCTGTGCCAACCCGCGCGCGTCGGTCAGTGCGGTGAGCACTTCGGGCGGCACCCGACGACGGTAGGCCTCCGGTACATGATCGATGTTGTCGAGCAGGGGCGCCAACCAGGGCGGTCCGGCCGCCGGACGGAGTGGGGCACCGGCGTTCACCCGCCCCTCCCGTCATTCGGTGTCACGTCGTCAGGCATTGCGCGATCCAGATCTCATCGAAGCGCGGAATCAACCGCAGCGGCGATCTCGTCGGCGTCGGTGAACGCCCGCGGAAGGATCCCAGCAACGCTACCGTCCCGCCGCAGTACCACCGTTGCAGGCATCACGTTGGGGACTCCCAGGGCCGCTGCGATGCTGTGCCGACCGTCCTGCAACACGGGCAAGCGGACACCAAGTTCGGCCATCCGCAGCAGGGCCGCCGTCTCATTCTCGTCCTGGTGCACCGTCACGACAGTCACCGCGTCACCCGCCCGGCGTTGGTACTGCGCCAGCGCAGGGAGTTCTTCGGCACAGGGCGCACACCAGTAAGCCCACAGATTGAGCACCACGGTTCGGCCGGCCAACGCACGGGCCACCTCGACTTCGGAGCCATCGGCGGCGCACTCGACGACGATGCCGCGCAATTTCGCCGGACCCGCGCCACTGCCGTCGGCCGGGCACGGCGGCAGGTCGGCTCGCTGTCGCGGCCCCGCGAGCGCCTCGGGGGTATCTGCGTCACGGTGGTTACGTTCGGCCTCCGTCGAGGACCCGTCGGTCGGCTGTGCCGGGTCATCCGCGAGCTGAAAGGTAAGGGCAACCACGAGCGCCGCAATGACGGCAAGCACCGCCAACGTCCAGCGGGTCGAGGTGCTCATCAGCGTTACAGCCCGGCCAGAGCGAGAAGATGTTCAGTCTCGGGACCGTTGACAAGTTTGGCGGCCAGCAGTGGCTCGGTGGGCCCCTCCCCAAACGACGGGCAGTCCCTGGCCAATACGCAGACCCCGCAGGCTGGTTTGCGTGCGTGGCAGACCCGTCGACCGTGGAAGATGACGCGATGGCTCAGTAGCGTCCCCTCGCTGCGCTCGATCAGCTCGCCGACCGCATGTTCAACCTTGACCGGATCGGTCTCCTCGGTCCACCGCCATCGGCGGACCAGCCGACCGAAGTGAGTATCGACAGTGATGCCCGGGATGCCGAATGCGTTGCCCAGGATCACGTTGGCGGTCTTGCGTCCCACGCCGGGCAGTGTCACCAACTCGTCCAGGGTGGCGGGTACTTCACCATCGAACTTCTCGACGAGTCGGGCGCCGAGGCCGATCAATGAGTTGGCCTTGTTTCGGTAGAAGCCAGTAGGCCTGATGAGCTCCTCGAGTTCAGAACGGTTCGCCTCTGCGTAGTGCCGTGCTGTGCGATACCGCGCGAATAGAGCGGGAGTGGTCACATTGACCCGTTTATCGGTGCACTGAGCCGACAAGATCGTCGCAACCGCCAACTCGAGCGGATTGGTGAAATCCAGTTCGCAATAGACGTCGGGAAAAGCGGTCGCCAACGATCGGTTCATCCGGCGCGCACGGCGAACCAGGCCCAGATGAGTTTCGCCATCCCATTTCGCGGTAGCCGTCGTTGGGAGCTTTGTCCCCGCTTTTTTCGCAGCGCCCGCCGTCACGGAAGCCAGGGTACTGACGGGTTCTGACCGACCGCCGACAGACCGGTGGCAATTCGTGATCCTGATGAGACCTCCCCACGGTTAACTTCCCCGCTATGTCCTGGTTCGTAGCCGTGTGTTTCCCCGGACTCTTGATGCTTTCGGCGTACGGGCTGCAGCGGCTCGAGAGCGTCATGCATGACGATCCTCTGCGGGCGGGCGACATCGTCGGGCAGATCGAGCACGCCACCCCGACCGCCGGGGAGGGCGCTATGCCGGTTTCGGTACCGCGCCTGTCCGACTTCGCCACCCTGATCGAACCGGGCCTCCGCCTGCTGGCCGACGAACCGGGTTTGCCGACCCGGCCTAATCGACTGTTTCAGCCAACGGGACTCGCCAATCGTGTGTAGCGTGAGGATCTTGCCGAGACAACCAACCCCAAGCTGGCGACCGGCCGGGCTGGTTAAGTGCGCTTGAAGACACCGATGAGCTAAGGAAGGCAACGTGGACGAGATCCTGGCCAGGGCCGGAATCTTCCAGGGGGTCGATCCCAGCGCCGTAACGGCGCTGACCAAGCAACTTCAGCCAGTGGACTTTCCGCGAGGCCACACTGTTTTCGCTGAAGGAGAGCCGGGCGATCGGCTCTACATCATCATCTCCGGCAAGGTAAAGATCGGCCGCCGCTCGTCGGACGGCCGCGAGAACCTGCTGACGATCATGGGTCCGTCGGACATGTTCGGCGAGCTGTCGATCTTCGACCCGGGGCCGCGCACCTCCAGCGCCACCACCATCACCGAGGTGCGCGCGGTGGCGATGGACCGCGACGCGCTGCGGGCGTGGATCGCCGATCGCCCGGAGATCGCCGAACAGCTGTTGCGGGTGCTCGCTCGTCGATTACGTCGGACCAACAACAACTTGGCCGACCTGATCTTCACCGATGTGCCAGGCCGGGTAGCCAAGCAGCTGCTACAGCTGGCCCAGCGCTTCGGCACGCAGGAGGGTGGTGCCATGCGGGTGACCCATGACCTCACCCAGGAGGAGATCGCACAGCTCGTCGGCGCATCCAGGGAGACTGTTAACAAAGCCCTGGCGGACTTCGCTCATCGAGGCTGGATCAAGCTCGAGGGCAAGAGCGTACTGATCTGCGACTCCGAGCGGCTGGCGCGCCGAGCGAGGTAGCTCGCGAGCCTCAAGCAGCGAGCGAGGTAGCTCGCGAGCCTCAAGCAGCGAGCGAGGTAGCTCGCGAGCCTCAAGCAGCGAGCGAGGTCACTCAGCTCCGCAGGTAGTCCAACTGAGCGCGCACCGATTTCTCGGCGGCGTCCCAAAGTTTTTCGTCAACATCGGTGTAGACGTACTCGACCACCTGCCTTGCGGTGGCATCGTCACCGAGCACACGCACCGCCTGACGCACCTGCTCGAGCCGCTCATGACGGTGGGCCAGATACATCTGGGCCACCGCGCTCAGATCCTCGAGTTCGGGTCCGTGACCGGGCAGCACTGCCCGTCGGCCCAGTCCCTGCAACCGGCGTAACGACTCCAGGTACTGGATCAGACTGCCGTCCTCGTCGTCGATGACGGTGGTGCCGCGGCCCAGGACGGTGTCGGCGGTCAGCACCGCGTCATCGAGCACGAAGCTCACCGAGTCCGAGGTGTGGCCCGGGGTCGCCAGCACGGTGATGCTCAGGCCAGCGGCGTCGATCACCTCTCCGTCGGTCAGGTGCCCTCCCATACCGCGCAGGAATCCACTGCCGACCGAACGCACGGTGGCACCGGTGGCCGCGACGATCTTGTCGATGCCGTCGGTGTGGTCGCCATGGCGGTGGCTGATCAGCACCAGCGGGATCCGGCCCAAGGCCGCCAGTCGTTCGATGTGGTCGTCCTGGTCGGGCCCCGGGTCAACAAGAACGATGTCGTCGCTGCCCGGACCCCGCAGCACCCAGGTGTTGGTGCCCTCCAGCGTCATCGTGCCGGGGTTCTCGCACAGCAGGACAGAGGCGGTCTCGGTGACCGGCCGCAGCACCCCGTAGGCCGGCTGGGTCACCGCACCTCGACGATAAGCTCGACCTCCACCGGTGCGTCCAACGGCAGCTCCGAAACCCCTACCGCCGAGCGGGCATGGGCGCCGGTCTCGCCGAACACCTCGCCGAGAAATTCCGAGGCGCCATTAATCACGCCGGGCTGGCCGTTAAAGCCGGGCGCGGACGCCACGAAGCCAACCAGCTTGACGACCCGTACCACCGAATCGATTCCCACCAGCGCATCGATAGCCGCCAGCGCATTGAGCGCACAGGTGCGAGCGGCGGCCCTCCCCTGTTCCGGCGGCACGCCGGCGCCGACCTTGCCAACATGAGTCAGGTCGCCGGACTGCAGTGGAAGTTGGCCGGAGGTGTAGACCAAATTGCCGGTACGCACCGCCGGGACGTAGGCGGCCAGTGGCTTGGCCACCGCCGGAAGGGTGATGCCGAGCTCGGCGAGCCGAGCCGATACCGTCACTTCGGCCTCTTGAGGTAGGCGACGTGCTGCTCGCCCGTCGGTCCGTTGAGCACCGCGACCAGCTCCCAGCCGTCGGCACCCCATTGATCGAGGATCTGCTTGGTCGCATGGGTCAGCAGTGGAATGGTCGCGTACTCCCAGATGGTTGCTTGGCTCATGACGGAAGCCTAACTCCGGGTATGACCCGGGCCGATGCCGCTACGGACTTAGATAGCATGCAGTGGTGGCCACCAAACGGAGCGACCGTAGCGCAGTTGGCTGGCCTGCCCGGCTGACCGAGGCGCGCCTGCATATCGTCACCGGCAAGGGAGGTACCGGCAAGACCACTATCGCGGCCGCCCTGGCATTAACGCTGGCTGCAGGAGGCCGCAACGTCCTCCTGGTGGAAGTCGAAGGACGCCAAGGGATTGCGCAGTTGTTCGACGTTCCACCTCTGCCCTACGAGGAGGTCAAAGTCGCGACCGCCGACGGTGGCGGTCACGTCAAGGCCCTCGCCATCGAAATCGAGGCGGCCTTCCTGGAATACCTCGAGATGTTCTACAACCTGGGTATCGCCGGACGTGCCATGCGCCGAATCGGGGCCGTCGAGTTCGCCACGACGATCGCACCCGGCCTCCGAGACGTGTTGCTGACCGGAAAGATCAAGGAGACGGTGATCCGGTCGGACCGCGACAATCGACCCGTCTACGACGCCATCGTGGTGGATTCACCGCCCACCGGTCGCATCGCCCGATTCCTTGATGTGACCAAGGCGGTCTCGGACCTGGCCACCGGCGGCCCGGTGCATAACCAGGCTGAAAGTGTGGTCCGCGTGCTGCACTCCGAGTCGACGGCGATTCACTTGGTCACACTCCTGGAGGCGTTACCGATCCAGGAGACCATCGAGGCGATCGAGGAACTCGAGAGGCTCGAGTTACCGATCGGCGCCGTGATCGTCAACCGCAATATTCCGCCGTTTCTGCCGGCCCGAAATCTGGCCAAGGCCGCCAAGGGCGAAGTCGACGCAGATGCGGTGCGGGCCGGTCTGTCCCGAGCAGGCATCACGCTGTCAGACGCAGACTTCGCGGGACTGCTCACCGAGACCATCGAACATGCCAGCCGGATCAGCGCGCGCTCCGAGAGTTCCCGCGAGCTGGATAAACTCAATGTGCCGCGGCTGGAGCTGCCCACCATCGCCGATGGCATGGATCTGGGAGGCCTCTACGAGCTAGCCGAAATCCTCGCCCAGCAAGGTGTCCGATGACCGTGTCGATGAGCGAATCGAATGGCGAAGCGAAGGGGACGTTGTCGTGAGCGGGACACCGCCGACCCTGGATATGAAGTCCATCCTCTCGGACCGGTCTAACCGCGTAGTGGTGTGCTGCGGGGCCGGCGGAGTCGGAAAGACGACGACCGCGGCCGCGATGGCGCTACGGGCGGCCGAGTACGGTCGCACCGTCGTGGTGCTCACCATCGACCCCGCAAAGCGGCTCGCCCAAGCCCTCGGCATCAAAGAGTTGGGCAACTTCCCTCAGCGGGTACCGCTAGCACCTGAGGTATCCGGGGAGCTGCACGCAATGATGCTGGACATGCGCCGAACATTCGACGAGATGGTCATCGAACATGCGGGAAGCGAACGGGCACAGTCGATTCTGGATAATCAGTTCTATCAGACTGTCGCAACCTCGCTTGCGGGCACGCAGGAATACATGGCGATGGAAAAACTTGGCCAGTTGCTCGGTGAGGACCGCTGGGACCTCGTCGTCGTCGACACCCCACCGTCCCGCAATGCACTTGACTTCCTCGACGCACCGAAGAGGTTGGGCAGCTTCATGGACAGTCGGCTTTGGCGCCTGCTGTTGGGGCCCGGCCGCGGCATCGGTCGACTGGTGGCGGGTGCGATGGGACTGGCCATGAAGGCGATATCCACCGTCCTCGGTTCGCAAATGCTCTCCGACGCCTCAGCATTCGTACAATCGCTCGACTCGACATTCGGCGGGTTCCGGGAGAAGGCCGACCGGACCTACGAACTGCTCAAGCGGCGCGGTACACAGTTCGTAGTGGTTTCGGCTGCCGAACCCGACGCTCTGCGAGAGGCCACCTTCTTTGTCGATCGACTCTCCGAAGAGGGCATGCCACTGGCCGGGCTGATCCTCAACAGGACCCATCCGATGCTGTGCGCGCTGACGGTCGAACGTGCCCTCGACGGGGCTGACGAACTGAGCGCCGATGCCGGGGAGGACGCACTCGCGGCAGCGGTGCTCCGAATCCATGCCGACCGCGGACAGGCTGCCAAACGCGAGATCCGGCTGCTGTCTCGGTTTACCGGAGCCAACCCACACGTTCGAGTGGTGGGTGTGCCGTCCCTGCCATTCGATGTGTCGAGCCGCGAAGCGCTAGAGGCGATCGCCGACCAAATCACCGGCGAAACTTAAGAACCGCGATCTCGATCCGAGCCGTTGGCGGATTCAGCTGACGATGCGCTGCCTGCGCTGGGTGGAGAAGAATTCCGCCCAGGAGGACACCTCTGGGTGCTGCTTGAGCAAGGCTCGGCGCTGGCGCTCGGTCATGCCGCCCCATACTCCGAACTCCACCCGGTTATCCAGGGCATCGGCTCCGCACTCGGCGATCACCGGGCAGTGCCGGCAGATGACCGCGGCCTTGCGCTGGGCAGCCCCACGAACGAACAACTGGTCCGGATCGGTCG
>Ga0194052_1000731_pt1 | contig 20160 bp, 8 predicted proteins | sample SepL226m_MetaG_FD_160117 | JGI IMG/M metagenome (GOLD analysis project Ga0194052, IMG submission 160117) | Anoxic zone freshwater microbial communities from boreal shield lake in IISD Experimental Lakes Area, Ontario, Canada - Sep2016-L227-6m | ecosystem: Environmental > Aquatic > Freshwater >...
ATCTTATTAACTGTGTATTTGGAAGAGTAGATATACAACCAATGAATACGAATGATAACCAGGAATCTAAAACAAAGATGTTATTCCTTGGTAAGAATCTTGAAATCTACAGAAAACAAATAGAAGAGAAACTTGGTGTTACATTAATGAAAAAGGAAACTGAATAAATAAACAACTACCTACTTTAAACTATTTCAAAGTAGGAAGTGCTCCTAAGAAGTCACCAAGACCTAAGACATCAAAACCAATAAATCTAAGTATAAGAATACCTGCAGTAAATACAACTGCTCCCATAATTACAGATCCAATTATCTGCCATGCTTCTTTAATCTTATCTGGCTCTCCAAATTGATATAGGTAACCTGCTTGAACAATTCTAATAAGTAATACAAATGTGATAATTCCAAACAATATTCTAAGTAAACTTACAGCAAAACCTGAAGTAGTTGTAGAAATACATCCAATACCTGTCCAAACATTAGTACTTTTCGGGTCACCATCTTTTGGATCAGGACAACTTTCACTGCCAGTCAAACATATACAACATGCTTTATTTATATTTGAGTCATCAGGAGCTCCGTTTACTTTTGAGTCAGCCTTACATATTTCAGACGGCTTAAAGGAAGAAACAAATTCAGTAGAGGTATATGTTCTTTTCACAGCAGTGTTTTGATAAAAATGTTGACATGGTGCCGAGCCTTGTCCAACCTTAGACTCTAGTACGAGAGTATCCCCACTGTCGTTCTCTGGGCAACACATATCTAAAGCTTGAAGTGCTACCCCTGATGGAGCAAATTCTTTTGAGTAAGGAGTATGGTTATTATTTACACTAAGAACACTGTCAGTATCATAAAGTGCTATACATCGCAAGGTTTGAATTGCTAAAGTCCTATCAATAAGTGAATCTCTGATACCATTAGCTCCATTTACGTCAATATATTTTCCGCATCCAACTTTCATTCCATCTTTCCCGCAAATTAAAACTGCATTAGCTGTTGATGGTATTACACCACCAGGCGTTGTTGCTTTTATATCATCACGGTAAGTAAAGTGATTAGTATTATCATTATAGACACAAGAACCTCCTAATCCACCCAAAAACGAGTTATCTTTTACACTTGTAATAGTTGAAGAGATATCAAGCTTTAAAGGAGTACTGACACAATATCCAACAATATCATCATCCGTCATTCCAGCAGTTATAGGAAGCTTTTTATAGTCAGCTATATGATCCTTACAAATTGCTTCAGGAGTTTTACAACAAGTATAATCTCCAAACTTGGTATAGTCGGATTTAGGATTACTATAATCATATCCAACTCTTGGACATTCCAGCGGTGCATCAACAGCTTTAACTGTTATTGGAAAGAATAACACTATAAGGAAAAATGTTGTTACAAAAAATATATACTTTTTCATTTAATAAGACCAAATGTAACTGTACTTGCAGCCTTTCTAGTTGTTTCTGCAATTTGTGATCCAAATTTATTAACTGAAGCATCAATATTTAACATTCCTTTTACCATATCTGGAACTCCAGGGGAAATAATAAATAGACCATATGCTGCAAGTGAAGATATAAAAGAAATAGATGGGGTTGAGCTAAAACCCAATAAAGGTGGTACCCATTGATTTGCACTTGTACTTAAGAATCCATGTCCCAAGTACACTATAAGAACAAACACCGCATAAACTGCCACAAAACTTAAAGAGGAACCTAACATTGTCTTAAACCAATTGAAGGCACTTTTTTCCTGTCCAGGAATTGCTACGAGAGCAAACTGTATTGGCGCAAGAATCGGATAGAAGATTAACGTAATAAAATCTTTCAATAATGCAAAAAACAGTTTAAACATCGAAGTAATTGCCGCTACAGCAAGAAGCAATACAAGAAATGCATTTGCACCTGTTGCCCCATTAACTGAAACACTAGCAACCGTCATAATAGTATTGGTTATTGAATCTACAATTCTATTTGCATCTCCTGCTCCAAAGTTAATTGGGACAAAATTTACACCTACACCATTTTGGCTGTCGAAAACAGTTGCTTGTGAAAAACCAAATATTTGAAATACACTCATCTTATTACTAAATGGTCCCAGTTGACTTAAGAAAGTAGGATCTGTTTTAAATGCATCACTAGCTTTTTTCATAATTGGGGCTTTAACAGTTCCAACGTTAATATCTACACTATTTACAAAAATATTATAAACAACATTTAACCCAATATTAGATACATCTATTATTAATCCTGCAATTGAATAACTAAAAACAACTAATATTAATGAAACTATTATTCTTGGAATTGCATTAACTATTGTTACATATTGTTGTCCCCCAAGTTTTGCTCTAAACATTATTGCAAAAGCAATAACTGCAAATATAAAAATATAGAAAACATAAACAATACTTACAACAGTGCTATGAGCAGAGGCTATCATTTGCAAGATACCGTAACCTGTAAGTGAAGAACCAAGATTAACTTGTGCGTTTGCACTTTGTACAGGGGAGATGTTAGTTATTGTATTAGATATCTGATATGCAAGACTTGCTGGTGGATTAGCATAAAATGATCCAGCAAAACCACCAACAGAACCTAATATTCCTCCACCATAGTAATTACTACTAGAAGTTGCTCCCGTAGTACCTGTAGTTGCATATGAACAACCTAATATAATATTTGACAAACCTGATGCACTTACACCAAAGATTCCTTTATTAGAGGGATTGTCTTCTGTAACAATAGGGGAAACAGCTGTGACTGAAGAACCAGCAGGAATTGCTTCGTTAGTACAACCTCCACTTGCTCCATACATTTGAAACAAATTTGATCCAAGATTTTCTTGAGCTCGAACAGTTGAAAGGGTAGATAAACCAAATAAGAAAAAAACGGCAATAAACAATACAAGTGTGGTTTTTCTCAATGAAAATAAATTAACATCTATACTTTATTCTGCACCATTTTATGAATAATGGCAAGTTATTTTGGATTGCATCGAGGCCTAATTCCTTCAACCCTTATTGCATTAAGCTCATCCAAAATCTTAGTTTCAAGATTTGGATCATTAAGAAGTTGATCTATTGCAGCATTTGTTGCATCAGTATAGTTTTTTAATGCAGTTGGGCGAGATTTATCTGATATCCCATCCAACCAAGGTTTAGCCTTGCTTGAAAATGCTTCAAAGATAACTTGATGAGCTATTGCTCTTTGACTTGGTGTCAAATTCTTTATGTGTTCTGCAATTGTTTTTGCAGTTTCAATCTCTTTTTGATCTCTTGATAAGCTTGAAACCTCAGGATTATTCAGTGGTAAATTTATTGCTGTAGCAGCGAATACTCTTGCAAAGACTTGCTCAAGATCATTTCCGTTTTGAGTATATTTTATATCTGCATTCGTAATACCCATTCCATACAAACTGTAGAGATCAGCAATTTGATCCGGTCCAAGTTCAGTAAAAATATTTTTATCAGGATCCACATTAGGAGAATTTAAGAACGCAGTGCTGTTGACTAATTTTGTAATTCTGATAGCAGTAGTTTCATAAGTTTCCTGCTCATTTACGTTTAACATCCTAAATCTTTGCGAAATTGCCTTAAACGGATCAGTTGTCATACTTCCGTCAGGTGTTATAGTTGATACACAAACAGTCCACTTTGCTCTTACTTCTGAAACTCTAGTACTAATCATAAAGCCAAGAAATAAAATAGTTGCACTGGCAACAGCAAGATTTAAAGCAGGTCTAGGAATTTCAATTGGTTTATTTAAAATGGTTATGCTTCCTGTAACTCGATCTGGATACTTCTCTTTAAATGATCTCATAGCAGGACTATCTTCTGAGATTTCTTTATTTGCTGCAATACGGCTAAGTACAGCAAAACCCGCATATGGTATTGCTGCTAAGCCAATAGAAGCCAAAACATTTGGCAAAACTCCTTGAATTGGTAAAGCACCTAATGATAAACCCAAAACAACATCTGCACTGAGCAATCCCGCTGCATGTATTAATGTGCTCGCGAATTTAAATCTTGCTGAAGTTATAGTGTTAAAGTTTTCTCTATCACTTCTTAAACCATATTTTGGTGCATCCCCAATAGCTTCATTATGCAAAGCAGGATTTTGTGAAACCAAAGGAGATTCTTCAGCTAACCTTTTAGCTTCTATCTCAACTTCCGAGTCAAATCTTTCTTCGATTGCTTTTATTTCAACTTCCTTTTGATTAAAACTTTTCACATCCAATGCCATTTCTTCGTATAGAGACAATATTTCTCTAACATAATTTATTTCCGGATCAGTAGATGGTCTTCCACTATTGGAAAGAGCCATTTTTGCATTTAAGTCAGCAAAATAATTCGAGGAGCTATCCAATGTAAAATCAACAGAAGAAAACTCGGGTTTATAAAAACGATAACCCTTTTCGTTCTTCAATGTTAATGTTCGAAAGTATTCAAAAATTTTTTCACGAGCACCTGGATTGGTAATACTTACTTTTGGCAAATCTAAAATTGCCCTATTTACACTAAACATCCTAGCAATTGCAATCTGTGAATTTGTTGCCTTTAATCGATCATTATTTTCAACTAATAAAAGAACTTGCTGCTCGGCATCTTCAAACAATTTCTTTAATTGTAAAGTTTCCCTCTTTCCAAGAGCATATGCACTTGCTTCAGCTTTAAGTAAATTTAACTTACCACTAATTGAAGTTACTTTTTCTCTCACAGAAATATCTTTTCCCAATTCACTTTCAACAAATTGTACTAATGATCTTCCTGCAGAAGGGTCTTGTGCAAGAATGTATACGTCAATTCCTGAAAATATCTTTTTTGTAGAATCCATTTCGTTTTTGATATGTTCAGCAACCTTTACAACTGCGTCATAACTATCTTTGAATTTGCCAATTCTTTCAATAAAGTTTTTTAGCACAATTTCTTGTTCGGCAAGCCTTCTCCCAATTTCAATTTTTTGAACACCTTCAACAACCTTTCTGGCAGCCTCATAAACATTTCTAAGTGGTTTAGTATGTTCGGATTCTTCTTCGCTTGATTCAAGTAGGTCTGAATACAATCCAGAAAGTTTCTTTGCTTTTTCAACTTCTTCTTTAGACACAATTCCCGTAGAAGACTGTTTTGACATATCCAGTAATATATTCAATAGTGATTTAGGATAGAAATTTTCTCTTGAAGCCATAGGTTTAGAAAAAAGTGCAAGAAGGTTACTTGCTTCATTTGCTTTCGCTTTGTCCACATTATTTGGAGTCCTGAGAGCTGAAGCTGCTAAGGCTGTAATAGTAAACACACGAAGATTACGCCTTGATAGACGATTTCCTTTAGCATCTATGTAATTTTCAGTAACAATATTAGTAGGTTCTTTAGATAATTCAATAAATCTAACTAATACTTCAATATTTTCTTTGCTTAAATAGTCTTTACCCGTGACTTTGGAACACTGTTTAAGCAGCTCAGTCACGTTGTTATGAAATTCACTTTCTTTTGCTAATCCTCTTAACTTTGCCATTTCACCTCCATAATCTGCTGTTCTTCTTCCCTCTAGTCTAAATATTTCGTCCATAATACTATGGAGATGCTCTGCCGAATTATGATGCCCACCATGTTCGGACTTAACACCAACACTTGCTAAAATATCCAAAGGATTTGTTTGCTGTGTTGCAACAATATTTTGTGTATCAGATTTCAATTTCCTTCTGCCATATCTTAAGAAATGTGCAGGATCTGAGACATTTTCAACAGTAACAGCCTTAACAATAAGAGTTGTTTTTGCTAAATCTATTGTAGATGGTGTTTCCATATCTAACTAATTATTAATTATTAATGCTCTTTAGGTTCTTGTGGTCCCTCGTTCTCTCTATACTCGTAAGCTGCAGGTAAAACTCCTGGATTCTCTCTTATTTCCTTCATGAACTCTAGATCTGCTTCACTAACACCAAGACGCCCCCAAACCTCTTTTATGAAAGTAGGATGGAAAAGTAAATTTAAATTAATGTATTTTTCCTTCTTTGTAAGCTGAAGCGCTTCCATCATTTCCTTATCCTCTCTATTTTTATCCAATTTTTGAACAAATGCAGGTGCAACTAGTTTAACAGCTTTCATCCATGCCCATTTAAATAGTTTTAAATGCTCACCTTCTATCATGTATTCCATACATATATCTCTATTGACATGACCAATTACCCCTGAAACAACATATCCTACTATAACAGCAGGAATAAGAGCAGTAGCTACAGATGGAGCGGCAAAGGAAAGCCCGGGAGCTAATACATAAGCTCCTCCTTGTAAAGCAGTAACTGCTACAATTGACACTGCACCTCCAATTAAAGGAATATTTTTAAATGGTCTTTGTATTTCACTTCCCAAGAAAGGAACCAGTGCTGTAGAAAGAAATGCTACAGGCTTCTTAAGAATAGCATTATATACCTTTTCTACAATAGGTTGATTAATAGCTGAAGTTACACCTCTTCCAATTGCTCCTTCATATGTTTTTGCTATTCCTTCTTCATTTTTATAATAAAAGCTTTTCATAACCCTAATATACTCCAAGGCATCGTTAATTTTAAACCCTGATTCAAGTATAATTGCTCTAGTAAAATCCCATATATCTCCGAAACCAAATCTAAATTGAAGAAACTCGTTAAATGCTTCAGCAGTGCCAGTACTTCCAGCCATAGCTGCTTGTATTCCTGCAACTTTATCTAATTCCATAATAATGCTAGAGATAAGTCTTAACTGAGAGACATGTTTCGCACTGTAGTCTTCTCTAGATTGTTTTTTTATTTGTCTATAAATTGTTCCCTCTGCTCCCATTGAAAACATTTGTGCAAATGTATTTCCAGGCTCTTCTATAAATGCCGAGCCAAGAGAAGCATTTCCACCTTTCTGCAATTCAAATACTTGCACAAAAGGATTCATCATTACACTTGGAACTTTGACCCCAAGAATTTCATTTCTTTTCCCAGGTGTATTCACATTTTCAGTATTTATAGAAGCTTCATATCTTTGAATTTTATAGAACAAACTTGGGAATTCACTTAGTAATTTATCCATTCCAGAAAATTTGACTCCATTGGGTCCTAGCTGAGTATTTAAATTTGCCACTTTCCAGATAGATTCCCATAATCTCGTAAATTCAGCCTGTACCTCACCTGCTTTAAAATTATATCTATCTCCATTAAATTCAAAAGAACTTCCTCCTTTGTCTTTAACAATAGTACTAAGTATGTAGTCAGGAATTGTGTCAAATCTAACTTGAGGAGACCCAGTAATGTCTGTAACTTTAGACATAAAGTAATCTGGGTTACTTAATGCAACAGATAATATATCTATAGGAAAAACTGACATTTGAGTAGAGGCAACTGATGGGAAAATTCCATCTATTGTAAAAAATGAGTTTTGTGTTTCTACATAAGGTAAAGTACCTAATTGCATAGATGTTGTAGTACAAAAAATTTCCCATCTCTCTGAAATTTCTTTCTGATTTGTGGTAAGAAATCTAAACCTATCTGCAAAACTCATTTTCTTATGTTGTAAGAATGCATCTGTATTCTTGCTTGCATTCATGTAATTTACTGAAGAAAAATCAAAAGTAGGGGAGTAAGGTTTACCAGCAATTTCTCCTCCCATAATGAAATTAGTCCATTGACCCTTTAAAATATCCTGAGATTGACCAATATTTAAATCAGTTGTAAACAATAAATGTACTAGTTTCATAGCCTGAGATATATCTACAGCAACATTTGTACCCATAGAATCCGAAACAGTACTTATTCTTCTTCTTATTTCATCCAAACTCTCATCACTAGTATAATTTATTCCATCAGCACTCTTCATATCCTGCTCATAAAGAGGTTGTATGGCCAACCTCAACTTCCTAACTCTTCCCCCTTCACCAATAATAGGTTCTAAATTAAATCTTATTCCACTATTTTTCAAAACTGCTAATGTTCCCTCAAGGACTCCAACATCCGGGAAATCAGAATTATTTACTGTACCCCAATAATCTAAACCACTCATTACTACTTCCCTACGACCATTACCTTTCGTAGAATCTACTTTTACTTTAAAGTTGGGTTGTTCAAATCTTGCCTTTAGTAATCTAAAAACTCCTGCAATCAAAAGACTATTATCTGTTCCTGATTCCTTTATAAGATTCTTAAAAAGATCCAAAGGTAAATCATTGATAACCTCTAGATACATTTTTAATCCCGAGTTATCGTTAATTTCTTTAGCAACCTTAGTTAGAAGCTCAAGGTAGCTTTCCTTTTTAGGATCTTTTGCTTGATAAACGTCTGAAGCAGTGTTCTCCAATACACTATGTCCATATTTAATTACTGGGGCCCAAAGGGTATTAATAAAACCTTTTTGATTTCCTACATACAATGTTAACAACGTGCCTATAAACCCTTCCCAAATATCTTTTCTGAATGGGATACTTTCAAGTGGTTTACTGTAACGATCCTTAATATTTGGATACCCTAAGAGTACTGATAAATCAGTTGTGTACTCCCTCAAAAGCATATCCATATATAATTTATTAGATTTTTCAGAAGAAGCGTTATTTTGAAATTCCCCACCATTGTCATAGTACTTTCCAAATAGAATAAACCCGTTCATCATCTTTTTTAAACCGGGTTCAAGTGCCGTAAGTTTAGGAGTAACACCAGGATACCTCTGATGAGCATCCTCAAGAATATTTTTCAAATCGGTACCACCTAATTTCAAATCGTCAGAATCTTTTGAAATTACTTTTGTTCCATCTAAAGTCATAACAGGTTTATTTATATCCTTCACAGCATCTCTAACTTTTCTTACAAATATTGGGGAGTCTCTATATGGAATGTAGTTTAGAAGCATCGGATCTTCCCCCTTTTTGGAAAATAAACCAAAGAGGTATGCTCCCAAATGCATATTTACACGTATTTTATCGCTAAAGCCTGTAGGTAATTTAGAAATTTGGTCGAATGCAGCCGGAGCCTCACGAACCTTGACATCGCCAACAGTAACCATTTTTTCCGCAATTCTTATTCCTAATGATCTTTTAACAAAAGTCATTTCCGGACTATTGCTTTTACTAAAATCATAATCACTTGCGATAGAGCCAAAAACAAGCCTCATATGCTGTTTAAGCATTGCAGCTGCAAGAGCTCTTACACCTTCTCTATCTCCACCCTCTTGATCTTTTGTATAACTTTCCTGAACTCTATAATGTCTCTTGTTATAGCCATCCGGCGTATCCAACGGCCTTTCGTAGTAAGTCAAAGCTTCAGGACAATCGTACTTCATTCGTGTATAGGCAATCTCATAAAGGTGATTTTCATTCCTATCAGTTCGATTTTCATTACTTCTAGGAGCTAACTCACTTAAAATATTTCCTTCACTATCTATATAAGTTCCAGATAATACAACAGAAAAAGGCAATATTTGGTAATCATCTTTCCTTGTGTTTGTATAAAGATTCATCCAAGCCATAAAAGTTTTTCTGTCGATAATCTTCCATTTAAAGGAGGTCACTTCACTTTCCGAAACATGTCCATTTTCTGCATGATATACAAGATACTCAGAGGCTTTTGCAAAATCCTGCATACTTCCCTCAGTAAAATAATTTTCAGCATTACCTAGAACTTGATCAGTCTTATCACCTTTACATTCAACTTTCCCATTATCAACAGTATAAACTTCGATAACTTCTGAAGCTGCTCTTTCTGCGGGTGTTTTAGAATGTAATGCAACATTTTCAATAGGTTTAGTTAAAAAACTTTGAAATGCAATTCTTTCAATATCGGTTATCTGAAGATCCATAAGCTTAATTGGACCTCTCAGCTTTTCCTGAACATTGCCTGTAAAACGTATATTTTCTGTCGAATGTAATACACTTTCTGCTATAAATTCAGAACTCTGAGACCTTAACATGTACAAAAAGGCTAGCTTTTCAGAAAGGGTAATATCACTTTTATTTGGATTTTCAACTATATCCCTGAATCTTCTAGTACTTTTAGAAGGAGCATCGTTACTGAAATCGTATTGTTTCTTATAATCACCATAAATACTTGCCCATGAAACATTCGTTTTTTTATTCTGTCCAGTAAAAACAACTCTCTCCGGCCCCCATTTTTTATTATTATAGATTTCTGCAATTAATCCTTGAGTCAACATAAGCTTCATAAGCTTATCCTGCCCACCTTTTGTCTTGACTAGCTCCGTAAATGAGTACTCTCCCTTTGCATCCTTTTGCAAGGATTTAATTAATTCTAACCTACAGGAGGAAATAAAAATCTCTAAATCACAGGCTGCAAGCTTCTTAACTTCTGCATTTCCGGAAAAGAGTAGTTGATCATAGAAAAATTTAAAAATATGTTGAATTTGATCAGGCCTAACTTGTAAGTTAGGATCTTCAGATTGGATTGCTTCGTAGTATAATTGTAACTCATGACTTTGCGCAAGTTTTGCGTGGTAATCAGTTTCCGTACTTGCTACATAATTTTCATTTATTGAATCCTCTTGAACAATCTCTGGAGCTTTTGCCTCCTCAGGTTTTGTTTCTCTATTAAGTCTAAATGTCTTTAATACTGGGTTCTCCGAAACAGCTTCAGAATTCCCCGGTATACTATGCTCTCTAGGTGCTATTATTTCTGACATATTAATTTAACTTAATATAAAAAATTCTATATAATAACTCCATGGTCCAAAAAGAATTCTTGAAAGATTATATCACAAAACAGTTTGTCAAAGCATCTCTTAATTATGGTATCAGTTCTAGCGATATTAATCTTCGACTCAAGGATTTTGCAAATTCTTCAAGAGTTTTTTATACACCTCAGATGATCGAACATCTGAAAAATGCAAATGTAATTAACACAAATACTTATAATGCATTAAAAGAAGCATTTCAAGATCCTAAAAGTGCGTCTGAATTCTTGAGACTTGATGCAGGAACTGACATTCGATCAAAAATGTTTTTAATTAACTCGGTTCTAGATGGAGCAGAAAAATTTCTAAGTTCCCAATATCCAGGAAATTTACTAGATGGTGTTCCTATTTCTGATTATTTAGCAAAACTTGGTACGGCAAAAGCTGAAATTACAAGTAAAGTATATCCTGCAATTCCCAATTTTGAAAAATCTGTTAAAGACATCAGAACAGTACTATCTGGAATTGAGGTGAAGAATACCAAAGGACTTGTTTCTGGAATAACTCCTTCAAAGGAATTAAAAGATATTGTTAAAAAGAAAGTTGATTCATATGCAGCATTAATAGATATTGCCAAAAAGCAATTAGAAACTGCAGAGCTTAAAAGACAAGCAATAATAGATAAGTTCAATAGAGATGAATCTATAAAGCTTGGAAAGTTAAAACCTTCTTCCTCAATAGAAGAAATCTCCATTGCAGTCAACAAAACCAATAATGTTACTCTAAAAAGACAATTGATGGAAATGCTAGTTGCAAGAACTAGTGTAGATAATAGATTACTAACTAATCAGAGATTTGTCACTGGGAAAACTGAGCTTTCAAATAAACAGCTTGTAGATATTATTAGGAATTTCGAAGATAGTTTTCATGTACAACCTGAGAATCTCCCATTAACTGGAATTGCCTCACTTCAAAAAGAAATAGATGATTCTGTTGTTAAAGAGAATTTAGTAGAAAATAAACTTGGGAAGAAAGCAATTGAATTTGTTGCAAAAGAAGCAGTAAAAGGAACTACTGGCACAAGCTGGCGAACAATTTATGATCAAGTAGAAAAAGACCCTAGATATTCAACAGAATTTCGAGCGTACTTTTATGAATTCTCTGAGTTAATTAGAAAAGGGAATTACGCATCACTAACAAAAGCCTTTGAAAAATCTCAATTAAACAATAGTGACCCACTTGTACCAATTGTAGCCAAAGCTGCAAGAAAAAGAGCATATGAAGATTACTGGGAAAATACAAGAGGCGCTAGTGTAATGGTTATGGAGAAAAGTGCTTTAGAAGGAACACAGGATTCTCCATTAATTCCTTACTTTAGTGAAATAGTTAAAGATGAAGGTGCAGCAGACGCAATTGGTTTCACAGACACAGAAAAAATTATTGCTAATCCAGTTTTAAAAGACAGAATCGAAGGAAGGTTAAGAAAAAAGCTTTATGCTCATGAAATTGGATATAGGTTATCCCAGGAAGTATCAAATGAAATATTAAGTAGTGCTTCAATCGGTTGGAAACTTGCAAAACAGAAGTTGAAGGATCCACAAAATCCAAATATTGAAATAACTTTTGCTGAGCTTATTTCGAGAGAGGTTGTCAAAACAGTTGCAGAAGATGCAGCAACTTATTTTGATACTGTAGCTAGCAATACAGACACTTCTTTATTAGATGCAAGATCAGGTTTGATTAAATATTTAACCTCAAGAGGTAAGGACCCAAGCTCTGTAATTGGGGCAACAGTAGCAGCTCAAGTAAAAACAATTGTACGAACTCACAGTAATGACTTTTTTACTGACTTAGAAAGAAGAGGGATGTCACCTGCTGAGCAAGACACTATTATTGACACTTTGGCAAATCAGACTTCGGAAACTGTTGCAGGCGTTCTTGAGTGTAGAGCAGACATGGCAACTCCAGAAAGTTTTATAGAGGTTAAGGTATTAGACGATAAAGATAGAGAAGCAAATAAGGATAATGCAAAGTTTGAAGTAACAGAGGTTACACTTGCAAAACTCCCATATGGAAGAAAAGTTGTAAGAGAAGGACAATATACTTCTACTGTACCTGATTCAACAAAAGCACCTCTTTCAAGACTGGAAAAAGCTCATGAAGGCGTTGAATTAATCAGGAGAACCGTAAGATTAGTTGAACTTCCAACAAACGAAAAATTAACAGAAGCATTTCAGAGGGTAGGGTTACAAATAGAAGAAGCAGAGGACTCAAGCAAATATATTAAGAAGAAGTATGCAGAACAAGGTGGTGAACTCGTAAACCTAAGAACAAATGATGCAATGCTAAGTGAGTATGATAATCAATTGATTACCTCACTTTTCACTGGAAATTTAATTCCGTACTTAGACAAAAAAAGAGAGGATGGTAAGCAGAAAATGCTTTTCGATATCATTTCAAACCTTATAGGTAGAACTGCAGGAAACGACATTCAACGACTTTTCGAATTACATGAAAATGCAAATACAATTGGAGAAATAATAAATAATCCTGAAGTCCTCCGAAAATTAATTTGGGAAAAAGGTATTCTACTTCCAAAAGTTAACGATGGAACTCCTGGAGGAAGAATGGTTGGAGTTAGAGGTAGGCTTATCAACCTCTTTACAAGGTCAATTGGACTTAGAAAAAAAGTCGACATGGGAGGGGGACAGAGAATGGAAGTCAATTTAATAACATATGGTATTAGAAATCTTGTAAATAAAGCATTAGATAAGGTTGGCGGTTCTCGTGTAGGAAAATTTACCGGTTGGGACAAAACATTAGCATATGAGAATAGGCGAAAGAAGAAGAATATTCTCGATCTAGGTTTATCTCTGACCGTAAGATTTGCTTACACTATGGCCAAGAAAATACTTGGTAGAGCACTAGATGTTGCCAAAAAGATCCCAGCAGTTGCAAAAGCTTACGCTTCTATTTTCTCAAAATTATCTACAGTAACCGATGGATCAATGGCAATAAGGTTAAGTAGAATTAAAGGATTGGCAAAAGTAGGAGGAGCATTTGGAGGAGCAGGTATTAGATCCTTACAATCAGGATTAATTGGTGGTGCAATTGGAGGTTTAATTGCCGGACCTGTAGGTGGAATAATTGGAAGTACAATATTTGGTGGAGAAGCATTTGTTAATGAACTACTAGAAGGAAATAGATTAGAAAGAATCTTAAAAGGTTTCCTTGGAGTTGAAGGATTAAATAAGCTTGTTACTGTCCCTGGAATTGAACTTACACAATCATTTAAGACACTGTTAGACAAAAGAATCTATTTACCACCTTCTATTTCCTCAGGGCTTACTAGTTCATGGGGGCTTGAGAAATTTGCATTTAGACCTGGATTTGGACAAGCAATTGAAATAACTGGATACAAATCTTACATACAGTTGTCTGCAGGGAGAAGTTACGACTTTTTCAAGCAGATGAATCATTTATCTGGATTAGAAGTAGTACCAGTATTTGATGTAGCAGATCCTACGAAAATTCTTTACTACAAGCCCGCACCTGGAATGTATATAGGTGCAGGAGAATCCGATTTAAAATTCTCAATTGGTTCAGTTCGAACTTCCGCAGAATTTAGATTAACAACATTAGACGGATTACCGCAATCAAGATCAATTTTTGAAACAAGTAGATTTTGGCGAGCATACAAAAGTATATTTGATAAATTCGATTCTTGGGTTGGATTAAAGGGTAGTGCAGGAAGACTAATAAGAGAGCTGAATGTCATAATGAAAGGGAAGTTTTCGACTTATGTAGCACTAGGAAATGCAGGAAAAATAAGTAGACTTGCGAAATTAGTTAATCCAAAGTTATTACAAAGTATATTTAGTGTAGGAAAAAGTTCATTTATTGCTGGATTAGCAACATTCTTTCTTACCGGAGGAAATCCAGTACTTACATTTGCAGTAATTGGTGGAAATACTTTGGCACAGTGGTACGGAAGAAGATTAATAGAAAAAGTTACCACTGCAGTAGAATCTGTTGCAAAAACAGTAGCTTCAAAAATTGAAGCTTCTTCAGTTGGAAGAGCTATAGCAAAACTTGTTAAGTTTCCAATATTTGAAACCCTCGGTCTAGGATACGGAACATATAGAATCTGGGAAACTGTTGATCAGGTTATAAGTGAGATGCAAAAAGGTAATAACTTATTCCAAGCAGTTGGATCGCTATTTAACAATCCACTAGATGCAGTGATGAGAGGAATAGACATTGCAGGTTTTCCTATAGGTATACGTGCATTAACAGGAACATTAACTGCATTAGGAGATAACCTAGTCGGAAGTCTAGCTTCAACCGGACTAATTTCCGGCACTACTGCAGCAAATGTATCATTCTCAGGTGTTGCTCCAGCTGCAGCAGTAGGTTCAGTTTTAGGATCTCTTCTTGGAGGATTATTATTTGGGTTCACCCCAGGTGTTATGGTCGTATCTGGATTAGTTGGAGCAGTAGTTGGTGGAGTAGTAGGAGTTGTAGTATCAATCGCAGCAGGACCTATTGTTGGATTCATTGCAGGTGCGACAGCTGGAACAATTGTTGGAGGGACTGTTGGAGGTTACTTAGGAAAATTACTTGATGGGGCATCAAAGTCTTTTGGAGATATTGTCAAATTCCTTGGAGCAGGACTTGGACTACTAAGATTTATAAGATCAGAAAGATTTTTAGATAAAGTTGAAGCAATAATGTCCATATCAATGTCTTTAACATTTGCCTCAACAATTGTGGGAGTTGGATTAGTTGCAATTCCATCCATATTTTCTCCAGGAGTATTTGTAGCAGCATCAAAAATTGCTGGTGTCACAAAGGCCTTCAACTCTTACGACAAATCTGCAAATGCTTTAGTGTATACAGTAACAATAACTAAAGGTAATTCTGCTAATCTCACAGGGAACATCATTGTAGATTTCACAGATACACTTTCTAGTACTGGTGACGTAAGCCGTATTACTTTTGATAATATTACAGACACTTTTAGACAGGAAGGACAAACAATAAAGTACCACGCAGAAAAAGATTCCACTAAATTCACCAATGATAAACTTACTTATAGAGTATTTTTAAACAAAAATCTTAACGAAGTGGCAGGAGGAAATGGAATATGTAATTTAATTAATGGAAATTCATCTGCGACAAGAATGGAAGATGGTACAAAGGTTCCTATAACAGAAGCAATTAATCAAAACGTGTGTGTAAATAAAGATGGGCAATTAATTAGGTCTTCTAGTTTAGCAGGCCTATATCGTCCAGACTTAGGTGGCAACCCAGTAGATCCAAAAGCTGCAGGCGTTGTTGTTACCCAATGTTCAAATGGTGCATTCAGTCACCAAGGAGAAAGAGCAATAGATATTGCAGCTCCAGCTGGTACACCAGTATTTGCATGGGCAGATGGAAAAGTAAGCCTTGTACAAATTGAAGGAAGAAGTGGTGTTAAATATGGATTTGGCTCATATGTTCAAATACAAAGTACTGTTAATGGAGTAGACTATATAACTACATATGGTCACATGCTTACAAATATTAAAGACTATGTAATAGAAGGAAAATTAGTAAAGAAGGGTGATCAAATAGGACAAGTGGGAAGTACAGGAAACTCTACTGGTAACCATTTACATTTCGCAATTAAGAGTCTGGATCCAAAAGCATTAGGACCTGCAAACTATGTTCCAAGAGAACCTTGTTGTCACATATCTTGTAGCTCATATTCTGAATCAGGGTTAGGAAGTGCATATAATTGTACGAATATTTTATCTGAGTGGACACTAAGAAATGGAAGTTGTACCAAATAAAAAGAAACAAACAATAGATAGAAAAGTAATTTTAATATTATCTGCAATTGGATTAGTAATTATCTTTGGAGTTATCGTCACCTTATTCTTTATATTCTCTTCAGGAACAGATGTTACTCAAGTTGTAAAAACTAACAAATACTTGGATACAGTATTCCTTACCAAGTTTAATTCTCAGCCTTTTAAATATACTTTATCTAGCTCTATTACTAATAACTCATTAATTGGTACATCTAGTTTACCTATGTATAAATATGAACTTAAAGATACTATTAATCTTAAGAAAGTATTGGTAGATAAATACAAACTAGATACTTCAAAAGAAGTAATAGACTACTCTATAGACAACAACACAAAGTTATTAATAGATAGTAATGGAATACAAATTAACTTTAATGTTGTAAAACAATCCGATGTATTTGGATTTGGAACACCAGATAACAACTCTAAGAAGGGATTAGAATATCTTAAAACATTTGGAGTAACGCTAGATTCATCTAATTTTACAACTAAAGAAAGCTACAACAAAACTGGAGCAGGGGAATATATTGTTTCAGATAAAACTAATGGTGAGATACAGACATTATCTCTATTTCCAAAAGTAAAAGATTTTTCATATATATTCAATAGTGGAACTGGAATAATATCTATGAGCTTTAATAAGGCTAATGATTTGTTAAGTATAAGTGTAAATGCTTCAAGTATTTCTAACTACAATATTACAAGTACTAATTCTTATCTAGATTACTTAAACTTAAGTACTGATGTTCTTAATGAAAGCTTTATTAATACAAATGGAATATATCTTCCTAACTATCCGACAGATAAGACTTTACTATTAACAAATATTGAATATGTTTATCTTCCCTCTAAGGATAACTATTTAATACCATTTGTAATCCTAAGTGATAAATCTTCATTAAACGAAGTGTTACTTCCAATAGTAAGTCCATCTAGAATAATATATGGATATTAGCTAGGGTAGTATGTATATCTCTTACTTAGAAGTATCTTTCATAATAACTGCTGGGGTATATATTACGAACTCTGCATTTGAACCATCCTTAAGTCTTGCATTACCTGTGAAAACATATATAGGAATCAAGTAGTTTTGAAAATTTAGAGATTCATAGAACTTCATAGAGATGTCTATTACATAAAAGTTTGCAACATCTAATGGTGAGTATTCAGGATCAATATAGTCATTATCTAACTTTTTAATGTAGACTAGACTTCCTTTTCCTGACTGTACAGTATCCCAAGCTCCACTTACACTTATCGTGCTATATACTCCTCTCGATGCAGGTTCAACATACCAGTTCTTGCTGGACATATAATATATAGTGCTGGTATTTGTTCCCATAATAATTCTAGTATCTGCTATCTTTGGATTTATCCCTAATACTTCTGTAAGCTTTTCTGGATCTACTTGATTAGAATTTGTGGTTGTTACAACAGTATTTGGATCTAGCTGAAATTTCTTGTAGAAATTGACAAGTACGACCTCAGTCGTATCTGGAGATTTAGATTTCTTTAGTTGGTAGTTATCATCATATATAAGATAATTTGAAGTAGTTTTTGCACTATTAAAGTTCGTATTAAATGCTCCTGTACTTAGTCCATATGACAAAGCAGTAGATTCATAAGTAGATTGGTAACTCGTAAATGGTTTAACAGTCTTAGCATCATTATTCTTTGTAAAATCAGATTCCAATAGCACGGATTTAGATATCTTATCTAATGTTAAAGATTTATTCCCTGGGGATAACCACTTAAGTTCAGTTGAATTTAGTTCAACTGGATCTGATGTAAAACCAAGTGAACTTGCTTGTGAAATTGCTTCATCTCTTGATGTTAATGTTTGCCTTGGCTCCTTATATTTATACACGTAACTAAAAAGTGGAAGATCTGTAGGAAGTTTCCCTGTTTGTGTTTCCAAACTAAAGACAGGTGTAGCAGTTGGTGCTAAAGTCAAAGAAGGAATGTTAATTAATGGTAAATCTCCGAATAGTCTATCTTCTTTTGAAACTGGAACTAACCCTGGGGGAGTACAACCAAAAAGTCTTCCACCTAAACTATTACAACTTAGAATTCCTGCACATGTATTAATAATTACTGCAAGAATTACAAAGGCACCAAAGCCTATTACAAACCTTCTTGTATTTCTTGTTGTATCACCTAATGTTGCCATTGATATTTACTTACATAAAAAAGTTATTGTACTTGGTATTTAGAATCATTACCAATTATGCTTACCCAAATCTTACCTCTATTTAATTCTAATTCAGATCCATCAGATTTATAGTATTTAGTTCTTGCTGTTTTACTATCTTTTTGCCAGATACCTTCTACTACTTTACCATCTAACATGAATATAGCTTTTCCTTGTCCAACTATATTAATAGATAATCTTCCTGCTGAATTATAGTCAGATTTAATTGGAGCTATTTCAATAATTAAATTCTTAACTTTGATAGATTGAGAATTATTTCTGTCTATATCATCTTTCCCATCTATTACTTTTCTATAGTTATTCTCAGTTCTGTTATATACCCATTCAGATCTATTCCCAGTACTTCCACCACCTGACCCAAAGTAAATTGTTGCACTTGAATTATTAGATCTTAATGAGTAGTCCATATCTGGCTTATATTTAAGTGCAGTTATTGTAGAGAGTCCTTTGTAATCTGACTCACTAACACATGATCTTAAGTTGTCTACAGATATATATGCAGTATGTTCAATAGCAACCTGATTCTTAATTCTTTCAGCGTCTCTTACATATCCACAGCTAGTTCTCTTAATATTATTCTGACTAAAATATATAGAGCTGTCATAAACTGTAAGCTCAGGATTAGTTTGCAAAGCTGCATCAGATATTTCTGACTGCCCAATATGGTAAAGAAGTGCATCATATTCTTGAACAATATCTCCAAAGTATGGTCTAAAACTTCTTACAGGTCCCATACTCTTTGGGAAAGATGACCAGTAAAAAGCTAAGTATCTACTTATTCCTCCTTCAACTGGAAGTTCATATACAATATCTGCTTCACTTACTCCACTTTGTGGTTTTGCATCTTGCTGATTATCTGTACTAACAGCGATAGGTCTATATACCGATAGTGCCTTATATTGTTCAGATGTTAATAGTTCACCATTAAATGGATTTTGTTTATCTCTCACTGTAACTTCAGAAAGGGGGACAGTATAGTAAAAATCTTTAGGATTGAATTCTTTCACTTTAGATTCTACTAACGCAAAAGATGTATCCATTCCTGGGAGATTAGATTTACTAGCACTACCAAGTACAACATAGTAAAGAGCTAGAATAACTAAGACTATACTAATAGGGATAAAAAGAACCATAATTATTAAACCTTTATGCTTCTTTAGAAATTCTAATACTTTACTTGTTTTAACAACCTTTCCATTAGCATCTAGAGTAGGAGTAACCTGAGCACTTGTCTTTACATCTGTATTTTGACTAACAACTGGTGTAGTTACACTATTAGTATTAGTAAACTTACTCTCAAATCCTTTATTCTCTGTAATATTTTCTTTTTGTTTTTCAGATTTCGAATTAAAAAGGAACTTCATAATATTATTAAAATATTTATCTTCTCAATCTTATACTCCCCAATAATTTTTTGCAAAATACTTTCAGTATAAATACAATACCCCTAACAAATAT
>Ga0194052_1000732_pt1 | contig 20148 bp, 6 predicted proteins | sample SepL226m_MetaG_FD_160117 | JGI IMG/M metagenome (GOLD analysis project Ga0194052, IMG submission 160117) | Anoxic zone freshwater microbial communities from boreal shield lake in IISD Experimental Lakes Area, Ontario, Canada - Sep2016-L227-6m | ecosystem: Environmental > Aquatic > Freshwater >...
GCTCTCAGCCTCGCTGGCCGAGGCGGAGAAGGAACTGCTCAAAGTGACGGGAAAGTCTGTGGAATATAATGCCCTCACCCGCGAACTCCAAACGGACAAGACCCTCTACGAATCCGTTCTGAACCGCCTGAAGGAGGTGGATCTCACAAAAGGGCTCGCGGAGGGGTCAGCCAGCGTCCACGAACCGGCTCTCGGAGCATCGACCATACCGGTTCCCTACGTGAAAACCCTCTTAATGGGGCTGTTCGGAGGCATCGCTCTCGGCATCGTCTTGGCAATCGGTATCGGCACCCTGGATCCCTCTGTCCGGACCGTCGAGCAAGCCGAAATGATCACCGGCCTCGGGGTGATCACCGTAATCCCCCGTATCAAGACCAAGAATCCCGGCTTGATGGCAGCCACGGATCGTCACGGCGTCGTCGCTGAGGCGTTCCGTACGGCTCGGACCGCGCTCGTCCTCACCGGCGACCGCGTCAATAAAAGCGTTTTGCTATTTACCAGTGCCCTCCCCGGCGAGGGAAAAACTTTTTGCAGCGCGAACTTCGCCGTCGCGCTCGCCCACCAGGGGCTTAGGACTCTCTACATGGACGCCGACCTTCGCAATCCCTCGGTCTCGAAGTTATTCTACGGCGAGCATCGCAAGCCAGGATTCAGCGATGTCCTTCTCGGTGCCTCGACACTCCGTACAGCCACCCTGGAGAGCGGCATCGAGAATCTCTCGATTCTCACCGCCGGCAGTCGTCCTCCGAACCCTGCAGAACTACTCTCCCACGCTTCCCTCGAACAATTCTTCATCGAGGCCCGTGCCGCTTATGATTGTATCATTCTTGATACGGCGCCGGTTATTGCCGTTAGCGACACTCTGCTCCTCGTGCGATTTGTGGATGTCTGCGCCTTGGTCGTCCGCGCCCAAGCCACAGCCAGAAAGTCTATCAAGCACGCTATTCGACTTCTCGACGACCTCGACCGTCCGCCAGCGGGAATTTTCCTGAACATGCTGAACGAGGGCCATTCCTACTATGCCTACTCAGGCCGCGTCTATGGCAGATACGGCGCAAAGGGCGTGTATGGCGCTCCCGAAAAGCACAAGGAAGCCTGACGGGGCGGGCCGGTAAAAAACTCCCGACAAGCCGTCTCTTCATCGCCGGGGTGGTTGCGCTCGCGCGCGCTGCAATCCGGGGAGATGGATTCCTACCCTGCTGCCCGGATCCTGCCTTCTACGGGTGGACGCTCTTACCCGGGACGATGTTGGCGATATTTTTCTTCCGAAGATCGATCACGTAAACGTAACCGTCTCCGTAAATGGCCTGGTAACCCGAGGCGGGTTTGAGGTAAATTGCGGCTGCAATCAGGACCGCGCCAAGAATGATCGCGAGCGGCATGGAGATGGCGGTATTCATACCGGGAGCTTAGCCCGAAAATCTGATAACGAGAAAGAACAATAGCGACGTTTGCAGCATAAGCCGTTATGGTTTTATTTGTTCAGTAACAAACCACATCTCATATCGCTATGACAGAGTGTAATTAGTTCCAAGAGTCGATGTCCGCCATTCGAAAGCACGGTTTCCCGAACGTGGCAACTCCCTGATGAGGATTTGCTAACCCTGCTGAAATGTAGGGTGTTCCCGCAAACTTTACTCTGCAGGTTGAATTCTACTCTGCAGAATATTCTACGAATATCTCATGGCGTCACCATTGTCACATCTCCAAAACCTGTCGGGTTCTTGTCAAGATCCATGCCTCGAAACCAGCGGACACGACACCTTCCTCCCGACAAGCGGTCGCCTGCATCCGCATCGTTGAGGACAAGCGCGAACGAGATCGTCCGACCGGTGACGGGCGCCGTCACGCCCAGATCTTTCCATGGGATCGCCACTTGGTAGTTTATATTGCCCCGGTCGCCCGTCGGAACCACCGAGGCTTTCCAATCCGTGATCATTTCTGCGGGAAGTGGAAGCCGTCGGCTCACGGCATAAGGCGGTTTGCCGTCGGGGAGATAGAGCTCATACTCCCAATAGGGCGCTAGCGGGGACAATAGATTCTCGGGCTGCACCGCGAACTCAATAGAATCCCCCATAAACCCGCTCATCCCGCGCTCGGGCTGGGAAAAAAACGAATTGTCGAGGGCTTCTACTCCAAGGTAGAGAAACTGACTATCCCAGAGCAGGCGGAATTTTCCTGAAATATCCTCCGGTCCGCCGTATGTCCTTCCCGGAATTTTATAGGGCGCTTCAATTTGCGACGCCACTGTTCCAAATGTCGTCGCCTGGACTGCATCCCATCCTTTCCATGTGCCGTCCAGGGAGGGAGGAATCTCCGTCTTCACCGCTTCAGCGAAGTTAAACTCTGCGCTGGCAATATACACAGCCCCTTCGGATGTCGTGCATTCAGCCGCAAAATCCGTCCGCTTGTCAGTTGGCAAATCTGATTTTACAGGCACGGTGAGCGATGTTGTCTCTCCCGGTGCCACCTTGAACTCAATGCCCGGCCCTCCTTGGATCGGCCCCGAAAAGACCGCTTTTCCTTCAAGCGTTTCCTTGCCATTGTTTTTGAGCACCAACCGGATTGTTGGCTTGCCGAATTGGGTCGACCCGTGCTCCAACCGCGCTTCCAGCCGCTTGCTCAGGGTCAACGCCCCCCCTCCAAATACATACAGCGGCGACGTCGTGACTTGGAGCGTTACGACTCCGTTTGTCGCCTTCATCTCAGTGCGGTTGCCCATCAGATCCATCACGGTCAACTTGCCTTCCGGCGCAGCAAACGTCACGCTGCGCTGGCCTGCACTGGCCCAAACTGTGAACATCGGCCCATCGCCGCGCTTCCACTCAAAGATGGTGACGTTGTTCTGGGAACGGTCTGCCACAAATACGGCGTCTGCCAATGCGTCCGCCATCACCGCATGCGCGGCGAACTGCGGTCGGGGCTGGAGCTCGGGAGTCACCATGTCGATATCAGCACCTGTGGCATAGCCCCACATCGTCATGGCTTTTAGGCGCGGGCCCGCCACCGCTTTCATCGAAATCCATATGCGCACCATGTTCTTCGGACCTTCCGCCTCACCGCGACGGCGGCCCGCACCTGCGAACGGCGAGCTCTGATCGGCCGCCTCCTCCTGCCAGATTGTCTTTTTCGTGTCGCCGTGCTCATCGAACTGCTTGATGCTCGTCATCGTGCTCTTCAGGATGCCCATATACGAATTGGTAATCGCACCATCGAAGCGCCCCTCTGCAGGTTTGCCGTAAAGACGGGGAATTGTTAAGTTATCACCTGCAATATTGCCTATTAATACCGGGGTTTCCTTGTCCACCGATTTGATGCCGTCATAAATTGAGCTGAGAATCGTATCGTATTCCTCGTTGCTCAGCATCTTTCCGTCGATGATTGGACGGAAGACCGGTTTGTCCGGCGTTCGGGGGCTAGATTGCTCAACGCCCCAGTTGCCGTAGGCCGCCACTTTGCCATTAAATATCGTGGCGACCTTCTTACCCAGCTCCTCGAAATACGCCTGATCAATCGGCCGGGTGATCGGGAAATGGTTGATCCGGAGGATGGGACGGAGGCCAAGGCTGCGATACCATTCCACCTCGCGTTGGGTCTTCGACATTTCGGGATCTTCAAAACGCGTATTCAGCCAAGCCAAGCCAAAGCCCGCAACTTTGAGCGTTTCTCCCAGTTCCTTCTCAAAAGCGGTGTCTCCTCCCGTGAAGGGAATCAGCGTCGTTACGGCCCAGATATTTTCGACTGTGTGGGGGCGGTTCAATTGCGGCAGAACGGCGTATCTGCCCGAAAAATGCCCCACGATGGCATCCCCCTCCTTGACCTTGCCATCGAGATAAAAAGTCCCGTATCCCTTTGTCGGCGGCAACGTCACGGATGCCTTTCCGTCCGAAAACCCCTTCACCTCGACGTCAGGGACATCCACGGACGTTGCAGCATTTCCCAGCCAGTCGAACTGGTCAATATGAAGGGATACTTTTCGCGTCTCTCCAATCATGCTGCTCACGACGACCTTGAGAGGGATCGCGGTGTTAGGATCGTAGAAAACATTGCCGGGGACATCGTTCTCGACGCGCCCCAAGCAACTCTCATATTCTGGCGCTGAGACCGGTGAGGCGAGGTAGGGTGGCTTCACTTGGGCATGGGCCTGGCGGACCCACTTCCAAAACCGCTCAGTGTTAAAAATATACTGCTTAAGGTCGCCGATCGGAGCGCCTTCAGGGAGTTCCCAGACCGCCAGGTTGTCTGCATACGTCTTACCCCAGCCGCCAACGGCAGCGTTGATTTCCTGCCCGAACCGCAGACGCATCGTCACAGCACCTTGGGGAGCCGTGTAGGGAAGGGTCATCCAATACATCCAGGCACCGGGCTGCGCATTCTTGATCCCGGAGGGAAAATCCGTTGAACGAGCGATCTTCTTGCCAGCTTCATTAAAAAACTGAATCTCCAGCGGCCCATACCACACCTCTCGAATCATCGCTCCCGGGCGCAACCATGCGCCGGCAAGATAAGCCTTTCCGGCCTCGCAGCGCATCGGGTCGGAAAGCCAGTAACCGTCCACATCGTGCATGCCATACCACTGGGCGTTCTTCGATAGCGGCGGATCGATCGAGACGTTCAACAACGCGCCTCCACCGGCATAGACCATGTCGTGGCTCCATTCGCCACGCCCGCGGCCCATGGAAAATTTGGCCCGGCCAAGCCTGTGATACTCGGCGATCTGTTCGGGAGTCCAGTTCTTCTCGGAACTGCCGATATAGCTCCATCCCTTTGGCTTTCCGTTTTCGCCAGCCTCGACATCGCCGTTAACGAGCAAATTCGTCGCGAAATGAACTCCCTCCGCAGGCTGCGGATGGGGACGCTGAACGAATGCCGTTTTCTCGCTTTGCTCGCCCGCTGTGAGCTTCATGTCGTCAAACCAAGCCGTCCCGTGACAAAATTGCAGGCCGGCGATCAGCCTCAGCGAAGTCGCTCCCACAGGCGGGGGACCGGCGCGGACTTCCACTCTGGTCCAATCGCTGCCGGCCGTCACGGTTGGGGAAAGTGTCGGGGAACCGATCGCCTGTGCATCTTTATCCAGAAATTGCAGGCACAGAGCGGCTCCGGTCACTGAACTCTGTGGGGCGAGCGCCCCTGCCTTAATCCACCCACTGAAGGTATACGAGTGGTCCTTCTGCACGGGAACATCTGTGGACCATCCGGAGAAGTTGCCCAGCCCGGCATCGGAGACCGACACTGCCTGCTTACCGGAGTGAACGGTATCGCTTACCCACCCGGTTTTCGCGGTCCCTACGGGTTTCCAGCCCTTTGGCCCGGCGTTGTCAGCTTCCTCGAAGCCAGGGTTAACGAGTTGCACCTCCCGCTGCTCCGAACTGGTCGCCCCACCCGCATTTCCCGTTGGCTCGGAATCGGCATCCGCCAGCGACACATCGTCCACCCAGACTTTCGGAGTCACATCGGGGGCGTTGGTTGACAGGATAAGAGAGATGGCGGCAAACTGCGCATCTGCTGGTGCCAGATAGGCCTGTTTCAGCGCGCGATTCGCCATGCTGTTCTCCACCGGTATCCAATCATCCGGCGCATCGAGCTGCTGATTAAGCACCCAAACCGAATTATCCTTGCCGCTTACTGGAGTGGTCCGATCTTTCATCCAATTGATCCGCACCATGAAGGAGGCGTAACCTTGCTTCGGATCGTCGCGGTTCTCACGCAGGAGACCGATGGCCTTAAACCATAACTTAAAATTATAACGCTTGCCCGCCTGCACCGGAACATATTGCACAGCAGAAACATATCCCCCGGCCTTCTTATCTCCGATGAACTTCAACATATTCGGCGCGCTTTTCGACTCCTCCGGCAACACCAGCGGCTTGGCCTGCTGCAACAGCAAGCTGGCCTTTCCGCCATGAAATTCCTTGCTATCCAGGAGCCCCACCGCGCCGTTTTTTCCTGAACCGATGTTCCAACCTTCAGGCGTCCCTGTGCCTTGTTCAAATCCCGGATCCTGAACGACGTTCTGCGCCTTTAGGCTGCTGCCACTGAGTGCGCCTGCCAAAAAGAGGATCGCAACAAGGGATTGAGTTTTATGTCGTTTCATTTTGTTGTTGTCGTATTTCCCATGAGGTTATTGGGATGTTGGGGTAAGGAATATTTCGTTTTACTTAGGAGTCGACGCGGAGGCGAGCGATGGCTGGATTGAAGACTCCGTTTCAAGGGGGGATGAAGCTAACTTAAAGCGGTTTTGGGATGCTGCCCATTCAGGGCAGGACGCGCTAATGACGCGAATACCCAGGGCGGCGTCTGCTTCGCAGCCTTGCCTTGGGCTGTTGGATGTAGCCCCGTTGGGGCTTAGATTAGCCCCATCCGGTTCAGGGGGCATTTCCACAATCGGAGGGTGATAAACCACGATGGCACGCAGGCTCAGCGGGCCAGCGCCGTTCGGAATGATCTCCAGCGTGTGCTTTCCATTAGAGATTCCCTGGGCTAAAGTGTAGCGATCTTCCGTGGCGGGATCGACGTTCGCTTTCTGCTGCCAGGTATCCAAGGCAATCGGGAGACACTTCCACTTCACATCGGAGCCGACGGGCGGAACAAATCCCATCAGTTTACCTGGAGGAAGATGCCATGTCGGATCCAGAATGATCCGCTCTGAATTGGAAACGAATCTTTCCTTATTGTTGCCTTTTCCATCGGCGCCAGTCACCGAGCCGTTCAAATCAAATTCAAAATCAAACGTGTCTGGCTTGTCCATTTCCGGTTTCGATTTGGCGGGAGTGACCGTGGTGTAAGTCAGCGTCCAGTCTTCTGCTACAGGGTTTTTCCCAAGCTGCACCCGTTCGATCATCGGCCAATTACTGCCGGTTTTAGGCGTGGTCCGAGTCACGACGTAAACCTCTGGAAGCGTGGTGGGCGGCTTCCCATCGATGAGCACCTTGGCGCTGCCCGGTTTTCCATCCTTCAGCGGATTGGCGATGAGATCGATGCGGCTTCCGTCGAAATCGAATTTCAGCGGCTTGTCGAGCGCAACACCATCCGAAGGGTATTCCGCCTTGTCCTGCGGCCAGCGTTTGCCGTCCGGCAGATAGACTTTAATTGAGTCCAGCCAGGTTGGCTTTGCCTCGGGATTGTAAACAAAGTGCGGCATCGAGAGGTAATGATAAAACCTCTGGCCGCGCGGATGGGTGTGGATTTGTTCGTAGAGGAACCAATTCATCGCGAACCGGAAGTCCAGTGTCGGAAACAGTTCCTTAATCGTCTTCTCCCAGTTCTGCCGGGCCTCGACCACCTCATAACCATACTTTCCAGCCAGCGTGCGGATCAACTCGCTGTCCGCATCGTGGATTTTCTTGAAATTTTGGAATATATTAGCCCCGACATAATTGCCGGGTAATGAGCTGTGAAATGTGTAAACCAGCATCTCCGACGTGGTCCGGACGCGCAGATTCGCGAAGATCTGCTCCATGCTGCAGCCTTCGCCAATTTTCCCATTCGCCACATAGTCGTGCATGAGGACCAAATCCGGCCAGGTGGGGTAAAGATCGGCTTCGGCGGTCAAACGCAGTTCGTTGGACTGGACTCCTCCCATCGCACGGTTTTCCATGACGATATCGGCGTTTGGGTAGCTTTTTTTGAGCTCCCCGTATATCTTATACCACCAAGGCTGGCAAATGATGGATTGCCCGTAACAGAGGATGTTCACCCGATTGCGGTGCTCCGGCGTGCTGGTGGCCAAGAGCTTCATGGTGCGCTGAATGCCGCTGCCATAGGGAATGGCGGGAGGCAGCAGTTCGGGTTCGCCTGTCGCCAGGCTGTGGCCGGTCTGCGGAGGCAGCGTTCGGGCCTTCCACGCTTCCGGGTCCTGCGCCGCGATTTTGCTGCCATCAACCGGCTCGATCGAAAAATTATCGAACCAAACAGCGAACGGGTGAGATGGAGTCAGGCAAGTAACGTCCGGACGGACATCCAGTTTGGTTGCGCCGGGAGGCGTCTTAAAGACAAACTCCATCTTCTTCCACTCAGAGGAGTTTTCCGAAACATTAAAAGACTTTAAGGCAGGTGTTACCTCACTATCGATTGGCCGGCCGGGGATATTATTACTTATCCCCCACCGGTCCATGATATAGCCAATGTGATTCATATATCCCGCCTGAAATTCCCCCGAAGCAAAGTAGATGTTCACTCCCGCCGTACAAAGGACGTTTCCTTGTCGTGGCTGCATCCCCTCCGCCCGATAAACAAACGTCAAACGATATTCGGTGTCGCCTTGAATGGGAATTTTCTGCGATGCCACCCGATTTTGCTGGTCCGAAATCCGCTTGTCGGTTTCGGGAACGCGAATGCCCCGGCCTTTGATGAGCAATGATCCTTTTCCACCGTCAGCCGACGCGGTATCCCAGACGTAATCGGCAAAGCCATCTCCGGTGCCATGAATATTGTTAGGAATCGAGTAATTAATGGTGTCGAGAGGGAGCCATCCGGCCAAGGCCCCATTCTCCTCTTTTTCAAAATCGCCATTTGGCACGACGTTGTCAGCCAAGGCTCCGCCTGCAAAAAAGCAAGCAAGCACCGAGCAGAGAGAGATAATCCTGGGGAGTTGTCTCATTTGGTTGTTTACTGTTTCGCCTTCGCCGTGGAGCAAGCCTCGACCAGGCGCACGCCGGGGTTCGCTGAATAATCAGGTGTTGGGGCTTTCATTCGGGAGGGCAAGCGGACTAATCGTCGCTGGATGGAAAGTTAACCAAATATCATGGGTTAACAAGGGAAAAGTGGTCCGACAGTTCAGGGGATCGCGCCAGCATTCCAACCGCATCGGATAAATGGATTTTCCTCAACCTGAGCGCGCTGTCCGGCCTGTGAGCGCGAGAATATCTGCGAGAATCTCATTCCACCAGTGTGACATCGCCGAAACCTTCCGGGTTCTTGGTGATATCCAAGCCATCGAACCAGTGAACGCGACAGCGCCAGCCGGTCAGGAGTTCGCCTGCATCGACATCGCTGAGTATCAATGCAAACGAAATCGTCTTGCCTGGGACTGGCACGGTCATGCCGATATCCTTCCACGGAATGGCTGCTTGGTAGTTAACGTTTCCAGCAACACCTGTTGGTATTACCGAGGCTTTCCAGTGCGTAATCATCTCAGGCGGAGCTGGGAGGCGCCTGCTGGCCGCGTAAGGAGGGTGACCGTCGGGCAGGTATAACTCAAACTCCCAAATTGGTGCCTCACGCGACAATCGATTGTCGGGCTGGAACGCAAATTCAATCGAGTCACCCATAAAACCCTTCATCCCGCGTTCGGTTTGCGGCCGAAACGAATTGTCCGTGGCCTCCACTCCAAGATAAAGAAACTCCTTGTCCCACAACATGCGAAGTTTTCCGGAAATGTCTTCCGGGCCTGTATACTTGGCTTCCAGGTTATTACCCGGGACGGTGATTTGAGATTTCAGCAGGCCAAACGATACCGGGCGCGCGGCTTCCCATCCCTTCCACGTGCCGTGCAGTGTCGGCGGGGTTGGTGTTTTTACAATCTGCATGAAATTCAGTGAAGCCGAGGTCGTGTAAAGATCGCCACCCGCCGTCGTGCATTCCGCCCCAAAGGAGGTTCGCGTCGTTTCATCAAGTTTTGCTGTGACCGCGCGCAAGATTGTTGTGCTTTCGCCTGCTTGGAGGGAAAAGGGTTGCTCGTCCTTACCTTCAACCGGACCAATGAACCGGACCGTTCCCGAAATGGCGCTGCGGTCATTGTTTTTCAACGTCAGTTTCACCGCCGGTTTTCCATTTGTGTCGCCGTGATCAAGTTGCAGTCCCAAGCGCTGACTGACCTGCACCGCGCCACCCGAAAGATAGAGAGGCGACGTCCCCACCTTCAAATTAACAAGCCCGTTGATTGGCTGGAGCGTCTGACGGTTTCCCATCATATCCATTACGGTGACTTCCTTTGCGGACGTTTCCAATGTCAGGCTGCGTTCGCCAGTCCCTGCAAATATAACATACATCGGTCCGTCACCGCGCTTCCATTCATAGAAGGTCACACCCGGCAGCGAACGGTTGGCCACAAACACGGCGTCTGCGGTGGCATCGGCCATGACCGCGTGCGCCAAAAAGTGGGGCCGCGGCTGCAAGCTTGGCGTGATCATGGTGATGTTGTCATCCTTGATAAATCCCCACATTGTGACCGCCTTGAGGCGTGGGCTATGAGTGGCTTTTAGAGTCAGCCAGGCACGCACCATGCGCTTCGCTCCCTCCCCCTCACTGTAGCGTCGGGCGGGGCCTCTCAGCGGAGCGGACTGCTCGGCATTTTCCTCGATCCATGCCGTCTTCTGTTTGTCTCCATGTTCGTCAAAAACCCGGAACGAATTGGTGACAATTCCGGTCATAGAGCCGTAGGCATTCAGAATGGCCCCATCGAAACGCCCTTCCGCCGGTTTCCCGTAAAGCCGACGCACGGCATCCGCCGACTCGGTGTCGCCAGGCATATTCCCGATGAGCGTCGGCGTCTCCTTGTCCACCGATTTGATGCCGTCATAGATGGATGACAGGATCATGTCGTATTCCTCGTCGCTGAGAAACTTGCCATTGATGATTGGTCGCCAAACAGGCGTCTTTTCCGTGCGGTGGACCGCCTGCTCGACTCCCCAGTTTCCGTAGGCGGCAACCTTTCCTTTAAATTCTGTGGCGATCCGCTTCCCCAGTTCTTCGTAGTATGCGAGATCGATCGGCCGGCTAATCTCAAAGTTATTGATTCTTAGGATGGGACGAATTCCAAGCGAGAGATACCAGGCCACTTCACGCTGGGTCTTTTCAAAGTGTGGACTGCCGTATTCAGTCAGATTGAGCCAGGAGAGGCCAAACCCTGCAGTCTTCAAAAGAGATCCCACCTCTTTGTCGTAGGGATGGTCGCCGCCGAAGAATGTTGCCAGAGTCGTTACCGCCCAGATATTTTCAGCGGTACGCGGACGTTGGAGCGGGGGCATCACAGCGTATCGACCGGTAAATTCCCCAACCACTGCATCGCCCTCCTTCACCTTCCCTTCAAGGTAAAATGTCCCAAAGCGATTAGTGGGTGGCATTTCGAGAATCGCCATCGCATCAGAACTGCCTTTCAGTTCCATGGGCGCAGTTTCTATCGGCGGTTCCGCATTACCGAGCCAATCATAGCGAATAACGGACAGCGACACCTTGCGGGTCTCACCGATGAAACTGTTCAGTCTCACCGTAAGCGGAATCACGCTCGATGTTTCGCTGTATAGGCTGCCTGGCACCGTGTTCACGAGTTCGCCGTAGCATGTTCCATACTCTGGAGCCTCGGCAGGTGAAGGCAGATAGGGCGGTTTGACGTTCTCGTGTGCATGGCGGAACCAATGCCAAAAGGCTGCGCCCTCAAAAATTTCTTTGACCTTGGGAATGGAGGCGTCCGAAGGCAACTCCCAGACCGCCAGATTGTCGGCGTAGGTCTTCCCCCAGCCGCCATGACTGGCGCGGAGTTCCTGTCCGAAACGAAGCCGCATCGTCACAGCGCTTTCCGGTGCCACCCATGGCATTGTAGCCCACCGCAGCCACTTCCCGGCCAGTCGCTGCTCATTGAAAGATCGAACCTCGTTCTTCACGGGCACCTGTTTGCCCGCTTGGTCGTAAAACCGGATTTCCAGCGGCCCAAACCAATATGCCTCGTTAAGAGTGTCAAGTAAAGGCGCCCCCATTCGCACCCAACCGCCGGTTAAATAGGCGTGTCCCGGCTGACATGGCATCGGGTCCGAAAGCCAAAAACCGTCCACTGGATCGCGCCTGTAAAACTGCTGATTTTTCGAAATCGGCGGATCAATGGAAACATTAAGGAGCGCGCCCTTGCCCGAATAGACAACGTCATGGCTCCATTCACCACGCCCGCGTCCAATGCTGAAACGCACCCTTGTTTCGCGGTGCAGCGTCGCGATCTCCTCCGGCGTCCAATCTTTGTCGGATTTGCCGACATACGTCCAGTTCGCGGGTTTCCCACCCACACCGGCTTCGATGTCTCCGTTAGCCAGCAAATTCTTCGCAAACACCACTCCTTCGGCCGGTTCTGGATTCAGCCTCCGAACGATGCTTGCTTTTGTTACCGCTTCATCACTCTCGGTGAGGCTCACGTCATCGAACCATGCGCTGCCCTTGCAGAAGTGCAAACCGACGATCAGACGCAGGGTGACCGCGCCGTCTGGAGGCGTGGTTTCACGGGTTTCCACCTTCTTCCAATCAGAATTCGAAGGGACGGCCTCGGAAAGCGTCTGCGTGCCGAGCATTTGGCCGTCTTTACCCAGAAACTGCATCGCCACCGCGCCCCCCCCGACCGGACCATACAACGCCAAGTCTCCGCACTTGACCCAGCCGCTGAACTTGTAAGCACGACCCTCTTTGATCGGAATATCTGTAGCCCAGCCGGAAAAATCTCCCATCCCCGCGTCGGAAACCTCAACGGCGCGTTTCCCCGAATGCACGGGGTTGTTGACCCATTGAACACGGGCCGTCCCGACTGGCTTCCAACCCGTGGGCGCGTCGCCATTGCCCGCTTCGAAGCCGGGATTCACGAGTTTCACCTGCCGCTGTTCGGCTGCTGTTTCACCATTATTTCCAGAAGTCACAACGGCGTCCGCGTCTTCCACCACCACGTCATCGACCCATGCTTTTGGAACTATATCCGGTGCCATCGTGACGAGACTGAAACGAACATTCGCGTAGCGCGCTCCCTCGGGAGCGATCATCGGTTGCCCCCCCGCGCTATGCGCCCGCTGGTTCACCGATTCCGTCCAATCCGGCACGTTTTCCTGTTCGTTCAATACCCACAACGTCCCCTCTTTTCCACCGATAGGCACCCCCGGTTCCTTCATCCAAAAGACGAACACGAAGAAAGCGGCGTAGCTCTGTTTGGGATCGTTGCGATTTTCGCGCAACAAGTTTTCCGTTTTATACCAAAACTTGAGGTTGTAGCGCTTGCCGGGCTCAACTGGAATATTCTGAGTGACCGTAACCTCACCGGCCGCCTTCTTCTCCTTGATAAAGCCGAGGAGATTTGGAGCATCCCTCGACTCCGCAGGCAGCGTAATCGGTCGGATCTGTTCCAGGAGGAGGCTCTGTTGGCCCCGATGGAAATGGGCCGCATCAAGGCTGGACTTCGCGCCGTTTTTCCATGATTTCTCCCCTATTTCCCAACCTTCTGGCTTGCTGTCTTGCCACTGTTCGAAACCGGGATTTTTCACCAAATTCTGGCAATGCCCCTCAACGGTCACAAAACTGACCAGCAAAACAATATGCCAGAAACCCTTCGTCATAACTCCTATACTTTCATTCGACGGGCGCCACCTTTGGCGGTTGAAACACCACAATCGCGCGCAGACCCAATGGCCCATCTCCGTTCGGAATGATCTCCAGCGTGTGTTTGCCATTCGATATCCCCTGAACCAACGTGCAGCGATCTTCCAAGACGGGGTCGTTGTCCGCCTTCTGCTGCCAAACATCCTGGCCCTGCGCTACAACGTTCCATTTCACCTCAAAACCGACAGGTGGCACATAGCCTTGCAGGAAGGTCGGTCCAAGATACCATTGAGGATCAAGGCTGACCCGACCGGAATTGGAAACGAACTTTTCCTTGCTGTTACCTTTTCCATCAGGGCCGGTTACCGAGCCCTTGAGTTCGAATTCAAAATCGAACGTGTCGGGTTTGGTGACTTCCGGTTTCGACATTGCGGGAGCCACTTTCGTGTAGGTCATTGTCCACTCCTCGGGCACCGCATTCTTTCCAAGTTCAACCCGGGTGACCATCGGCCACGGGCTTTTGGGCTTCAGAGTGGCGCGGGTCGGAACATAGACCTCCGGGAACGCGGATGGGGCTTTGCCGTCGATGAGCACTTTGGCGCTGCCGGGTTTGCCGTCCTTGAGCGGCATTCCGAGCAAATCAATGCGATTCCCCTCAAACTCGAATTTCAACGGTTTGTCAATGATCGCCCCTCCTGTGGGATACTCCTCTTTGTCCTGCGCCCACCGCTTTCCGTCGGGCGTGTAGACTTTAACAATGTCCAGCCAATAGGGCTTCTGTTCGGGGATGTATTTGAAGTGTTCTCTGACGATTCGCTCCATTAAGAGTCCACCCCGAGGATTATGATGCACGGTATCTTGGATGTAGTCTATGACGTGCAAACGCAGCGTGTTCACATCAGTGGCCGCAGCAGGACGCGAATCGACGAGAAACTTTTCCCAATTCATACGCATGTCAGCGACTTCAAACCCATACTTATCGGCCAGCAATCGGATCAGGTCGCTATCGTTGCCGTTAAGTTTTTGATTTTGCTTAAAAAAGCCATACGGTGGCACATCGTCAATGAACCCGGCGTGTGAAAGATGGTGCGTGAGGGTCAGCATCTCGGCTGTGGTGCGTCCGCGCAATCCAGCGTAAATCGTCTCGGTGTTCAACCGCCTCTCCTCATCGGTCGTCCCGCCGCTGTAATCATGCATGATCACAAGGTCCGGATAAAACGGATAGAGATCGGTCTCAGCGGTGTTTTTCAGCTTGTCGGACGTGAATCCGCCGAGCGCCCGGTTTTCGGTGACGATATCCGCGTTGGGAAACGTCGTTCGCAGTTCGTCGATCAGCAGGCGCATTTTCTGGTCTCGTCCATCGGCGACGATTGATTGGCCGTAAACCAGAATCTTCACACGGTTTCTGTGCTCCGGCGTGCTCGTTGCCAGGAGTTTCATCGTGCGTTGGATTCGGCTCCCGTTGGGGATGACCGGAGGCACGAAGGAAATGTCACCGGTCTCCAATCCCCGGGCTGTGCGTGGCGGCAGGGTGCGGTCCTTCCACTCAGGCGGAGCAGCGGGAGTTGTGCCGGATGCTCCGACAGGCTCAACGGAAATATTGTCGAACCAGAACGAATATGGATGCAACGGCTTGGTGCATGTGACCCATAACCCGATTTGCATGTCAGTCGTCTTAGCCGGAGTGGTGAACTCATATTCGGCCTTTTGCCAAGTATCCGAGTCCTGCTCCTGGGCTGGCATGATTTTCTCTTCGATCATCGTGTCCCGGTTCTTGCTGGAGTTGTTGACCAGTCGCCCAAAGTAGTTGGCGTATCCGGGGGTGCCGTTCCCGGCATAGAATCGCAGGTTAATATTTCCCCGGCAGTAGTCGCCGTTTTGAGGCGCCATCAGGCCGTTCCCTTTCCAGGAGTAAGCAAGCTTGTAGGCGGTATTCTCCTTCAAAGAGATCTTCGGCGAAATTAAGGATGTGAGGGTGCTCTGGTTGGAATGCCGGATGCCAAGCCCCTTCACGAGCAGCGATCCTTTTCCGTCACCGCAAGATGACGTGTCCCATATGATATCGGCATACCCATTGCTGATCCCGTTCACGTTGTTCGGCACAGCATCGATAATGGTTTCCTGAGGCATCCAGGCAGCGAGCGTGCCGTTGTCCTCCTTTTCAACATCGCCGTTGGGCACGAGGTTTCCATGCGAAGACAGAGTTGCTGCTGCCATCATTAACCCCGCCAAACAGACCGTGTGTATTTCGATTCGTATTTTCATAATTCGTATTGCGCTTAGACTATAGGTTCATTCTTTTAACTAAATCCGGCAGTTGCCCGCGAATCACGCCAATCAGCGCGAATAAAATCAGGAAGTTAGAAACAAACAGACTTACGCCCTGAGGTGAATAGAGCATTTTCCATAAGTTACTGTCATTCGCATCGTTTCGCGTGATTCGCGGGCCTCTTATTCTTTTTTCTGATTTCGAGGTGCCTGCTACTGGCCGGCTTCCTGAAACTTGACGTCATCAATCCACACTTTTGGGGTTGCTTCAGGAGCGTTGGTGGTAAGGACGAAGCGTATGTTTGCAAATCGTGCATCCGGTGGAGCCACGCAGGGTTTTCCACTCATCCGCCCGCTGAACGCATACCCCTTGTTCACCACTTCAACCCAATCCGGCGCATCCACCCCCGCGTTCATGACCCAACGGTATTTGGTGGCGTTTTCCCCCTCGACAGACTTGTCCTGAGACTGCAACCAAAAAATCCAGACTTGCAGATGGGCGTATCCCTGCTTCTGGTCGCTGGGCTTTTCAAGCACAAGACCCTCTGCCTTATACCAGAAACTGAAGTCATAAGATTTGCCTTCCTCCACCGGGATATTCTGACTCACGAGAACGCTTCCGCCCGCCTTGTTGTCCATTAGGAACTTAGCGAGGCTATCCGCTTCTTTCGCGCCGGGCGGCAGAGTCAACTTTGTGCCCTGATCCAGCCGCAGGCTCTGCTTTCCATCGTGGAAAACCTTGCTGTCGATTTCCGCCGTAGCCCCATTGGCGGCTCCGCTGATCTTCCACTCGACAGGCATGACCGCATCTTGCTCAAAGCCGGGGTTGACGGCGAGATTCTGGGCCCGGACGCTGACGGGAGCAAATGCCGATGCCAGAAGCAGGGAAGTCAGGATATTGGGAAGGATGGTTCGTTGCGGTTTCATATTTTTTAATGTGAGGAGTTACAGGTTTACGGTCATCAGTTTTCTTACTGAATCTATTTACGGTCGGAAATCGTGGGTGGCGATCACGCGGAATTTGTAGAATTTGTCGAGGGTCGGAACATTGGAAAGGTTCGGCGAGCCCGCAACCGCCTGCGTAAAGTTATTCTTTGGCAGATTGAAGGCGGGGTCATTGGGATCAATGAACCTCTCCAAGGTGGCGCTTCCGCGCAATTCCCCAACCACTTTGTCCTTGGTTTCGTCCCAGCCGCTGGCCGTGCTGCCGGGAACCTTCTTCAAGGTCTGGACCATGTAGTGAACGGTGTAAACATTAGATTTCGTGGTGATGCGCGGATAGATGACGGTGTAGGGCTGTTCGCGGAGATTGTCTCCGGTCCACTTGTTTTTTTGCCAAAAACTGGGGATAACCGTGGTTCCGTTGCCCCCGGAGTACTGCACCGGATTTGACTCCCAATGGTTCGCCGTGGTTTTCGATTTTGGGATGAGGAGAACCTCGCAAATCTCTGAGGCCGACATGTAAGCCCCAAAGTTTGCAAACCGTTTTCGGATTTCCGCCAGCGTGGCGTCCATATCAAGATCATACCGGAAATTATTATCCACACCGGGCATCGTGCTATCGGATTTCATATGTGACCAAACTGGTGCGGTTGGCGCCCCCCCTCCTGGCAGGGCGGTGATTTTCACGCTTTTCAACACACCCTCCAATCCGGTCTCCCTTGTGATATTGGTGAAAGGGATGATCTGAGTGTTCAGATTAACCTTTCCAGCGGTACTGAAGGAGTCGCTGATGGCATAGGGTTCCACCATCGGGATCCAGAACAGATCCATCAACAAATGATCGCGTGGCGAAGCAAAACCAGGGTGTACACTGGCACTGAGCACATCGGAGGTGGCTTGGACTGCTGCGGGATTCGGACAGAAGAGCAAGGTCTGCCAGGGATTTCCAGACTGGCTTCCGGTCGGCAGCGAACCCAACATCCCTGGCGAAGGCAACTGACGGTTGGCGGAAAATAGCGTGCTCGTCAGGGGTTCGTTTAACTGATCAGAACTACTGATGGAAAAGTAAGGAGATAAACCGTTGGTTAGATTGCCTTGATCTCCCTCATCCGGTTTGTTGATCCAGGGACCAGATATGTACCACGACACGCCGGTATCAAAATCGCCCGGTTTGCCATATTGATTGGTCTCACCGGTCCCTCTTGTCGAGATATTCGGCGTATCGTAAGTCGGATTTCCAAGGTTCCCCGGAATAAGGTCCCCATATTTGGCTCCGTAGAATGGCCTAGTAGCGCTTGCAGTCCCTGCAGTCAGGGAATGCGACATCCAGTTTAAGGTGTTATAATTGAGGCACGTTTTGAAGTAGCCGGTAGGCACATTCGTCATAACCGCCAGAAGACGAAGATCTGACGAGACTGGTTCCAGACTCCGAACAACTTCCAAGGATGAGGCGGAGACACCAGTGACACTATTAGTGACACTGTTAGTGACACCATTAGTGACAACGGTCGTGACACTGGGAGCTCCCTTCGGAATCAAAATGGAAGGCCCAATGTTTCCGGAAGTAATTAGTTTTACGCGGTCTTGAAAAGTATTTAATATAAGAACAACATTGGTACCATTAATTTTTTGTAACGTTGTTTCAAGTCCCACAGGTGTGGGCAAAGTGGCGTTGGGAAAGTTGAACTTATAGCGTTGAACTTCCACATAGCTCGGAGAACCGGAAGAAGAAGTGGGTGCCTCAACAATAACTTCCACCGGATCAACATTCCCAACGAGCTGGAATGGCTGAGATGTAGTTTTTGTAGTAATAATATTCGATCCCGATATCGTTTGATAAGACGCCCACGAGCCTGTCACATAAGCCGCGAGAGATGTGGCGTTTACATCAATCGGTTTCGCCGTAGCCGCCGCCTTCTCCGCCGCACTCACATTCGTATTCGTTGTTGTCGTCGACGTTATTGGAAGCTCAAAGGTGCCACTCACGAATGGATACACGGTTGGGTCATCTGAGTTTGGTGTAGGCGTCGAGTTAGTGTTAACTGTTTTCTGCGGATGGTTGCCACTGGTGGGATAGAGCATTTCAGGGATCACTCCCATGGAACCTCCCGTACTAGAATGGAATGTTGATGCAGCTGCGGCATTCACTTGGCAATAGTTTTTAGCCGATGAGGGAAAGCCCATGCTTACAGTGCTATTCCCGGCTGTTACTACGGACAACTGGTCCAAATTATTGACCGTAATGCGCAAATTCGGACTATATGAGCAATATCCTTGACCCAGGGTGGTCAATTCCAGATAGAAAGCAGCCCGCACTGTTTGTGACTGCTTGGGAGGATCGGAAGGAGGATCGGGAGGGAGTCCCTCAGCAAAAAAATGGAGGGCTGCCTCGGAAACCACGCAGAAGCGTCCAAAACCCTGCAATGCCTGGCCAGTCGTGGGGTTTGTCAAACTGGGATGCCGGAAGGGAAGCACTTGGCCGGCGCCCGGGGTGTTGCCATTCAGGCCGGCGGTCTTAACAAATGCGGGCGTAAAGGGAAGAAAACTAGGGGAGTTTTGACTGTTGTCCTGTAAATTCGCGAGCCGACTATAGTCGTATATCTCCGCCAATATCTGCTGGTAATCATTTGGATATTTGGAGGCAAATGTGCCTGAAGCCCCAGGGATGGGATTCTGCATCAAGGTCAGGAGATAATTAAAAAGCGCCTCGTTTCTGCTCCCGGCAAACCCGTCATCGAGCGAGGTGGGGGAATTTCGCGTAAAAGCGAACACCTGAGCGGATGCCCCCGATCCCACCGTCGAGCAAAACAGGTTGAGCTTGTCAAACGGAGTTTGGTAGTTGGTGCCACTGTTGGAGCTTACCGGCCAGAGGCTGACTCTGGGAAGGTTGAAGAGGTTCACCTCGGGTGCCCGGCTGTTGGCAGTGAGGAAAAAGCGGGTCTGCTCCAAGGCCGTTTGATTCAGACCTGTCTGCCCCGCATCTGTCTGCGCCACACGCCCCTTAGGCGAAAAGAACATTTCATCCACGCTGGCGTAGAGCGCGTTATCCGACCCATTCACGGCTGTCGACGGAGACCCCGGCCCCGGCACAGTCTGGTTCGTTCCGCCCTTCGAGCCGCCGTCCGCATACTTCGGCATCAGGTTGCAAATCAGGCTTCTGAAGGTGGCCGCTGTCGTCCCTGCGGGCATATAGTTGGACGTGTTTGTGCCAAACAGGACGGGGCTTAGAGACGTGGTCGCCGGATGACCGGGGTAGCTCTGAAATTCGCCTTTTGCCGGTTGATTGAGTGCCAGATAGGCGTCTGCGGTGATACCGTTTGAACCATTTCCAAAACTTCCAGCTCGCGGTGTATCCCAAAATGTTCCTTCCGATGCAGTGTTGATGTTGATTTTCGCACTATCGTCGTCGGTCCAGTAGGCGATCCGTCCGACGACGGGGTTGCTGGCACTATTGCTGAAGTTCAGGGTTTTCGAAGAGGTGCTGGCCGGGGTAACAAGCGTGCCGTCCTGGAGGACATAGGTCCATTGGACCGGCATGGGCAGCTTCGGCGAGGTGGCATTGGTTGTGGCCCCAAAATCGGTGGTGAACCCGAACCCATCCACTTTCCCGCTCGCGCGAGGATCTGCGATGGGAAAGATGACGTTTGTCTGGTTGCG
>Ga0194052_1000733_pt1 | contig 20144 bp, 12 predicted proteins | sample SepL226m_MetaG_FD_160117 | JGI IMG/M metagenome (GOLD analysis project Ga0194052, IMG submission 160117) | Anoxic zone freshwater microbial communities from boreal shield lake in IISD Experimental Lakes Area, Ontario, Canada - Sep2016-L227-6m | ecosystem: Environmental > Aquatic > Freshwater >...
GCCTTGACCACGGGGGTGGCAGGGACGCCCTGCTTGATCACCTTGACCTGGAAGGGGGGCGGGATGGGCGCGGCGGGCAGGCTGAGCTCGAAGTCCCAGCCGCCGCCGGTGCGCTCGGATTCGCGCTCGAGCACCACCTGTGCGAAGACCGGGGTAGCCCGGAGGGCCTCGACGAAGGCGGCTTCCGCCTCGCGGGTCCGGGCCTCGCCCTTGAGCTTCAAGAGCACCTGCTGGTTGCTGCTGCGGGCGCGCTGGATCCCCTTAAGCCGCATGTCGGGCACCATGCACTGCTCCAGTTCTGCGGTGAGGCGGGACCAGGGCAGACTGCGCTCCTGGAGGATCTTCTCGGCGACCTTCCAGCGGGACTGCTCCTTGCCCGCGTCCATGTCCTGGAGCGAGCTCTGAAGCTGCTGCTCCTGCCGGGAGGCGCGCTTGGCCTCCTCGGTGAGGCTGACCGCGTCCCGGCCGGCGCGGCTGGCCTGGGAATACGCCCGCCAGGTGAAGCCGACGCTCCCAAGCAGGAGCAGGCTCCCGATACCGAGGGCAGCCCAGCCGAAGGCCTTGTGCCGCTGGCGCCAGAGGCTGGGGCGGGGAGCCAGGTTCAGTAGGAGGACAGGAACAGCCATCAGCGCGTCTCCCCGAGCGCGAACCGCTCATCGAGGAAGCGGGTGGGCAGGTTGCTCTCGGGCCAGGCGGTGGCCCCCCAGATCACCAGCTGCTGCGGGGTCCGCGATTCCCGCTGGAGGAAGGCGGCGCTGGGCGCGATGCGCTCCTCCAGCCAGCCTTCGGGATCCAGGGGTTCGGACCACTGGCGCAGCAGGCAGAGGGTCCGGCCCCAGGCGACCAGGGTCCCCGCATAGCGCCCGGAGTCGGCGGGGCTCAGGGACAGGAGGATGCCAGGCAGGGCAAGCGACGGGGCCAGCAGGTTGTAGAGGTGCAGCCAGCGCGGCGTGAGTCCGTGCAGGGTGCGGTCCAGGCGGAAACCCAGCTGCAGGATGCTCTCCCGGAAGTCCTCCTGGATGCCCGAGGCCAACCAGGTGCCGGGTTCCACCTCCAGGGCCTGGACGAAATGGGGTGACTCCAGCGCCAGGGCCTGGGTGAAGCGCCAGCGGAGGAAGGATTCCTGAGCCTCGGCGCCCTTGGGGAGCTCCGTGAGGTCCCTCAGCAGCAGAGAGGGGGTCCAGAGGTCATCCACCACCCACTTGGGGGGGCCGGCGGGCAGGGCGGACAGGGCAGGCAGCAGCTGGGCCTCGTCGGGAAGCCCCTGGATGGGCGCCTGGAAAGGGCCGGCCAGCACGCGATGGGCCTCCAGCCAGAGCAGGGAAGCATCGGGAGGGGCGAGCAGGGAGAACTTCACCGGTGATCCTGGGTCAGGACCTGGCCAGCCTCGGTCCGACACCCATGAGACTCCGCCCGGGCAGGGGGCGCAGGTTCAGAGTGGGGGGCTGGGTACGGCTGCACAGGTATCTCCTGACGGGCCTGGGAACACCCGAGTCTACCGGGCTTCCGGTCGATTCCCAAGAGGCCCGTGGGCTCCCTCGGACAGAACTCCTCTCAGGTGTGAAATGATGGAGGCAGATGTTCCCAGCCACCTGTCCCGGAGCGCCCTTTCCGTGCGCCTGATCTCCCTCGAACTCCACGGCTTCAAGTCCTTCGCCGATGCCCAGAAGCTCACCTTCCCGGGGGGCATGACGGCGGTGGTGGGGCCCAATGGCTGCGGGAAGTCGAACATCTCGGACAGCCTGGCCTGGGTGCTGGGTGAGCAGCGGCCCTCGATGCTCCGCGGCGCGGAGATGTCGGACGTGATCTTTGGCGGCACCGCCCAGCGCCGGCCCATGGGCCTTGCCGAAGTCAGGCTCGTCCTGGAGATGCCCGATCCGGCTCTGCCCGGCGCGACCCGGGAGGTCACCATCTCCCGTCGGCTCTACCGCGACACGGGCAGCGAATACCGCATCAACGGCCGGGAGGCCCGCCTCAAGGATGTCCAGGACCTGCTGCTCGACACGGGCATGGGCACCCGGGCCTACAGCTTCATCCAGCAGGGCCAGATCGACCTCATCCTGAGCAGCAAGCCCAAGGACCGCCGGATCCTCCTGGAGGAGGCCGCCGGGATCACGCGCTACAAGCTGCGCCGCGTGGAAGCGGAAAAACGCCTGGATGAGACCCGGGCCAACCTGCAGCGCCTGGACGACATCCTCTACGAGCTGAACAAGCAGATGGACTCTCTGCGCCGTCAGGCCTCCCGGGCCCGGCGAGCCAAGGACCTGGACACGGAGATCAAGGCCACCCAGCGCATCCTCCTCGCGGGCAAGGCGGTGGAGCTGGAAGCGGCCAAGCAGCGCATCCTCGACCAGCTGGACCAGACCGAGCGCCGGGTGGCCGAGCTCACCGCGCAGGTCTCTGAGAAGGCCTCCGAAGTCGAGACCCTGCGCCTCTCCGTGGACGAGCAGCAGCAGGCCCAGGCCCGTCGCGCCAGCGCGATCCTCGGCCAGGACCAGCGGCTCCAGCTGGCGGACCAGGAGCGCAGCTTCCAGGAGGAGCGGCGCACCGAGGCGCTGGCCCAGCGGGGCCGCCTGCAGGAGCGGATCCAGGCCCTCGTGGACCGGCTCGCGGAGTCCGGGGACTCTTTCACGGCCCTCGAGGCTCTGCTCAAGGACGCCGCAGAGCGGCTCGCCGGGCGGGAAGGGGAGCTGACCCTGGCCGAAGAGGGCGTGGCCCTGGCCCAGGGGGCCCTGCGCCATCGGGAAGCAGAGCTGCAGGGCCTCCGGGAGCAGAAGGCCGAGAACCAGAAGGAGGCCCTGGCGCGCCAGAAGCAGCGGCTGGCCTTCCAGAGCCAGATCGCCCAGCTGGAGGGGCGCCTTGACGCGCTGAACCACGAGGAGTCCATCCGCGCGCCCCGTCTGGAGGGGCTGGAAGCCGAGGCCATCCAGGTGGGACGGAGCCTCGAGGGGCTCCTGGGCCAGCTGGAGCAGGCGGAAGAGGCGGCCTTCGACCAGCGCCGCCGGGCCGAGGCGCTGGAGGAAGCCCAGCGGACCCTGGCCCAGGACCATCACCGGGCCGAGTCGGAGCTGGATGCTGCCGAGCGGCGCCTGCGGCAGCTCTCGGATCTGCTGGCCAAGAGCTTCGGTGACGCGGAGCTGCAGAAGGGCCTCACCTGGCTCAAGGAACAGGGCTTCCGGCCCCAGGCGCTGGTGGAGCAGCTGGCGGTGGACGAGGAGCGGCGCCCGGATCTCGAGCGCCTGCTGGGTGTCTGGCTGCAGACCCTCTCCGCCGACGCCGCGCTGGCGCTGCAGGCCGCCGCCGCCCCCGGGCACCTGTTGCTGGCCCTGGAGTCCGTCCAGCCGCCGCCCCCCACGCCCCCGGGATGCGAGCCCCTGCGCGACCGGGTGCGCTGGTCCGGCTCTGGGCGGCCCCTGGGCGCCCTGCTGGACCGCGCCTTCCACTGCGCGGACGCAGACCTTCCCGCCCTGGCCCAGGCCCACCCGGACTTGGCCTTCGTCTCGCCCGCCTTCATCCGGCTGCCCTTCGGCCCCATGCAGCTGGGCGTCTCTGCCCCTGCCGCGTCGCCTCTGAAGCTGCGGGCCGAGCAGGAAGAGGCCCGGGGCACCCGCGAGGCCCTGCTGGACCGCCTGGAAGACCTGGAGGCCCGGCGCGGGCTGGGGGGCGATGAGGCCCGGGCCGCCCGCGAGCGCTCCCTGGAGGTCGACGAGGACCTGCGGACCATGCACCGGCGAGCCGAAGGCCAGAAGGCCCAGCAGGCTTCCATCGAGGGCCAGCTGGCCGAGATCCGCGCCGCCAGCGAGCGCGCCGACACCCTCTGGGAGCAGATCGAGAACGAGATCAAGCGACTCCAGGGTCTGCTGCGCCAGCTGGACGAGCATCCCGAGGAAGCCGGCGATGCCGCGCTGGAGGCCGCCATCCTAGCCGCGGAGGACCTGGTGCGCGAGGCGCGCCACCGCCTGGACGGGTGCCGGGACCTGCGCATGGAGGCCGCCCGCAGCCGGGACGCTGCCTGGGCGGAGCGGGATGGTCACGAGCGCCACCTGCAGCTCACCCAGCGGGGTCGCTTCGACCTGGAGGCCGAGCGCCTGCGGCTGGAGGCCGAGTCCGCCGAGCAGGCCGAGCGGGCCGGGGTCTGCACAGTCCGCCTGACGGAGCTCGAGAGCGATTCCCAGACCCTGCTCCAGGAGCGGGAGGTCGTGCAGGCCCAGGCCCAGGAAGCCCAGCCCCGGCTGGAGCTGGGCGTGGAGACCCTGCGCGTCCAGGAACGGAAGGCCCGCGAGCTGCAGGAAGCTCTGGAGAACGCCCGGGCCCAGCACCAGGAAGTGCTGCTCCACGGGGCCCAGGTGCAGGGCAGCCAGGAGGCTCTGGCCAAGGAAGTCGAGCTGGCGCTGGGGCTGGAAGTCCCGGCCTTCCTGGTGGGTCTGAGCGAGGCCGAGCGGGAGGCCTGGGAGGAAGGCGAGCTGGTCTACCAGACCCGCCTGAACGAGCTGCAGGGTCGGCGCATGGAGCTGGGTGGTGTGAATCCCCTGGCCATCCAGGAGCTGGAGGAGGCGGAGACGCGGCTGGCCTTCATGGACGAGCAGCGCGCAGACGTCACCAAGGCCATCGGCAACCTCGAAGCCACCATCCAGGAGATCAACGTCACCAGCGAGGAGCGCTTCCGGGAGGCCTTCGACTATGTGAACCTGCGCTTCCAGGAGGTCTTCCGGGAGGCCTTCGGCGGGGGCAGCGCCCACCTCAGCCTGGAAGATCCCAAGAACCTGCTCGAGTGCGGCATCGAGATCACCGCCCAGCCCCCGGGGAAGTCCGCCAAGGCGCTCACCCTGCTGAGTGGTGGCGAGAAGGCTCTGACGGCCATCTCGCTGCTCTTCGCCATCTTCCACTTCAAGCCCAGCCCGTTCTGTGTGCTGGATGAAGTGGACGCGCCCCTGGATGAAGCCAACGTCGGCCGTTTCGCCGCCATGGTCCAGAAGATGAAGGCCGACACGCAGTTCATTGTCATCACCCACCAGAAGCCCACCATGGTCGCAGCGGACACCCTCTACGGCGTCACCATGGAAGAGGCTGGCTGCTCTCGGTTGGTCAGCGTGCACCTCCGGGAAGCAGAGGCTCTGGTCTGATACTTGTGTGTAACAAAAAAGGGTTGACGGACCTATTTTCGCCCCATGGAACGGTGACTAAGGGGCTTTCGCCTTGTCCAGGCGAAAGAAAGTGGAAAATGTGGAAAACCCAATTTCTGGACACCCTTTCAGATCCTGGAAATAGCATCAATTGAACTACAGATATAATTTGAGTTAAATTAAGGCGTTTTTGCCCATTTCATGCCTGGAAATCCATATCTAGACAAGGTTTAGAATATTGGCACCATGCATATCCGCAGGCTTTTCCACACCCGCAAAGAGCCGGTTTGGAAACGCTTGAAAACAATCGAGTGACGAAGCTGTGACCGTTGAGTTACGACTCGGCTTCCATGAACTCCGGGCGGAGCCACTCGTGGATGGTGTCTTCCCCGACGCCCAGCTGGGCCAGATGCTCCATGGCCATCTTGAGGCTCTGCCCTTCATCCCGGCAGATGAAGAGCCGCTGCTTCCAGGCTTCCACCGCGCGGGGGCGCAGCTCCGGCTCGCCATGCTCCATACGCTTCTGGAGCACGAAGCCGAGGTTGTTGGCGGCCTTGCGGTGGTGGGGCTCGATGGCGAGGGCCTTCACGTAGGCCTCGGTGGCTTCCCGGAGCGCCTTGCTGCCCTCCAGGGCGACGCCCTTGGCGTTCCACACGTCTGCGTCCTCAGGGGCCAGGGCCATGGCCTGATCCACCATGCTCAGCTGATCTTCCCGGCGGTTGGCGAAGCGGTAGACCTCGGACAGGCCCAGGTAGGCGCTGTACTCGCCCGGATCCATCTCGAGGGCCTGCAGGAATGCCTGCTCAGCGGCGGGACCCTGATGCAGCTCCACCAGCACATACCCGAGCTGGACCTGGATATCGGCCGCGTCCGGCTCGCGCACGAGGGCTTCCCGATAGCAACGCAGGGCATCGTCCCAGCGGCTCTCCTCGCGGGCCATGTCGCCCAGGGCGGCCCAGGGATTCGAGGCGTCGGGATCGGTCTCGGCGGCCAGCGTGAAGTAGGACAGCGCGCCGTCCCGGTCGCCCATGTCACGCTTCAGCTCGCCCAGCAGAGCCTGGGCCTCAGCCAGTACCGGCGCGGCCGGCGCCAGTAGCATGAGGGTGTGCAGCTGTCCCTGCGCCAGCTCCAGGTGGCCCTGCTCGCTGAAGGTCTCCGCCAGGATGAAGTAGCTGGCCGGATCGGTGACGTGGAGGCTGCGGGCTCGCTGGATGCAACGCAGACCTTCGGCCAGCTCGCCTCGGTGAAGGAGCAGTTCACCCAGGGCGTGCCAGCCCCAGTAGTAGGCGTCCTCAGCCTGCAGAGCGGCCACCAGCTGGACTTCGGCGCCCGCCAGATCGCCCAGCTGTTCCATGGCGATGGCCAGGAGGCGGAGGGTGCGGGGGTCCCGGGGACTGAGGCTGAGGGCCTTCAGCAGCCAAGCCTTGGCGTCCGCGGGCTGGTTGAGGTGCAGCTGCACCAGACCCGCCAACTCGAGGGCCTTGGGGTCCTGGCCGTTGAGAGCCAGGGCCTGACGCAGCGCATGTTCGGCGCCATCGGGATCCTGCAGGAGCAGGCGCAGGTAGCCCAGGTTGCGGAGGTGGCCCCCCTCGGTGGGATGCTCGTCACGGAGGGACTCCAGCTGACCCAGCAGCTCCGGTCCTTCTTCGCCGCCATCGTGGTCGCTGAAGCAGAGCAGGCGCTCGAACCAGGCATCTGCGTGGGAGCGATCCTCCGCCAGCAGCTGGTCCAGGATCTCTCGGGCCTCCTCGTGGCGGGCGCGGCCGTTGAGGGCGCGGGCAAGGCCGAGGCGGTCATCGAAGGAGGAAGTGGCAGCGCTCTTCAGCGCGGTCAGTCCGGGATCAAGCAGCTTTAACCAGGGGCGCGCCATGGGATGCCTCGTGAGGGAGTCCAGGGTAGCACCTGGGAGCGGTGGAAGAAGTTCTTGAGCGGGGACTCCGAGTTCAGCGGAGCAGCTCGGGATAGCTCGTGCCGAGAGCAGCCAGGGCCGGCCCCGTGAGGGGAGCGGTGGGCAGGACCCGGATGCTCATCGCTGGAGGGCTTTCAGGGCCTGGCGGAGGGCCTCGGCCAGGGGGGGTTTCGAGGCGCGGAGACCGGCGACGATCGGCAGCACCGCATCCTCCCGGAAGCCGAGGTTCGTGAGGGCCGAGCGCAGACTCTCCTCCCAGGGATCCCCCGAGGGAAGGCCCGAGAGACCATCCAGGCCCGTGAGGCCGCCAAGCTTCTCGGACAACTCGAAGCACATCTTCTCGGCGGTCTTCTTGCCCACGCCGGGAATGCGGGTGAGGGTCCGCACATCGCGGCCCCGGATGGCGAGCAGCAGATCATCCAGGGACAGAGACCCCAGCGCGGCCAGGGCCAGCTTCGGGCCCACGCCGTCCACCTTGACCAGCAGCCGATAGAGCTCCCGCTCCTGGGGGATGGCGAAGCCGAGCAGGGAGATGTCGTTCTCCCGTACCAACAGCTCCGTGTGCAGGATCACCTGGGCTCCAGGCTCGGGGAGCAGGCCGTAGGTGGAGAGGCTGATGGCCGCCGCATAGCCCACGCCGCCGCACTCCACGAGGGCGAGGTGGGGTAGTTTCTGGATGAGCTCTCCGCGCAGGCGTCCAATCATGCCCTGAGGATACCGGAAGCGCGGAGTGGAGCAGGGACACCTCGGTGGGTCGCCCCTTCCTCCGTGACACCTGGCCATCCCTGCGCTGGGCTCGAAGCCTAATTTCATGTGGCGTCAGCATTTTGGATATACAGGTGGTGATTTAGATCAAGTATCCGCTCTCGGCGTCGCGAATCCTATGGTTCCCCGGTGCCTGTTGCTACGATGGCTCACCTTTTCCACCAACAACAACCGAGAGCAGACCATGTCAAACAAGGTCCTTGTCCAGGAACTTCGGCGGGTTGTCGGGGACGCCAACGTCATCGATTCTGACGTGCACCTCCAGCTGTACCAGTACGACGCCTACCTCGAGGAGCGCCGCCCCGATGCGGTGGTCTTCGTCCACTCCACGGAGGAGGTGTCCCGCGTCCTCAAGCTCTGCCATGCCCACGGCGTTCCCTCCGTCCCTCGCGGCGGCGGCACGAACCTCAGTGGCGGGACCATCCCCTTCAAGGGCGGCGTGGTGCTGGAGATGATCCGCATGAACCGCCTGCTGGAAGTCGACAAGGGCAACCTGCGGGCTCGGGTCCAGCCGGGCATGTTCAACCTCGAACTGGGCCAGGCCCTGGCGCCCCTGGGCTACCAGTACCTGCCGGACCCCGCCAGCCAGAAGGCCGCGACCCTGGGCGGCAACGTGGCGGAGAACTCTGGCGGGCCCCACTGCTTCAAGTACGGCGTCACCACCAACCACGTGACGGGCATGACCGTGGTGCTGTCGGACGGTGAGGTTGTGGAGCTCGGGGGAATGGCGCCGGACACGCCGGGCTACGACCTCACGGGTGTCTTCGTGGGCAGCGAGGGTACCTTCGGCGTGTGCACCGAGGTGGTGGTTCGCATCGTCCGCCTGGCCGAAGGCGTGAAGACCATGCTGGCCATCTACGACAGCATCGAGAAGGGCAGCGAGACCGTGTCGGCCATCGTGGCTGCGGGCATGGTGCCGGCGACCCTCGAGATGATGGACCAACTGGTGATCCACGCCGTGGAGAAGTCCCTCGCCTGCGGCCTGCCCCTGGACTGCGCCACGGTGCTGATCATCGAGGTGGATGGCCTCAGGGATGACTTGGAAGAGCAGACCGAGGCCATCGTGCGCCTCTGCATGGAGCACGGCGCGCGCGAGGTGCGGGTCGCGAAGGACGAGGCCGAGCGGGCCCTGCTCTGGGCGGGTCGGCGCGGCGCCTTCGGGGCCGTGGCGCGCATCACGCCGAGCTACCTGGTGTGCGACGGCACCGTGCCCCGCACGACCCTGCCGCTGGTGCTGAAGAAGGTCGCAGAGGTGGGTGAGAAGTACGACCTGAAGATCCCGAACGTCTTCCACGCCGGCGACGGCAACCTGCACCCGCTGATCCTCTTCGACTGGCGGGATGCCGAGCAGAAGGCGCGGGTCATGAAGGCGGGCATGGAGATCCTGGAGCTCTGCGTCCAGCTGGGTGGCACCATCAGCGGGGAGCATGGCGTCGGCCTCGAGAAGATGGATGCCATGCACCTGATCCTCAGCCCCGATGACATCCAGGCCCAGCTGAAAGTCAAGCGGGCCTTCGATCCCGCGGACCTGGCCAACCCCGGGAAGATTTTCCCCGCCGAGCAGGAGGTGTCCCATGCCCAGTGACCTCGCGGTCCTGCGGGAACGGCTCGCGGCCCTGGTGGGAGCGGCTAACGTCACGGCGGACGGGGCCGCCTACGCCGTCGATGGCCTGGTCCCCGCGCTGGTGGTGCGCCCGGGCACCCAGCATGAGGTCTCCGAGGTCGTCGCGGCCTGCGCCGAGGCCCGGGCCGCCCTGGTGCCCTGGGGTGGCGGCACGGCCATGGCCATGGGCAACCCGCCCCGGCGGCTGGACGTCGTCGTCAGCCTCGAGCGCCTGGACCGGGTGGTGGAGTTCGATCCTGACAACCTTTGCATCACCGTAGAGGCCGGCATGCCCCTAGGTCGCCTCCAGGCCCTCGTGGCCGAGCAGCAGGAGCGACTCCCCCTGGATCCGCCGGACGCGGACCGGGTCACCCTGGGGGGGCTGGTGGCCGCCAACCAGAGCGGTCCGAGCCGCCTGCTTCACGGCACGGCCCGGGACTGGGTGCTCGGCCTGCGGGTGGTGCTGCCGGACGGCACCCGTATCCACTGTGGTGGCCGGGTCATCAAGAACGTCTCCGGCTACGACATGAACAAGCTCTTCATCCGGAGCTTCGGGACTCTCGGCATCATCACCGAAGTCACCGTGAAGCTGCTGCCCATGCCCGCGTGCCGGGCCACGGTACTGGGCGCCTTCGCGGGCTTCGCCGAGGCCGCAGCGGTCCTGGACGAGGTGCAGGCCTCCTTCCTGCTGCCCGAGGCTCTGGAGCTGATGGATCCCGCCGCGGCAGACCTGCTGCAGCCAGTCCTCAGCCTGGACACCCGCGGCGCCTTTGCCCTGGTGGCCGGCTTCTCTGGCAGCCAGTCCACTGTGGACCGGCAGGTGCGGGACCTGGAGGCCATGGTGGCCACCCGGGGAGGTCACTCCAAGACCTTCCGGGAGGCCGAATCTGACGGGGCCTGGAGCGCCATCACCAACGTCCAGGGCGGAGCCGCCCCTGATCCCCGGCGGGTGGTCTGCCAGCTGGCCGTGCCCATCGCCCGGACCGCTGGCATGCTGGCATCGGCGCGGACTCGCGCCGCGGCGCAGGGATTGTCTGCCACCGTCACTGCCCACGCGGGCAGCGGCCTCGTGTGTGCTGCCCTGCTGCCGGGGGATGGCCTGACCGAGGCGGGGGCCCTGGCGGGCCTCGCCGCCGTCACCGAGGCCCTCCGGGAAGAGGCCGTGGGCGTCGGTGGAAGCCTGGTCCTGCTGCAGGCGCCGCCCCGGTTCAAGGCCCGGGTGGAAGCCTGGGGCAAGCCCGGTTCCAGCTTCGCCACCATGCGGCGGATCAAGGCCGAGTTCGACCCCCAGGACCTCTGCAGCCCGGGGCGTTTCCTGGGCGGAATGTAATTGCGAGGCACCCATGGCGACCCCTGAACTGCTTCCCCTCTTCGACACCATCGCCCAGTGCAACCGCTGCGGCTTCTGCCAGGCAGGCTGTCCGGTCTTCCGGGTCAGCGGCGAGGAGCACTCTCTGGCCCGGGGCCGCCAGTCCATCGCCCGCAGCCTCATTCTGGGGAAGATGGAACTCTCCGCGGAGGTGATCGACGCGCTGGAGGACTGCCTCCTCTGCCGGGGCTGTACGGCCCACTGCTTCCCCGGCATCAAGACCGATGTGATCGTCACGGCCATGCGCCACGCCTATCTCAAGCGCCACGGCCAGCCGGCCTGGCGGAAGCTCCTCTTCCGGAAGATCCTCTCGGACAGCGGCAAGCTGGAGAGTGCCGGCCGCATGGCGCTCTGGGCCAAGCGCCACGGGTTCGCCGCCGCGGCCCAGAAAGTCGCGGGCGGCGCCATGGGCAAGCAGCTGAAGAGCGCCATCCAGATCCTCCCGCCCATGGACGGGCTCCCCTTCCTGCGCGGCGCGCAGGCCCAGGTGCCCAAGCCTGAGAAAGTCCTCCACCGCGTGGGCTACTTCGTCTCCTGCGGCCTCAGCTTCCAGTATCCCGAGGTGGTGGCTGCCACCCTGCGCGTTCTGGCGCGGAACGGCTGTGAGACCACGGTGCTCAACAACACCTGCTGCGGCCGGCCGGCCCACTCCTACGGGGACCTCGACGCCGCCCGGGACATCGCCCGCAAGAACGTGGACCGCATGGCCGAGGCCCTGGACTTCGATGCCATCGTCTCCGAGTGCGGGAGCTGCAGCTCCTTCCTGAAAGAGTATGCGGAGCTGCTGAAGGACGATCCCGACTACGCGGGGAAGGCCGAAGCCCTCGCGAAAAAGGTGCGCAGCTTCAGCGAGTTCCTGGTGGCCGCGGACACAGGTGCGGCCATGGGTGCCCTGGCCGGAACGGTCACCTACCACGACCCCTGCCACCTTTCCAACCGCTTCTCCAAGGTCACGGCGCAGCCCCGGAAGCTGCTGAAGGCGATCCCGGGCATGACCTACAAGGAGATGCCCGAAGCCGACTGGTGCTGCGGCGCCGCGGGCAGCTACACCTTCCGGCACCACACGGAGGCCAAGGGTGTCCTGGACCGGAAGATGGGGAACGTGGCCAAGACCGGCGCCCAGGTGCTGGTCACGGAGTGCCCGGCCTGCATGATGCACCTGGACTACGGCTCCCGGAGCAACGGCCTCGGCCTGCGGGTCCGGCACCTGAGCCAGGTCCTCGATGAGGCCTATCAGGCGGCGGACTGAGTTGCTGCCAGGCCTTGGCACCAAGAGAATCGCCCGGCTGTTGCCGGGCGATTCTCTCTGGCAGGTGCTATCTCAGCGCGCTGCGACCGCCTCGCGGAGGCCGACTTCGGTCAGCGCCTTGGCCAGGCTGGCTACGGTGCGGTCCACGTTGTGCAGCTTCTCTAGGCCGAAGAGGCCGACGCGGAAGGTCATGAAGTCCGCCGGCTCGTCGCATTGGAGGGGCACGCCGGCGGCCACCTGCAGGCCCGCGGCGAGGAACTTCTTCCCGTTCTGGATGTCGGGATCGGTGGTGTAGCTGACCACCACGCCCGGGGCCTTGAAGCCCTCGGCGGCCACACTGGGCAGGCCGCAGCTCTCCAGCAGGGCGCGGGCCTTGGCGCCCAGGTCCGCCTGCTCGGCCCGCAGCTTCTCGAAGCCGTAGGCCTCCATCTCCTGCATCACGGCGCAGTCCCGGGTCAAGCCGTCGGTGGGCATGGTGGCGTGATAGGCATGGCCGCCGCCCAGGTAGGCGTCCATGATCGCGGACCACTTCTTGAGGTCACAGGCAAAGCTGGTGCTGGTGGTGGTTGCCATCACGGCCTTGGCCCGCTCGGAGAGCATCACCATGGCGGCGCAGGGGGTGCCGCTCCAGCCCTTCTGGGGGGCGCTCACCAGCACGTCCACGCCCAGGGCCTCCATGTCGATCCACATGCAGCCAGAGGCGATGCAGTCGAGGACGAACAGCCCGCCGACGGCATGGGCCGCTTCGGCCGCGGCCTTGATGTAGCTGTCGGGGAGGATGATGCCAGCGGCGGTCTCCACGTGCGGGGCGATGACCACCGCGGGCTGCTCGGCGGCGATGGCGGCGACCACTTCGGCAATGGGGGTGGGCACCCAGGGTGACTGGCGGTCCGTGCCCGTGCGGCGGGCCTTGAGCACAACGTGGGAGGACGGGATGCCACCCATGTCGAAGATCTGGGTCCAGCGGAAGCTGAAGAAGCCGTCCCGGATCACCAGGGCCTTCTTGCCGGTGGCGAACTGCCGGGCCACGGCCTCCATGCCGTAGGTGCCGCCGCCGGGCACGATCACGGCGGCCGGGGCGTGGTAGACCTGCGTCAGGATGCGGTTCATCTCCCGCATGACCTGCTGGAACTTCTTGGACATGTGGTTCAGGGAGCGGTCGGTGTAGACCACCGAGAATTCAAGCAGCCCGTCGGGATCGACGTTGGGAAGCAGTGCGGTCATGGCAGATTCTCCAGAGAGGGGGCTCAGAGCCAGTTGATGTCGGTGCCGGTCGGCAGGTGCGGAGCGAAGATCGAGAGGAACTGGAGACCCTCTTCCGGGGCCCGGGTGCTGTGGACGATGCCCCGGGGGCACACGTGCACGTCGCCGACCTGGACGGCCTTCCACTCGCCGTTGATCAGGAGCTCGCCACGCCCGCCGGTGATGACCACGACCTCGTCGCACACCGTGTGGAAGTGGCCTGCAATGGTGGAGCCCTTGACGAGGGTGCGGATCATCATCTGGGTTCGCGGGGATTCGAAAGCGAGGTAGCTGTCGACCCCGGTGTCGGGCAGGGTCCGACCTGCGTGATGCTCTGCCAAGTGGACGAGAACGCTCTCGCCGGGGATGGAGTCGATCAGGCCTTTCAAATCCCCAGGGGCATAAGCCAGCATGAGGCACCTCCTAAGGCCCTAAGGCTGGACCTGATGACCTTTGAATACAAGCCCATCAAGAAAGGAATTTGCGAAGGTTGGGGGGGGCGGACGAGGACGCTTCGAGAGAATGGCTTCGCCCGGCCCTCTAATGCTGCCTCCAGCATAGAAAAGGGCGGCTTTCGCCGCCCTTTTCTGGGACAGAAGAGGCCGAAACCCCTCCGTCTTCGCTAGAACAGGAACCGAACGCCCAGCTGAGTGCGGCGGGGCGAGTAGAACGTCTGGGCCAGGCCAGGGTTGGCCGAGTGCACGCTGCTCTGAATGTTGTAGCCTGTCTGCTTGTTGAACACGTTGTAGACGTCCACCATGCCTTCCAGCTTGAAGCGCTTGGTCTGCCAGAAGATCTGGGTGTAGCTCAGGTCCATGAAGTAGTGGGGCGCCGTGACGTGCGACCCGGCGGACTCGGCATAGCGGTTGGTATCGCTGGTGCTGTTCAGGTTCTCAGCAGCCTTGTCCGCGGCGTAGCCCGCGAACGCGTAGTCCTGGTACTGCCAGGGCTGGCCGGACTGGTAGTTGAGGAAGACGCCCAGTTGACCCTGCCAGAAGAACTTGTAGGTGCCGAAGAGCTTCAGCTTGTGCCGCCGATCGCCGGACAGGTTGCCGTACTTGTTGTTCCAGACCTGGCGGCCCCAGTCATCCCCGATGTTGGAGGAGCCGACGAAGACGTTGGAGTCATTGGCGACGGTGGTCGAGGAGTTGTCCTGGTCGAAGTTGCCGTAGTAGTGGCTCCAGGAGTAGGAGAGGTTCACGTAGGCGTTGGTGCCCTTCCACTCCAGTTCCATGCAGGCTTCGTAGTACTTGGTGAAGGCGTTGTCCAACTGGGCCACCACGAACGAGCTGTTCTGGTTCGCCAGGCTGAGGGCCTGACCCTGGAGCTGGTTCAGCATCACGTTCAGGTTGGGGATGTAGTAGTCCTTGGGGATGCCGGTGGGCGTGGCGAACATGACCCGGGCACCGTTGTTGGTGTCTTCCCAGAAGTTCACGCTGTGCCGGTAACGGCCGTAGAGGCGTCCACTCAAGCCATCGCCGAGGTCCTTGGTGGTGCCGATGAGGAACTCATCCGTGTGGCGGGGCTTCATGTTCGCCTGCCAGAGCTTGCCGGTGGAAGAGGCGTCCACCGAGTGATCCACCTGGCGGCCGGTGGCGTCGAAGTAGACATTCACGGTCGCGGCCAGGTTGCGGTCCCAAGAGGAGGCGCGGGGCAGGGAGGACACAGACGGGACGAAGCGGGCGTAGTTCGCGTAGACCGTGTCTTCCTTGGCGTAGTTGTAGGTGATGCCCAGGCGGGGCTGGAGGGTGTCGGCGGCCTTGACCTCATGCTCCAGATACTTGTTGCCGCGGGCCTGCACGTAGCCAGACACCGTGCTGGGATCCTCGCGGAGGCCCGACCCGTAGAGCTTGTCGTTGCTGATGACCAGGCCCACGTTGAAGGTGAACTTGTTCCACTTGATCTTGTCGTTGAGCTCGTAGTTCAGGGTCTCGTATTCCGAGTGGATGGTGGGCACTCCGGAGATGCCCTGCTGGTTCACGGCCGCCACAAAGTAATAGGGGCTCAGGGTGTTGGGCGAGGTCGAGGGGGTGGTGGTGAAGGCACCGACCGCGGAGATGGAGCCCCAACCATTGGAGACACGGTAGAGGTCTTCCATTTCCTTGGACCACTGGACCCCGGCATGGAAGGTGTGGGTCACAGAGGCGCCCCAGGTGGCGTCGTAGGCCAGCTCATAGTTGCGCCGGAAGAAGTTCTGGTTGTTGATCTGGTTGTAGCCGCCCACCGTTCCGCCACCCGTGGCGACGCCTGCACTGTTCAGGTAGCCGTACTTCGTGATGATCGGCGCGACAAAGGCGTTGTAGGTGGCCTGGGCCGCCGTGCCGGGTACGGGCACCTTGAACTGGCCCTGCGTGTTCAGGGAATTCACGTCCAGGTTGCCCGTGAAGGAGGGCACAGCGCTGGAGAGATAGTCCGGATGATCGGCGCTCTTGAAGATGAAGTTGGTGGTCTTGAAGTTGAGGAAGCTGTTGGGGGTCACATTCCAGGTGGCCTCCAGGGTCGCGATCTTCATCTTGGTGTTGCCGCCCTGGCCGGTGGTGGCCGCGAAGGCGGAGCCACCGTAGCCGGAGTGGTTGACCGTGTCGTCGGAGTCCCGCAGGCTGGCGTGGATCAAGATGTTCTGCGTCGGGGCGTAGGTCAGCTTGCCGAAGTATTCCTTCCGGGTTTCCGAGTAGTCGGGGGTCGTCCCGTAGTTGTTGGCGCTGTTCTGCTGGCTGACGGTGGGACGATAGAAGGAGAGGAAGTAGAAGAGCTTATCCGTCAGGATGGGCCCGCCCACGTTGAGGACCGCGTAGGTCTTTGACTGCTCGTAGATGGCGGCCGAGGTGTAGTTGCGCTTGGCCACCAGGCTGTTCGGGAGGGTCTGATAGGAGAGTTCCCCCGCCAGGGCGTTGGTGCCGGACTTGCTGATGGAGTTGATGGTGTAGCCCGCGGAGCGGTTAAAGCCCACCGCGTCGGCGCCGCCCTTGCTGATGGTGATCTGGTCGATATCATGGCCCGAAGGCTGGGAGGACATGGTTCCATACATCGGCAGGTTGACATTCACGCCGTCGAACTGGTGCACGTTGTCCTGGCCGCTGCCGCCGGCGCTGGGGCCGCGGACCGCGTCCTGGGTGTACATGACGCCGGGGATGAGCTTGACCAGATCGCGATAGTCCTGGCCCACGGGGAGGGCGTTCATCGTCTCGGAGCTGAAGGAGGTCTTCAACTCAGCCGAGGTGGCATCCACCAGACTGGCCTTGTCGGCCACGACTTCCACCTGGGCGCCGGCGACCGTCGCGTCAACCAGGGCCACATTCATCGTGGTGTTCTGACCCAGGACAACCGTAATGGCGCGCTTCTGGGCGGCCTTGTCGGCCAGGGTGTAGGTCAGCACATATTCGCCGGGGGGCAGGAAGGGCAGCCGGTAGTCTCCGACCTCATTCGTGGTCACCCGCCGGGGCTGAGGCAGCACATTGCCGGTCACATCGATGCGGACCCCGGCAAGGGTCTGTCCCTGCTTCCCCGTCAGCTTGCCGGAGATGGATCCTGACTGCTGGGCCATGGCTGGCAGGGCCACAAGCGTCAGCGCCAATGCGCTCCAATATCGTCTCTGCATGACTTTCTCCTAAATAGGACATGAGGGTGGTAAATTATGGCCCCTCATGAGTTTGAAATGGAAATCGCTGACCTAACTGTATACGGCAGGTTAGGCCTTTTGGATCCAAAAAACTGCGGTACCAAGAGAGATTCAGTCTCAATTCGCGACTTTCTATCACTCGGGTAAAGGCGCTGGGTGGACTTGGCGAAAGGAAAATGTTCAAACAGGAGACGGCGGCTCTAGTGCCCTGACCCATTGTCCACGCACGAGTCTGCTGATATTGCCGACGAGGATCGTCACCGTGCAGCCGATGAAGGTGTGCCAGGTGAAGTCGATTCGCGTGAAGGCCAGCACCGCCACCATGGCGAGCAGACCGGCCATGAATCCGAGCGTGGCATCCACCTGCTGCGTCCGCTTGAAGAACAGCCCCAGGAAGAAGGTGCCGAGCAGTCCGCCGTAAGTCACTGAGGCGATCTTCAGGCCGAGCTCTACCACCGGGTTCTTCGTGTTTGTGAAGAGCATGGCCCCGCCGATGAGCAGCAGGCCCCAGAGCAGGGTGAAGAGGCGCGACCAGCGGACTTCCCCACGCTCATCCAGCGCGCGGCCCCAGCGCGTGGCCTTGAAGAGGTCGAGGTAGGTCGCGGAGGCCAGCGAGCTGATCGAAGACGAGAGGGTGCCCATGGCGGAGGCGAGCACCCCCGCCACCACCAGTCCGGCGACACCGGTGGGCAGGTTCTCGACGATGAACTTCGGGAAGACCTCGTCCGAGGCGCTCAGTCCCAGCTGCTGGACGGTGACCCCGCCATAGAAGGCGTAGAGGCAGAGTCCCAGCACGAGGAAGAAACCGAACTGCAGCAGGATGAAGGTCGCGTCGAGCATGAGGGCGCGCTGGCTGTCCCAGCGGGTCCGGCAGCCCAGGAGCCGCTGCACCAGCAGCTGATCGGTGCCGTGGGAGGCCATGGTCAGGAAGGTGCCCCCGAGCAGGCCCCCGAGCAGGGTGTAGGGGGTCATCAGGAAGCCGGCCAGCGTGGTGCCGGTGTGGCCGTTGATGAAAGCGAACTTGTTCTGCCCGTGCGCGGTGGCGAAGGCGACCACATCCGACCACCCGTGGGGGAGGTGTTGCAGGATCAGCACCATCGCAGCCACGGCGCCGCCCAGGTAGATGAACAGCTGCACCACGTCCATGGCCACCACGGCCTTCAGGCCGCCCAGGTAGGTGTAGGCGAGGGTGAACCCGCCGATGAGCAGGATGCTCGTGGGGTAGTCCAGGCCGGTGATGAGGTGGACGGGGATCGCGGTGGCGAAGAGGCGGACGCCGGAAGCGAGGACCCGCGTCAGGATGAACACGGAGGAGGCCAGCCGGCGCAGGGAGAGGCCGAACCGCTTGCCGAGGAAGTCGTAGGCGGTCTCCAGGTCCCCGCGGTAGTAGGCCGGAATGAAGACGACGCTGACAATCAGTCGGCCAATGAAGTAGCCGACCACCAGTTGCAGGAAGTAGAGGTTCCCCGTAAAGGCCAGGCCAGGGATGCTGATGAAGGTCAGGGTGCTGGTCTCACTTGCGACGATGGAGAAGCCCACCGACCACCAGGACATCTCCTTGCCGCCCAGGAAGTAGTCCCGCGACGAGCGCTGCCGGCCAGAGATCAGGATGCCGGCGACGGTCACCCCGACGAGGTAGACGGCGACGATCACATAGTCGAGCAGCGCGAAACCCACGGGCAGCATCCTTGAGGCAGTGAGGCTCCAGGGTGGCACAGGGGGCCGCGGCAGGGTTCAGTGCTTGCGCTCATCTTGGAAACCCAGAGGGAAAAGCAAGGCAAACCGCGGATGCCACAGATGGGCGCAGCGGGCGTTCACCAGGGCCAACGAAAAAAAATGAATTAACCACCGATGAACACCGATGAACACCGATAAAAGCTGATAAAAAAAGAGCTTAAAGAGTCTCGGATGGTGATTTCAGGAGTTTCAGTGATGGGTTGTGGCCCGCCCCTGGATAGAGCCCATGCTCAGCTGCAGCCCGGGCCCAAATGCTTTATCACCGTCATCACTGGAATCACTGGCTGAGATTTCTTTCTCATGCCCTTATCAGCTTTTATCGGTGTTCATCGGTGGCTGCTTTGGCTTGAGATCTTGAACCGCTCAGCCCGCAGCCTGCTTGACTCGTGCCACCCAGTCGTTCCAGGCGGTCTGATCGAAGGCAGCAGTACTCGGGGGCGTCAGGGTGTGACGGTAGGCTTGGCCGGCCTCTACGGCCCCGCGCACCAGGTCATCCGGGAGGGCCCGCAGGGCCGCCACGGTGCTCTCCAGCGCCGCTGGGGACTGGCAGACCAGCAGACCCAGGTGGCCGGCCTCCAGGGCCAGCCGGATCCGTTCCGGCCAGGGCCAGGCAGCGACGCCGCCCATCTCCAGATCATCGGTGACCCAGGCCGCCTGGACGCCCCAAGGGTTCCCAGCCACGTGGTCCCGGTGGAGGCTGGCGGGCAGGTCGCCGGTCCAGGGCGTGCGGACGTGGGCGACCATCACCAGACGGTCCGGGCGGGCCAGCTTCTGGAAGGGTAAGACCGCTCGCGTGATGGCCTCGGCGTCCGTCAGCTCTGGCAGCGCGTGGTGGCTGTCCACCCGCGTCCCACCCAGCCCGGGAAAGTGCTTCAGGCAGCCCTTTACGCCCTGGCCTTCGAGGCCGCTCAGGAAGGCCTCCGCCGCTTCGGTGGCTTCCCCGGGATCCCCGGAGGCTCGTCGGTCCCCCAGGCCCGTGCCTGGGATCCCGTCGTGCAGATCGACCAGCGGGGCGAAGTCGATGTTGAAGCCCAGCAGGCTGAGGCCCTCGCCCCACAGCCGTCCCCAGGTTTCTGCTCCGGCTGGGCCCGAGCTGGTCCAGATGTGGCGGAAGGACGGCGTCTCTCCGACCCAAGTCTTGAGGCGTGAGACGGGGCCCCCTTCCTGGTCGATGGCCATGGCGAGCGGGAGTTCCTGTCCCCAGCGGGCCTGGAGCTCTGAGATCAGGGCGTGGCAGCGGCCGGGCCCCTGCACCGGGTCGGGATCAAAGTTGCGGGCGAACAGCACCACGCCACCCGGCACCAGGCTGGTGGGGACATTGGAGGCATCCTGCGCTTGGACCCCCATCCAGATCGTGCTTCCGAAGTCAGCGTACAAGCAACCTCCCGGGGGCCTCGGCCGAGTCAGGAGCGCACGGACCGCACTCCGAAGCCTACAAGGATCGCACCCGGTCCTCAACGCGGCCGCGTTCTCCCTGGCTTCGCACACCCGAAATGGCGCTCGCCAAGGCCCCTGATCGCCTGTTAGG
>Ga0194052_1000734_pt1 | contig 20130 bp, 23 predicted proteins | sample SepL226m_MetaG_FD_160117 | JGI IMG/M metagenome (GOLD analysis project Ga0194052, IMG submission 160117) | Anoxic zone freshwater microbial communities from boreal shield lake in IISD Experimental Lakes Area, Ontario, Canada - Sep2016-L227-6m | ecosystem: Environmental > Aquatic > Freshwater >...
TTTTTGAACAGCCAAATATTATCAGAAGAATTTTTAAATGAAGAGTAGATTTTAATCAAAACTTTTTGAATGCTGAAGCATTTCATGGGATGCAAGATGAACAATTTAAGAAGATCGTTTTCGTTGGATGCTGAACGAGTTACAATGCTTGAGCACTAGGAACCTATCGGATGCAAAATCTTGCTGATATCGAAGCAAGCTGCGAAATTGGGAGCGAATATGAATATAAAAATATCAAAGTAAGTGATGATACACTGTATGTTTTCGTTTCTCAATCAGGAGAAACTGCTGATAGTATAGAAATTTTGAAAATGATAAAACAGAAGGGCGGACATACGTTTGGGATCGTAAATGTTGTCGGATCTACGATTTCTCGTTTGACAGACTACGGTCTATTCACCAGGTGTGGAGCAGAGATCTGAGTGGCGTCCACGAAAGCCTTTGTTGGACAGATTACTTCCATTCTGCTCTTGGCCTTGTATCTTGGTCAGAAGAGATGATTAAGCAAAGCAAAATATGATAAGGTGATGAGAGAACTCAGTAAGGTGCCCGTCATGATAGAAGACATTTTAGCTGACACAGCAAACATAAGGAAAATAGCTGAACACGTAGCTCAGTATAAAAATTTCTTTTTTCTTGGCAGACATTATCAGCTGCCCATTGCTGCTGAATGTAGCTTAAAGCTCAAAGAAATTACTTACCTACATTCAGAAAGTTATCCAAGTGGCGAATTGAAACATGGACCCTTAGCGTTGATCGAAGCATCGATTCCAAGTATATTATTTGTCCCTCATGATCTGATGTTTGAGAAGAATGTTTCTTCGATCCAAGAAATCAAAGCAAGGGATGGTAAGGTGATCACCATTTCTGACAAAGATATTGATAATGCTGACTGGAATATTACACTCCCCTCGACCATCGATGAAATATATCCTTTTTTGACCGTCGTTGTCGGGCAGCTTTTGGCGTATCATGTTGCTGATATTTTATCAAAAGATATTGATAAGCCAAGAAATTTGGCGAAGAGTGTGACGGTGAAATAAAGGGATAGATTTGTAGAACGATGGAGGATCGAGAAATTTATATCAATGTTTGCTAAAAATATGAATCAAGAAGAATTTCAAAATATGATAAAAAAACCTGACTATCATTTTTTTGTATTTTCTAGTCCTGCGATTGTGCCTTTCAATATAGCACTTCATACCTGGGTTGTGGTTGTATATCCTCATGGAGAGATAACCCGTCGAGAACTTGCTCACTTTAAGAATATCAAAGAACCAAAACTAGCGTATCTTTTTAAGAACTCTCTAGAGCCATGGAAATGAATCAGAAAATATTTTCGGAAAACAGATACTCATTTCAAAAGTTCTCTTCTCTATCATTGCTCTGGAAATGAAGCGTCATTATCATATAAGATAGTCTCCTGGATTGAAAAAAATGTGGAGAAATATCCCCATAAAGATGAATATCGATTGGTATGGCATAATAGCAATTACTTCACACAATGGATAATACAACATTTCCCTGAAACAAAATTCAAGCTCCCACGAAGAGCAATTGGGAAATAAATGGAAGGTTGGCAGAGTGGTCTAATGCGCACCGTTGGAAACGGTGTGTACCGCAAGGTACCGGGGGTTCGAATCCCCCATCTTCCGAGATTAAAAATGATTCTTTGTCGTGATTATTTATCAATTGAATTGATTTAGTTTATAATTGTCCTACGATGAAAATAGAGCTTAAAGCATTAACCCTTCAAGATTGAGAGGAAATACAAGAAATGCTCCTGGAAATATGACCAGGAGAAAATGGATTTGAAAACCATTGATATGACATGCAGCGAGATGATTACTTGTGTAAATATTACAATCAATCACAAGGAAATGACTTACCAGAATGATATGTTCCTCAAACGATCTATCGATTATATGTAGAGGATAAGATTGTTGGATATGGAAAACTGAGACATTATCTTACAGAAAAATTATTGAAAGAATGAGGTCATATAGGATATTGTATTAGACCTTCAGAACGTTGAAAAGGATATGGAAATATTATCTTAAAAGAATTACTCAGAAAGGCACAAGAAAAATGAATTACAAAAGTGCTTTTGACCTGTAATGAAACAAATGTTCCATCAAGAAAAATTATCGAACTTAATGGTGGTGTTCTAGAAAGTATAGAGACAAAATGTAAATATTGGATCGAAGTGTAGATAATTTTCTTAAGGTTTGTATGCTAAACATAAAATAGCTATTATTTTTTTATTAAAAAAAGCTCCAACCAGAATCAAAGCTTTTCAATATATTGGGCATCTAAATTAATTCTTCAATTTTATTAAATGCCTTTTCACGCAAAGTTCCATCGGATTTCTTATAAAGATATCCCCAGTGTTCAATAGTTTTAGCTTGTTCATCCATTTTGGATAGAATCAATGATTTAATTTCTTCAAATTCTTCATCAGTGATTTTAGGCCATAACTTACCCGTATACTCATTTTTATTAAACTTTTCCAATTCGGAAAGCATGTTTTGCCATCCATCAAATGAATAATCATCAACACTTTTTAGTTTTATAAGTGTTATTTCTTTTAATCCCTGAAATGAATAAAAATAAAATGATATCCATTCTTCAAGTGGTTTTTTAAACTCACTTATTAATTGGTATACCTCTTTTTTTAACCCTCCAAATGACCCATAATAAAGATTTTTTAAATTGTCTTCATTAAATGATGACTTCAAAAAATCTATTAATTCTTTTTTGCCTTTGCTTTCAATTTTTTGGTATACCAACGACAATGCCAACTTGTCGTATTGCAAAGAATTAAAATTTTCCGTTGGGTTGCTCAAAAAAAGATTAACCATTTTTTTTGTTTCTATAATACTTGTTTCCATAAATTATTCTCCTTTTATTTATATTAATAATTTTTATTTTCTATAATTTATATATATACATTTGTTATAATAAGTCAATACTAAATAAAAATCTATTGACTTCTTATCTCTAATAATTATATAATTTAAGTTCCAAAAAAATCACTAACAAAAAGAAAGGAGCTCATTATGTCTTGGTTTTCAACAAAAAGCAAAGGTTCTGAAGATTTATCATTTTATGAACCAATAAAAGAATGTTGTAAGTTGAATGGAGAAGGAACCGGTAGGACATTTCGCCGGCAAGACGCAGGAAATCATTATACAACCAATTATGAGTATTATCGTTGTAGAAAATGCGGTCACACTTGGGAAGTATCTATGTATAACGATTAATCCCTTTTTCTTGAAGAAACATTGGTTACTTTACACAAAGACCATACTCATAGAGTATTATCTGTGACTTTATTAGTCACTTTCAGAATTGTATTTCATGCTTAAAGCAATTCACTACTTAATTATCATCCTTGTCAGGTATTTCCTGACAATTTTTTTTATTTCCAATACTAAGCGTACCCTTAAAAAATATCAAATCAACAGACAATTACTTCATTATTTTGTAGAGAAACTAACTCGCTCTAGTTCTTGTGAGCACATTGGCTGGTGCAGACTTTTTGACAGTGGTCCTTGTCTGCATTCTTGTAAATGAAGAAGCTGCAGATGCAGGAGTAGCAGATGGACTTGATCCACATCAGGAAAGGAGACATATGCTTATAGATAAGATCATATATACTGAAAGTTTTTTTAGATTTTCTATCATGTTTATTTATTTGAGGATATAAAATTTGGGAGATAACAAAAAAGCGTCAGTCTAAGACGCTTGTCATTATAAACAATGAGCTTAAATTAATCTTAATTGGAAAGTATTAACTTGCTCTGGTTCTTGTTATTACTCTAGATTGGGCTGCCTGTTGAGCTGCAGCTTGTTGTTGTGCGAGTTTTGCAGCAGCTTGCTCTTGGGCTAATTTTGCGGCAGCTTGCTGTTGTGCAAGTTTTTCCGCTTCTTGTTGTTTTTGTGTTTGCTGGGTCGCTACTTGTTGTGCTTGTTGTGTTTGTACTACTCTTGCTGCTTGCTCTTGGGCGAGCTGGTTTGCAATTTGCTCTTGAGCACGTAATTTTTCGGCTTCTTGTTGAGCTAGCTGATCAGCAGTTTGTTGTGCTATCGCTTGTTGTTGCTGAGCTGCTGTGCAATTGTAACTTCTCACTCCTGTACAAGTATTTTTGGAAGAAATCAAAGACATGGTATAGATAAATACCCCTGTCACTATTGCTACACTTGAGATGATTCACGGTTTCTTCATTCTTATACATATACTAATTAAAATATTTCTGCATAGATAGAGGTATAGCCTCTTGCTTTTAATAATTTCATTTGTTCTGTCACCATTGCGGTGTTTCCACAGAGATAGAATTCTGTCTCTAGAGGGAACTGCTTTTGGCTGATATCTATCCTTCCATATTGATATCCTTCTCGCTGTTCTTTGGATAAGAATATCTCTGTATGGAGATTTTTGTAGGCGCTTAATTTTTCTGTATAGAAAATATCTTCCCTTGTCGCCAATCACCAAAAGAGGAGCATTTCTGTCGTGGGCTGAACATGAGCGATCATATTATATAATGGAGAGAGTCCCGTTCCTGTAGCTATAAATACCTTAGATCTTGGAGTATCTTGCAAGACGAAGCTTCCATAGACTCCTTTTATTTTGAGTGAATCTCCTATTTTGAGTCTCTTTAATGCTCTTCCTCCTCTTCCCGTATCACTTACTTTGATTCATAAGGTGATAGAATTTTCACTCTTTTCTACTACAGAATATGATCTTGTAAATTCTCCATCAAAATCTTTGAGGCAGAAGAGTATATATTGTCCTGGGGAGATTGACAATGGAGTATCAACTTGTAATGAGAGCTCTAACACATCTTTTGTAAGCATATTATACGTCATCACTTTTGCCATGTGTCCTTCAAATACTGCTGTTTGCACATCATAATAGGGCTCGAAGCTCAGCTTCGTTACTCCACATATTGGACAGACTCGTGAATCTGGAATATCTTCAAATTTTGTTCATGGCTCTAATCACCCATCTGGATCTCATTTTTCCTCATCATAAATATATCCACAAGGGACACAGATATATTTTGTTGTAGGTCATGTTTTTGGTCTTTCTCTATTTACCAAGAAAGATGCTGATCTGATGGCTACAAGTCGAATGGTCCATGCAATATAAAATACATCAAATCTAGAGGAAAATGCGACATGGATACAGACAAGCAAAAATGCTGGATACACAATAGACTGCACTTTCTTCCATATACTTCAGGAAAGGAGTTTTACCGAGACTTTATTTGACGTGATACCTAGGACAAACATCAATGCCCCAGCCACTACTCCTGTCGACGCATCACGTCTGGCGACGAAATTCTGCCATACGTAAGTTCGATACCCTATTACAGGACTATGTTTTACAGCAAAGAGATATTCCATAGAAAAATATTCTAGCCCATGTTTCATAAAGAAAATGAAACTCAAAATTCATAGTATTTTTCTTACAAGGATGAGACTATCTGCTCGTGTTTTATTTTTGATAAAGGTTAGGAGAGGTGAGATGCTCAGGGCAAAGACAAGGTAGACAAATGCTACTTTTCCATATGATCTCAGATAGAGTCCTGTGCCACCCAGACTTCATAAGATGAAGTAATGTACCAACCATACTGCAGGCAATACCAATATACAAGTGTACAAAAGAAACTGAAGTGTTGCATAGTATTCTTGTTTGATAATTGGGGTCTTATACTTTATCTGTTTGTGCGTCAGCAGTCATACGATAGCAAGAATAAGATAAACGAGGTAGATCAAAACGTAGAGCTGAAATATATTCGTTTGAAAAAGATTCTCTGTGTTCATCAGAGTAATGACCGTCAAGAGAGGCAGTGGAAGTATTGTAAGGAACAATTGAAATACCATAGGAATCGCTCAGGATAAAAAATTATCTCTTAGTTGGCGTCTGCGTTTGTCATCGGATCACTTGATCTAATGCTTGGGGTCATACATCTTGAAGAATATTGATGTCATCTCCATCGTGTTGTTGTGTCGTTTCCAGTGGCTCATCAAAGCCACACCCACTGATACCGAGCAAGAAGGGAAGGAGGAATAAAAGATATATTTTGTGCTTCATAATAATAAGCGTAGGGAATAAATACCATGCGTAGTTATATACAAAGGTGTATATTTTACAAGATATACTTTTTTTGCTGTTTACTTCATGAGTAAATTTTCTATACTTTTTTTCATCGGATATCGATATTTTAGTTTGAATCGGAGTATGGAATATTGTCAGACCAAACGCATCATGTGAACAGATATTACCATAAGCATCTTCTGAGAAGAAGAGGCAGAAGAAGATATTGCGGCTGTTTTTGCTCTCTTTACTTCTCTGGAAGAAGAGTGTAGTAGATTTAGGTCTAGTTCAGTACTGAGCGTACTCAATAAACATTGAAGTATTGTTGCTTCGGACCGCTTTGTAGAGGTATGTAAAAAGTGTAAAGACATATATACAGAGACGCAGGGGTATTTTAACCCGCTCATCAGCTTAAGGCAGATCGGATATGGTGCGGATTTCCAGCTCAATGAGTTTAAAAAAGAAGATATACATCCTCGTCTAGACTTTGAAAACTTTCTTATCCAGGGGAATATTCTCACTCTCCAGCCCTGACAACAATTGGATCTCTGAGGGATAGTAAAATGATTCGCTGTAGACAGAGCAAAGGAATATTTAGATACACATGGATACAAAAATTATATTATAGATGCAGGAGGCGACATCTTCCTTTGTGGACAACAAGAAGCTGGTAAACGTATGCTTGTGGGGATAGATAGTCCTTTTATTCCTTGAGACCTCTTTGCTACCCTAGAAGTCCAAGATACAGCGATAGCCACATCTGGAAACTACAGAAGAAAATGGCGTATAGACAATCACGACTATACCCATATTATCAATCCCTTGAGTGGCATGAATAATAATGAAATTATAAGTATTACTTTGGTGGCTGATCAGTGTTATCTTGCTGATGCTTACGCTACTGCATGTATTGCCATGGGACTAGAAAAAACTCTTGCATTTTTGGAGCGTATGCAGATGGATGGAGTTATCATCTGCGCAGATAAACGCGTATTTACTACGTCTGGGATGTCTCAGTATCTTCTGCAGAAGGTAGATGCATCCTAGATAATGGTACGGATTGGGTGACTAATGAGTAAAAAATAGCTTCGACTGCCTTATCATTTTTATATTCTGGGAAAAGATGGTCCATCTCTTCTAACGTCTGTTTCCCTTGAAGGTATTGATAGGTCATGCTTAGAGCAAGATATTGAAGATATTCATTTCTAAATCTATCTTCAGTGAAAAATAGATTATTTCTTGATGCTAAAAATGGAGCATTGAAACGCCTGAGAAATTCTACTCCAAAAAGTCCAAACTCTTCATTCCATAGAGTAGGATCAAAAAAAATAGTACTATACAATTTATCATATCTAAAATCTTTTATATATGGTTGTACCCTTTGGAATACTTTTGTACCTGGATAAGGAATCAATGGAGCAAAATATATGTCCAATGTCTTGTTGAAATCTTTTGCTGCTTGGAGTGTTTTTGCAAAAAAATCAAGTATTCTTTGTATCGTCTCTTTAGTATCCAATGGCGTCAATAACATATCTAGTTTTACTTCTTTTATATCACTGGATTGGAGAAATTGTATTACGCCTGAGACTTCCTCATCTAATTGCTTTTGTGTTCTTATTTTTCCATTATTCTTTCTTCCTACCATCTTTCCCGTTACCTCGTCTATTGAATTTATCCCTATGTGGACGCTGGTAGTATTGAATTCTTTTAATAATTGCTGTGTGGTTTGTCTCTTGTCTTGTTGAAATTGTTTAGAGTCCATCACTATGTGTGTTGTTGGCATGTATCACTGTTTTTCTTGAATGACCTGCAAAATTTTTCTGAAAGAGGGAATAAGTTGTCCTTCAAATGTTGGTCATTCAAATTGAACTTCTCTAATGGTTTCAGGAAAGCTTCTGATGGACTTGATCATATCGTCTAACATATATGGTGCAGAGAAATTGATTTGGGCGCAATAGTCACACGCATTTGGGCAATTGAAATAATGAGGAATACTAAGATGAACTCCTGGAGCATCATTATCTAATGGTTCACCAAACTGGAGAGGAAAAAAATCTAGATGAGGAAATTTTCACATAGGAACCTCCATATCTTCTTCAATAATCAATCAAGATGCTCAAGCAATTTTTTGTAATTTCTCGACTGAGAAAGAACGAAAATCTTTTATTTTCTCTATCCATTCGATAAATGGTGAACAATGACCATAGTTAATTACCTCAACAGCATGTGTTGATCATATCAGCATATTACGAGTCATGAGATCATTCACTCCAGATCATCCGATAGTGACGATCCTTCTGTCTGGATTGCTTCGCTTGATTTGTTTCGCCAGACGAATTGTTTGAGGTATGGTTTCATAATACGTTCCTATTCATCGAATCTGAAATGCTTTTTTCTCTTTCATTCTCTCATATATTTTGTCTATATCAGAAAATAAAGAATAAATCTCTGCGGAAACTCCTATTTGGCTCAATCATAATAACATAATGATATGCGAATAGGGAATTTCTTCTCCTGGATATACCAAAATTACCTGGAGTTTTTTCTTTGTATTTGTAAGTAATGTATTTCTCGTTCAGAGATCCTTGGATGTATGTATACATTTCTCTTCATTGCTTTCTTTGAGAAGATCGGTCATATATAGATCATTACGAATAAATGTAATGATTTTTACATATTTCCTAACTTATGTCAATATCTATTTCTTATGTGCTTTCCAAGCGAGATAGGTTCCAAGTATGAGCCGAATGATGGCATAAATTCGTGGAGATACTGCGATAAGCTGTGGGATCATTGCTGCTCACCATAAACCCATACTGATTAGACATATTTTGAAGAGAGCGAAATCCAGAGCAGTGTACGCTCTCGCTCCCTTGAGGAGACCATACATAGGACGTCTTTTTTCTATGTAAAGGATACGCCACCAAATTTTTCCTAGAGCAATTCCTCCGAAGATACATCACCCACAAGCCAATAGCCAAATAAGTTCGAGGAGTCCTAGCCGCGTTGGTATACTGTCATGTGCGATGCTATAATTTAGGTATGCAGTAGTAACAATCTCCGTAAGAAGACTTATGAAAGAGATACAAAGCAGAACCGTACAAAAAAGGTAAAACATTCTTTTGACGTGGAGATATCTATTGCGTTTGGTAGTTGTCATGGTATAGAATGAAAATAATAAAATCATATAATCTCCCAATTCCTAATTATTTTCTATTGAGAGAGGTGACGGTCAGTTGTAATATCGTTGCAAATGATACCCGAAGGAGATAAGGAATTTGCATATAGGTAATCCAATGAGCAAATGGATATATTGCCGTCATAGACCGAATAATTGTCCCCCAGATCAGAAGAATATCTATCGCCGCAAGGACGTTATTTTGGAGCTTAAATTGGATGGGGGAAAAGATGAAATTGAAGAGTAAATTCAAAATAAATGGGAGTGCAATCATAAAGGGAATCTCTTGTCCCCCGGTCATCAAAAACACTTTACCGAAAGAGATAATGATCAGAATATAGAGAACTGTCCATGCGGGTCAGAATATCCATGACGGCGGAGCCCAAGAAGGTTTTTTGAGATTTTTGTATCGATGTTGAGTTGTTTTTTTCATATTTAGAATACCAATAAAATAAAAAAAATTACATCATCGTTTTCTTCTGTTCTATTTTATTCTACGATTATTTTTCCTATCATATTTTTTTGGAGGGTAGAGACATAGTTAAAACTTCCTGCTGTTTTGAAAGTATAAGAAAAGGTTTCTCCTGGTTGTAAGATTATGTCATCAAATGCACCACTCGCATAAACAGAATGCTGGGTACTGTCATCGTTTGTCCAGACTATGGTTGTTCCTACTTTGATGGTAGTTGTGGATGGAGTAAAGGTAGAGTTTTTCATACTGATGGGAATCTTGTTTCCTAATTTGGATACAGGGAAATTCGTTGTTCATGGTTGTGGAGCTGGGCTAGACATACATCCACTCAATGCAACGATACTTAGCGTCATGAAGATCCAGACACCATACTTTCTTGCTTTCATCATCTGCTCTGTATGAGTATATAAAATATGCTACTGTGTACATAATTAATTATACAGCGTCTATATGTATATACCCTTAGACTAAGAAATCAACCATATCTTGATACATTGCATATCTTGCATTTTCCCAAATAAGACCTTGCTATTCTCAGACTTAAGGGTAAGCTCTACACTGTGTGTTTATGGCATGCGGTTTTATTTACTCACCAAACACAGATGACAGACGAAACAACAACTGAAGAAATTACAACTGAAGAAGTTACTGCTGAAACTCCTGCTGAAGAAACACCAGAAGAAGGTACAAGTGAAGAAACACCAGCATAATCATATCTCTGCTGTTTATATGAAACCTGGAGCAATCTAGGTTTTTTTGATTGAAAAAATTAGGTGAATCTGTATACATATTTTCGCTAATGTATAGAATATAGATTATATTTATCTCTTTTGTTTGATGATGCAGCAAAAATCTTTTATTGAAAACCGATGAAAACGACATATTGACACTCAACTCCAAATTCCTTTTTCTGAAAAGGAAATTACATATAATCAGAAAATTACAAAAAACATCCAAGATATTTTTCTCAATAATCGCATTGCTGATATGAAAGACAAGAAAATGTTTGCTGATAAAATCAATTATAATAATCCACATCTTTGTATAGAGAGAATCAATGGATCTACTTTCAAAGTAATACAACACTATAGCTTACAGTTATTGGAGAATAATCAGATTGTCTTGCAAGCAGGACTACCTTCTCAATAGAATTGTTTCTTATTTCTGCATATACAATTGATACGCATAGATAGTTCCTTCCATATTGACGATATGATACTGAGGTAATTTTTATTTTCTAAAAGACACTTGACTTCTTTTGTCTATTGTTTATATATATTTCACCCGTAACTGGGACCAAAAACATAAATCACATTATGAACAGAAAAAAAAGAAGGGTCACTTACTCTTCACGTTGTTTGTTTTTCTTGCGTGCTTTTTTGCGTGCGAACACTTCCTTTTTTCAAGGGAAACTGCCTTATCAAAAAAATCTTTATCTGCTATTTCTGGTGCTCGCCCTGATTGGGCTCTACAGTCAGATAATACTGTATGCAACACTTATTACTTATTTTCTGCTGTGGATAGCATTCGTTAGCTATCGTAGCTATCAAGAAGTACAGGTAGAATATTGGGTTGAAGACAGTATGCGCATTTCTCATCTACTTCTGTCACCAAGAGATTTCTTGCAAATCATCGTAAGATGATGATAAATGAGCTGAGGAAATTTCTCAAACTCAATTAATATACTAACTCTGAATTTTTCAGGAGAAATTGGTTGAATATCGGTCAACCAATTTTTTTATTTCTGCATATACAATTGATACGCATAGATGCCTCCTTCCATATTGACGATATGATACTGAGGTAATTTTTCTCTGAGTTGTTTCTGGACGTAACCAGAAGACCCTCATGAATGACAATACAAGACGAAATAGGAACCAGCAGGATACCTATTATCAAAAAATATTTCATTGGAAATAGGTATCGATCACTCTACCGGATGCCCTATCATATCTACAAGAACAACCTGAATACCTTGTGCCTCCAATTCTTTGGCATGGGAAAAATATTGTGCTCGTGTCCATGAATCCGCGCCAAACTTCCCACGAATATCGCAGGCATGAGGATCGTATAAATCAAATACATTGGTCATAGTTTCTTATTAGAATAATTAATTAAAGCATAATAAAATTGCTAAACGGTAGACAAACCATAGACAAACAGTAGCACAATTAGGCTATCGTTCGTCTACTGTTCGGCAACGGTGTGGCTTATTCCTATACAATCCCCTGTTGGATCATTGCATCGGCTACTTTTTTGAATCCTGCAATATTTGCTCCTTTGAGGTAATTGATATGATCTCATTCTTGTCCATATTGGACACATTGGGCGTGGATATGTTTCATGATATCTTGTAATTTCTGATCGACTTCTTCGCTGGTCCAAGATAAACGCATTGAGTTTTGTGACATTTCCAAACCTGAAGTTGCCACGCCCCCTGCATTAGATGCTTTCCCTGGAGAGAAAAGAATTTTTGCGTCATGGAAAAGATCAATTGCTTCTGGAGTGGTTGGCATATTTGCTCCTTCTCCTACAGCGATGACGCCATTAGCGATAAGCATCTTTGCATCCTCTGCATGGAGTTCATTTTGTACTGCACAAGGGAGCGCAATATCGCACTTTACTTCCCATGGAGTTTTATTTGGGATAAATTTCGCTCCAAATTTTTCTGCATAAAGATTTATTCTTCCACGTTGGTTATTTTTGAGGTCTTTGAGGTAGTCTAATTTTTCTTGCGTAAATCCTGCTTCATCGTAGATATATCCTGAAGAGTCTGAAGCGGTCACGACTTTTGCTCCGAGATGGAGTGCTTTTTCTATCGCGTATTGAGCTACATTTCCTGATCCAGAAACGACTACAGTTTTTCCACTAAGTGAATCACCCTTCGTCGCCAACATTTCTTGGACGAAATAGACGAGTCCATATCCTGTGGCTTCTGTACGGATCAGACTTCCTCCTCGATTGAGTCATTTCCCTGTCAAAACACCCGTAAATTCGTTTCTCAATTTTTTGTATTGACCAAACATATAACCAATTTCTCTTCCTCCTACTCCGATATCTCCTGCAGGCACATCGGTATCTGCTCCGATATGTTTGGATAATTCTGTCATAAATGCCTGACAAAATCTCATCACTTCCCCGTCTGTTTTTCCATGCGGATCAAAGTCAGACCCTCATTTACCACCTCCCAAAGGAAGTCCAGTCAAACTGTTTTTGAAAATCTGTTCAAACCCTAAAAATTTAAGCACACTCAAATTAACGCTAGGATTGAATCTGAGTCCTCCCTTGTATGGCCCGATAGCACTATTGAATTGTACTCTGTATCCTCTATTGACCTGTACTTTTCCTTGATCATCTACTCGAGATACTCTGAAAGAAATAGCTCTTTCTGGCTCTACGATTCTTTCAAGCAAGGCTTCTTCCTGATATTTAGGATTCGCTGCGAGGAAGTCTTCCAATGAAGTCATCACTTCCGTGACCGCTTGAAGAAATTCTGGTTGATTGGGATTTTGTTGATCTACTTTTTGTAAAAATGTTTTCATGTCCATTGTCTTATTGATTACTAAATAAAATTTTTTGTGAGTAAGTAATGGTCGCATATTGTCACATGCTTCGCGTCTCATGTTGCCACAGCTTGTTAGACAATCACCATTTGAGACCATCTGGGACTACCTGTGACAATCTGGAGCAATTTTTTATTTCTTCTCGCTTCATGCTTTTAGTAATCCATCTATCTTAGAGATGTAGACATTCCCTTGCTGTACACCAATCATTCTGTCTACTGCTTGACCATTCTGCATCACATACACGGTCGGGATACTTTGCACTTGGAATGCTGCTGCCAAATCTTGATTTGCATCGACGTCTATCTTGATGATTTTGACGTTTGCTTGTTTGTCGTAATGTGTTGCAACTTCTTCAATAATCGGTCCAAGCATCTTACATGGACTACATCGCTCTGCCCAGAAATCGATAAGGACGATTCCGTCGAATGCAATAACTTCTTTTTTGAACTGATCTGCTCAGTCGAGGTAAATAATGCTCATGTGTTTTTGATTAAAAAATAAATTTACTTTTTTTGCTGTTTAAGATAACATCTTTTTTGGATGGAGATAATTTTCCCATGGACTAAGGCATCCGTCACTTTAGCCAATGCTGCGTCATAAATTCTTGCGAAAGTAGACTTCGACACGCCCATAGATTTTCCTCAGGTGATAATGTCTACCCCCTCTTCGTGTTTGAGTCTCATAGCCTCGAGTTCATCACAAAAGAGCTGAACGGTTTCTACGGTTTTCTCGCATCCCTGGGGAGAGAAACAAATATAGTCAGGGCCTGAACAGACGTTTCTTTGTTTGATGTGCCTTCCTGCAACCATGTTCATATTAATGAAATAAAATCTATTATGGGAATATTCCCATTATTAACTATTTTTTATAATAAATCAAGGGAAAATGGATATTCTTATTCTATTAGTTGAGAACTAGTCAAGAAACGAATCTTTACAATTACATCCAAATCTCTATATATGTGAAATATTTATCTTGTCTGTCTTTTTATGGAAGCAATAATGGAAATGGAAGCCGATAATATACTCCTCGCTCAGGAAGACACTAATGCCTTTCTTCATCCTAAACTTTCTAGAGAAATGGAAAATAAAAAGAAATTGGAGTTCATTCTCCAAAACTCCGATATCTCACAGGCTATTGTCATCAAAGCGCAACACCTTTCTAATAAAAATCCCTATCATGGTTTTGGTCACCAAATAGGCGTCGCCGAATCAGCCATCCATATCTGACTTGCGCAATGAGTAAGTAGGAAGGAAATCAACCTCCTTGCTTTGGTAGGACTTTTCCACGATGCAGGACATGACGGAGTTGCCCATGAAGACGATGAAGAAAAAGCTTATAATATGGCTATTGAAACACTTACTCCTGATGAATTGCAGGAGCTTGGATGTTCAGCACAAGATATAGAAAGATTAATTTTAGCGACAAAATTTTCTTTGCGTGGAAAGTGTCCTTGAGTCTTGGAAAAGATTATCCAAGATGCAGATCTCGGAGGGATCTGATATGGACCTCAGTATCGACTCTATGCCTGTATGGGACTCTCGGACGAAGAGCAGATTTCTCCGCATGCATGGATCAAGTCCAATCCTGAATTTGTTTCCTTGCTGGAAAGTATAGATCCCAATATTTTTCTTTCTGAAGGAGCGAAAAAGATCTTTATCAGTCCAAGAGCAAGTATAGATACCATATCCTCCTGGCCTCCTGAAGTGATCGATTATGCCTATGCTCAGAGGAAAGAGGATATTTCTTTTGAGAAATTTCAGCAAGATATTGACCACATACTCCATACCCTTCGTTCTTAATATTTCCCCTTCATTTTTTTGACTTTTTTGCCCTTTTGGAGTATACTTGAAGTATATCTTTTATCCTATTCTTTTATCAATGGACGAAACACAAGTACAAACTCCTCTTTTAACTACACTTCCTAGTGATGATGAGCTTTTCGAGGCTTTTATTGCTGCGATGAAGGAAGGGGTTCATGAGGGAATCAAAAGTACAGTAGATAAAATCTCTGGCTTTGTAGAAAATGCAAAAGATGAGATCAAGAATTTGATCCATGTAGATGCTACTACAGGACTCTCTTTGGATATCACGATCGAAAAAGGTGATGTCGTTTTGGCTGCCTTTATTAGTAAGCAATCATGGCTTATGAGAGGTGCACTCAAGATTTTACTTTCTACAGTAGGTGCGAGCACATTCACTGACTTTATTGCAAAAATGAAAAAAGATCCTGAAGACGTGACTATCACTACAGGGACATTGTCTAAAATCATGACGCTCTTTTTTGTGACACATCTTGGAAAGAAATATCTTACCCAAGAAACAGAGCAAACTATTCATGATAAAATAGCTGCCTTGTTTGCATAATTTTATTCTTGCCTATGGGAAGAAATGGATATGACATTTAGCGATTCCAATCAATATGTACAAAATACTGAGGTGCTGCAAAGTGCCTTGGGTTTTGTTAATGCCATGGATATCGATATTTATGTTAAAAGATCCTTTTCTACAAGCCAAGATATGACGAGTATCTCTGGAGGACTTATTGCTTCCTTTACAAAAGATCATCTGATTGATGAACAATTTCTGTATTATCGCATCCAAAATACTGACCCAACAAAAAAGATACTTTCTGCATGAACTATTAGCTGTACCCTTGAAGGAAAATGATCTTTTTTTCTCAATCTTATGCAATGATTTCTCCAATGAACGCCACTTATTGCATTGCTTATTATTTCATTTTCCATGTTTTTTTTACCTCCCTCTCTTGCCAACATCGTCCGTTGGATTAGTGTGATAGGGATTATTATTACCTATACTTTTTATGGCTGGAAAATTGTCCGTCTCTTGTATAAAGCTGTGACAAATAAAGGAATCGATTATAATGGGCTCAATGTAGTGTATGAACAAAAGAGTGATTTTGCACTCATCAGCCAAGAGCAATTTGTAAGTATCAAAGCATTTCAAGAGGCAAGTTCTGTATCTAAATTGGTCTTCTTTCAATGAGATATCCATCTCAAACAACCCCTCCACAAGCCATCATTTTGGAGAAATATTTGGGCATTTCTTTCTCCTCACGAGGAAGTCCCTGCATCCTATGACCAACGCATTCACGAGACGACCGAGAAACTGTTGTCAGCTTCCTTTATCTGACTAACGCCAAACACGCCAAATGTTTAAAAAAATTTTACAACAGATCCAACAAAAACTTATCGGAAAGAAAAATTTGATCCCTTCCTGAATTAACGAAGTAGCTCAAAAATATAGTACGCTTTTTGCTCAAAAAGTACTTCATGAAGTTATTCTTCCCACCGAAGATGCACTTTGTGCACAGATCTCAGAAGAGAGTTATCATGAAGTAGCTCAACGTAAACAACAATTGGAAAGCTATCATCTCGCAGACAAGTATAGTACAGGAAGTGCTTGCGTCTATGTAGATGAACAAGCGAAACGTTGCATTATCTGATATAGAGGGACGGTTGTTACTGATGTACATGACATTGCTAGTGATGCACAGATCGTCTTGGATGTCCAATGAATTGACCCCAGAGTGCAAGAGGCATTGCATTTCTATGATACTATAAAAAGAGAGTTTCCTGGCTATGCGATCTGGGTATGTGGGCATTCGCTTGGCTGAACTTTCTCTTATATCGTAGCTAAGCATAGGATCCCTGCACGTTGCGTGGTATTTAATCCAGGAGTCTCGTTGAATACTTTCTTTGTCCAGATGCTTGAAGATACTTTGAGAAAGAAAGTCTGGACGCAAAACACGTATACCTACAAAATTTTGGGAGATATCATCTCTACGGTAGCTTTTGTGGGTCACGTCAAAACATTTGTCATCAAGGCTGACAACCCTCTTGCATTACATTTATTGATAAACTTCTTAACTCACAAAACAGTTGAAACATAAAATATCATTTGGATATTGCTTTTGAAACCAAAGTGTATATCTTGTATTTATCATTTCATCACTTTATCTCTTTATCATTTCTTCTCATGTTTATCATTGGACTTACAGGAACACTTGGTTCAGGGAAAGGAACTGTTGTTGATTATCTTACGCAGAAATATCATTTTGAACATCTTTCTGCAACGGTATTTATTACCGAAGAAATCATCAGAAGGAATCTTCCTGTCGATAGAGACAATATGCGTATTGTAGCTGACGATCTTCGTAGAATATATGGACCATGATATATTATAGAACAGCTCTACGTCCAAGCTGTCCAGTCAGGGAAAAATTCTGTAATCGAAAGTGTAAGAGCTGTAGGTGAACTTGAATTTCTCAAAAAACATCCTCATGTTTCCTTGCGAGCAGTAGATGCAAACTCTCGTATCAGATATCAAAGAATTGCTCAAAGAAATGGTGTAAAAGACAATGTTAGCTTTGAATATTTTCTCAAACAAGAAGCCAATGAGTCCAATAATACTAATCCCAATGAGATGAATCTTCCTGCTTGTATGGCAATGTCCGATTATCATCTTACCAACAATGAAACAAAAGAAGAATTACGAAAACAAGTAGATGCCATCATGTGGCAATTGAATGTAAATAGCAAATTGTAGATGGAGAAGAGTTGTTACAGATTGCCTCATGTTGTCACAGATAGTCGCAGATAGTTACAAATATACAATCTGAGACAAGCTGTGACGCGAACGTAGTGAGTGTGTTACCATCTGCTACCACTCCCCACTCCTTTCTAATCCATAATTCAAAATTTATAATTTATAATTTCATTCAATGAGGATCCCTATATGAATTTCCAATAGACACATCCATCTTTCTCAAATTGATGTGGAAAAACTTTTCGAGAAAGGATACCAACTTCAGCAAGACAAACCCTTGTCACAACCTGGTAAATTTTCTTGTAAAGAAACACTTACCCTCGTCTGACCTAAGGGAAAAATAGAAAAAGTAAGAATTATGTGGCCCACCAGAAAGTGTACCCAAGTGGAACTTCTCAGGGGCGATATTTTTGTGCTCTGATGCGAGGCACCGGTCCGCGTATCTGGAAATATTCAAGACAGCTGAAGTCTTACCCTTGTTGGTCCTAAATGAGACGTTTTTATTTCCCAAGGGGTGATCGTAGCCCAAAGGCATCTCCATTGCACGATCCCAGAAGCAAAGGATTTATGAGTCCATCACAACCAAGTCGTAAAAATAAAAATACCTGGCCCAAGAGAACTTGTCTTTGATCAGGTAAAAGTCAGAGTCAGAGATGATGCAGCGCTTGATTTTCATATTGATAGAGAAGAAGCGAATGCTGCAGGGGTGGAGAAATGAGACTGGGGAGAAATCGTAAAATAGTTAATAACTAATAACTAACAGTGAATAGTGTTGGATTTTTTTGTATAAAAAATTCCTACGTTGTTAGTTTTTAACTGTTAGTTTTTAACTCTCTTCTACTTCCTCACCTCACAATGTTGGACATATTTACTCGCCATAGTCTTGAGGTCAAGTAATTCATCATCCGTAAACGGTTGTCCACCAAAGTCAGGATCTAAGGTATTCCCTCAGATATAATTTTGTAAATAATAATGCTTAGCTCCTCTGATATACTGAGCCATCAGTTCAATATCTTCGATGGTATGCATTCACTTGATCACGGTCGTCCTATATTCGAAATCGATATCTCCTTCCAATAGAGTCTGGAGTAATTTTTGGTAACTGTAAAAAAAATCATCGGGTTGCTGCGCTCCTACCGCTTCATGATAGCGGTGTAAAGCGTGTTTGAGATCGACAGCTACGTAATCTAATATGCCGTCTTGGATCATTCTTTTGACGATTTTGTAGTCTCTGCCATTGGTATCAAGCTTTACAAGAAAACCCATATCTTTGATCTTCTTAGCAAAATCATAGAGATCGTTTTGCAATGTTGGCTCTCATCAGCAGATGCTTACCCCGTCCAATAGTCCTTTTCTGGACTCGAGAAAATTGAAGAAAACATCTTCGGGGATAAGGTCGTTTTGGAAGAGCATCATCTTTTCTGGGAGGACACATTCTGGATTATGACAAAAATGGCAGCGAAAATTACATCACTGGGTAAAAATCACGCAGGCAATTTTGCCTGGATAATCTAACATGGTGGATTGTTGAATTCATGCTATTTTCATACGAACGAATAACTAAAAACGAAGAACTAAAAATTGTTATTTATTTTTTACTTTTTAGTGTTTTGATAGAAGATACCAATATTTTTATAATTTCTGTACACATAGTCCGGAGCCTTGTATAATCAAGTTGATTAATGTATTCTGTATCTTTGAGTATATCTAGCCGATACGCTGACTCATTAGCTTCTTTGAGAGCAATACTCATTTTGCTAATAAAATCTGCTTTTGATTGACCAAACTCTGCTTCACGAATAAGTGCTCCAATACCTGTTCCTGATCTCAAGAGTTGCTTACTTAAAACATGTTCTTTCTTATATTCGACAAGATGTTGATATAATTTTACAATCTGAATAGCAAATTCGTAGCTTTTTTTCTTTAAAATACTCTCTTCTCTCATCACCTATTTGGTTAATAACTAAAAATTTTTTATCTTTTAACTTTTAGTTTTTAGTTCTTAACTTTTCACTGAGACGACTAGTCTCCCTCAAACTCCACGAGGGTAAACGTGGGATATCCTTCAGCTTCCAATTTTTTCTTCCCTCCAAGATCTGGGAGATCTACTACGAAAGCACATTCTACGATCTCCGCGCCGAGCTTTTTGACCAGCTTGCATGCAGCCAGCATCGTGCCTCCTGTGGCGAGCAAATCATCAACCAAAAGCACCTTATCTCATGCACTAAGGGCATCTTTGTGG
>Ga0194052_1000736_pt1 | contig 20123 bp, 21 predicted proteins | sample SepL226m_MetaG_FD_160117 | JGI IMG/M metagenome (GOLD analysis project Ga0194052, IMG submission 160117) | Anoxic zone freshwater microbial communities from boreal shield lake in IISD Experimental Lakes Area, Ontario, Canada - Sep2016-L227-6m | ecosystem: Environmental > Aquatic > Freshwater >...
CAGCATAGGTCACTCAAGGGGATCTGTCAATATATTTTCAATAAAGTTATACCCTTATGGGCTTTATTAACTCTTTAAATAAAAACTTTATAGATTCATTTAAAGGTTCATTTATAAGCTCAGGTGAACCTATATCATATTTTTCACGCCCATTTATAGGTTCATTTATCTTGAACCTATAAATAATCCTTTTGAAAAGGTTGGCGTCGGAATCATTGACGAAACGAATATTATTCCATTCATCCAGCGCTCTGCGTATACCAGATATTTTTGCCTTGATTCCAGAATTAATAACATCATAAAATATCTATAATTAGACCACCTCAATTTCTCTACTTCTTGGCTTCCAATAAATTTGATCCTTTTTGTGTGAGGCGGTATTTCTGGAGACGGCTATTTGGTTTGCCAGGAATAGTGTATTCAAGCAGGCCAATTTCTCTTAAATGCGGTATTACCTTTCGTAGGTTTCCACTTAGTTGTTTATGCCCAAGCGCTGAGGCAATTTCTGACGAAGAGACTGGATTTAAAGCACATGCTTTAAGGATATCCAAATCAACTTGTGCTTCGACTTGTGCCTAAACATGTTCGTTAGTGATAGTCGCAGGTATGGATTCCAACAATGGAACGATAAAACGCAGGCGCATTCCTATTTCAATAATCTGAGGTTCCGGCAAGCCATGTTCCTGAGCTTCTTTGAAGATACGGCGAATACCACTGCCCCATTGTTCGATGAGATTAAGTTCACGGAAGACACGCGCTATAACTGGATTGCGAATTTTAGAGATGCCTTGTTTCATATCTTCTATCGTCATGCCAGGCAGTAATATTCCAGGATTTTCAACTTCTATACGGTCATCAAAGAACGCAACACGAATGGGAAAATTAATCTTCTAACGAAATCGCCGGCATTGAACTCATAATCGAATTTATTTATGTCGTCCAAAAAAAGAAATATAAGGTTATTTAAATTCATAACTGTTTCATTTAAACCATGATAAAACATTCGATTTTGCTTCTGACTATTTTTTCTTTTTCGGTTGGATAACCAATATGATTGCCTATCACCCTTGTTTTGCCGATCATAAAGTCATTTGAATAATGAGTATGTCCATATATCCAGACATCAATTTTATATTTGCTGAGTAGTCCTTCGACATTGGCAATAAAATACGACTGCATAGGATCATTTCTGTGGATAGGCTGCGAGCAAAGTTTGTCAATTCCAAAATGAGTAATCAGGACAATCTTTTCTTCAGTTGTTTCTTGAAGTTCAGATTCAATAAATTCTATGGATTCTTGAAATAAGCTGATGCACTTCATAGCGCTGAACCGATTGTTTGCTTTCCCATATTTTATAACCATAAAATCAGAAATATTTGCCTGGGCAAGATAAGCATTATCATGCTGGATTGAAATATTACCTCCCGTGTTGTAGGTGAAACCTGACCATAGGGTACAGCCTATAAAGCGAGTATTACCTATGACCAATGAACTATTCTCTAGCAGGTGAAGGTATTTGCTTTCAACCGCTCTTTCCCGTGCATACTTTAATGCTTCATCAATATTTGAGTTATAAAAGTCATGGTTCCCGAAAACGGCTATAACAGGTTTTTGCAGTTTGTTTGCATATGAGACCAAAAAGTCCATACTCTTCTGAATAGGGCAGGCAATATCACCGGATATTATTACAACATCAGAAGAATAGTAAGGGATATTCACTTCCCAGAATTCCCTGTGGAGATCAGACAAGATTGCAGCTTTCATAGATTCCTTCTTTTGCTGTTCTTACTATAGGGGCTACCTCAGAAAATGATAATATCGAGGGAAAAGGAGTTTCCGATACATGGGACTTACAATCTCACTAGTCCTGATAGTAAAAAAGGATTCCGTTAAAGAACGGATAATAATATTAATGAGTAGATAACCAACCTTGTTCTGGCTGCCAAACATATTCCAGGAATTTATCTTTTTTCAGTTCTATTATTACGGGCATTATAAATTTAGAGATCTCAGAAATGACAGAGGCTATGTCGTCTACAGATAATTCGGGCTTTGATTTACGGATAAAAGCCTTCCATTGTTTTTGTTTATCCGTGTCCTCATAAAAAGAAGATGTAAAAGCAAAAGGTAAAGTTTCAGGCAATAAAGTCCTTCTGCATTTAAAAGTATTTTTTATGGCCAAACTGAGTATTTTCCCCTCAAATTTATATATTTTGGAAAGTAACCAAATATCGTAAAAATCCTTTATCCTGCTGTTTGCCATTCCAAGCTGAACCATAGTTTCAAGCTTCTCTGCAATCAGAGTATACATTGTGTAGGCCCTCATTTTTGGATGAGGGAGATCAAGTATTGTCGGATACTCTACAATTTCTGGTATTGGAAGTACAGAATCCCCAAATCCAATATCAATTTGTAACGAGATTCGAGCATTATAAAGCATTCCCAATAATGTTATACGGACTCCTCCATATACATTATCTTCTCTGATTTCTTGTGTTTTTACTGAATCAGGGAGATAAATTACCCCATCGGAAGCAGTACAATTTATTACACATATAGCCTTGAACATATCAGAAAGTTTTGGCGGGGTTAAATCTCCTACACCCAGCAGATCAGCATCTTTAGTAACCCGATAATTCTGTCCTTTCCAAACTAGGAACAAGCTGGCTCCCTTAAGAATGAAAGAATCTTTATAATCTGAAATACTGAGACGATATAAAAATCTTTCAATCCCATATCTTGTAAGTAATAGATTAAAGTCTTCATTATTTTGTTTTGCTTTATTGAAAAGCCTCTGAAATACAGAGTGTGCTAAGTTACCTTTTCTGTCTGATTTCATGCAATAGCCTCTAGATATGGACGCATGATTTTAGTGACTCTATTTATCTGAGCAGCTCTCATTATCTCATCTATCGTTGCTTTTTTAGACCTCAATGTCTCCTTTAGAGCTTCAATAGCAACATCAAGGCCTACCTTATTACGAAATTTAAAACAATCAGCTATAGTTTTTGCCGGGCTGTAAACTTTAATTATTATCCCTTTGATTTTGTGCTCTTGAATAGCAAAGGAATAAGCATCTTTAGATAGGATGCTAATATTTAGAGAAGGATATTCAATATTAGGCCGCCACGAACCTCGTGGGATGGAAATCCAGACCTCATGAGGTATTTGAGTCGTAATCCTGTGAAAACTAAGAGCCGTGAGAAGGCAAAAGACAGCATTGGCGGTTCGTTTGGCAACTTCAATAAGAGTCAGATATTCAGTACTTGGTATATCAGTTAGAGTGTATAGGCCTCGAGAAATTTTTAAAAGTATTCCTGCCTTGCCTAGTTTATACAGATAGTTTCTGGAAATGCCAGATTTTTTACAATCGCTAGCACGAATTATTCCTTTTTTCTTTACAATATTAATTATTTCTTGTGTTCTATTCATAATAAAGCTCAAGTGCATTTCATATACATTTATACATAAGTGTATAGGTATTGCATTTTTTTTCAATGCTATAAGAAAAAACACAAATCATTTGACATTGCAACGCTCGGAATTAAAGACTAATAGGAATTCAAAATAAGTGCTCATATCTAAGGCATTCTATTTCCAAAAATAACAACAATATCGGCAGAATAATAAGGAATGTTCATTATTTTTCTATCTTTCTAATGTCTTCATGTTCAAAAGTATTTCCATACTTCTCATTTTCAGAATCTTTATAATTTATTGATTTAGGCATTCGGATTCGCTTTGGTAACCTTTCTTCTTCAAGTTCGCGACCAATTAAATCATGATTTGCATCTAGTAAATCTTTAATACGCTCTGTCATCCCCATGGCAAATAGAACTAAAGAATAGCCACCTATTGAAGTAGCAGGATCGCCTTTTTCAATTTTAGCTAAAGTAGCACGGGAAATTCCTGCTCGTTCAGCCATTAATTCCATTGTTATTCGGCGACGGCGACGAGCATCACTAATGTCCTGTCCTAACTTCTTTAATGCGCTTATTACAGGTATGGGAAATTTTATCATAATATCTATTATATGTTAACTATAATAGCCATTATAGCATATATCGTATATTATAAAGAGCATTATAAGAATAAATTATTTATCCGAGTTATACCATTCAAAAAAGCACCCTTTAACTATTTCCCCTAAATCTGAAAAATTAGTAATTCCTTTACGGGCATATTTCTGCTTGAAATCATTAATAAAATCTTCTTTTAAAAAGTCATTAAAAGAATTATTTCTACAGTATTCGTAAAATTCACGAAGATATTTGGAATATTTCTCATTGTATTCCAATTCTTTTTTGATTGCAGCAACTTTGGACTGCCTTACTTTTTCTTCTTTATCAAAAAACTCTTCTGCCTCATTTTTCTTTTTTTCATTTTGGATTTTCAGCTCTGATTCAAGTATGCTTTTTAGTTGTTTTTGATGCTTTACATTCTCGCGAATCAAACCTCCGAAATCTCCTTTACCAAGGGATTCACTTTTAAGTTTCATCACTACTTTTTCGACTATTCCCCTGCCCTCTTCTTCTATAAACTTTTCAGGATCCCCAACGAATCCTAGTTTTATAAGCTCTTTAGCCAATTCAGAATAGTTGGTATTAACTTTCTTTGATGTCTGTTGGGATTTTAAAGCAATTTGATATAACTCATAATTCCTTTCAGCTTGCGATCGTATGCTCGTGTCAATGAAGCTATGTATCATTGGAGGTTCAATTTTATCTGTATTGATGCTTTCTAGATTGAGTTTTAGCGGATTTATATAATGCTGAATTGCCTCTTTAGATATCTCTTTTAATAGCTCATGGTAATCTCCGTTCCAGCCCAACTTATTGAGTTCAATTTCGAGAGAAGACTTCTCTTGTAGGATTTCCTTGAAATCAATTTGTTTTACCGTTGCTGCTATTGCTTCTTCATAGTCTGAAAAATCTTTTTTCTGCTTGAATATCTCAAATTCAATTTCGGTGACTTTATTACCTGTTTTAATCTCTCTATAATCAAAATAAATTTCGCAGAATTCTCTAAGTTCCTGTTTGGCAGGCTCTATGATTCTAGATTTAAAATTTTTATATTCGGAATACTTATCTTCTATGCCGAACATTTTTTTCAGGTCATCAATTTTTACACGATATTTGCCTTTATAGGCATGCATTTTCAGCAACTCGAATATCCTCATGGAATATTCTGATTTGAGATATTTAATATTTTCGATATGATATTGAGTAAAGTTTTTCTGCAAATCGTTTATGAACGGCTTCATGCGATTATTGATATTTACAGATAAAAGTCCACGGTCATATAATCCTTCAGTGAACATTGCAAAAATTAAAAGTTTTTCGCCTTCATTAGATGGGTTTTTGACTGTAACACTATTTTCAACAATCTTTCTTACTGCTGGTTCTAAATATTTAAGACTATTGCGTTTAACTCCAACTATATCTCTTAATTCATTAGAAGATATTTCTATTCTGCATCCATCGGCAGCCCATACATCATCCTGGCATTTCAGCACTGATGCAATCATTATTTTTTTGGCAAGATAATTAGTTTCATATATAGCTTCAATCATGCTATTACACTGCCGTACAATTTTTTTGCTTTTTGCTTTAGCCATAAATAACTATTCGTACTTTTTGCTTAAAATTTTAATTTTATCGTACCCATATGATAATAAAGTTCCGTACACCTAGATATTCTTTTTGTTATAAATTGCAGGCAGTAGGTAAGCTTTTCCTAATTAGTCTTCTTGTTTTTATTAATTTATTCAAATTTTTATTATGTTGCTATTTTGTAGCTATCAGATATAAGACATTATTTATTATTACTTTATGTATCTGCATATTTGTCTATTTACTGATATTTATCCTATTTACCGATTATTCTAAGTGTGTTCATATACATTGTCAAGTGTAAATCATTGCTTTTATGTAGCTATATGTTGCTATTTTGTAGCCGTACATTGCTATTTTGTAGCTAAGTGTTGCTATTTTGTAGCTGAATGTTGCTTTTATGTAGCCGCAGAGTTGCTTTTATGTAGCTAGCTATTGCTAATTTGTAGCTGAGTTGAGTACGCGCGCGTTAAAAGTAAAAGAAGAAAATAAATATAAATAATAATAGTAACAAAAATATTACTATTTTTTAAAAGATTGAAAGATAAATCTTTTAGGATTCAGGTGAAAGATATACTGAATATAAAATACTAAATAGTATGTATATTATACATATACTATTTAGTATCAGTATTAGCTAATAATGTATCTAATTGAGTCTGTGGGATTTTTTCAAGAAGCTGTATCCCTGCTCTAATTACATCAGATCTTGATATTCTATGTGTTCTTGGTATAAGAGTTATTTTATCAATTTTTTCACTTATACAGTGGTCTAAATAGAAAGTGTAAGGCTTTCCTCTTGCCTTTTTTTTATCAGGTATTGAAGTGGGTTTTACAAAATCTTTATCAGCACTATTTATGAATTCCTCTGGAGCTCTTTTTCTAATCATAGCATTATTTCCTTCACAATATTTTTAATTTCATTTTTATCTTTCTCATTATTTGATTCCCATACCCCCTGCCCTGTAGATGCGACATCTCTGTAAATTTTTCTATCGCAGATAAAGGATTTTAGAAGTTTTATTTCAGGATAGTCTTTTATATACCCAATTGCTTCTTCCCTTTCGTGTACCAGTGGATGCGTTGGGCACATACTTAGAATCACATAACATTTTAATTTTTCATTAAAATCTTTTGCGTCTTTATATATTTTTATTACTTCCGGCATAGTATCTAAATCAAATTGTGATGGGCGAATAGGAACAATCATTATGTCAGCTGTTATCATGGCTGTTCTTTGTTCTTTGCTGTCTCTTCCTGCAGTATCAACAATTACTACTTCGTATTTTCTAGCAAGATCTAAAAGACTCTCTTTTATGTTTTCTGATGCTTGGAGTGTAGGGATAGGCACATAATTGTTATCAATTCGATCTTGGGCCCATCTTGTAGCAGTTGATTGATGATCAGCGTCAACAATAATTACATCTTTATTTTTAGCTATTTTTAAATATACGGCCAAATTTGTAGCTAGTGTAGTTTTACCTGGCCCGCCTTTTCGACCGCCCATTAAAATGATCATGCTTTATTTCCCCTTCTATTTAGTATATTTATTATACTGTATATACATATTATATATATACTCAATATTATAACAATACGCTGTATTATAATGATAAAGCTTAATATATTCATTATATATAGAATATGTTTTATAAATATTCTAGAGATACAGCATATAAAGTGTCTAATAAATATACTAAATACAATATGTATAATATTTATACTTGCTAGTAGCTACTAAATAAATAGTATAAGTATAATATATATACTAAATGCAAAGTCTATAGTATGTACTATAAACACAATATGTATAAGCAATATATTAAATAGTATATCTAGTAAAACTGAAACTAAGTAAGGTTTCTATTTTGAAGTGGAAGTTTTTTATTTTGACCCTTTAGCCTGAAAGATGAACTTTTTAATAGTATTTCTGAAAGCAGGGTAGGGTAGCAGAGTTATTTATAATGTTATATGTAGTATATGCATAATGCATATACTTAATATAGTCCGCAGTAGCTTATTTCAATATTTTTCACTAGTATCCTATAAGAATGCGAGGTAATCGTTTTTAAAACTTTGCACGCCTCATTTTATCCTGAAATTTCAAAAAGTGGAATCTGCAAATTTATAATTTCGTGGTTTCACGGACTTCATACTGTCCCATATCTTTTCCACTGTAATCCAGGCAAATAAGCCTGATCAGGAGTCCCTACCGTCCTGAACTTGTTTGATGCTGTCCCACAGCTTTCTATTAGTTTCTTTAAGTCTGTATAGCTCCAGAGCATAGCCTTGAGTTCTTACCGTCCCAGAACTATAATGCTCACATCATGAAATCAAAAGTCCTATCATTTGGCGTGGCCGACAGGCCGGCTTGCATATCCCGGCTAAGAGAACTGTTCCGGTCCCACCCCCCATCGACCATATACGAAGAGAAGCGCAAGAATGCCTTCCTCGAGATCGATTCCATGATCCTGACCCCGAGAAGCACCGACGAGGGAGGCCTCTTCGACATAGGAGGGCCGGGGAGGAACCTGCCGGACAACCCGCTGAAGCTGCTGTACGAGGACATGGTGAGGGACGCCGTCAAGACGGTCAGGCACACCGTTGTCAAGGAGGGAGTCCTCCTTGTTCAGCTCTACAACATGGGATACTTGGTCAAGACTCCGACATGCACCTTCGGGTTCGATGTGACCAGGGGGCCCATGCACCACAACTGGAAGTGGGAGGTATCGCCCAAGATAGTCGAATCCCTGGCCGACTCCATGGACTTCATGTGCATCACTCATGCCCGCGACGCCTTCCACGGCCACGCACCGAGCATCTGGCTCCACACCGACCACTTCGACCACGGCCTTACCAAGAGGATGCTCGACAGGGGAAAGAAGGTGCTTGTGCCAGATGGTCTGCGCGAGCACCTGGGAGACAACAGGTTCACCTACTGCGAGGACTCGCTCTCCTTCGACCTCAGCGGAATACACATTACTCCCTACTGCGGGACCCACTGCTACCAGGACAATCCCTACGAGACACCGCTCATGCTCTTCGAGGCGATCACGAGCGACGGGATCAAGCTGTTCTTCACGGGCGACCACGACTACACGAGGCTCGACAGCTTCCCGTTCAAGGACGACATCGACATCCTGATACTCCACATCGGGGGCATCTCACCCTTCTTCGAGGGTCGGAACCCAAACGACCTCGGGGACGATGTGGACGCTCTGATGCGCGGGCTTGGCGTCTTCAGCTCGAAGCTCGTGGTGGCGGGTCACCTTGCAGAACTGACCCACCCTATAGGCGGCGGCAGGGAGGGATACTTCATAGCATGGACGGCCTTTGTTAGGAACAATTTAGAACGGCGATTTTCTAACAAAATAGAATGCCGATAGATTTGACCAAGGCAGTAAACTCCCATGCCGATAGATGATAAAAATATCGGTTAAAACAGGAGCAAAATTTGAAGATTTATAAGGTCAGTTCCTCAGGTGGGATGAAGAACTGTTGTTTCCTTACATTCAGGATAGGATGCTGTCATGGTTGCCATCCAGCTTTTCCGCTGATCAAGCGGCGCTTTTGTTGGCAGATGAAGCAGCATTAATCATCACTGAATCATAGCTTTGAACAGTTCTTCAGTTAATAAAAATAAGGTTTAGTTTTCTGTTTTATCTTTCATTCTGTAGCTTTTACCTTCAATAATAACAACTTCGCTATGATGCAGAAGTCTGTCAAGAACAGCGCTTGTGACAGTGCTGTCGTTATCAAAAATCTTAGGCCACTCTTTAAAGGCTCTATTTCCTGTGAGCAGAATTGAACCTGTTTCGTACCTCTTTGATATGATCTGAAAAAGGAGGTTTGCTCCGAGTTTATCAATGGGCAGATAACCCAACTCGTCTATCACAAGAAGCTTTGGAAGGGTATATTTTCTGATAGCTTTATCAAGGGTGTTTTCGCTGGCAGCTCCTGAGAGGTTATTGATGATATCAATTGCAGGAGTGAACAATACACTGAACCCTTTGGAACAGGCCCGTTCAGCAATGGCGATGGAGAGGTGAGTTTTGCCTACGCCGCATCCGCCGAGGAATATTATGTTCTTCTTCTGCTCTATAAAATCGAGCCTGAAGATATTTTCTATCTGCATCCTGTTTATTTTTATAGGATGGTTCCAATTATACTGCTCAAGCGTTTTAGTGTAAGGGAGCCTGGCATTCTTGATTTTGTTTTTAATGCTGATTTCATGCTTAAGGGCTGTTTCTCCTTCTATAAGACCTTCAAGGTAGGCTGTGTGGTCAAGGTTTTTAGCTGCGGCATGAACAGCCGATTGTTTGAAGTTTTCGGCTATAAATGTCAGTCTTAAGTTGTTCAGGTTTTCCAGAAGTTTTGTGTAATCGTTTTTCATGGTTTTAATTTCCTTCCAATGAACTGTAAAAGTTTAAATCAGGCTGTTCGAGTTCTATCTCAAGGCAATCGTTGTTTCTTGTCAGATGAAGAGGAGAGAGCAACTGCTTAAAGCGTCCTCTTTGTTCGAGCAAATTGGCTATGTATTCGCTGCTGAACGCTTCAAGTTCAATAGCGTCATTTATAGCATCTGAGATCTTTTCTCTGCCGTATCTTTCGGCCAGAGCCATTATTTTCCTTATATGGTCTTTGGTATTAAAACGCTTCTGCTTCAGCCCCGCATAATAGATTTCGGCATTGGGGGATATCAGAAGAAAGTTCTGCATCATCTTCTGATCTTTTGCGTTCTTCTTGTATTCAAGGATCTTTCTGAGATGTTCAGGATTTTCAAAATCCTGGTTTTTATCATAAGAACGGCGATGCTCGGCTATGAGGTTATTATCAAGGTCAGAGCTCACTGTTTTGAGGCTAACTTCGTTTTTAAACAATCGCAAGTTAAATGAACTGCTTCTGATAATCATACTGTCTCCATCTGTTTTATTGAAGTCTTTCATTTTTTATCAAACAGCAACAAATCTTTAATCGATTCTGTTGATATTTATTTCAGAGATTTAGCTGAATTATGGATAAAGCAAATTTTAATTTGAGACCGAATACTTGCGGATGTTTTCTATTTTTACACTCAATTAATTTTTACAATCGCAACATATCGACTCCATTTTATAAATTAACACTTAAAAAGTGTATAGGTTTTTTGAGTGAAATTAATCGTTCTCTGTAAAGTGGATGAGATCATTTAACTTGCGATTGTTTTTACCCTTCATGGGGAGCTCTGCAAGGTAGAACAGCAATCTGTCCGGATATATCTTTGCAGTAAGCACAGTTGATGCAAAATCCGACGGAACGGAGTAACGGTTTGCCTCAAAAGTCACTCTGAATTTGTTGTCCGCTCTTATGGGTCTTATATCAGCGCAGTCGTAAGGCGCCATATTCACTGCCTGGAGTTCCTTCTTCTCGGACTCGAACAACTCAACGGGCTTTTTCTGTGTGGTTTTATGCTTTCTGACATTGGCTGTGTTTTCCATCCACTGCCTTATAGCGTTATTTACAGCCTCAAGGCTCGTTATATCTTTTCTGCCATTAAGAAAGTTCCTCTTTAAATAGTCCACAGCTTTTTCAACCTGCCCCTTCTCATTAGGGCACCTGACTTTGCAGGCCTTGATTTTAAACCCATAGTGTTGCGAAAAATCAAGATAACTTGGATTAAGCTTTATATCCCCGTAATAGCTGTGTTCAAGGACTGCCACCTTGCAGTTGTCAACCATTACACTTTTCGGGACTCCTCCGAAATATTCAAATGCGTTTCGGTGGCACTGCAGAAAATGCTCCTTATTCTGACGGTATATGAATTCTACGAACATCATCCTGCTGTGGCATAATGTCATAATGAATGCGTAAAACTTCCTTCTTGTATGTTCCAGCTGTATGTACCCGCAATAGGCAAAATCCACCTGAGCAGCTTCGCCAACTTCAAAATTGAGCGTAAGATAAGCTGTCCTGGAAGGAGGTCTCATCGTGCTGACATAATTAGACAGCACACTGTAAGAACCCTTAAACCCTTCCTCTTTGAGCATATTGAACACCTGTTGGGCAGTATAAGAATGCATGTCAAGAAGCGCCTGTATGCGCTTTTTGTATGCAGCCAGAACCGATATCCGGGGGTTCCCCCTGCTTTTTACGAACCTCTCCCGTCTTATCCATCTTGCAGCTGTCTTCTGGTCTATTCCCAGAACTTTGCCTATCTGGCTGAAATTAAGTTTTTCCTCAGATATAGAGCCTCTTTATTTCACAGAACATATGGTAATCAACCATTTTTCATCCCTCCGAGTATGCTCGATAAAACATCGCTCACTTTACAGACAGATGTAAAAGTTCCTTTGTGCTCTTCTTTTATTTCATGCTGCAGCCCAAGAACCTGATAGATGCCGTCCTTGTATGCTATAAGCCCCGCAGAAATAAGCTCATTGCGTAAAGGCGAAACAGTCGCTCTGGTGTTGAGCTCTTCTGCTATCCGTTTGTCCCCATAGTAACTTAATCCTTCAGAGTCGGATACTCCCGAAGAAAAAGATAGAAGCCCAGAGCCTCTACGGAACATTTCCTGACATACCCGTCTCTGACAACGCGGTGGTCAACCCATGTAAAGTGCGAAGGGATGGTGCGCCTTCGGCTATGATCGATTAGTACTTTGTGTTTCATATGCGCCTTTATTTTTTTGATGATATTATCTTTCTGGCATTACTGTGCCGGAAACTTCTCTGCCCCTATCATAAAGGCGTTTTATTACAGCTCCAATGTTATCCCGTAAGACCTCTCCTGTCATATATGAGATAAGTCCATTAATAACAGTATTATGTGAAATAGCGAAATCCCGTAAGACTCTTATGTCTTCAGCCTTGCTTCCTACCTGAGCGAGATCCCGTAAGACTTCTGTTGCAACATCTTTTTTTCTGCTTTTTTTATACTTCTTCCAGTAATCGGGATTATTTTTCTGGTATTGCTTTACGCGTTCGCTCTCTTTTCTGCGGAATTCCAGATTGAGGGACTGCTTCCTATTGTGCTTGGCTTTAGATGCTTTTCTGCTTGCTCTCCGGCACTCAGATTCGCTGCAATAATATTGATGGTAATGGTTGTAGTTGTCCGGCATAAACTGCCTGCCGCAGTTCCGGCATTTCCTCTTCTTCCTTTTCATAGGCTCTATATCAAATTGTTAAGAAAAAAGGAAGAAGATAGTTTTATTGAACTATTTTCGGAAGAAAATGAAGAAAATTATCTCAAAAGAACTTTTAAGAAGATCAGGGAAGAATATTCCCCGGCATTTCAACTTGTTACGCTAACGCCGTTTAAAATTGCTGCCGTCACGGCCTTCGACAGGCTCCTGACCGAGCGCTTCCCGGCGAGGTTTCTCATTATGTTCTGGGGCGAGCATTTCCACTACGGCAGGAACGGGAAGAACGAAGTTGTCGCCTCGCTGCCCAAAACAGAAAAGATCGCAGATTTGCCTCCTAACGAGATGATAGATATTCCTAGCACAACTGTGACCGGACCCGACCAGGGCGATACAACAGACACTCCCACAACAACCACAACTAAGACAATGGCAACAATACCTTCGGTCTCGTCAAAAATAGCGGGCCGAAAATCCGGCTGGCTGAACCTTTTTCACAAAATTGTTAATAAACCGTCCAAAAAATAAAAAAGCCTTTGATGAAGTAATGGATATTATTTAACGCTTTTCCAAGTTTCTGAATGAATCATCAAATCTATTTCATTATCCATAATATTTACACCATGAGAATAAGGTTTATCTAAAGTAAAATGTATCAACCCAAGTGATATATCCTCAGCGTAATAACACTCTAATAGAAGCAGTTTACGGTAGGCATTTAGCTGCAATGAATATTGAGTGTAGTTATTATCGGGGAGATGAGTAACTGGATGATAAGCAAATTTGCCAAACTTGTTCTCTTTGCTTATTTCACTGCTCGTTTTGAAGTCAAGTAAATAGAGGCGATTTGTTTTCTTGTGCCGTAGTATAATATCAGCTGTCCCGCAAAGTTTAAGTCTTTCCGAAAATATTATTTTTTCAGATGCTTCTAGATTAAAAACCTTTACCAGTTCTTCAAGTTTTGCTTTTGCGACTGTTATATAACTTTCGGCCTTTTTATTTATCGGAGCAGGGAGGGGGTTCCCTAAAAAGAATGCTTCGCAGTATTCATGTATATTGCTTCCTAGTTCCTGACTGTTGGTTTTCTTCCTGTCCCAATCTGCCAGGACTTCTTTTTGTGAAAGATTATATTTTCTGGCATAGGCAAGGCTTATTTTTTCGGAATCAAAAGCTTCAAAGAACTTTTGAACAAAATTAGTGACGGATGTAAAATCCTTAACTTTATCAGTGAAATATTCATGTTTGATATCATCAAAATATATTCTGACTCCTTTAGGATTAGTGTCAGATTTCAATTTTTCCATTAATGATCCTTTGTGTTCTCAACTATTAATTTATATGAGTAATGCGTTTTTTGAAGGGATGTATTTTATAGGAGGCTTTGGTGGGTTTGTTTGATATAAGGGTTTTAGCTATTACAAAAATTGTCCCAACTTCCGCCGATTAAAAACTTACCTTCTTCAGGTTCTTTCTTTCCAATAATCAGGATCTCTATGAAGATTCATCAAAGCAACGATAAATTATTCATCAGATTACATGAAACTTCTTCAAGTGGAATGGCCTTAACTTTTCCAGATTTTATTTCTTCTAATCTTTTTTTTGCTAATTTTAGCCATTTAATTTGGATGTCTATTTTTGAAGAATACATACTCATGAGAATGGAATCAATAAATTTTGCTTTCCCATCTATTGGAAGTGATATCGCCTCATTAATAAGCTCTTTAGTTGTAATCATGAAAATCCTTTTTGATGCTTAAAAATAATAAATTTAGTCACTTAGTCGCATTTACATTGTATATCATCTTACAGGACGATAACTGTCCCATATACAAGATATTATAGTTCATCATCTGTAGATTTTCTCTGGTGCAAATTCTTTAGGATAAATTAGGGCAGGGGATGTTCCTTAAATTATTGCTCTCGGTAAGCAAAACATCAACAAATGTTTGCTATGATAAAATCTTTTCCGGCATAGAGACATATCTGTAAAAAGTAGCACGGGAAATATTCAAAGAGCCGCATATCTTTTCAATGCTCATGCCATGATCTTTGTGCATACGCTTTGCCATTTGAACTTTTGGAGCAGAGCAGGGGATAGGGCGTCGACCACCACTTCTACCTCTTGCCCTTGCAGCTTTTAGTCCGGCTATTGTCCTTTCCTGTATCAGCCGCCTTTCAAATTGTGCCAGCGATGAAAAGATATTAAAAATTAATTCTCCTGATGCAGTTGTGGTATCAATAACACCGTCACAGAGAGACCTGAACTTAATTCCCCTTTTAAAAAGATCTTCAATTAACCTGACAAGGTGAACCATTGATCTGCCTAACCTGTCAAGCCTCCATACCAGTAAAGTATCTCCCGGAACAAGAGTTTTTAAACATTCATCCAGTCCGGGCCTTTCCTCTTTTGATCCGGAGGTTTTATCAATATAAATAGATTTTTCACGGCATCCAGCTTTCTTCAATGCGTCGAGCTGCATTCTGATATCCTGTTCGGTAGTGCTTACCCTGGCATAGCCGATTAAAGTACTCATTTTGAAAAAATCTCATTAAATGTTGATATTTTTAATTAATAATACTATAATTGATGAGACGGTCAAATGATATATATAAAGGATTTAAATTTTAAACTTTTTAATTGTCTTATCAAACGACCGTATAATGAGACTTTACACTTATGCAGGAAATTCTTAAATACTGGGAAACGGACAAAAGGTTTTACAAAGCTTTTCTTTGCCAGGATCTTTTCGGCGACTGGATCGTTGAAAGAAATTGGGGAAGCAAATATTCCCGCAGGGCAGGGGGCAAGTCGGATTTTTGTTCTTCCTATCAGGAAGGTTTGGAAAAACTAAAGGATATTCACAAGATAAGGATAAGACATAGCTATAAGGACATTCCTTAATTTTCCCATTTTAATAAACTTACCAATTATACAGTTCAGACCTTATGCGACATTTTTTCTTTAGCTTCATTTCGCAACCCTCTATTTCACCCCAACATTCTCTGAGGTAGCTCGTGCGATATCTAAACTATTGCTCCAAAATGATTTTTATGGGCGTTGCACTTCGTGCCGCTATGTTGTCCTGGCGGACGGAGCCATAGTCTCCACCCTGATGGGCTTCCAGCGCTAACGCAAAAGGCGTGATTTCCCTCCGGTCGGTTTTCTAGTTTTAAATTATAATTGTCGCTTGGCACATGTATGGAGACAAGGTGATTTTACCCGAAAACAGCGAGCAAATATCGCTTTGAGAGCTGCAAAATTTGATATTTTTTCCTAGTTAGCCCAGGCAAGGACGCATTTTGTCCCTGTGGCAAAGGTATTAGTATTGCATACAATATTAATAAACAGGAGAGGAAACTATGGAAATGAACAAAATGACGCTTGCCGAATTCATCGAAAACTATGACAAGGAAGGTTCGATAGTCCTGCTTGAGGGCAAGAGGGAAGTCTGGGAGGGACACAAGGCAAAATGTGTCGCCCTTGGTAAACTTCTTGCTGAAAAAACTAAGCATATCATGTTTCGTAGCGGAAATGCCGAGGGTTCGGACGCTCTCTTTTCTGAGGGAGTTGTCTCTGTTGACCCGAAGAAACTTCAAGTAATAACTCCATATTCCGGACACAGAAAGAAGAATAATATTGCCTATGAGACATATTCGCTTGACGATATGAACTTGAACTTAAAATCTGAGGCTGTTATACAATCTGAGAAACACGGTTCCATGCCGGGACTTGTCTCTGGTTATATAAAAGGTCAGAAAAACAAAAACACCATGAAAGCTCCCTATATCATCAGAGATACTGTCAAGGTGATTGGCGGCGGTGCTATCAAAGGTGCTACATTTGCGATTTTCTATGTTGATCCGTTAAAACCAGATTCCGGCGGGACTGGCCATACTAGGAATATCTGCATCGTGAACAATGTATCCTTCCTTGACCAGCGCTGCTGGCTCAAGTGGCTTGTTTGAAATTAGAAGAACTTTATATTGTTATTTTTATTCACTCTCTTAAAGTGAGCTTTGGTTATGAATAACTAAACTTGAGAAGGTATTGTGCCAATCGTCAAAAGCATTAAATAAGAACTCTTTCAATTCACGACCGCATTGCCCTTTTAAATCAATATCTGAACTAGAGGTATCAAATTTTGCTTCAACATATACTTCAAGTGCTGGAAACCTTTGAATTCTTCTGGTGTTATCTGGATAGGTAAATTCTTGCCAGCAACATTTTTTATTACTTCCTTTATATAGTAACTTACAGATTCTCTGAGACACTTTGTTTGTTATTCCAGAACCGACAGTTATTAAGGAAAATGTTTTTACAACAATAGAAATTGGTTCGTGATATTTAGAATCACTCCATTTGCTAAAATTACGAATAAGTGTGCCGTTAACTTCAATATGAAAAGAAGGTATTGCAGGATAAAAATTGGTGCTTTTTCCTGTAGATCGCTCAAATATTGTTGGATAAATATCATAACTGAAAAAACCTTGTCCTCCTGCTGGATTTTTCTTTAATTTGTACTGAGGATGTTGTGTACGAATCTCCTCAGCAATATCCCCTATAAAGTAATAAAATTTATCTCGGTTCAGTTTCCTGTCATTGGCATCTAACCTGTCAAGAATTGCACCATCGAGCTCAAATGAGTGAAAACATTCGCAAACTTCCTCGCGTATTTTGCATGGTAGCTCATCCAGAATTTTATAAATGTCTTTCCAGTAAAAATGCTTTAATGTAATTCCATTTGGAATCTCAAATGATTTCTTTTCTTTTTCTTCTTCAAATTTATATCTGGTTATGACTATCAAATAGCCTTTTTCTCTTAATTGGTTAGCGTAGTTTTTTAATTGGTTAGGGGGGAAATCTGCTGCAATCTTATTTTCGACTATCATAAAATACGGTTTTTTGAAATCATCGTTATTTTCTCCAGCAATCATATCATATCGTTCTTCTCCGTTTTCTACTTCTGCTTGAAACCTTAAATTCGTCGAAATATCCCTGCTAATTTCTGAGAGGAACTTTTTTTTAAATGCAGTACATTTTGAGCTATTTAATAACCAGCAAAATACTTGAGTAATAAACTCTTCTTCTGAACGCAAATGACTGGTCATTGGAGCATTTTTATCGTTAGACCGTTCGTCGCGAAAATATTCTGGAACAGGGTTAATTAATCTTTGAAACTTTTCATTGTAGCCGTAAAGATTTAGATTATTAAGCGCCCATACTTTTTCCAACCAATGCTCACTCATGATTCTCTCCTATGATAGTTTTTCTACTCTTTATTATAAACTTTCAATATATTCTCAGCCATTTTGATTATATCTACTCTAAGAGATTCCGGCTTGATAACTTTGATATTTCCGGCTTCTCCTAAAATCCAGCGAGTCAGAGTGAACGAGGTCAAAGATTTGATATAGAGATTGAGCGAACCGTCAGGATTAAGCTTGTAAGTCTGGTTATCTGGGCAATTTCTTTCCATTATGTAGCATGCTATTTCAGGGGAGCACCAGAGTTCGATGTCCTTAATTCCTTCATCATTGAATGGGACTCCCTGAGGATTTTTCAGCACTTCTTTTGGGACTTCATAAGTATAATCTGTAAGCTCGGCACTTTTAATTCTATGAACGGCAAAAGTCCTAATGCCGTCTCTAAGATGGCAGAAGGCTTTTACATACCATGCGCCTCCATAGAAGCTTATAATGTAAGGATCAACTACTCTTATAGTTTTTTCTACTTTGGGATCAGGCTGATAAGTTATCTTTACACTTCTATGTTTCTGCCATGCAGTAAAGATAGCCTTAAATACATCAGGGTTGATTTTAACCTTTGTATGCGAATAAGTCATAAAGGTATTCAGCGCTGCAGTCTCCAGGAATTCAGGATTATTTGCGGTTAATTGCATGTTGACAGCTTTTCTTATTTCGGACTTGAGAGGTTCAGGAAAGGTGTCTTCAGCTATTTTTGCGCCGAAAATAGATGGCATAAGCATATTGTCAGGGATAACCGGATAATTGAAATCCCATCCGTGATGTTTGAGATAATAGCCTTGCCTCTCAAAGTCATAACCGATAGGGGCGCCAAACTCTTCTTTCAGAGCTTTGATATCTCTTTGGATGGTTTTGTAACAGCATTCTATGCTTGTTTCTTCATAGAGATCAGATTCTTTGAGTTTCTTGGCAAAAGTTTTACTATTGGGATATCTGTTCTCCTTTAGCTCCCCGACAAGTTTTATAAGTCTAAGCAACCTGTTCTTATTTAGTCCCATGGCATTTCCTTTTGTTGATTAATTGATAATTAAATTCCTTATACCTCAAATCTAGCCTGATAACAAGGACAAAATATGTTCCTGTTAAAAATCTCTCTTTTTATTTTGCTAGAAACAACAGGAACACTCCATGTCCCTGTCTCGGGTATATCAAGTATAGAAAGCGAATGAATATGTGAAAATGACAAGGCAATAAGAATTTGAAAAATAGAAATTCCTGACTGATATAGGAAACAAAGCATAAAGATGACTACAAGCTTGCTTCAAGGATTTACAATTTATTTTTTTGATAATGAAATAGGAGGATTTTAGTTATGAGAAGGCACGGCACTAGTAAACTGCTCAATATAGACAGTTATCTTCAGTCCAAAGCATACGAGTATATAGCGAACTTCATGGACAGTAGATTTTTCAAGGATGGGATGTATGACTGCGAAGAAATGATGAACTTCCTCTATAGCTACATCAGCGAATCCAAGTTGGAAAAGATTTTGGGCCCTGTTAGTTCTGAAGACAACGACTCATTAGATCCTTATAGCTGCAGAATAAAATTTGGAAAACACAATAAGCCGTCCAATTTTAGCGCGTTGTATGAATCGAAAGATAAAATTCAGACAATTCTTTTTGAAGAATCTAGACTTTCCAGGAAGTTGGACGAGTCATCTATACTCAATAACCTAATGGAACTCTCTGTTACATTCTCGTTGAATGATAATGACCTTGAAGTGATTACTTTTTTCTATATTTACGAAACATGTAGCCCGATTAAATCAATTTGGAATGATTTTGACAATCCTCAGGGACATGTGGCTCTAATGAAGAGCATATTTGGAAACAATCCAAAGTTATCGAATAGTTTTCCAAGAAGCATCCAGACATTAAAGAAATTAAGGCTGTTAGATGACTACTTTAACCTTGAGAACAACATTAAGCATTTTATCTGCGGACTTTCCGGGCAATCTCTGTCTGCCAACTATTTCAGTATATCAGATAAAGAACCGCTTCCTCTAGAATACTTTGATTCTTATCAGAAGCACATCGAAACACTTAAAGCATTGATTCTGAAAAGAAAACCAGGAGAAGGAGTGAATATCCTTTTCTACGGGATTCCTGGCACAGGGAAGACTGAAT
>Ga0194052_1000740_pt1 | contig 20070 bp, 11 predicted proteins | sample SepL226m_MetaG_FD_160117 | JGI IMG/M metagenome (GOLD analysis project Ga0194052, IMG submission 160117) | Anoxic zone freshwater microbial communities from boreal shield lake in IISD Experimental Lakes Area, Ontario, Canada - Sep2016-L227-6m | ecosystem: Environmental > Aquatic > Freshwater >...
GAAGCAAAAGAGGGCGGTGAAATGAGGAAGCCTCTGACTCGGAAACCCAACTCCGCTCTGCCACAGCAAGGGCACCGCGGGCGATGCCCCTCCCTTATCTATCGTTTGTCGCTCTCCCCTTCTGGCGCTTTCCCTTTCCAAGAGACAAAGAGACAAACACCACCCCGGCAATTGCTTGACACATTCGATTCGCTTATGACAAGTTTTTCGCGTGAAAGACCCATCCTGATCGGTCTGGATGGATCTGCCCCTCGCGGCACCCGGAACACGATTTGTTATTCTCTGGCCATGATTCTTCGGATTTTGATGATTTTGAGCGCAGGGTGGTTGCTGGGTTCGACGTTCGCCTTGGCGAATGATTGGAAGCAATACCGCGGCCCCCACGGCGACGGGACTTCGTCCGACACCGTGATCAACCGGGACTGGAAAGCCAAGCCGCCGGTGCTGCTCTGGTCCTATCCCTTGGGCGACGAGGGTTGGGGCAATCCGTGCGTGGGGGATGGCCGTGTGTTTTTGTTGGACCATGAGGGCACGAAAGAAAGTCCGGATCTTGTGCGGGCCCTGGATTTGGAAACCGGACGGGCCATCTGGAATACGCCGCTTACCGGGCCCAGCCAGGATAAATATGGCTATACGGCCCAGACCCCCGCGCTCGACGATGGGAAACTGTATTGCGTCAGCCACTCCATGCAGGTGAGTTGCCTTGATGCCGCCACCGGCAAAACCATCTGGACGCGTGATGCCTCCCGCGATTTTTCTGCCTGCCCCGCCGAGAAGCCGTTGGCGCATACCGCCTCGCCTCTGGTGGATGCGCAACACGTGTACATTGTGCCGGGAGGGCCGGATGCCTCCGTGGTGGCCCTCGACAAGAATACAGGCGCTCTCTGTTGGAAAGCGCCCGGGGGGCCGGCCGGTTATGCTTCCCCGATTTTTTATGGCGACGGCACAAACCGGCAGTTGGTGGCATTCAACAGCGAAGGGTTGATTGGATTTAATCCCCGCGATGGTCGCCGCCTTTGGACGCAGCCTTGGATTACCCCCCACAACCAGAATGCGGCCACGCCGATTGTGATCGGGAAACAGATTTTTATCACCAGCGCCTGGCGGGTGGGGGCCGGGCTGGTGGATATCACGGACAACAAGCCGTCAATTGTATGGAAAACAAAGGATCTTCAAGCGCGTTTTACCAGCCCCGTGCATATCAACGGGTTTATCTATGGGGTCAGTGAACCTCAGCCGCCCGGGCATCTTGTGTGTCTTGATGCCATGACCGGGGCGACAAAGTGGAAGCAACCGGGATTTGGTTTCGGGCCTTTAGGCGCCGTGGGGGACACGCTAATCGTGCTCAATGGGAATACGGGAGACATTGTCCTTGTCGAAGCGACCAGCGAGGCCTACCGCGAACTTGGTTGCATCAAATCGGAAAAGCCGACGCCTGCCTGGAACCTGCCGATCGTTGCGGATGGCAAACTTTTGTTTCGTAACAAGAAGTCGCTGCTTTGCCTGAACGTGGCCCCATAGGCCGGGGTTATAGGACAACCACTCCGAGTTCCCTCCGCTGGCAGAAAAAGTCCGCCGCCAGTTCCGATGCCGTTTCCAGACGCAGCGGCACTTTGAGCGGGACCGCCGTGCCGATGACGGCGCGATCCGTTTCCCAATAACAAAGCGGCAACTCTCCCCCGATAAAGAGGCGGTCAACAGGAATGTGTCCCGCATCTCCGCGGTGGTCATCCGCGCTTATTCTCTCATTCCGACAGCGTGTTTTGTTAGCATGATCATTGTTTTGTATTCACATCCGTCCCATAGAAACAGCTGAAAATATGTGGTCCTGATGCTCTGCGCGCAGTTGACTCACCCGATCAGTCTCAATGCCGTGTGTGACACGTTGCGACTCCATCGCGGTCCGCGCCCGGCACTTCGTGGCGCGACCCCGCCGGGCCGCAACGGACTTTCGTTTCATTGTTTTCATTTTTCGGTTGAATCTTGTTGGCTGGAAACACGTTCCCCTTGTTTGAGGTCAGCGCTTACTTCGGCCACTGAATTGGCCAAGGCACCCCACCAGAAGGATTGCCTTCTTTGGGAAGCGGCGGAAGGGGAGGCATCGGTACGGACATATCATTGGCTTGGGGAGCACCGGGGGTGCTGCGCCCTTCGGAAACGTATTTTTGGAGCCGGGCATGGAGTTTACGCACAATTTCCGGATGCACCGCTTGAAGATTCATGGTCTCGCCGGGGTCGTCCGCCATATTGTAAAGCTGGATAGGCGGCAGCCCGAGCTTGCGGGCCTCATCCTCGCCGAGGTCGTGGGGCACTCCCTTTTCCGTGCAGACGCCACCCCAGACGGCGTCACCCGCACAAAGAGCCAGTTTCCAAGGCCCTTGGCGAATCGCCAAATAGCTCGAGCTAATAGGCTGAAGCACCAAATCCTCGCGCACCGGACGGTCTTGGCCGCGGAGCAAGGGCAGGATGCTTACGCTGTCTTCGGCAGAATTGTCTGGCAGCTTAACCTGCAAAAGGTCGGCGCAGGTGCGCATCAGATCGCTCAAGCAAATCAGCTGGCTGTTGACGGAGCCAGCCGGTGTAACCCCAGGCCACCGCACCACCAATGGCACGCGCTGTCCGCCATCGGAGATGTTGCACTTATAGCCCCGATACGGACCGTTGACGCGGTGGCCCACCTTGTAAAGCGGAGCCAATCCCGTGTAGGCCGCATGGCCGTTATCGGAAGTAAATATCAGCAGCGTATTTTCAGCAAGGCCGTGCTTGTCCAATGCCGTCATCACCCGGCCTAAGGCCGCATCGGTCTGCATGATGAAGTCGGCCACCGGGCTGATGCCGCTTTTGCCTTTAAACTCCGCCGATGGCGCAACCGGCTCGTGCGGAGAGGTCAGCGTCATGTAAAGAAAGAAGGGCTTTTTGTCTTTCGCCCGTTCGGCCAGATAGCCTTCCGTCTTCTCCACAATCTTCGGCAAAATGTTTTCGTACTTCCAGCCGGGCGCAATCGGAGCAGGCACCAGCTCTCCGGGCTTGCCCGTCCCGATCATGATGCGATCGGTGGGATTAATAGCCATCCGGTCATTTTCTATGAAGGTGAAGGGTGGGAAATTCGGGACATCGACACCAAAATAATAGCCAAATCCGCGGGTGATCGGCCCTTGCTCGATGGGCATTTCGAAGATCGGCTCCCCTTCACTTTCCCGCGTATGGACATACTTGTCGGCCGGGGCGCGGGCTATCGAGCCATCCTTCCGGCGGAGCGGCCAGTCCCATCCCAAGTGCCACTTGCCAATGCAGGCGGTCACGTAGCCTTGCTGTTGCAACATTTTCGGCAGGGTCAGCCGGTCTGGGGCAATCACCGGCGTACCGTAGTGCCCCACCACATGAACCTGCAAACGCGACCGCCAGCAGAACCGGCCGGTAAGAACCGCGTAGCGGGAAGGAGTACAAACCGACGTGCCAGCATGGGCATCGGTGAACCGCTCCCCCTGTTCGGCCAGCCGATCAATATTGGGCGTCGAGATTTTGGCGTGATCAGGATCAAAGCAATGGACATCCCCGTAGCCGAGATCGTCGGCCAGGACGACGATGATGTTGGGCTTGTCGGGCGGCACCGCGTGCGACTCCTCGGGACACCAAAGCAACAGGACCGCTACCAAAACCACAAGGAAATGATTCCTCCGGGGGCAGATCGATTCCATACGGCCTAAGACTAGACCGAATTAGACGTGAAGGCAAGGAAAAATCCAGGAGATGTTGCACCCTCGAATTGGGCGGGACGGTTGGTTCGGCGGCGCAGAATCCCTTGGCCGCGTACCGGTATGCCCCGGACGCATTGCGGAGAGATCGGTCAGCCTCGGACAAGGACTGGACATTATCGGGCGATGGCGGCGTGCGGTTGTCAAAGGTGGCGATCGGGTAAAGAGCAGGTCAAACTCGCGCACTCCAAGGCCGCTTTGCGACAATCGCGGCAGGCTGGCTAAAGAAAAAAGGGAAGGTTTCCGCATTTGCCCCAGGGCGTTTGGCTGGAGGAATCATAAGACGGGGCGGGCTTGAAGGATAAGGTTGAGGGCTTGGGCCGGGTGGCGGTGGTAAAGCTCGAAGAAGTGGGCGAGGGGCTCGCCCTGCTGGAAGGGAATGATGGCAAGCAGGGCGTTGCGCGTGAGTGCCAGGTTCAGAGCGGCATTGGGTCTTCGATGCCGGTGCCGGTCTTCTTGCCAGGCGGAGGCGTCGCGTTTGTGGTGGTTGCGATTCTCGATGCTCCAGTGTTCGCGGGCGGCCTTTGTGGAACGGGCTTTTTCTTCCGTGCGCAGGCTGGAGAGGAAGACGCGGGTATGGCTTTTGAGGGTTTGAGGTTCTTTCTTTTCGCTCCAGTCGCGCTGCACGGTCACGGCGGAACGGGCACCGGGCAGTCCGGCCGAGACCGGGGAGATGGCCTCCACAGCGGCTTTGCGGGAGTCGATGCGGCCGTGATCGCCTTCGCAACTCAGGTCAAAAAAGGGGAGCCCTCAAGGGCGCGGGTGGCTCCCTCCAGTCGCTTGGAAGTATTTTGTTTTGTGCCGATGAGGTAGTCGCCACCTTTTTCCAAGATGACCCGCACGGTGGCCTCCTTGTTGTGAAGGGGATCAGCCGTCACCAGCGCATTGACCAGTTCCACCTGGGCATCGGAGAGCAGGGCGCGGGCCTCGGAGACTTCACAGTCCTCTTTTTTCCCGCTGGCCGGGATCATGGCCACGGGACGTCCGTCCTCGTGACGGCAAAGAGTGACGATCATGCCGCAGCGTCCGTCTCCCACGCTTTTGCCGTCGAGGGCCAGACTGCGGGGAAGCACACCCGCGTTGGCCTGCAACCATGCCGTGAGTGCGCGGGCGTAGGCGGTGGGTTCCACGGCGGCCAGAAGATCATTGAGCGCGTCGTAGCCAGGCATCTTGAGTCGCTTGGTCTGCTTGTCGCGCACTCGCAGGCCGATGGCCTCTCTCTGGCTCTGGGACAGGCAGGCGACCTTCCTCCAAATATCCAGCACGTCGCGCGCTCCCATCAGCAAGCCGAGCGCGATCAGGGCGAGCATCGCTGGCAGGGGGTGGCGGCGGCTCTTGGGGTGACGAGGATCGGGCACTTCAGCCAGCGCGTCGCGCAGGCTTTTGAGCCCCGCGTTCTTGAGCGGGCTGCGGGCTCCCCCGCGAGTCACCAACGCCCCCTTGCAGGCCTCGGGCAACTCGCGCGCACTCATCAGCTCGTAAGCGCGGGGCGCGAGTTCTTTGAGCCACAACTTTTTGGGCCTCCCGTTGGCAATGTAATAATCGGTGTGGTCTTGGGAAAACCCCTTCGTCGTCCCGGCCTGCGTCCAGTTCGTCGCCTTGTAAACGGTGCCCGCGTGACTTTCCGGATCGCTGAAGCTTTCCGCCAAAAGCGGACGGTAGCCGTGCTCGCTTTCCCACTGGGCAACCAGTTCGCGCATCCCGGCCCCAAGACATTGGCTGGCCAGATTCGGCCGCCGTGCCTCTTCCAAAACCAGGAAGCGTCGCAGTTGCACCACCAACTTGAGCCGCTCCGAGCGCGTCACCGCATCCCACCCCACCGCTTCGTCGCGATCTTTCAAATGCCACGCCGCCGCGCACCACACCAGAACCCCGGCAAGCCTCCCTTCCTCCATCACCAGCTGACAGAGCCGGTCTCCGGCCTCGCTCCCGGCCCCTAAACCGTGCTCCCGCCCGAGGGCTTCCTTCGCCCGTCGCCAGTCCTGCGCCGAATGCGCCACCTTCACTTCCCATTTCCCCTCAACCCCGGCAATGACGCCGACTTTTTGTGGTGTCTTCTTTTTCACCACCGTAGTTCAGCTTTTCGGTGCCCTTTTGTCTAGCCTTTTCTTTTCCCCTTTCTCTATCTGCTTCCGTTGGCTTCAAACCAAACGCCCTGGCATTTGCCCTTGACACGAGAGCGTTTCACATGTAGTCCGTCGTTACGTATATGAATATTCCCAAAAAAGGTCGAACCTATGGGGCGCCGGCGGTGGAACAGGCCGTGCGTCTGATGGAGCTCCTGTGTGCCAGTGAGAACGCGTTGGGGATTTCTGAGATTGCCCAGCAGATTGGCGTGAACAAGCACACGACATTCCGCCTGCTCAGCAGCCTGGAAAAGCAGGGGTGGGTTGTCCGTCAACCGGATGCCCCCAAATATGCCATGACGCTGCGCGCGTTTCATCATACCAGCAAACCCGTCAGCCGCATGAATGTCCGTGTGGCCGCCGAAGGACCGTTGCGCGCATTATGGCGGGAAACCGGGCAGAGTACCTACCTCAGCGTTTTGGATGACGATCAGGTTCTTCATTTGGAGTATCTCGAAGCAACCACGGATGTTAAAATAGCCTCGCGCGTGGGTGGCCGATACAAGGTGCTTCACTGTTCGGCGCCTGGAAAAATCATGTTGGCCCATGCCGGCGAACCGCTTTTGCAACGGTTGCTGGCCGGGGGATTGGAACGGTTCACACGCCGGACCATCTGCGGTGGAGAAAAACTTCGCCGCCATTTACGGCAAGTCCGCAAACTGGGTTATGCAACCGATCTGGAGGAATGCCTCGACGGGTGTGTATGTTTTGCCGTGCCGGTTTTCGATTATAAAGGCGAGGTCGTGGCAACGCTGGGGCAGTCCGTTTTGACCTACCATTTTACATCGGAGGGATTGCTTCACGAGCTAGGCCCCAAAATCGTGAATGCCGGCAAGGAGATTTCCAAAATTATGGGACATGAATCCAAGGAGTCGCTATGAACAAGCGCAAGACCGCAATGCTGGTGGTGTTGGCTCTGGCAATGCTGGGTGGCGCGGGATTTGCGGCGGACGATGAGCCACATGCCGGGAGCAACGAATTTCGCGCCAGCGTGCTGGCGGAGTGGGACCGCCATTACGCCGAGATGCAGGAGATCATCGCGAGGGACGGCTTCTTGTATAAACCGAAGGACCTGAGCTGGCTGAAGAAGGACCCCGATCTCGCCGCCCGGGGGATCGGTAACGACGACAAGGCTCATGCGCTCGACCTGCAGGCGTTCTACCACAAGGCGGATAAGGATCCGCTCGCTATCGTATTGCGCCGTACCAAGGCGTTGCTGGGTTATTTGACGACGATGCCGGGATGGAAGGGAAATTCCGGCGACTACCAGGAGCAATTAGCCAGCATCGAACGACAAACCGCCGCGGCGTCCGACCCCGGCGCCCGCAAGGATCTCTATCGCCAGGTCTGCGCGCTGCGCCGGCGGCTCGCGTTTAGCAATCCCTTGCTGAACTTTGACAAGCTTCTGGTCGGATCGCGGGCTGACTATCGCAACTGCGTAGATCTGAATTGGATGGCGGGGAAAGGTGTTTGGGTCGTTCAAGATCCCTTTGGCGCCGCACCAAAAGTTGAAAACATCTTCGCAGGCAAGACCATTGCGCGTGGACGTTATGCCGGCAAATTGCTGGCGCCACCCGCCACCGGCCCGTTGCTGCAGGCCGGAGCCTTCAGTTCGCTGGAATTGTCGTTCGATGGCAAGAAAATCCTTTTTGCATGGTCGCCAATGCTTCCGCACGGAATTTATTTGCGATCACATCCATCAGCGATTTGGGACTCGGATGGTGTTTGGCATCTTTTCGAGGCAAATGTTGATGGATCGAACTGCGTTCAGCTAACGGACGGTCCTTTTGCCGACATGGATCCGTGTTACCTTCCCAGCGGCAGGATCGCATTTACCTCGTTTCGCCGCTCGCCCGACAAAACCAGCATGCTGCTCCGGTGTGGCCACCAGTACCCGGCCGTGTACACCCTGCATTCGTGCGCGGCCGATGGCAGCGACATTGTCACGATGAGTTATCACGATCTGCCGGAATATAGTCCGAGCGTGGATTCTGACGGGAAAATCGTTTTTACGCGTTGGGAATACTATGACAAAGCTTCCCACTGGACCGGGAATCTTTGGACGACGTATCCGGACGGACGCGATCCGCGGGCGCCGCATGGCAATTATCCCTTCCCCCATCAGACGTTCGACCGGACTTTGCCGAATGGGAAAGGGTTGGGTGTCGGGAATCCTTTCATGGAACAGGGGATCCGCGCGGTTCCGGGCTTTCCAGGCTTATACACGGCCACGGCCAGCACAATACATGGAGGAGAACGCGGCTCCTTGGTCCTCATTAATCTGAAAAAAGAAGACGATTTTGGCATGGGACAGGTCTCACGATTGACGCCGGAGCTCTTTTTCCCCGAATCCGAATGCAACAGCATGTCCTATGGCCTCGGGGATGCGGACACCTGCGAGCCTTTTGGCGTGGGCAGCGACAAGGTGTATGGCTATTGCTGGCCGCTCCATCGCGATTTCTACCTCTGTGCCTATGGTCCGGATATCTTCTATCTGGACCGGTTCGGCAACCGCGAGTTGATTGTTGCCAGATGTGAGGTGCCTGGGGCGGCAGGCGGGTTGTGCGATCCGATTCCCCTGCGGCCGCGGCTCAAGCCGCCGGAGATCCCGGTGCAGACGTACGAAGGCGCGCGCCATGCGATGCCGCATCCCCCCGCCACGATCAAAATCATGAACATCTATGATGCGGATCTCCCTTGGCCGCCCGAGGTGGCCGCGGGCCTGAAGAAGATCAAGTGGCTGCGCGTCCTCCAGTTCTTTCCCAAAAATGAGGATGACCAGGGCCCTTTCTACACGCATGGACATGGTGCAATGGGCTATGCCGCGAATGCCGGCTATGATAATGGAGTCAACAACTGCCGAATGCCATTGGGGATCGTGCCGGTGGACGACGATGGCAGTGCCTATTTTTTCGCGCCGATCCACAAAGATATCTACTTCCAGGCGCTCGATGAGAATGGCATGGCTGTGCAATCCATGCGCTCGGCAACCCACGTCCAGGCCGGTGAACAACTCACCTGCCAGGGATGCCATGAAAACAAATGGCGGGCACCCCGGCTGACCCGCAGGCCCACGGCGTTCACACGCGAGCCGTCCCTCCTCAAGCCTGAAGTGTCCGACGGTGACATACCGTTCAATTATCACCGTCTTGTCAAACCGGTATTCGATAACACCTGTCAGCCCTGCCATGTGAAAGAGGCAGGGCAGAATGCAAAGACGGGACCGAAAAACATGGATTATGCCGCATTGCGCCCCTATGCCTTTTGGTTTGAAGCAAGCCGCGCGGTTGGTGGTGTCGCCTGCGCGGGGTCGCGTACAATTCCCGGGCATTTCGGGGCTTTGGCATCGAAGATGGGGCAAGCGTTGTTGAGCCCGACGCATCAGGCGGCGAGGAAGGCGGGCGTCATTAGCGACGAGGATTTCCGCCGGGTCGTTCTGTGGCTTGACTGCAACTCGGCGCAGTTCGGAACGGTCTTCAGCAAAAAACAGGTGGCCGCTCAGACGCGAGGAGAGGAAGTTTTTCCCATGGTTGACTTCCAACCTTGGAATCCTTTGGGATTGGAAATCTACCGGGAGGACAAGACTCCGCCTCCGGCCGTGTCAAGTCTGCGGGCGACATCCCCGTCGAACGGTCCGGTGCGGATCGAACTTTCATGGGAGCCGGTCATCGATCGCGAAAGTGGCACCGGTTGCTATGTCATCTATCGTGACGGCAAACGTTTCACATGGGCGATGACCCCAGCCTTTGCCGATCACGACACTCTTCAGGGGGAGACCCATGTGTATGAGGTTGCTGCCATTGACCGGAATGGCAACGAAGGTCCGAAATCGAGTTCTGTATCCGCCATCTGCGATTGGAATGCGGCAACTCCGCACTTGTTGGAATGGGATCCCGACAACATGAAGGCGACCGTATCGAGTGATTACCGAAACAGCTGCAATAATATGCTCAATGGCGGCGGGTTGAGCGACGACGGGGAACGACATACCAATCAGGGGCATTGGTGGTTGTCCAAAAAAGGTGAGGTTTCCGGCGCTTGGCTTCAATTTGATCTTGGCCGTGTGCTTCCATTAGCGGGGTTACGGATCTGGAATCTCAATCAGCAAGCGATCGCCGCAAGTAGCTTTTTCAAGGGGACTCCTCCCCTCGGAGCCCCAGGCGACTTAAGTACGAAATGCGGGATCAAGCAAGCGGAGCTCCAGTTCTCGGCCGATGGCACGACTTGGAACTCTCTTCCCGAATCCCTCGTATTTCCCGAAGCGGACGGAATGGACACTTATAAAGGATTTGAACACCGTTTCGCGAATGTCCTCAGTGCACGGTATGTAAAAATTAAGGTCATCAGCAATTACGGCGGAGACGCCGTTGGATTGTCCAAAGTGAAGTTTATTTATGGAAGACGTCAATAGGAAGGGGGGGCTTATGCGAATGAAAACCGGTGCGTGTCTGCTCATAACAATGATTGCTCTCGGAGGGAGCGTGGCGGCGGCTGAGCCGGCTGTCGGCCACGAGGTTGTGTGCGGCGACTATGTGCTGGGCAAAGTTTTTATCGTGGGTCGCGAAGGGCGCGTGGAGTGGGAGTATCCGGCGGAACATGTCTGCGATCTGTGGGTTCTTTCCAACAGCAACCTCTTGTTTACCACGGGACATGGAGTGGTGGAGGTTACGCGCGAAAAAAAGGAAGTGTTCAAATATACCACCAAGAGCGAGGTCTTCACGTGTCAGCGATTGCCGAACGGACAAACGTTGGTTGGTGAGACGACATTTGGGCGATTGGTCGTTGTTGATCAGTCTGGGCAAGTTGTTCAGGAAGTTCCGCTGTTACAACCGGGAGAGCACGGCTCACACGGATTCCTGGCCAATGCCAGGCAATTGCCGGGTGGCAACTTTCTCGCCGGAATCTATTGCGGCCAGTTGGCTCGGGAGTATGACGGGCAAGGTCAGGTTGTCTGGCAGGTTCCAGCGCCTGGCGGCGGGCGGTCTGTGATACGGCTTCCGAACGGCAATACATTGATAGGTGCGGCGGACAAGACAAATAATGCCAGAGTATTTGAAGTTAACGCCCAGGGAAAAGTGGTCTGGGAGGTTTCGAATGACGATCTGCCGGGGCATCCGCTCAAATTTGTTTGTGGCGTACAGCGTCTCCCAAATGGGAATACGGTGGTTTGTAATTTCCCTCATGGCCAGATTGACCCGGCACCGCATCTGCTGGAAATCTCGCCTGACAAGAAAGTCGTCTGGACCTTCGAGGATCACAAAGATGTTAAAAAAATGACTTGTTTTCAAGTTCTCGATGATCCTGGGGAAAAGGCATTGCGATAAGAAATGACTGAACGACGCCGATGATGCGTCGCGGCGGATGGTCGTTGATGGTGATAAGTGGAGCGATGCAAAAATTGACTCGCTAATAAAGGAATGAACACATGAAGAAAATATTAGGAAAAATACTGGCGTGTTTGGCGATAACCACAGCTTTGGCCGGGAGACTGGCCGGGGCGGAGGCTCGCGCGGCGGAGGACCTGGGAAAGACCTTCGCCGCGCCCCCCACGGAGTACAAGCCGTGGTGTTACTGGTGGTGGCTGAACGGGGCGGCGAGCAAGGAGGGGATCACTCGGGATTTCGAGGAGATGCGCAAGCAGGGGATCAGCGGCGCACTCTTGTTTGACGCTGGCGAAGTAGATAAGAAGATTCAACAAGGCCCACCTTTTATGAGTGAGGCGTGGCGCGAGCTCTTCCGCTATGCCGTCCGCGAGGCCGACCGCTGCGGGATTACGCTCACGGTCAATCTCTGCACCGGCTGGGACGCAGGCGGGCCGTGGGTGACACCCGAGCATGCGATGAAAAAGCTCGTCGCCTCCGCGCCGACCGTAGTTCAGGGGCCGGGGCGTGTGAGTGTCGAACTGCCGCAGCCTCAGATTGTCAAGGAGTTCTACCATGACATCAGCGTGCTTGCCATGCCTCTGCCGGAAACCAGCCTTCCCGTATACAAACTGGTGGCCAGTTCCCAGCAGGCGGGCAATGATTCGGAAAAGGCGCAAGACTTTGATGACAAGACTTACTGGCAATCCAAGGGATCGCAACCCGGTCTGGACCTGGCGCCGGAGAATCCGGAATATTTGCAATTCGACTTCGACGCCCCGTGCGCCGCGGCCGGTGTTTACCTGAAAGGTGCGCAATATGGTTGCGGGCCGAAGGAGGTTGAAGTGCAGAGTTCGGACGATGGCCAGACCTTTCGCTCGCTCAAACACCAGACCTTGACCCCCGGTGAAGCGAGCAGCGTTTTTTTTGAAGAAACCCGGGCGAAACATTTCCGGGTTTTGTTTTTGTCGGCGTATCCGTACGGGAGTGACCGCAAAAGCAATTTTGTGCGGGTGGCCGAGATCGCTCTGCTACCCAAGCAACTGGTGGACAAGACGAGGTCCGAACAACTCCAGTGGGACAGTAAAAAGGCGGTGGATGTCAGCCGGTTCATGGACGGCAACGGGCGGCTGGATTGGGAAGCGCCGGCGGGTCGTTGGCGGGTGATGCGGATTGGCTATACGCTCACGGGAAGGCCAACCGTTGCTGCGGGAAGCGGGCCGAGCGGACCGGAGATCGATCCGCTGAACGCGGAGGCCATGGATCTGCATTTCGCCAATACCGGCGCGAAACTGATTGCCGACGCCGGGCCGCTGGCGGGCAAGACGCTCCAGTATTTCCATATTGATAGTTGGGAAAAGGGCTATCCAAGCTGGACGCTAAAAATGCGCGAGGAGTTCCAGCGCAGACGTGGCTATGACCCGCTGCCGTTTCTGCCAGCGATGGTCGGATGGACTGTGGACAATGCCGAGGCAACGAAACGATTCGTGCAGGATTTCCGCCGCACTGTGGCCGACCTGGTAGCGGAGAATTATTACGGACGGATGGCGGAATTGACCTGCAAGGGTGGTCTCCGCGGAACCCACTCGGAATCGGGTGGCCCCGGGAATCATTGGATCGATGCGTTGCAATGCCTAAGCTCCCAGGCCGTGCCGATGGGTGAATTTTGGTTGCGTGCCAGCTCCTTGGACGAGGACGCTCCCCACCCGGCCAACGCGAGTGTCAAGGGGGTGGCCAGCGCCGCACATATCTATGGCAAGCCGCTCTGCCAGGCCGAAACCTTTACCACTCTGGGGGATGATTTTACGGAAAGTCCTTGGGGATTGAAGAAGATCGGCGACGAGGCCTTCTGTTACGGCCTGAAGCGAATGGTCTTCCACAACTGGCCCACTCAACTGCACCCAGACGTGCGGCCGGGCATCTGGTTTACTCATGTCGGGACCCATTTTGGCTACAAGCTGACTTGGTGGCCGATGGCCGACGGTTGGTTGACTTACTTGGCCCGCTGTCAGTACCTCTTGCGTCAGGGGCTGTTCGTGGCGGACTTTGCCTACCTGCAAGACGAATCCATCCCCAGTTTTGTCGTGAGCCCTCGTTATCAAAAGCCAGAGCGGCCAAAGGGATTCGAATACGATGCGATGAATGCTGAGGTGCTCCTGACGCGTGCCTCGGTCAAGGATGGCCGGCTGATGTTGCCCAACGGCATGAGCTACCGTTACCTGGTTTTGCCACATCAGCCGGAAGCGATCCTCTCCCCCGCCACGCTGAAAAAGATCAACGAACTGGCCGAAGCCGGGGTTCCTGTGATCGGCCCCAAATCATTTGCCGAGTCAGTGCCGAAGGTGCGCGAAGGCGCTTTGGAAGGAATCGTGCGGGCCGACGGACTCGCGCCGGACATCGAGTTTCGCCCGGCCCCTTCAGCCCTCAACCTTCAGCGTTCCGACTTCAACCTTCCGGCTTCCAACTTCGACTGGATCCACCGCCGGGATGGCGAGACGGAGATTTACTTCATTAGCAACCAACGAACACTCGATGCCAAAGCCGAGGTCGTCTTCCGGGTCAGCGGCAAGCAGCCAGAACTCTGGGACGCGGTGACGGGAATGATTGCCGACCTGCCGGAATGGCGCGAAGAGAAGGGCCGGACCCTGGTGCCGATGGCGTTCGCGCCGAGGCAGTCGTTCTTTGTGGTGTTCCGGAAAGCTGCAAACCTGAAAGCTGAAACTGGAAACCGGAAGAATTTTCCGGAGCTGAAGGCGGTGCAGGAGTTGGCGGGGCCGTGGGATGTGCAGTTTGATCCGCACTGGTTTTATCCGGACAATGGTACGGGAGGGAAAGTCCGGTTTGACCAACTGGTCGATTGGACGAAACGTCCGGAGGAGGCGATCAAGTATTACTCGGGAATTGCGGTTTACAAAAAGACGTTCGACCAAAAAAGCGAAGCTCAAAAACTGGTTCTCTCGCTTGGGGAGCTCAAGAATCTCGCACGCGTTCGCTTGAACGGCCGGGATCTCGGGGTGGTGTGGTGCGCGCCGTGGCAGGTGGAGATTCCTGCGGGGTTGCTCAAGAGTGCGGACAACGAACTGGAAATCGAGGTGGCCAACCTCTGGCCCAACCGCTTGATCGGCGACGCGAGTCTGCCGCCTGACAAGCGGCGCATCGTGACCAATGTGGCAACCTATGAGTCAGTAAATTCGGACGGTTTTCGCGGCATCAACGCATGGGCTCGTGGCAGTTGCAAATCCTGTTCCGAGCGTATGAAGACCGGCAAGCCCGCCGACTTGCTCCCCTCCGGTCTGCTCGGTCCGGTGCGGGTCATGAGTGCGGAGTGACACATTACGAATTAAGAAAATGAACAATGAACGTAAGAATACTTGTAAAACTAACAATGATAGCCGGATTGTTGGCCGAGCCGTTGTTAGTTTGCTCGCTGTCTTTTTGATCCAGTCTGCGTGGGCTGCGCCGGATTTTGCAAGTGAACCAACGGGCCCCCGGTATAGAGCGCGCTTGGACGATGGGTGGCGGTTTTTCGCTGCTCAGAATGTAGGGATTGCAGAGGCCAACGACGGGGACAAGGAACCGGAAGGAGCCCAGGAAATTAACTTCGATGACTCTGCCTGGCGTGTGGTCGATCTGCCGCATGACTGGAGTATTGAGGGAAAGCTGTGCCCCAAAGCTCCCATGGGCGGAAATGGCGGCTTTTTCCTGGCAGGCGTGGGCTGGTATCGGCGCCACTTGAACGTGCCCATAAAATGGGACGGCCAAAGAGTGCGCATCGAATTTGAGGGCGTGTACATGAACGCCGAGATTTACTGCAACGGTCAGAAACTGGCATTTCATCCCTACGGTTACACATCGTTCTTTGTGGATCTTACGCCGGCTCTGAACCGCAGCGGTGACAATGTGCTGGCGGTGAGAGTCGATAATTCACGGCACAAGAACTCGCGCTGGTACAGTGGTTCGGGTATTTACCGGCATGTCTGGCTGACGGTGGAGAATCCGGTTCACGTTCTGCCGTGGGGCGTGTTCGCAAGCGTGTCGCAGGCCGATGCCCAATCCGCTGTTCTCGAGGTGGAGACCGAGTTGGTGAATGAATCTCCGGCCGATGCCTCTGTTACGGTGCAGACGGAGGTGTTTGCGCCGGATGGCCGCTCCATTGGAAAAGCGGAGACCCCATGTGAATTGAAATTCTCCAAAACGAACAAGGTTGCCCAGACTCTCATGATAAAAAATCCGGCCCTGTGGTCGCCGGAAAAGCCGCAGCTTTCGCGGGCGGTAACTCGGGTAGTGGCGGGAGGGAAAGCGGTGGATGAGGTTAGTACCCCATTCGGATTCCGGACGCTGGCATGGTCGGCAGAGAAGGGGTTTACCATTAATGGCGCCCCTTATAAGCTCAACGGGGGCTGTATTCATCACGATAATGGCGTGCTAGGTGCCTGCGCTTTCGACCGGGCCGAGGAACGCAAGATCGAACGGCTCAAGGCGGCTGGGTTTAATGCCATTCGCACAGCCCACAATCCGCCCTCGCCGGCGTTGCTGGAGGCCTCTGACCGGCTGGGCATGCTAGTGCTGGACGAGGCTTTTGATTGCTGGGCCCTCGGCAAGAACCTGATGGATTACCACGTCGCCTTCATGGATTGGTGGGAGCGCGACCTTGACTCCATCGTCTCCCGCGACCGCAATCATCCTTCGGTGGTCATGTGGAGCATCGGCAACGAGATTCCCGGAAGATTTACGGCCATGGGCGCCGAATACGGCCCCAAGCTCGCTGAGCGCATCCGCGCACGAGACAAGACCCGCCCTGTGAGCAACGGCATTTGTGGCTGGCCGATAAACAAGCAACATCCCAAGCCGGACGATGCGCAGTCCTTGGCGAATGCTGAGACCAACTATAATTCGCTGGATATTGTCGGGGGCAATTACGACATCTTCAACTGGCACATTTCCCAGCATGCGAATCATCCGCAGCGCGTTCTGGTGTCCACGGAGAGCTATCCGCCTCTGGGCAAGTGGAAGCAGATTTTCGAAAACTCCTTTTGTGTCGGGGATTTTGTCTGGACGGCGCAGGACTATTTGGGTGAATCGGGGGCAGGCCGCTGTTTCTACGAGGACGATCCCGCGGAGGCCGGTCAAGTGCTGGTTGAATCCGAACAGGTTTCGAAGCCGGGGAAGAAAAAACCCACGGGCCCGGTGCCTCGCTACCCGGGGGCCAAGGACGAGGTTTTCCCCTGGCACGGCACCTGTTGTGGCCTACTCGATCTGACCGGCGCGGAGAAGGCTGTCAATGACCTTCGGCGAATGGCCTGGGGTTCCGGGCCGGAGGTGGCGATGGCGGTGCGGCTGCCGGAACAGCCGGGCCACCGGATGGTCGTCTACCAGAGTTGGGGCTGGCATCCTACGCGTAAATGCTGGACCTGGCCTGGATGGGAAGGCAAGAACATCCAGGTGGAAGTCTATTCCCGCCACAGCAAGACCCGTCTGTACCAGGACGGCAAACTGGTGGGCGAAGAGGAAGCTGGCGAGAAGAGCGGTTTCAAGAGCACCTACCCGATCATTTACCGTCCCGGAACCTTGCGGGCAGTGTCAGTCGAAAATGGCCGGGAAATTGGCGAAGCTCTCCTTGCCACGGTGGGGCAACCGGCATTTATCCGCCTTGAGCCCGACCGCCAAGCCATTCATGCCGATGGGCAGGACTTGTCTTTTGTGAATGTTGAGGTGGTGGATAAGGAGGGCAACGTTGCACCTCATGACGCACGTTCCATTAAAGTAGAGATTGAGGGGGAAGGCGTGATCGCCGGGATCGGCAACGCCGACTTGAGGGCCACGGACTCCTACCGTGGCAATTCCTTCCACGCCTATGAGGGCCGCATGCTGGTGGTGGTTCGCGCCGGGAGGAAGCCCGGAAAGATCACTCTGAAAGCTGCGGCCGATGGATTGCCTTCCGCTACAGTGCAGCTGCAAATGCAATAACGAGGAGTGATTGGATGCATCCGGAGTTGTCTACAGTTCAATCAATGACGTTTTTTCCTCTCAGGCCGAAGGGTCTGGCGTTGGTGTTCAGGCAAAAAACCGCCGCCGGATAATACAGCGCGGATCACTGTAAAACCTGGTGGTGAAGCAATCACTCTATCCTACAACATGAAAACACTAAAAAAGGCAGTAAATCTGGGTTTGCTCTGGGCAATGTCCGCGGGCACCTTGTGGGCGGCGAAACCATCTTCGGAAATAACAGCGGTCGATTCCGAGGCGTTGTACAAAACGCCGGCCCGCGGCTTCGTAAGCCACCGCTCCGCAGGCAACGACTGGGAAAAGTCGCTTCTGAGTGGCAACGGCATCGTGGGCGTGATGGTTCCGGGCAATCCCTTCGACGAGACACTCTACCTTAGCCACGCAGCCCTTTACATGCCCCGGGATAAACGCACCCAGCCGATTATCATGGCCAATCACTTCGAGGAAATCCGGCGGCTTTGTATGGAGGGGAAATTCGACGAAGCCGGGGAGATGATTGTTAAAATCCACCGCGAAGACACCGCCCAGCATGGGTACTCGGTGAATCTGACGGACCCCTTTATCGGCGCATGTACCCTGCGGATCGAACAGGAGCCGGAGGATGTCAGCCGCTACCAGCGCTCGGTGGATTTTATGACCGGCGAAGCAACGGTGACTTATACCTCTCCTGAGGGTATTTCCCGGCGCAGCACCTTTGTTTCCCGTGCCGATGATGTCATCGTCGTGCGGCTCGACGGTAGCGCCAAGCAGGAGGCGGCGATCTCTTTTGCCGAATTGGAGGCCCACAATTTCAAGGAAGCCAGGGAGATCTGCAAACGGATCAAGGAGGTCAATGCCGGGGTATTGTCCGATAAATTCATCCAGTTCCAGTCTACCTTTGCCACGCCAAACGCCGACAACCCGGTGGTGGGCTATGAAGCCGTGGGCCGCATCATTCACAAGGGCGGCAGCTTCGGGCGGACTCAGCCCGGCTATCAGATCAGGGGAGCTGAGAAGATCCTCGTTTTGATCAAAATCCGTCCCCGTCTCAGGAGCGACAAGGGTGAAACCTCTGCGCCGGAGATCCGGAGAGAATTGGAAGCGCTTCCGGCAGACTATGGCAAGCTGCTGGCGGCACATGCGAAGATTCACGGTGATTTGATGGGACGGGTAAGTTTCTCGCTCAACGCTCCGGCTGAAGATCGGGCCAAGGCAACGGAATACCTGATGAAGGATTCCGATAAAATGGAGTCGCCGCTAGCCCAAATCGAGAGGGCCTTCGACGCAGGCCGCTACAACATCATTAGTTCCACCGGATATAATCCGCCGAATCTCCAGGGGCTTTGGAACGCCTCGTGGCTGGCACGTTGGGGGTCGGCCTTGACTACTGATGCCAACGTGCCCTGTGCGGTTGCTTTCCTTGGTATGGGTAACACGCCAGAATTGATGGAGCCCTACTTCCGTTTTTACGAGCGGATGTTGCCGGGATTCCGCAAGCTCATGAAGGAGGTCACCGGTATGCGGGGATTTCTGGTGCCGGCGCAGCTTACGACGGCCCCCGTCTTCGTGGGCATTTCGCCCTCCCAGCCTTTCTGCTATTGGTATGCGGGGGCGGCCTGGGCTTGCCAATTCTTCTATGATCACTGGCAGTACACGGGCGATCGGAAGTTCCTGGAGGAGCGCGCTTATCCGCTCATGAAGGAGACGGCAGCCTTCTACGAAGATTATCTCACAAACACGGATAAGAACGGCTGGGTGGTATTTGCGCCCACCTACTCGCCGGAAAACGGACCGGATGGTTCTTATGTGAGAACCTCGATCAATGCGACGATGGAGGTTGGTGCAGCCAGGCAATTGTTACGCAACACGATCGCCGCAGCCAAGGAGTTGGGCCGCGACGATGAGCTGCAAAAGAAGTGGGCGGAGTTGCTGGCGAAAATCCCCCCCTATGAGGTGGGGCCGGACGGGTCGTTTCGTGAATGGCTTTGGCCGGGGCTAAAAGATAGCAATCTGCACCGCCATGCCTCGCACTTTTATCCGCTCTATGACGAGATGCCCCCGGAGATCGTCGACAGCCCGGCGCTAAAGAACGCGGTCTGCCACTCCGTGCGCGAACGGCTGACGTACCTCGAAAATAAATCATCCGGCGCAGCCTTTGGGGTTGTGCAGAACGGTCTGGCCGCCGCACGGGTGGGTGACGCTGAGCTGGCGCAGCGGGTAATCAACGAACTCGGCAAGAATTATTGGTCCACCGGCATGGGCTCTTACAGTAATCGGCATGGGATGTTCATGATGGATATCTCCGGAGGGTTTCCCTACGTCTGCGCCTCCACGCTGGTCTATTCCGATCCGGGGCTGATCCGCTTCTTCCCCGCCCGGCCCCCGCAATGGAAAAGTGGCTCGATCAAGGGGCTGCGTCTGCGCGGGGCGATCACGCTGAAGGATCTCACTTGGGATGAGAAAGGAGCCAAGGCGGTGCTGGTCTCGGACAAGGATCAGAACGTAACGATCATCACCCCCGCAGGAAAAAAGAAAACGGTTTCTCTCAAAGCCGGGCAAGCGACGGAAGTGAACTGCGAATAATAAAAATGGATCGGATGATGAAAAAACATTTCGTCTGTTTGAGCGGCCTGCGCTGGGGAGGACGATATTACAGTCTGTCGGCCGATCAGGCGGGGGTGAAGGTGGCTGAAGAAAAACAGTAATGGGCAACTATTATGAAAACAACGCATACTCACCCGAATGCTGCTGGAACATTTTCGTTCCCGGTAGCGTTTGGCATTCATTGGGTTCACAGGATAGACTTGCAGATCGCAATCAAGGAGTTGTTCGACGGCCGCGCCG
>Ga0194052_1000745_pt1 | contig 19989 bp, 15 predicted proteins | sample SepL226m_MetaG_FD_160117 | JGI IMG/M metagenome (GOLD analysis project Ga0194052, IMG submission 160117) | Anoxic zone freshwater microbial communities from boreal shield lake in IISD Experimental Lakes Area, Ontario, Canada - Sep2016-L227-6m | ecosystem: Environmental > Aquatic > Freshwater >...
GATTGCGCAGATAACGCAGAGCAAACACCGACGGACACGCTGAAGAACCCGACGAGAGTTTTCCCTACTAGCCATCTGGTTCCTGCTAGGCTCTTGTCTGAACAATCACAATAGATGCCGTTATTTACCAAGGAGAGTGCTGCCATGAACGCAAGCAAATGGTGCCGTATCGGCCTTGCCACAGTTCTCGGCCTGATGGTCGCATCGAGTAGCTTCGGTGCCGCCGCAGAGAATGAGAAGGTGATTCGCATGGGCCACCAGAGGGTAGGTGCTTATGCGCTCCTGAAAGTGCGTGGCACTCTGGAAGCCCGACTCAAGCCGCTCGGCTACACCGTGCTCTGGAAGGAGTTCTCGAGTGGGCCACTGCTGCTCGAAGGGCTCAAGGTGGGCTCCGTGGATTTTGGCCATGGGGGGGAAGCGCCGCCGATTTTCGCACAAGCTGCGGGGGCACAGTTTTTCTACATTGGCCACGAGCCGCCGGCGCCAAAGGGTGAGGCAATCCTGGTGCCGAAGGACAGCCCGCTCAAGACGGTCGCCGATCTGAAGGGCAAGAAAATTGCGCTGAACAAGGGGTCCAACGTGCACTACCTACTCGTGTGCGCACTGGAAAAGGCGGGCCTTAAATACGCCGACGTTGATGTGGTGTATCTACCACCGGCTGACGGACGTGCGGCCTTTGACAAGGGCGCCGTCGACGCCTGGGTGATATGGGAACCCTACCGCACCGCCGCCGAGCTGTCCTCGGGTGCGCGCACCCTCGCCGATGGCAGCGGCCTTGTTTCCAATCACGAGTTCTTTTTTGTGACTCGAGCCTTCGCCGAGGCCCACCAGCAGGTGATCGATGTGGTGCTCAGTGTGGCCCGCGACGCTTATGTAGAGGCAGCAAAGGATCTTCCAGGCACTGCCAAGATGTTCAGCGCTGCGGCAGGATTCCCCGTGCCGGTGATGGAAGTGGCGCTCTCCCGTCGGGGCTTCGGGGTCCAGCCGATGAGCGCCGATGTCATTGCCGAACAACAGAAGATCGCCGATGCTTTCCAGGCCCTCGGCCTTATCCCCTCCCCGATCAAGGTTTCTGATGCAGTGCGGAAGCCCTAGCACCTAGCATGGGTTCCATCCAGGTGCGCCGCCCCTCCGTCTTCCTACGCTTATAGCCCTCTTGTTGCTTTCCTAAAATCAGACCGCCCAGAGCTGCCACTCAGGGTGGCTGCCCCGCAGCGTGGCGGCGGCGGCGTCTCGTTCTGCGGGGGTGGCAAACCGCCCGGCCCAGCAGCTGCCGGAGCCGCAGAGGAGGGGGTCGCCACCGGCGGCCATGAGAGCCTCTCGCACGTCCGCCAAGAGGGGGCAGACCCAGATGGCAGCGCCGGTCAGGTCGTTGCGCCAGGGCGGAGCCTGGCCCGCAGGCTGGGAGGCCAGGGCCTCGGGGAAGGGATAGCCCACGGACTGCAGGGCCCGATAGACGCTGGGCGTGCCGACGTAGAGCCCAGGATGCACCAGCAGCAGGGGCTCCAGGGGGATGGGACGTAGCGGGAAGACCCGCTCGCCACGACCCAGGCCCAGGGAGGTGCCGCCCAGCAGGAACAGCGGCACGTCGCTGCCCAGGCGGGCCGCCAGGCGCAGCAGGGAGTCCTCGGCCAGGCCCAGGTCGAACAACTGGTTCCCGAGCTGCAGGGCACCCGCCGCGTCGCTGCTGCCGCCGCCAAGGCCAGCGCCGTGGGGGACGCGCTTCTCCAGGTGCAGCGTCGCGGGCAGGGGCCGCCCCACCGCCTCCTCGAGCAGCCGCCAGGCCTTGATTACCAGGTTGGAGGCGTCCGCCACGAGGCCTTCGCTGGCCGGTCCGCCGAGCGTCAGCGACAGCTCCGACGCGGGCTCGCCAGTCAGGGTGTCCGTGAGCTCTGGTAGCCCGTCGAGCACCGTGGTGACCAGCTCCAGCTCATGAAACCCGTCCGCCCGACGGCCCAGCACCGCCAGGAAGCGGTTCAGCTTGGGAGGGCAGCTCACGCAAATGGACATGGGGCCAGGGTAGGGCGAAGGCGTTGAACAGAGCAACTTAAAGAAGTGTCTCGCCGCGGTGGCCTGATTCCATCTGGTGCGCTTCTAGGGCGGCACCCTACGGGACTACAGGCCTTGGAACTTGAAGGGCTTGGTCTCCACGAACTTGCCCGCGGCATTCCCCGAGTAGATCTCGCCGTTCGAGATGCTCAGCTTCTTGACCTTGCCGGTCTTGGAAAAGTCGATGTCCTTGAACTCGACCCAGAAGGTATTGGGCGTGAGCGCCGATTCAAAGAAGTAGATCTTGTTCTTGTGGTCGGCCACGGTGCGCCATCTTGTAGACGAGATGTTGGGCTGGCCCGGTGTGCTGATGCCAAAGGGTACGGACACGTTGCGGATGACGCTGAAGACGCTGGCGATGGCCACGCGGGCGTCATCCGTCTGGGGGATGGCGTGGATGTAGAAGGAGGCCCGCACGAACCGGTCCGCGGCCCGGTTGGTGCCGGGCAGCATCACGGTGCCGCCGATCGTCTTCCAGTATTCATTCAGGGCCAGCTGCTTCTCGAAGATGGGCGAGTTGGTCATCACCTGGTAGGACCGGTTGTGATGGATGACGAGCTTGCCGCCGATGTATTCGAAGATGGCGTTGTCACCGGTCGGGTCTGAGATGGCCAGGTGCAGGGTGGCGAGCGAGTTCCGGCCCGGGGTCTCGCCCGTGACGACCACGAATTCCTGCTTGCTCAAGCCCAGGACGGCCTCGTCCACCGTGGCGTAAGAGTCCAGCACGTACTGCACCCAGGCGGCGATGGAGAGCCCGGCCTTCTTCTGATCCCGGGCCTCGTATTCGGATTCGGCGAGCCAGAGCAGGTTGGCGACGAGCCCCTTTTCGTTCATGCCGTCCGAGCTGGAACAATCATAGGCCGTGGCGATGACACTGCCGAATTTGGAAGTCCACTTGAGAGAGTTCGGTCCCGCTTCACCGTTGCGCTCCAGACCTGAAGGGAAGATCCAGAGGTTGGTCTTCATGTCCTCGTTCCAGTCCATGGACCGGGCCGTGATGATGGTGCCTTTGGGACCCTGGTAGACCACGCGCGAACAGGCGGAGGCGGTGGTGCTGCTCAGGACTCCTGCAGCCAGGAGCAACATCGCCCGGAAGAAGGGTTTAGAGCTCGGGATGAGTTTGATGTTTGGCATGGCAACCCTCGCCTTGGCTGAAGGTACAGAATCGCACCTTCGCAAGGGGCCAAATGGGCGATCTTTGCCTGGGCAGTCCTAACGACACCTGCGCGGCCCCATGGGGTGTTGTGACGACCTCTAGAGCAGGTAGGTATTCCCGTACATCAGGTAGCGGTCCACGCTGCGGGCGGTGTTGCGGCCTTCGTGGATGGCCCAGACCACCAGGGACTGGCCGCGCACCATGTCCCCTGCGGCAAAGACGCCGGGGATGCTGGTCATGCGCTGGCCGTCGGCCACCACGTTGCCACGGCCATCCAGTTTGAGGCCCAGTTCGGTGATGGGACCCTTGCGCTCGGGGCCGAGGAAGCCCAGGGCCAGGAGCACGAGGTCTGCCGGGAGCACGCGCTCCGTGCCGGCGAGTTCCTCGGAGAACATGCGGCCCTCGCCGCTGCGCGCCCACTTGAGGCCCATGGTGTGGACCGCCTGCAAGGCGCCCGCTTCGCCGACAAAGCGCTTCGTGAGGGTGCTGTACAGCCGGGGGTCGGCGCCCTGCAGGGCCGCGGCCTCTTCCTGGCCGTAGTCCATGGAGCTGACCTTGGGCCACTGGGGCCAGGGATTATCCCCGGCCCGGTGGTCCGGAGACTGGGGCAGGATCTCGAGTTGGGTGACGGACTTGGCCCCGTGCCGCAGGGAGGTGCCGACGCAGTCCGTACCCGTGTCACCGCCGCCGATGACCACCACGTCCTTGCCCTTGGCCGAGATGTAGGCGCCGTCCGCGTGACCACTGTCCAGGAGGCTCTTGGTGTTGAGCGTGAGGAAGTCCATGGCCATGTGGACGCCGGAGAGCGAGCGACCCTCGACGTCCAGGTCCCGGGGCTGGGTGGAGCCGCAGCACAGGACCGTGGCATGGTAGTCCCTGAGCAGGCTCTCGGTGGTGATGTCCCGGCCGATCTCCACGCCGGTGACGAAGCGGATGCCGTTGCGGGCCATGAGGCCCACCCGGCGGTCCACCAGGCGCTTCTCCAGCTTCATGTTGGGGATGCCATACATGAGCAGACCACCCACGCGGTCGGCGCGCTCGAAGACGGTGACCGTGTGGCCCGCGCGGTTCAGCTGCGCAGCGCAGGCCAGTCCCGCGGGGCCCGAGCCCACGATGGCCACGGTCTTGCCGGTACGCACGGGCGGCACTTCGGGACCGATCCAGCCCTCCTCGAAGGCCTTGTCGATGATGGAGACTTCGATGGCCTTGATGGTGACGGGGTCGCCGTTGAGGCCCGCGGTGCAGGAGCCTTCACAGGGGGCGGGGCAGACCCGGCCCGTGAACTCCGGGAAGTTGTTGGTGCGCGTCAGGCGCCGCAGGGCGCGCTGCCACTGGCCGCGGTAGACCAGGTCGTTCCAGTCGGGGATGAGGTTGTTCAGCGGACAGCCGGAGGCCATGCCCCCCATGAGCTTGCCCGTGTGGCAGAAGGGCGTGCCGCAGTCCATGCAGCGGGCGCCCTGGCGCTGGATCAGCTCGTCGGGAATGCGCGGGTGGGACTCGTTCCAGTCCTGCAGGCGCTCGAGGGGCGGCCGATCGGCCGGAAGTTCGCGCTGGAATTCGATGAAGCCGGTGGTCTTCCCCATGGCAGGCTCCTAGTTCCCATCGACGCGGGCAAGGCTCCGCGCGTTCTCTTCAAAGGCCGCAAGCACGGCCTCATCCTCGGGCAGGCCCTTTTCCCGCATGCGGGCCTGGCTCTCGAGGACCCGCTTGTAGTCATGGGGCATCACGCGGACGAAGCGGGGGAGCCACTTCTTCCAGTCCTTCAGGATTGCGGCGGCCCGAGCGCTGCGAGTGGCAGCGGCATGGCGCTTGATCAGATCCTGCAGATGCTCCGCCTCAGCTGGATCCTCGATGGGACCCATGCCCACCAGCTCCAGGTTCGAGCGGAAGGGGAAGTCCCCGGTCTCGTCCAGCACCCAGGCCACGCCGCCGGACATGCCGGCAGCGAAGTTGCGGCCGGCCCGACCCAGGATGACCACTTCGCCACCCGTCATGTACTCGCAGCCGTGGTCGCCGATGCCTTCCACCACGGCGGTAACGCCAGAGTTGCGGACACAGAAGCGCTCCCCGGCCAGGCCGTGGATGAAGGCCTCGCCAGAGGTACCGCCGTAGCAGGCGACGTTGCCGATGAGGACGTTCTCCTCGGGCACAAAGGTGGCCGTGCGCGGCGGGAAGACCACGATGCGGCCGCCGGAGAGGCCCTTGCCCAGGTAGTCGTTGGCATCGCCCTCGAGCGAGAGGGTCAGCCCCTTGGGGATGAAGGCGCCGAAGCTCTGGCCGGCCGAGCCCTGGAACTGGAGGCGGATGGTGTCGTCGGGCAGGCCTTCCTCGCCCCAGCGCTTGGTGATCTCGGCACCGAGCATGGTGCCCACGGTGCGGTTGCCGTTGCTGATGGGCAGGGTGGCGGAGACCGGCGTCCGGGACTCGATGGCGGGCTTGCAGAGGGGAATCAAGGTGGTGGCATCCATGGCTTTTTCCAGGCCGTGCTCCTGGGCCATCCGGAAGGTGCGCTTGACGTCTTTGGATACCGAGGGCTTCCAGAGCATGCGGGAGAAGTCGAGGGTGCGGGCCTTCCAGTGGTCCACGCCCCGCCGCATCTCCAGGTGCTCGGTGCGACCCACCATCTTGTAGAACTGGCGGTAGCCCAGCTGGGCCATGAGCTCTCGGACTTCCATGGCGATGAACTTCATGAAGTTCACCACGTGCTCCGGGTCGCCGTGGAAGTGCTTGCGCAGCTCCGGATCCTGGGTGGCTACGCCCACGGGGCAGGTGTTCTTGTGGCAGGCGCGCATCATCACGCAGCCCAGGGCCAGCAGGGGTGCCGTGGCGAAGCCGAACTCCTCGGCACCCAGGAGGGCGGCGATGATCACGTCCCGGCCGGACTTGAGCTGGCCGTCGGCCTCCAGCACCACGCGGCTGCGCAGGTTGTTCATGACCAGCACCTGCTGGGCCTCGGCCAGGCCGAGCTCCCACGGAGCGCCCGCGTGGCGGATGCTGGTGAGAGAGGCGGCGCCCGTGCCACCGTCAAAGCCGCTGATGAGGATGACGTCAGCGTGGGCCTTGGCAACGCCTGCGGCGATGGTGCCCACGCCGGCCTCGGAGACGAGCTTCACGCTGATGCGGGCAGCCGGGTTGGCGTTCTTCAGGTCGTAGATGAGCTGCGCCAGGTCCTCGATGGAGTAGATGTCATGGTGCGGCGGCGGGGAGATGAGGCCCACGCCCGGGGTGGCGTGGCGCACCTTGGCGATCCAGGGGTAGACCTTGGGGCCGGGTAGCTGGCCGCCTTCGCCGGGCTTGGCGCCCTGGGCCATCTTGATCTGGATCTCCCGGGCCTCGGTCAGGTACTTGATGGTGACGCCGAAGCGGCCAGAGGCCACCTGCTTGATGGCGCTGCTGCGGGAGTCGCCATTGGGCAGGGGGATGAAGCGGGCCGGGTCCTCGCCGCCCTCGCCGGTGTTGCTCTTGCCACCGATGCGGTTCATGGCGATGGCCAGGGCCTCGTGGGCCTCCTGGCTGATGGACCCGTAGGACATGGCGCCGGTCTTGAAGCGGGCCAGGATAGCCTCGATGGGCTCCACCTCGTCGATGGGCACGGGCCGGGCCTGGGAGCGGAACTCCAGCAGGCCGCGCAGGGTGACGGGCTGCTTGCCCTGGTGGTCGATGATCTCGGTGTACCGCTTCCAGAGCTTGTAGTCGCCGGTGCGGCAGGCGGACTGCAGCAGGTGGATGGCCTCGGGGCTGTTGAGGTGGATCTCACCGTCCCGCCGGTACTTGTAGCGGCCACCGGAGCTGAGGCTCGGGGCGTCGGCGGGCCGGTCGGGGTAGGCCTGATCATGGCGCAGGCTGACTTCCCGGGCGATGACGTCGATACCGACGCCGCCGATGCGGGTGGGGGTGCCCGAGAAGTACTCGTCGACGAAGTCCTGACTGAGGCCCAGGGCCTCGAAGATCTGGGCGCCGTGGTAGCTCTGCACCGCGGAGATGCCCATCTTGGACATGACCTTGACGATGCCCTTGTTAACGGCCTTGACGAACTTCATCTCGGCCTTGGCTGGTTCGCCCTTGAGCATGCCCTGGCGCAGCTGGTCGTGGATGGTCTCGAAGGCCAGGTAGGGATTGACGGCGCTGGCGCCGTAGCCGATGAGGGTGCAGAAGTGGTGTACCTCGCGGGGCTCGCCGGTCTCCAGCACGAGACAGACCTTCTCGCGGGTGCCGGCCCGCAGCAGGTGGTGCTGGACCGCCGCAATGCCAAGCAGGGCAGGGATGGGCGCGTCCGTGGCGTCGTGGCCCCGGTCCGAGAGGATCAGGATGTTGTGGCCCTCGGCGATGGCCTCGCTGCAGGAACGGCGCAGATCTTCGATGGCTTTGCGCAGGCCCTTGCCACCGGCCTCGGCCTTGAAGAGCAACGGCAGGGTGATGGAGTGGAAGCCGCGCGAGCCGGGACGGCCGTCCAGACCGCGAATCTTTTCCAGCTCGCGGTTGAGCAGCACGGGCGTGGGCAGCTCGAAGTGCAGGGCGGACTCCGCCACGGGCTCCAGCAGGTTGCCTTCCGGCCCGATGGCCGTGTCCACCGCCAGGACGATGCTCTCGCGGTCGGCGTCCACCGGGGGGTTGGTGACCTGCGCGAAGAGCTGCTTGAAGTAGTCGTAGAGCAGCTGGGGGTTCTCCGAGAGCACCGCCAGGGGGATGTCCGTGCCCATGCTGCCGATGGGCTCGGTGCCATCCGCGGCCATGGGGTTCACGATCATGTTCACGTCTTCCAGCGTGTAGCCGAAGGTCTCCTGCCGCCGCAGCACGGTCTCGTGGTCGGGCTCGTTCACCACCGGGGGCTCAGGAAGGTCGTTGATGCGGACCAGGTTCTCTCTCACCCAGTCGGCATAGGGCTCCGCCGAGGCCAGCTGATCCTTGATCTCGTCGTCGGGGACGATGCGGCCGAGCTCTGTATCCACCAGGAACATGCGTCCGGGCTGGAGGCGTCCCTTTTGGACGATCTTCTCCACAGGGATGTCGAGAACGCCGGTCTCACTGGCCACCACGACCAGGCCGTCCTTGGTGGCGATCCACCGGGCCGGACGCAGGCCGTTGCGGTCCAGGATGGCGCCGATGCGGATGCCATCCGTGAAGGCGATGGAGGCGGGGCCGTCCCAGGGCTCCATGAGGCAGGAGTGGTACTCGTAGAAGGCCTTCCGCAGCGGGCTCATGGACTCGTGGCGGCTCCAGGGCTCGGGCACCATCATCATCAGCGCGTGGGGCAGGGAGCGGCCCGACATGTAGAGCAGCTCGAGGACGTTGTCGAACATCGAGGAGTCCGAGCCCTCGAGGTCGATGACCGGCAGCACCTTCTGCAGGTCGGCGCCCAGGATGCGGGACGCGAAGAGCCGCTGGCGGCCCTCCATCCAGTTCACGTTGCCGCGCAGAGTGTTGATCTCGCCGTTGTGGGAGATGTAGCGGTAGGGGTGGGACCGGGACCAACTGGGGAAGGTGTTGGTGGAGAAGCGGGAGTGCACCATGGCCAGGCCGGCCACGAAGGTCTCTTCGGCCAGGTCCGGATAGAAGGTGCCGAGCTGCTCCGAGTTCAGCATGCCCTTGTAGACCACAGTCCGGCTGGAGAGGCTGGCGATATAGAAGTGGCCCCGGCCCGGCAGCACCGAGCGGGACACCCGCTTCTCGGCCAGGCGGCGGATCACGTAGAGCTTGCGCTCGAAGTCCATGCCCGCCGGTGTGGCGGAGCCCCGGCCGATGAAGACCTGGCGGATGACCGGCTGGCTGGCCCGGGCGGAGAGCCCCAGCGAGGCGTTGTCCGTGGGGACGTCGCGCCAGCCCAGGATCACCTGGCCCTCACCGGTGGTGGCCTCCTCGAGGATCTTCTCGCAGGCGTGGCGGTTGCGGTCGTCCGTGGGCAGGTAGAACATGCCAACGCCATACTCCCCGGGGGCGGGCAGCTCGATGCCCATGGAGCGGCAGCGGGACGCCAGGAAGGCGTGGGGGATCTGGGTGAGGATGCCGGCCCCGTCACCGGTGGACTTCTCGCTGCCCGAGGCACCGCGGTGGACCAGGTTGCAGAGGACCTTCAGGGCCTTCTGGACGATGTCATGGGAAGGGCGGCCCTTGGTGTCCGCCACAAACCCGAAGCCACAGGCGTCATGCTCCTGGGTGGGATCGTATAGACCTTGGGTCTGGATGGGGCGATGCCTCTCCATCGGTGGCTCCCGGGCTCAAATCGAAGGTTCGGTGCGCGGTGTTCCCAGCGTGGTGTTCCCGGCGAAGGCTCGTGCCGGGACGCCCAGAACCTTGCGCGGACGACGTCTCATGGCCGATGCTAGCACACGCTCAGGAGGCTGTCAGGCCTTAACTTGCAGGCGCACCCCGGAACCGCCGAAAAATCAGAAACCGTCTTCCAGTTCGTATTCCGAATCGGGCACGGAGAGGATCTCCGGGCCGTTCCGGGTGATCACGATGTCGTGCTCGAACTGGGCCGAGAGCCCGCCGTCCCGGGTGCGCACAGTCCAGCCGTCGGCTTCCACCAGACACTTGTGGCTGCCAATGTTCAGGATCGGTTCGATGGTGATGGTCATCCCGGGCTCCATGCGGAACCCCGTGCCCGGCTTCTGGTCCGCGAAGAGCACCTGGGGGTCCTCGTGCAGGTCCCGCCCCAGGCCGTGGCCGATGTACTCGCGCACCACAGAGTAGCCGCGCTCCTCGGCGAATTTCTGCACGGCCGTGGCCATGTCGCCCATGCGCAGGCCGGGGCGGCAGTGCTCGATCCCCAGAAACATGGCTAGCTGCGCTGTCTGGATCAGCATCCGGGCTTCGTCGGTGATCTTGCCGACACCCACGGTGAGGCAGGTGTCGCCGTGGAAGCCATCCAGCTTGGCCCCGCAGTCGATGGCGATGATGTCGCCTTCCTGCAGGACGTATTTCGAAGGGATGCCGTGTACGACCCGGTCGTTCACCGAGGTGCAGAGGGTGGCCGGGAAGCCGTGGTAGCCCTTGAAGCTGGGGGTGGCTCCCTGCTGGCGGATGTAGGTCTCCGCAACCCGGTCCAGGTCCAGCAGGCTGACGCCGGGCTTGGCCGCCCGGGCGGCGATCCGGAGAGCATTGGCGGCCACGCGGGCAGCCTCGCGCAGCTTGTCGATCTCTTTGCGGCTCTTGTAGTGGATTTGTTCGCGGATCAGAACGGGGGCCCCCCTCAAGCAACCAGTCTAACGACAAGAATGTGATTTGGGCTTCCGCCACCCGTGCGAAACCGGGGCGAGGCCCCTAGACTGAAGGCATGGCGAGACCCCTGACATTCCTCGTGACAGCCGCAGTGGTGGCCGGGCTGGCGGCCTGCGGGGGGGTGCCCAGCAGGCCGGCCTCGGTGCCCGCGGACGCGGACTGGGGTGGCGAGGGGAAGAAGGGCGTCTTCCTCCAGGTGGGCGAGCACCAGGGCACCCTCTGGCAGCTGGGCGTCTGGGACCGGCAGGGCCGGGTGCTGGGCACCGGCAAGTTCCGGCTGCGCGGCTTCGCCAAGGCCCGGATTGTTCCCGAGGAGGTCCTGGCCTGGGAGAACGGCGCCCTGCAACTGAAAGACGGGACCTGGCTGGTGCCGGAACCCGCGGTGGCACCCTGATGCCCTACACGAGTGAGGAGAAGGACTGGCTGGAGCGCGAGTGGGCCTTCCGGGCCTGGGGCCGCGCCGGCCTGCTGAGTACCGACGACTATCGGCAGGTGCTGGCCTGGGAGGCCGAGGACGTGCCCATGGAGGTGGTGGTGTCGGCCCTCAACGCCTTCTTCGACCGCCGCGAGAAGCGCGAGAAGCCTCGCACCTTTGTGGCACTCAAGCACCTGGACCGCGACGTGGCCAAGGCCGTCAAGCTGCGCGAGGCCGTGCTGCGGGCGGGGCCGGCCCTGGATGCGGGGCGAGGCTGGGAGCAGGTGAAGGCCCCGCTGCGAGAGGATCCCGCCGCCAAGGCCGCCTTCGAGGGCTGGCAGCGGCTCAGGGCCGGGGGGCCCTCGCCGGAGTCCGCGGGCTACCTGGCCCACCATGACCGGGAGCGCGAGGCCCGCGCCGCCCTGCTGGCCCTGGCCGAGGCCGCCCTGGGACCCACCTCCGAGGCGCTCCGCACCGAGCTGCGCCAGCGCCTGGAGGCCGCCGACATGAAGGAAGGCAGCCTCGTGTGGAAGCGCGCCTGGAACCACCACTGGGCTCGCCAGATAGCCGCAGCCTGGGGCCTGCCCCTGGAGGGGTCGTGATGACCTTGAAAAAAATGCTTAACCACGAAGACAGGAAGACCACAACGTTGAACCTGTTTTTCTTCGTGGTCTTCTCGGCATCGGCTGCGCCGATACGCGAGACAAACCGAAATATCCCGTCTTCGTGGTGAAGTCTTGCTTTTCATTGCCCTGAGGTCCCATGTCCGCTGAGTCCCGCTGGCTGCAGGAACTGGAGGCTCCGACGGAGGGGTTCTTCGCGGCCTTCGCTGCGCGGGTGGTGGAGCCCGAGGGCGTGCGCGATGCGGTGCGGGAGGCGGTGAAGACGCTGGTGCCCCGCATCGACTGGGAGGCCTACCTGCCGCATGTGCCCCACGGCATCCTGGGCCTGCGGGCTGTGCTGCGGCTGCGGGACCTGCTGGGGGAAGCGAGCTTCCGGCGCGCGCTGGCCATCCAGGTGCACATGGCCGCGCATGAAGGCCGCCGGAGCCCCGCGGCCCTGGCCCAGGTCCTGGCCGCCAAGGGCAGCGGCTCCTGGCGCAACCTCGAGTCCTTCGTCGCGTCCCGCCGCCCCGCCCTGGCCTACGCCGAGGCCCAGGGCTTCGAGCGGCCGGCGGCCGCGGACTTCCAGCGCCTGACTCAGCTCACGGAGCTCGACATGGCCAACGTGGGCCACAAGGCCATCCTCGCCGATCACCTGGGCGAGCTCCAGGAGCGGCTCGAGCAACCCAAGGCCACGGGGCGGCGGCTCCTGGGCCTCGCCGCCTGGGTGGCCGCCACCGTCGAGGACACCTTCTGGGCCCGCCGCGCCGCCAAGCGCCTGGCCGACGTGGAACTCGCCGTGACCTGGGGGGAGCTCACCCTCAACGCCGAGGCCGCGGAGAACCAGGCCCGGGAGGTCTGCGACCTGGGCCTGGTGGCCCTGCTGGACGGCCTGACCGCTCGGCTCAAGGCCGGGCAGGGGGCCGCGGACACGCTGGCGGCCCTGGTGCTGGCGGCCTCAGAGAAGCAGCTGGACGCCCGCCGCGACCTCGAGGGCAAGACCGCCTGGACCTTCGCCTACCTGGCCACGCTCGCCTGCACCCGGCCCACGGATCCCCGGGTCTGGTGCCAGGCCGCGGCCTTGGTGAACCTCTTCCCCACGGATGAGGAAGAGGGGCGCCTGCGCCCCGCCGCCGTGGCGGAGCCGACGGCGGAAGGCCTCACGGACGCAGTGTTGGATCTGGAGCTGGCCCTCGCCATGGGCCACGCGCAGGGCCTGGTCCGGGCGGGGCAGGGTGCAACCGCCCTGGCGGCCCTGGCCGAGGCCGCCACCCACAACGACCCCACCTTCAACCACGCCCACCAGTTCCTCGCTGTGGCCGCCGCTGCGGACCTGCTGCCGCACCTGCCGAGCTGCGCCGCTGAGGCCATGCTCACCGCCCTCGCCAAGAGCCTCGCCAACAGCCAGGGGAGCAGCGACCTGGGGCGCCTTGCGGACAAGGCCCTGGGGACTTGATCTGGCGGTCTGTGGCACAATCTCGGTTCCCATTCGAGGCCGTACATGGGCAAAAACAGGCTCGAGGCGTTCAGCGATGGCGTGCTGGCCATTATTCTCACCATCATGGTGCTGGAGCTGAAGGTGCCCCATGGCGACTCCTTCGCCGCGCTGGCCGAGCTCGTGCCCGTCTTCGTAAGCTACGCGCTGAGCTTCATCTACATTGCCATCTACTGGAATAATCACCACCACATGCTGCATGCGGTGAAGAAGGTGAACGGACCGATCCTCTGGGCCAATACCCACCTGCTGTTCTGGCTGTCGCTGGTGCCCTTCGCCACGGCGTGGATGGGCGAAAACCACTTTGCGCCGCGGCCCGTGGCCCTCTACGGTGTAGTGCTGCTGATGGCTGCCAACGCCTACTTCCTGCTGAGTCGCTGCCTGATTCACCACCAGGGCAAGGACTCTCTCTTAGGCGCTACCGTGGGTGATGACTTCAAGGGCAAGCTGTCCCTTGCGCTCTACGCCTCCGCCGTCGCCTTGTCGTTCGCCAACCGCTGGGTTGCGTTCACGCTCTACTGGGTGGTCGCGCTGATCTGGCTCATCCCTGACCGTCGGATCGAGCGGGCCATCACCTAGTTGTTTCGCGTTCCTGGTCGCTGTGAAGGCCGCCGCGGCCCGGGCGCTGGGGCACTGACCGCGCTCTAGACAAGAATCACGAACTGGCCAGGCGGTCCGGCCAGTCCGGTATCCTGGCCTGTGCTGCTCTGGAGTCCCCCATGCGCCTGATGCTCTGCGCGGTGGTTGTCTGCGGTCTGGTGTTGGCCCAGGCCCCAGCTCCGGCGGTGCTCAGCCCCCGGGCGCAGCTCCTGGAACAAGGCCTGCGCGAGGCCAAGACCGGCGGTCTGCTGGTGGTGGACGGCCCCAAGGGGGAGTGGAAGGCCGGCATCGACGCGCTGAACAAGGACCCCGACTGGGTCGACCTGGATCTCCACGTGGCCTACTACAACACCAAGGCCTCGGAGCTGGAGAGCCTGCTGCAGCAGAAGTATCTGACCGGCCCCCGCCCGCAGTGGGTGCTCTTCGGGGAGGGCGGTCGGCTGGTGGCTTCCGGGGGAGCCGTCCCCACGGGGGCCAGCCTGGCCAAGGCCGCCCAGGAGGGCGGGATCCAATCCACCGTCCAGCTCCTCCGGGACTTCGCCCGGCGCAATCCGGACCACCTGCAGGCCCGCCAGGGCTTACTCAGCGAGCTGAACCAGAAGGCCGTCAGAAAGACCATCCTGCGCCTCGGCGGAAAGACCGAGCCCCTCCGGCCCGCCGATGAGCGGTGGGATTTCGCCAAGTACCAGAAGGAGCGGGACGCCAAGGAGGAGGCCAAGGAACGGGAGCAGCAGCAGAAGGAGGACAAGCCTCAGGTCCAGCTCAAGCCCGAGGAGGACCAGGCCATCTGGGGCGAGCTGGCCGACCTCGTGGGCCGGTGCTTCCGCAGCGGCGACTGGATCGAGATGAACTCGTGGGGCCTCTCGCCCGCCGAGGAGGCGATGCACAGCCCCCTCATGCAGGAGGTCTGCCGGGCGGCGGTCCCCGAGGTGGAGCGGGCCCTGGGCCGCAATCCAGAGTCCTGGGAGCACTGGCGGCTCTGGCTGGACCTCACCCGGACCTATGGCGGTAAGCCGATCCGCCCCCTGCTGGACAGCCTGCTGCCGCTGCCCACCCGATCAGCCCGGGACTGGCCTCCCCATGCCGTCAAGGAGGCCTACGTGAAGGACGCCCGCAAGCGGAAGGACTGGACGGGCATCCGGGACCTGCTGCTGCCCGGCATCGAGGCCGGCCGCCTCTGGGAAAGCATCCAGGGGAAGACCACCTATCAGACGCAGATCAAGACCGACGGCAAGGTCCAGGAGATCCCGGAGACCGGGGACGCCTGGCGCGCCACCTTCGAGCCCCTGGCGGAGGCGCTGATCTGGCTGGGCGAGGGCAGCAAGGCCGACGAGCTGGTGCGCAGCTACTACGCCGACCACCCCTGGAGCGGCCTGCCCCAGCGGGCCCAGGCCCTGGCCCTCCGCTGCGGCCAGCCCGGCCTCGCCGCCCAGTGGGGGGCGCTGGGCGGGACATCGGCGGCAGGGAAGTAGCCCTGCTCGTGGCCCTCGCCAAGAGTCTCGCCAACAGCCAGGGCAGCGGCGACCTGGGGCGCCTGGCAGACAAGGCGCTGGTCGGCCTGGAGTCATCATGAACAGAACCTTCGCCTTCCTTTGCTGCCCTGGGCGCGCTGATACCGATTTTTTGGCTCCGCGCTGAGCTTCAACTCCGTCGCCCTCTGCGCCACCACGATCCTGCTGTCCTTCGCGAACCGCTGGTTGGGTTTCGACCTTTACTCGCAGGTCGGCCTCATCTGGTTGGTGCCCGATCTCCGCATCGAGCGGGTGCTCAGCGAGTAATCGCTCGGTCTGTTGTGGGACAGGAATTAGGGTCCGAACGAGAACTCCTGGACGTTGAAAACCATCCCCAAGGGAACGCAGAAAACAGATCGAGGAGGATCTGCCGCGGATGAACTCCGATGCAAATCAAGGAAACACCTCGGGCAACTCGGGTTCAAGAGACGAAGAGGGGAAAAGAAAAGCTGCAGGCCCAGTGTGCCGATAGGTGGGAAAGGGACAGGCGATTCTGATGGCCAAAGGTTTAACCATCGTCTCTAGGCCAGGTCCAGACCTTGCCAACCTGCGCCGTGTGATCCGACCAAAAGCACTACTCCGATGTGTGGAGCCCCCGCCTTCCCATGACCCGACCCACCGCTATCCCACAACAGCTCCACCGTCCGTTCCGTGCCAGCCAGCTGGTCGTGGGCCTTGGTGCCCTGCTGGTCCTGCTGGTGGTGGTGGCTACGGTGGGCTCCATTCTTATCCTCCGCCGACGGGAAGTGGAACTCTGGCGGAAGCAGATGGGCAGCCACACGCTCGTCCTTGTCGAGCACGCCTTCCAGAACATGGCCACGGCGCATCTGGCCCTGGACAGCATCACCGAGCGGGTGCTGGCGGCGAAGCCCAAGGATGCTGGCGACCTGCGCCGGCGCCTGGGGGGTCCCGATACTTTCCTTATGTTGAAGGAGCGCACCGAGGGTATGCCACAGGTGGACGTGGCCACCATCGTTGCTGACAACGGGGATGTCATCAATTTCACCCGGAACCACCCGGCACCGGCCATCAACCTGGGAGACCGGGACTACTTCCAGGCCCGCCTGAACAACCCCGATCTTGGCGCCTTCATCAGCAGCCCTGTGCGCAACAAAGGCAGCGGGAAGTGGGTGTTCTACATCAGCCGACGGCTGGAGAACGCCAGGGGGGAGTTCCTGGGACTGGTCCTGGTGGGCATTTCCGTGGAGGTGTTCACGGAGTTCTACCAGCGATTCGGCTCGAACCTGGGGGACGGGGCTTCCATTTCGCTCTATCGGGAAGACTTCACCTTGCTGACTCGCTGGCCTCAGTTGGAGGGCCAGATCGGGAAGCGAAACCTTACGGGCTCCACCTACAACATCGTTGGCTTGCAGGGGAAGGACGCTGGGACAGCCTACACCGTGGGCACGCGCCAGGCCGAGAATCGCCCGGTGGCCCGGCTTGGGGCAGCTCGCCGCGTGGACCGTTACCCCCTGATCATCAACCTGACGATCACGGAGAACTTCTTTCTGGACAACTGGCGACACCTGGCCCAGCTCATCGTGGCCGTGGCCTTCTCCAGCCTGCTGGCGATCTTGCTGGCTCTGATGGTGCTGCTGAGGGCCATCCGCCAGCGGGAATCGGACATGGCCGAGACTCTGTCCCTCAAGGCTGCCGCCGAGGCGGCGAATGCCGCCAAGTCCAGCTTCTTGGCCACGATGAGCCATGAGATCCGAACCCCCATGAACGGCGTTCTGGGCATGTCCGAGCTGTTGCTGCGCACTCGCCTGGAGCCGGAGCAGAATGAATACGTGCAGACTGTATTGGCCTCTGGTCGCCAACTCCTGGCCGTTATCGATGAAATCCTGGATTTTTCGAAGATCGAGGCGGAAAAGATGCAGCTGGAGAGTGTGGCCTTCGAGCCCCGAGCCCTGGTGCAGGAGGTCTCGGCCCTCTTTGCAGAGAACATCCGGAGGAAGGGGCTGACCCTCGACCTGGCCCTGGCGCCGGAGCTGCCGGCCTGGGTCCTGGGGGACCCGATCCGCCTGCGGCAGATCCTGTCGAACTTCATCAGCAACGCCATCAAGTTCACTGAGTCTGGCTGCGTAACCGTGTCGGCCACCTGCCTCCCGGGAGGCCGCCTGCGCTTCGGCGTCAAGGACACCGGCATTGGCCTTGATCCCGCGGGCCAGGAGCGGCTTTTCAATCCCTTCACCCAAGCGGATGACAGCATCACCCGCCGCTACGGTGGAACCGGCCTTGGCCTGGCCATCTGCCGGGGATTGGTGGAACTGATGGGAGGGCAGATTGGCGTCGTAAGCCGCCTCGGGGCAGGCTCCGAGTTCTTCCTGGAGGCGGCCTTTCCCATGGCTAGCGAGGAAGCTGCTCGGCCCAGCGTTCGGGCTGCCGGGGCAGAGTCCCTGGCCACGTTGGGTCGCCCCGTGCATGTCCTGCTGGCCGAGGACAACCTGATCAACCAGAAGCTGGCGGGCACTCTGCTCACCAAGCTGGGCTGTACCTTCGTGCTGGTGGTGAATGGCCAGGAGGCCATCGAGGCAGCGGCCGACGGCGGCTTCGACCTGGTGCTCATGGACTGCATGATGCCGGATATGGACGGCTATGAGGCCACCCGGCGCATCCGGCAGCGCGAGGCGGAAGCGGCGTTGCCCCACTTGCCCATCCTGGCCCTTACGGCCAACGCCACCCGCGAGGACGTGGATCGCTGTCTGGCGTCCGGCATGGACGACTTCCTCAGCAAGCCCTACACCAGCCGCTTGCTGGTAGAGAAGATCGCCCAGTGGGCAAGCCCAACCGGCCCAAGGGAAGCCTGAGCCCTTCGCTACAGACCTGCACCCATCCTAGCCTTTCGGTAGTTCGGCATCAGCTTGCCCTTGGCCCACTCGAAGATCAGGCTGGTCTGGATGTGGGCCACCTCGGGGCGGGTGGTGAAGGCGTCCAGGGCCAGGTCCCGCAGGTGGTGGGCGTCGCGCACGGCCACGTGCACCTGGAAGTCGTGGGTGCCCGCCACGTGGAAGACCGCCAGCACCTCGGGCAGGCCCAGGGCGTGCTTCCAGAAGGCCTTCACCTTGGCCCGGCTGTGCTGGCTGAGCTGCACAGCGATGAGGGCCTGGAGGCCCACGCCCAGGGCTTCGGCATCCACCTCGGTGGTGGCGCCCCGGAGCACGCCTTCGGCCCGCAGGCGCTGCACCCGGGCCAGGCAGGACGAGGGCGCCAGGCCCACGGCCGCCGCGAGCTCCTTGTTGGACAGCCGTGCATCCTTCTGCAGAAGGTCAATCATGACGAAGTCGATTCGGTCCATGTCCATGAAATCAATCCTTTCACGAATTGAATTCGGCAGAAAGCCGAATCCATCGAACCTACATTAAAGGTGACTGGAGTTCCACCATGGCCCACCTCACCGCTTCGATGTCCCTGGAGACCCAGGCCGTGCACGCGGGCCGTGAGGTGCTGCACGAACAGGGCATTCACGCGCTGCCCATCGACCTCAGCAGCACCTACCCCCTGCCGGACCTGGAGGCGGGCGGCCGCAGCCTGGAGGCCCTGGCCCTGGGCGGCCTGCCCGAGGGCAGTCCCGTGTATTCGCGGCTCTACAACCCCACGGTGGCCCGCTATGAGCAGGCCCTGGCGCAGCTGGAAGGTGCCGACGAGGCCGTGGCCTTCGGCTCGGGCATGGCGGCGGTGACCGCCAGCCTCATGGCCGCCCGGCAGCGGGGCGGCCACATCGTCGCCGTGCGCCCGCTGTATGGCGGCACGGACCACCTGCTGGCCTCGGGAATGCTGGGCCTGGAGGTGACCTGGGCCGAGGCTGATGGCATCACGGCGGCCCTCCGCCCGGACACGGCCATGGTCCTGGTGGAGACTCCCGCCAACCCAACGATGGCGATGCTGGACTTGGAGGATGTGGTCCGCCAGGCGGGCCGGGTGCCCGTCCTCGTAGACAACACCTTCGCCACGCCCATCCTGCAGAACCCCATCAAGCACGGCGCGACCCTGGTCCTCCACAGCGCCACGAAGTTCCTGGGCGGCCACGGCGATGTGCTGGCGGGGCTGGTGGCCACCAACCACGACTGGGCCACGGAGCTGCGCAAGGTGCGCGTCATCACGGGCAATGTCCTGCACCCCCTGGCCGCCTACCTGCTGCACCGCGGCCTGCCCACGCTGCCCCTGCGCGTCCGCGCCCAGCAGGCCGGGGCCCAGGTCCTGGCGGAGGCGCTGGCTCAGCATCCGGCCGTGACTGCAGTGCACTATCCCGGCTTGGCAGGTGGGGACCCCCTGGGCCTCCTGGGCCATCAGCTGAAGGGGCCAGGTTCCCTCATGGCCTTCGAGCTGAAGGGCGGCTTCGAGGCCGCCGCCACGGTCATGGCCGAGGTACGGCTCATGACGCCCGCCGTGTCCCTGGGCAGCGTGGACACCCTGATCCAGCATCCCGCTGCCCTCACCCACCGCGTCGTGAACGCCGCGGCCCGGGAGCACAGCGGCGTGTCCCAGTCCCTCATGCGCCTGTCCGTGGGCCTCGAGAGCCCCGACGACCTCTGGGCCGACCTGGACCAGGCCCTCGTCAAGGCCATGGCCCGCTGCGCAGCCCACGCCTAGACGCGGTGGCTCGCCTCTGCCTGGCCCGGGTGAAGCTGGGAGGGACCGTCCTACCGGATGTGCATGAAGTCGCAGGAATAGATCCTTGCTCCTCCTGCCGGGAAATTGAGGTCGATGTGCAAGGGAATAGAGGGCGGCGTCGTCTTCACGCAGGGAACGTTGATCATCCTGCCCTGGACGGTGGCCGTGAAGGCGCCTTCGTTGACCCCGCCAGTAACCAGTGTTGCGGTCGTGTCCAGGTAGACGGTCATGAGGTAGGTTCCTGACGGGACATTGTCGGCGATGAAGGTGACGAACCCCCCACCTGTTCCCCCACTGCAGCCGCCGGGCCAGTTGCCGATGGTGGCGCC
>Ga0194052_1000748_pt1 | contig 19939 bp, 16 predicted proteins | sample SepL226m_MetaG_FD_160117 | JGI IMG/M metagenome (GOLD analysis project Ga0194052, IMG submission 160117) | Anoxic zone freshwater microbial communities from boreal shield lake in IISD Experimental Lakes Area, Ontario, Canada - Sep2016-L227-6m | ecosystem: Environmental > Aquatic > Freshwater >...
CAGCATTTCCTCGGAAATAATACCCATATTCAAAAGCACAGAGCCGATTGCACCTCCATATCTGGTTTGATATTGAAGGCCTCTTTCAATGTCCCTGGGATCGATATTATTATTTTTTATTAGAATTTCGCCTAACAACATAACCGGAGATAACCTTGAATTTATTTTTTGCTGGCATACTTCATTTGTAAACTACTCAATCAATATATCAATACCCGTCCCCTACTTTCATGAACACGTCTCGGGTCAGTTCGGCTGTCCTGCGCCAGGTAAATTCCGCAGCCCGGTTCAGGCCTTTTTGAATCATTAGGCAACGGATATCCGTACCACCTGCTATATGGTCAATCGCAAAAGCCAATTCCTCCGCATCGCCAGGATTGATTAGACACGCCGCCTCGCCGGCTACTTCCGGCATGCTGGAAACATTGGAACAGACAACCGGACATCCGCAGGACATGGCCTCCAGAATGGGCAGTCCGAAACCCTCATATAAACTGGGATAGACAAACGCTGTTGCACCGCTGTAAAGACATGCCAGAGTTTCGTCGTCCACATAGCCGGTGAATACTACCCGATCTTTCGAGCCTGTACCTTGAATCATATCCATCCAGGATTTGTCTCCCCAGCCCTCCCATCCGGCAATCACCAGAGGGATATCGGTTTTGCAGCGATGTAAAGCCTGAATGAGAGTCGGCAGGTTTTTGCGTGGTTCCAGGGATCCCACAAAGAGCAGATATTCCTGTGGCAGGGAATAGTTCCGGAGAACCCGCTGAATGGCTTCGGATGTTCTGGGCCAAAAATGTGGCGCTGACGCCTCTGGAACGACAGTAACCTGCTCCGCCGGAATGGATAATATCTCACAGATTTCGGTTCTAATGAATTCGGAAACCGTAAGAATATGGTCGGCATAGCGCATCCGGTGCTTTCGAAAGAACTCATAGAACCAGACCCGCTCACGCGGATGCATCTTGGCGTGAGTAATCAGCGAAAGATCATGAATTGTGTAAACCGTGGGAACAGAAGACATGGCGGCAGGCACAAACCCGGTCTCATGATACACATCGAATCGGCGATGGCGGCAGACATGCCTCAACAGCATTTCAAATTTCAGGCAGTTCGCAGTGCGCAGGGCGAATACCACAGGATCGGGAAGCTTCCATATAGCGGCAGTCTCCCTGCCCCATTTTACCGGATCAGCCTGTTCAGGCATTTGACTTAACGCACGTTTACCGTCAAAATAGACAACTTCTTCATCGTGCAATTGTTCGAATGCCAGATACAGTTGCCTGACATAACGGGATATTCCGGTTAGCAGGCCGACCAGAGGTATGGCATTGACAAGAACCTTCACGATTCTCCCGCCAAGATCCCGGTGAATAGCGGGTTTGTAGATCGGATGACATAATTGGCTGCAATTGATGCGCCGAAGACCGCCCAAAAATAAGGAGATACAGAGATTGCGCTGTCATTAAAGAGCGCCACCCCTAAAAAAGCTGTCCACCCAAGAAAAAAGCCAAGGCCATGTACCTCGATATATGTTTTGGCCTGGATTTTCCAAAATATCTGTACCGAATTTGCAAAATGGAGCAATAACATCAACACAAAAGTAATAAACGAGACAGGACCGGTATTAAACCAAATCTGTAGAAACATGGAATGCATTTTGTCAATGAGTTCGGGCCTCGGAAACCCGCCGAACAACCTATATGCATCTTCCTGGGGGAAAGAGAGAATGAAAGTATCCGGGCCTGTCCCTAACCAGGAAGGGCTTTTTATTAGTAGTTCCAGAGCGCGCAAATATATGTAACCACGGCCACCGCCCAAATGCCCGTAGTCAATGATCTTCTCACCAAAGAACGCCTCACCGAATAAAACCCTGTCCTTTACCTGCATCAGATTATTACGTATCATCTTCTTCTGCTCGTTCAGCAAGGCATCTCCCGTTAGTGGCTGCGTCTGATCTTTCAGCGAGGTATCTCCCACTGGTGGCTGAACCGCCAACTTCTTACTCAAAAAAGTGCTTACGAACTTCCCGCTGATCGCCCCATCAGCATATATATCCATCCCGATAAAAATTGGGATAAACAATGTGAATATCAAAGCCAAATGCTTTAATTTACTGCGATCGTGGCGCACAAGATAGATGATCAGGAAGGTAAAAGCGACAAAAAGGCCAAAAGCGCCCGCTTGAGATCTGCTACCGGTAGCAAGAACAAAAATCAACAGGGCGTAGCCTAATAGCAGAGTAGCACCCCTCTTGAAACCCGAAACAAACAGACATCTGCAAACTGCCAGTGGCAAGGCAATACCTGCTATATTGCCGCCGTAGTTCGTATTGTAAAATGTAGAGTATATTTTCCCTTTGCCAAAGGTAAAGCCAAATTTGGCGGTAAGAAACTTTGCGGGAAGAATTATCCACTGACCAAAATCGGAACGAAATAAATCCATACCAAAATATTGGAATACCCCGATTAATGCAATTATCGTAGTCGAAAAGATAATCGCACCTGTAAAATAACGAAAATCGGTATCATGGCGTAGCAAGAAAGCAGATGCAGCAAGCAGCAAACAGTAGGAAACCCAAACCCAGCCACCTTCGTAGCGATCGTACATCCCCCCCCAGGCAATCTGCGGCACCGGTGAAAATACAGCACTTAGCAAAATTGAAAGCGTAAAAACAATCCAAACAATCCAAAAATATTTTGTTCTCCAGGCAAAACTGAGATACTCATCTTTCCTCTTGTATAAGCAGAGCAAAAAGGAAAGCAAAAGTACAACTGACCAGATAATAAACCAACGAGCTTTACAGAATGAAAAAAAATCAAAATTAAAATCCGAAATCCAGAATTTTCGAAAAGTTTCGGGCACAGGAAGAACAGTAAGATATACAATCAAAGGGGTAACTGCCAAAATGGCTACAACCGGTATATACCATAAAAAAGCATAAACTCCGGCTGCAGTATAAGATTTCTTTTGCTGATCTGCCAAAACCAAGCCTCCCGCTATTACAGCTTAACCTGAATTGTCGATATCATCATCAATACGTCTAATTCCCCATATTCAACAACGACAGGCTCGCTTTGAACCCTTTTATTCTCCTGAAAATAGTTCCACACTCATACATTCGCGCCTAAAGCACGCAGTCCGCGTCTTGCACCACATACTCCGGCACGATCTCGTTAAGTTTCGCCTTTATCGCACAGGCATCAAAGGTATCGGCTATCTGATAAAGCTCATTCAGATGCCTCATGAGCCATTCCCGGTATCCGTCCTGATCGCCATGGCCATCAAAGCAGCCACTGGAGCGCAAAACCATAATGTCTTCATGCTCGGTGCTAACTATGCCCTCGCCTTCGGTGATAAGCTCTTCATACAGCTTTTCGCCAGGCCGCAGGCCCGAATAAAGAATCTCAATATCCCGCCCCGGCTCCTTGCCAGACAACCGTATCAGATCTTTGGCCATGTCGGCGATCTTCACCGGGGTTCCCATTTCCAGAATAAACACCTCGCCGCCCACACCCAGGGCCCCGGCCTGGAGTATCAACTGACAGGCTTCCGGAATGGTCATGAAATACCGGGTCACCTCCGGGTGAGTGACGGTCACCGGCCCTCCTGCTTCAATCTGCCTGCGAAAAAGTGGCACCACCGACCCGGTGGAACCCACTACATTTCCGAAGCGAACCGCCATCATGCGGGTCCGTGTATTCTGATGCGCCTGGAGCAACTGCTCGCAGCAGCGCTTGCTGGTTCCCATTACATTGGTCGGCCGCACAGCCTTGTCGGTGGAAACCAGAATAAAGCGGCCAACATTGAACTCCACCGCCTTTTCCATCATCACCTGCGCCCCCCGGATATTGTTCCAAACCGCCTGCCATGGATTTCGCTCCAGCATCGGCACATGCTTGTAGGCCGCCGCGTGGAACACAACATGTGGACGGTATTTTCGAAACGTCCGATCCACCAGAAGCTCATTTTGAACCGCCCCCAGCACTGTTACATAATTCAGATACCCCACGCTGTGCTTAAGCTCCATCTGAACCTCGTACAGGCAAGGCTCCGAAACATCCATCAGAATGAGCTGTTTGGGATTGAAGCGGAGAATTTGCCTGCACAGCTCCGACCCAATAGATCCGCCAGCCCCTGTTACCAGCACCACCCGGTTGTGAAGATAGTCCCGGATCTGTATTTCTTTCAGTTTTACCGGCGGCCTTCCCAGCAAATCCTGGTAATTGACATCCCGAAGAGCCTTGACACTGACCTCGCCGTTAATCAGCTCCCCAATTCCCGGCAGGGTCTTGAATCGCACGCCACAGGTATCACAGATCGAGACAATGTGGCGCATCTCTTCGCCTGTGGCGGAAGGTGCGGCAATCAGTATCTCAAGTATCTCATAGCGCTCCACCAGGTCGGGGAGCTGCTCCACCCGGCCCAGAACCGGAATTCCGTGAATCATCAGCCCTTTTTTTTCCCGTTTGTCATCCACAAACCCCTTGACCTGATAGTTCATGCGGGGATTGTCCATGATTTCCCGAAGCGTTTTTTCTCCGGTATCCCCCGCCCCGATGATAAGCGTTGGAATCCCGGATTTTCGGAGTATCGGAACCCGATGGCCATTCTCAACTTTTCCAGCAAAACGGTATTGATACAGGGTTCGGATTACCACCCGCATTCCGCCCACCAGCACAAACGTCAGTATGCCGTCCAGAATAAAAATGCCCCGCGAAAACCCGCTGAAGCGATTCATAAACAGCATCATAAACACCAGTATCAGACTGGACACCCCAACCGCCTGAATCAGCCGCCACATATCGCTAAGCCCGGTATAGCGCCACATTCCCCGGTACATACCATAGCCATAAAAAACAGTAACTTTTATCATCAGCAGATATGGCAGTACGGAAAAAAAGTTCTCAATCCGTCCGTCGAGCTGAAATTCAAACCGAAGCAGATACGCTCCAAGATGCGCCAGGATAAACAACAGCAAATCAGTCAGGAGAATAACGTAAAAGTTATGGTTTTTCATAGGGTTCAGAGTAATAATATCAACACCGTCCTGGTTAAACTTATAGCCTATGCCGCCCCGCTTTAAAGGTTAATGATGGCCGTCGTGGCGGCCCCCGTCATCTTTTGCCGTATCAATGGCGGCCTTGACGACACAGTACGTCATGCCGATGCCCAAAATAGTCAACGCATACCAGAGCCCGCCCATGAATACAACATGAGACATATCCCATATCCATTCAAAATTAAAAGGAAACATCGTTACCTCCAGAAGCTATTCAGCCGGATTCAGTTCCGCCTCTTGTGGAAAAATCGGTAGATACCGGTAAGAAATCATGATCAACATAATGCCATAAGCAACCGGAAGAATCGTGGTTGCGACTTCCTGCCAGCTTGGAAAATAGAGCGCCCATGTGTCAAATGTCATGATGGGAACAGCCATTACCTGAAGGACCATCACCCAGCGGTTGACGCTGACGCCGATAACAGCCAAAACAAAGGCGGTGTTTCTGGCGATCGGACTTTTACGACCTTTGTCCGTGATCAGAATCGCCGCAGGGACGATGCCACCAAGAACTATTTCCAGAACCAGAATCCAGATTCCGTAAAAACCGTTGTTGCTATAAAAATCAATCAGGTTAAAACCTCTGGAAGGCGCGGTGACATTCGCCCAGTAAAAAGTATCAACAATTTTTGCGATGATATAGGTTGTCATCATCCAGCCCGATATTTTGGCCAGGAGTTCAACCACGTTGTCCTTGACCAGCTTTTTGCCGGAAACGGCTTCGGTGATCCGCGTGACCATTAGTGTAAAGCAGGGTCCATAAGCCGCCGCCGACCATGTGAATAAAAAAAACGTCCAGGGCCAGATAAACAGACCTTCCCGGTAAGCAAAGGGCCGGCCAAACAGTACACCGGCGACACCTCCCAAAGACCCTTGGTGGAAAAAAGACAAAAACGCGCCAGTTGCAGCAAACACGGCCATCGTACTGTGCATGTTATGGCTGAGATGATGAAAGAACGGCACCCTATCGATCTGCCGGTTTTCCAGAATCAGCGGAATATACTCAATGGTAAGAACCATGAAATAACAGGACAGGCAGAATGCCACTTCGGTCAGCATGGAATGTACATTGGCATGCCAGAAAATAAACCACCCACGGAGTGGTTGTCCAATATCAATGGCCAAAATCAGAAGTGCGGAACTGTAGCAGATAAAGCCGATCAAGACCGCGTAGTTAATGATATTTTTTAGCTCATCTTTTGCGATAATGTATTTGAGAAAGCCGGTAAAAAAAGCGCCGCCGCCCAGAGCAATCACGGCCAGATCAGCCCATATCCACAGGGCGAATCCGTAGTTATCGTTCATGTTGGTCTGATTGAGGCCTTTGAACCAGCACAGCAGCATGGCATATACGCCCCATAACAGAACAGCGCCGACAACAGCCAGCACAACCAGAAACTTGCCAAGTGAACAGCGCCTGACTCCGTTGGGTATTAACGCAGAATCCATAACTTTCGCATCCCTTCGTTGATTTGAAATGCCGGAATATTGTTCAGACAGCCCCGACCTTGTCTATAAAACAGCTTTTTTGAGACCTTCAGATTTCAGATAATTATCTCCGGCGCGCCGAACCCATTCACGGCTGGATACATAATAGACCTTGGTGTTGGTCCCCAGTCTTTCAAGGAGCCGAAAGGCATCCGGTTGTTTTTTGAGTTCATGGACCGCATGATTGGGATTGTCGAGATCCCCAAAAGTAATGGCGCCTGCAGGACATGCCTGGGTGCAAGCAGTCTGATAGGCATCTTCATCTATTTCTTTTTGCCCGTCCAGATGCGCCTTGTCCTTTGCCGCCTGGTACCGATGAAAACAAAAACTGCATTTTTCAACCACACCACGCATTCGGGGGGATACATTCGGATTAAGGTATCTTTCCATACCTTCCGGCCATATTGGATCATACCAATTAAAATACCGGGCATGGTAGGGGCATGCGCCCATGCAGTAGCGGCATCCGAAACACCGGGTATATATCTGGCTGACGATCCCGGTCTGATTGTCGTAATCGGTCGCCGTCGCCGGGCAGACAGATACGCATGGAGAATGTCCGTGAGACCCTTCACAATGCTGACAGGGTCTGGGCAGATAGCAGATATCCGTTTCGGGATAATGCTTGCCATTGGTTAATTTATACACCCGCATCCAGGTAATGCTTTTAAGCTTGTCGGTTTCGTCTTCCCTGAACGGCACATTATTTTCAGCCATGCATGCGACCATACAGGAGCCGCACCCGGTGCACAAATCCAGATCAACGACCATTCCATATTTTTGGGTAACTACACCACCATGTTCTTGTTTCATCAGAACCTCATACTATATCCATGATTTAGGCTTTACTCAATTTCGCCCTGATTCCCCATGCAGCGTCCATACCGGAAACAGGGTCTTGAACCGGGCCGATCAGACGATTCGCATTAATCCCCTTGTTCGCGATATAGCCACCACCATGGGCGGTATGGCCAAGTCCTCTGGGGAGCGCCACCATACCCGGCATGATGCCTTCTTCGAGATGAACCCTTACCCTGGCCTGCCCTCGTGGAGTTTGCAGCACCACGACATCGCCTTCCGTCAATTGGTTTGACTGAGCTGTTTTGGGATTGATTTCGATAAAACAATCGTTTTGTTTGAGTATCGTATCTTCGACAGTTTTGGTCAAAAATGGTGGATTTGCGATGTACCCGCAGGACAGCCGCATGGTTTCGTAGGGAATGAGCAGCAACTGAAAGGTTGAATCGCCTTCGATCTTGACCGGCGCAACTCCGGGAGAAAACTCCGCAGGTGCAAATTGAAATTTTCCTGATGCTGTCTTGAAAGTTGACTCCCAATCGGGTAAAACAGCGTCCGAATCGACCCAGAAGCCATTTTTCTTCAGGGTCTTCATCTTGTCTCCCATTGCCTGCTCGAAACAGGCTTCAAAATTTTTCCACGGAAAGGCCTCAGCAACCCCGCCGCCCAACCCTTTTGCCAGGAGGATCAAGGTGTCGCCTGCATGTTTGGTATTCAACCGGGGTTTAAAAACCGGTTTCGACAAGCTGATAATGGACTTGTTATAACCCATCGGGGTTGGAGCATCTTCAAGGCGTTCCAGATAGATGTGATTTGGCATAACAATATCAGCATACTGCGCGGTTTCATCCATGAACGAGGACAGGCTGACCACAAATGGGATTTTGTCAAAGGCATCCTTTACGGTTTTGGAATCAGCCATGGTATATAAAGGATTGGACTCAAGAACAAACAGCACATTCAGCGGATATCCCTTACCGGAAAGTATCGCTGAAGGAAGCTGATTGATACAACCTGGAGAATTGGGAGGGGCGCCATCAATACGCGGCTGATTCATGCCAGCCGAAGCGATAGTGTCCATTCCGACCTCGGCCCAGCCCTGAACTTCCATTGCAGGCATGGGAAATACACCGCCTTTCCGGTTGACGCTCCCGACCAGTGCGTTCAGGGCATGCACGGACATGGCTTCGCTTAAGCTTCCGGGAACCTTTCCCTGGCCTTTTCCACAAAGCGCCAGCGGCGCTTTCGCATTGGCGAATTCACGCGCCAAAAGAATGATTGCAGAAGGGTCAATGCCGGTAACCCTGGCAACGGTTTCCGGGCTATATTCTTCCAGAACTGTTTGTTTGAATCCTTTTTTTATCTCTCCGTTATCCGTGACAAAGCTTTCGAACCCTTGAGCATAATTATCCACAAAATCTTTGTTGTAAAGCATTTCCTTGATCAGAACATGAGCAACCCCCAAAGCCAAAGCCGCTTCGGTACCAGGAATGATGGCGATCCAGCGATCTGATTTGGCGGCGGTGCAGGACAGGCGTGACTCGATTTGAATCACCCGCGCCCTGTTTTTTTTCCAGCCTGTGTTTGCTTTAAACATCCGGACCGGCGCCCCCCATCCTTCCAGAAGTCCACAGCCAAAACTCAGGATGAAGTCGGCGTTTTCAAGATCGAAACCCGGCGCTGCGGAAACGCCGTTCATGTACTGCAATGCAAGTTGATAGGTATCCGCGATGGAAGGGGTATGGAAGAAATTGGGAGAACCGAATGCCATCAGAAACCGGCTGAACAGTTGGGACACTGTTCCATGACGGGACCCGGCAATGCCGGCGACGGTATGTGAGTTTCCGCTGATTCTGAGTCCATCAAGTTTTTCAGTGATTTCGGAGATTGCCTCGTCCCATGAAATTTTCGCCCACTGACCATCCCCTCTTTTTCCAACCCGTTTTAACGGCGTTTTTATCCGCGTAGGTCCATAAAGGAGCTGAAGTCCGGAAAGTCCAAGCGCACAAATGCCACCCTGGTTAACGGGATGTCCTTTCATGCCCTCGATTTTTATCCCCCGGTCTTCAACCTTTCGAACGCTGATGCCGCATCCCCCCGGACACAGCGTACAAACGGAATTGACAAAGCTGCTCTCACCGATTTCAGGCACCGGTGTCCAGGGCCAGTTCTGAGTCCAGATGGACAGGTCATCCGTCAACTTCCAGGGTAGTGGTGAAAGGGCTGTACCTGCTGCAACGCCAACACCCAGCGACAAAAAGCTTCTTCGGTCTATTTTCATGGAATCTTCCCCTTAACCTGAATTTACTTTGCCATCAAAACATACCATGTAACGTAATATGTTGGATAGGGACAGATGCCCTGTCTTTTATTTATGACAGACAAAACACCCTTCTTTCTGCGTCTGGACGCTGCCGATCACCACTTTTTTCTTCTGGTGGCATTCGGAACAGTCATCCATTTTCATGCGATCCCATGTGTTCTTCTTGAAGCCGCCTATATTCTCTCCCCAAATATCCCGGCTGTAGCCCGTGATCCGGTTCTGTTGATATGGCTTCATACTCTCTGATTCACCGATGGGTCCGTGACAGGTCGCACAGTCCATTTTTGCAGATTTCACATGAGCGGCATGAGAGAAAAATACGCAGTCCGGTTGTCTGGCATAAACCAGCCAGGGCACTTCAATCCCTTTCTTTACATACTGCTCCACAAACCTGATTTCTTCAGGATTGCTGCTTTGTACTTCTTCATGGCATTCGATACACTGAGCAAGCTTGGGTACTCCGGAATAACTGCCGTCTTCACGGAAAGAATGACAGCTTTCACAGCCATTGCCGACAAGAGTGTTATGAAGGGTATGGTTGAAGTCAATAGGTTGTTTTTTTTGAGAATACAGTAATTTGGGGAAGAGTACCCATCCAACAACCAGGCTTGCCACAAGCCCGACAATGAAAAATAAAATGATGACACCACCTGATCCACCATCTTCCCTTCTTTGCCCGTGTGTTGAGGAAACAGCCTTCTTCGAAACCGCTTGAGTCTTGTCATCTATTTCACTCATGGAAACCCCGTCGCGCTGTTGTTGGTAATTTTGTGGGTATATGCAAAGCCAGGGCAGGTTGCAAACCCGCCCCTACCTGACGATCAAAGAGGCTAATCGTCTTGGCCATCAAGACAATTTAATCTCATGTATCATATCTGATATTCTGTATCTACGGAAGTTTTTTTTGTCAAGTAAAAATCATTGGCCCATTGCACCATAACTGTGAAGACCGGGCAGAAGATTCACTCCGAAATATGTAAACATTACCGCGGCGAAACCCGCCACAGAAAGAAATGCTATTCGTCTGCCATGCCATCCGCGCGTCAATCTGGCGTGGAGAAGCGTTGCGTAAATAAACCAGGTGATCAGAGACCATGTTTCCTTGGGGTCCCAGCCCCAGTATCTGCCCCAGGCGGAGTTGGCCCAGACAGCACCGGTAATGATGCCTACAGACAGAAACAGAAATCCGAACATGACCATCTGGTGATTCAGCTCATCCAGCACCCCGGTTTTGGGAAAGCGCTCCAGCAGTTTGCTATTTCCCTGCGCATCCTTTTCCTTGATCAGGTACATGATACTGAGGCCAAAGGCAATGGCGAATGCAGCATAACCAATAAAACAGGCGACGACATGAGCGATCAGCCAGTTGCTTTTCAGGGCGGGCAACAGAGGCTGAATCTGGTCGCTGATGTTTGGAGAAAGCGATGCGTAGGCCATCGCCAAAAAAGGAAAGGGCATGACGAATGCGCCGATAATCCGGTTTTGATATTTTTGTTCGATCACAAGATATACGGCGGCAAGGGTCCCAGCGAAAAATATCAGGGATTCGTAGAGATTGGAAAGGGGAGCATGGCCGTATCCGAGTTTATAGGACTCCATCCATCGCATTGCGATACCAGTGGTATTTCCCGTTAAGCCGGCAAAAACAACCCAGGTGGCCAGCCTGCCGGGCTCCGATTTTTTGAAAATCCATGAAGCCACATACAGGAATGCGGCAAAACCATACACAAATGTAACCACAGAAAGGATTCCGGAGCTGTTCATCGTATTTCCTTTATCATTTTCGGTTCAAATCGTTAATAAAAAGCCAGCGTATCGAAAGGATTCCCCCCCTTTGAAAAAGGGGGGCCAAGGGGGATTTAGGAGGCTATCAACCCGGAAAATCCCCCTCGATCCCCCTTTTTCAAAGGGGGAAGTATCATTTTCATATATGGGGTGATCGAATTTAAGAAAAATACCATTATTGTTGCTTTGCAATTTTGGTCGCCGCCGCGGCTATGGCATCGATTTTTTTCTGCATGCCGATTTTGTTTTTATTGGTGATTCCCCTGATCGTTACGCTGCATATTTTTTCATCTGTATTCGCTTCGATACAAATCTGCTGATGTGACATAAAAAATGTGACGATGCACCCGGCGATCATTAAAAGAAATCCGGTATAAACCACCCAGACACCGGGATCACTGGTAACCTGGAGACCGGTATAATATCGGGTTTCGGTTTCAGAGATCGCAACGATCACATCACCTTTTCTCATCCGGTCGAAACTGGGAAATTTTACCGGCAGGACAACTTCAACAGAATCTGCGTTTGGGGGCGTCATCATTCCGACAAAGGCATCCCCGATTGCATGGCCCTTGAACTGATGATCCCGGTTAAACTCCGTAATCATGAATGATCCCAATCCTTCCGGAATTGTCACAGTCTGACCAGGCGCAATTTTTTCCTTGTATTCCATTCCGGTTGCACGGCTCGTGAAGCTTAAAACCAGATTCTGGGAAGGCAGGTTACCGAAACTGGACTGAAACAGGTTGATGCCCTTGTATCGCAGGGGATCATTAACAATGATATCGCGGGTAAACACCTGCGTTCCATTTTCCAGAATCGTTAAGGTGGAACGGTATTCGCTGGGTGCGCCCGAATCATAATAACTGACCGAGAATTTATCACACCGTATCTCAAAATCAAGCGGTATCGACTTTCCGGAATTATTCAAGCGGATCATTTTAGCGGTTTCGCCTTCTGGAATATTGACTGCCCCGTCGAATCCCCAGAACGAGCCTATCAGGCTGCCTGCCAGCAAAAAGACCACGCTAAGATGCACAACATAGACCCCAAGGCGGGTCCATCGCCCCTTTTCACTCCACAGGAAGAAACCGTGCTGCGTCTGCTCAAGCCGAACCTGTCCGATGCGACGGGACAATGCCTTTTCAAGAATGGGCTGAGCCTGATCAAGGGAAGAGACCGTTACCTGCCGCTGACAGGCAGCGTTCAGAAACCGTGAAGGCTTAAATCCCGGCGGTTTGACGACAATTTTCCATGCTGCAGGCAGGCGGTCTATGGAGCAAATAATGATATTCAGGGTCAAAAGCACCAACAACAACTGAAACCACCATGAATGATACATGTCGAACATGTCAAGAACGGAAAACAGACGGTACAGATTTTGCCCGTATGTATGCAGATAATCGTCCAGATTCTGATTCTGGGGAATCACAGTTCCAATGACGGAAGTCGCAGCCAGCGTCAGAAGCACCGTAACGGTTAACTGTACCGATGCGAAAAATTTAAATATCGGGGAATGCTGCCAGGAATTCATTATTTCTCCAATACGGGATAGGTTATCGGGTAAAGACAATGGGCGCAAAGAACATTTTTTGGCATCCTTCATATTACCTCAAAAGTAGTTGACACTTTTGTATGATCAGAAAATGTCAGTTGTTCACTGCATGGCCGTCAGGTTAGTCTGAAATAATTGTGCCTGTGCCCCAAAGGGGCTGTGTAATTCAGCCCAGGGTTGCGGCATATGCCGCTACCCTGGGTTATTGTAAAACTAAATTTACCCCAACGGGGTTGTGTCAGCAAGAATGACGCAACCCCGTTGGGGTTGGAAATCCATGCGTGAAATCATTCCCAGGGTAGCGACGTTGTCGCAACCATGGGCTATGGGCCAGAATCCCGTTGGGATTCAATAAGAACTGTGAATTCTTGGAAAGTGTAAACCGGAACATGAAGGATGCCCATTTTTTCGTGTATTTCGTGGTTTAAAAGTATTTTCGTTGATCATGAATGTTTACTGTTTTAATGATTTTTCGGGCTGAATAATAATGACAGCGGATTTGGGCCTGCCCAGATATTTTTGAGCCAACTGGTGCAGCTCCATTGATGAAACCGCTGCATAGTCTTTCTGGATTGTCCGGCTCCACTCAATCTGCTGAGGATGTCCGGCGGAACCGGTCAAAACTGAATTCACCCAGTAATCATTGGTCCGTATCAAATCTTTGATGCCGGTCAGAACCGGATCTATGGAACGGTGCAATTCATCATCCGGCACGGGTTTTTCACAAAGATCGGCTGCAATGGATTGAGCCTCATGGATAACCTGCTTCACATCCCCGGGATCAACCGTGATCATGGCTTGAAACACGCCATAACCAGGATATGCACGGCTGGGATGATTAAACGCCTTCGGCGAATAGGCAGCGCCCAGCTTCTCCCGAACACTTTCACGAAGCCGATCCGAAAACACCTCCGCCAGCACGGAAAGCCGACGGGTTCTTTGAATATCCCAGAAGTCATCGGTTGGATAAGCCATCATCACAAGAGTTTTGGGAATATCAGTTACAACCTGAAGATTTAAAGCGCCTCCGGCAGGAAATTTCGGACTTGTGACAGGTGGTTGCAAAAAACGGGTCGATCTTTTCGGAAGATTCCCCAGATATATTGATGCCAATTCTATGACTGCATTAACATCCATATCCCCTGCAATGGATATTTCAATGGCATCCTGCTCAAGACTGGACGTTAACCATGCCTTGACATCATTCAGCTTCAATGCTCGGAACACATCATAATCCGGAAGACCAAAGCGGGAATCTCCGCCTGCAAGAAACCGGCGGGCGCGGAGCTTTGCAGTTCCATCAACTGTCCGGGAAAGCTCCTGATACTGCTGAGCAAATTTTTCCATGCACAGGGAGTATGCGTCCTGCCGAAATCCCGTATCCAGAACATGAGCATGAAGAAGCTGAAACAGTAATGGAATTTCATCGGAAACCGAAGTCGCCCTGAACATGAACCTATCTTCGCCAACGCCAAAATGGACACGGGTGTTTTTACCGGCAAGAGCCCGATCCAGCTCTTCCCGAGTTAGTCCCGCCAGCCCACTTTCCTGAACCACTTCTGCAGTTAATTGTGACAACCCCGGTTTATCCAAAGGTTCCGAAGCGGCTCCATATCCAAAAACCAGATTGGCCATAACCTGATTCTGTTTGAAATCCGTTTTTTTCAGATTCAGGCGAATACCGTTTTCAAAATCCACCTGAGTGATTCCCAGATCGGCAATTTCACGGCGGGCGCGAATCGGGCCTGGCGATTCCGGCGCAGCAATGTATGGAAACAAGACGGGACGATATTCCACGGGGGGCGATACGGCGATTCCCTGACTCTGATTCCAGACTGCCAGTATCTGTTTTTCCGGCAATAACCCGTCGGAAGCGGTCAGCTTGGCGTTTCCGGTCAGCTCAATCAGGCGATGATCCTTTGACCAGACCGATTTCAAGGTTTCAAGGAGATCCTTGGCTGTCAGCAACTGAACAAAGGGGGCAAACATCGCCTTTCTCTGGGCCGGGGACTGAATGACCTGGTTATGATCAAGAGCTTCGATCGTTTGCCGTGCTATCGTCTGACTGTCTCGGGTGGAAGCCTTTTTCTCCAGATCATCAAGACTGGACAGAAAATCGGATTTGACCCGGACAACTTCGGAATCGGAAAATCCGTATTCAAGTGCGCTTCTAAGTTGCTGTTCGATTGCGGAAAGGGATTTTCGCCAGTTTTCGGGATCACTCTCAGCCGAAATTTCCGCAAGATATACGTCTTTTAAAAAGCGCCCGGAATGAACGCTGGCTGAAGTAAATGGCGCTCCCGGTTTTCTGATTAAAGCTTCCAGCCTGTTTTGTATAATTTTATCCGACAGATCTTTTAATATCTCTTCTTTTTGAAACTGAATTGAGTCTGACCGAACTTTTCCACGAAAAAGAGTTCCAATGCTGACAGAAGTGGTTCCTGATTCCGCCTCGTAATGATAAAAAGACTTTACCCCTTGATGGTCGATTTTTCCGATATCCTGCGCCTGCACTCCCTCTACCCGGAAAGATAATGAGGCAAAAGCCTCTTCGATCAGACCGGCGCAGACCGCTGGGTCCAGATCGCCGACCGCAACCAGAATCATGGTTTCCGGCCTATACCAGATATCATAAAACCGTTTCAGCGCGGCATGATCGGCTTTCTTTAAAACATGCTCATCCCCGATGGGAAGACGCCTTGAAATCAGGGAATCCGGAAACGAAAACTTCAGGGATGCCTCAAGTGTCCGGTAGCCGGATGAGTCTCTGGTCAGTTTTTCAGCAAGAACGACTTTTCGTTCCCTGTCGATCTCATCAGGCAGCAGAAGAGCGCCCCCGGCAAAATCGCGCATCACCTTGAGGCCGTCTGCAAGGCTTTGCCGTGATCCGTTGGGAAGAAGAACATCATAAACAGTATCCGTGAAACCTGTACGGGCATTGGCGTCAAGCCCAAAATCCATTCCGATACCCTGAAAATAACGGATCAGTTCGCCAGGCTTGAAATGGGTGGTTCCGCAAAACAGAAGGTGTTCTATAAAATGGGCGAATCCCTGCTGATCATCTGTCTCATTCAGGGAACCAGCCTGAACCATCAGATGCATGCTGACCCTGTCAAGCGGGGTTTTGTTTTTCATCAGGACATAGCGGAATCCATTGGGAAGTTTTCCAAAGACAAGATTTGAATCCGGAGCAAGATCGCTCTTTTCATGCGGCCAGAGAGTTGTGACCTCATCTGCTGAAGCAAGGCCAACACCCCATAAAGAAATTTTTCCTGAAAAATCAAGGTGAATTTTTCCTGTTATTGGCATCAGAACAAGAAAAACCACCATAAGCAATCCGATAATTCCAGACCGAAACGACATTATGACAGGATCATGCGGCGACTGTTTCATCGACAACTCCAAATTCATAAAAATGGGTTAGTAAACGACTTCAATCTGAAAAAGGCAGCTTCGTTAAAAATGTATCTCCGGAAACTAAACATGTATTTCAGATTGGCAATGGTGATCCGTGAGACAAAAACTCCCCTGCTTTTATCGTCACCTACTTTTGCCTTGAACATTGCAACGTCTGTTGATATGATCCGAAGGTTTTGTTTAAGTCATTATAGAGAACGATTCAAATCATTGGTAATGGTCGGTTCATATCTTTTTAAAGACAGACTTGCAGGAGAGTATCATGCGGTTGCCGTTTCTGTCATTCATTATGGCGCCCACTTTTCGCGGAATTCAGGAACATGCTGAAAAAGTAAAAGAATGCGCCTGGATATTTCAGCAGGCTGTCGAGTGCCATGTAAATGCTCACTGCGAGTTATTTGAAGCGCACAGAAATGAAGTTATACGGATGGAAAGCGATGCCGATACCATGAAATATCGTATTCGGGCTTATCTTCCGCGAGAGATTCTGATGCCGGTGGACAAGGCGCTCCTGCTGAAGTATATCAAGGAGCAAGATGGAATTCTGAATGCCGTCGTTAAAGCTTTGGCCTGGATTTCATACCGAGATCGGGAATTCATTCCCGCAGATCTACATAAGGATTTTTACCTGCTGGTGGATGCCGTGATGGATCCGTTTGAGGAAATCAGCAAAATGGTTGCAGAAGCCATGAAATATTCTCAAAGATTTTCAGAAAACCGTCGGAACAAGGTTAAAGAAATCATCAGGGCCATTCGTCAGCAGGAACATGAAGCGGACAAGATAGAAGAGATGATTATCCGGAAAGCATTTGAATCCGTAACCGATCCGATATCTTTATTTCATGTTGTCCGGCTGGCTGAATCCATTGGTGCAATTGCGGATCACGCCGAAAAAGCAGGAGATACCATGCGGGCAATGCTGATCAGATAGAAAAAATCCGTGGTTGCCAAACCCAATTCTTCGCTGTGTTTAAAGAATCCGTTTCGTGTCTTTTTCAGAAAAAACTGATACCTCATACACCTTGATGGCGGTTTTCATATCCTTCCAGCATGTTTTTTCCATTCCGGCTTTTTGGCATAAATGTCCCAGAAAGTCTTCTGTTCCGGGAAGCTGTTCCCAGACCTGCGGAAGAAAAGTCGCCCTGTAAGAGCCTCGCGAAAGGATTACACCATGCACTCCGGGTTTCAGCAGTTTTTTCAATTCGTCAACATTCTGAAAATGTAGCGGGACTGGCTTGGTCAATATGCTGATTTCAATTGTGATGTGTTTCATTTCGTCCAGGGTGACAGGCGAAAATCTTGAGTCTTGAAATCCTGCATTAATGGCGTTTTCTTTTACACCTGCAATCAGCGATTTTATGGGTTCGATAATGCCGATACACCCTCTTAGCCGACCCTTTGAATGCAGGGTGACAAAACAGCCTCTTTTCTCCATGAATGCGGATGAGCTCTTTGCTGGCGGAGGAGTGGATGTTTTTTCTCCGAGGTGATCAAGAATAACCGTTCTGGCAAGTTGGAGCAGATAACGCTCATCATCTGTGGACAACTGTGTCATGTCAAAGCCTCCAGAAGAATATGTACGAAAGTGGCAATCTCAGATTGCATTTGCACCTGTCATGCCATAATAAACAAGAAAAACATTGTTAATGAGAAAAGATGTATTACTGTATTTGATGCCGGAATATCTTCTGGTGTCATTAATATTTACCGTGAAAATACTTTTAAACCACGAAATACACGAATCAAGTAGGGGCGACCGGCCGGTCGCCCACACCGCCTTCTCGTAATTTTCATTCATGGGGGCGGCATAGACCATGACACGATCGTTTACTGACATCATTTGCTTGCTTTTAAATAGAGTTAACAATATCACCTGAAAGCTGCTTTGTCCACACAATCGGCAAACAGTCCGAAAGATCACAATAGACCATCAGCTCTGGAGTCACAATGGCGGAAACCGATAAAGACGATTTGATCAGTATTATTGAAGAAGACGAAAGGATGTCCACAATACCAGATATCCTTCCGCTTATGCCGGTGCGGGATATCGTGATTTTCACCGATATGCTTCTTCCTCTTTTTGTGGGACGGGAAAAATCCGTTCTGGCAGTTGAGGAAGCCGTTTCAAAGGATGGGTTTATTTTTTTGGCGACGCAGAAAGATACCAGCGCTGAAAATCCCAACCCGGACCAGATTTATGAAATTGGCACCATCGGTCGGGTGCTGCGGATGCTTAAACTTCCGGATGGCCGGGTTAAGGCGCTTGTTCAGGGAATCGCAAAAGCCAGAATCATTCAATATACACGAAAAAAAAACCTGTACCGCGTCAAGCATGAGGTCATTGTTCAGATTCCCATCACGGAAATGACGATTGAAATACAGGCGCTTATGCGCAATGTCCGGGATAATTCCGAAAAAATTCTGGCGTTTCGGGGAGAAATGACCGGTGATGTCAGCACAATTCTGGAAAGCATTGATGATCCTGGAAAACTGGCGGATCTGGTGGCCTCTAACCTCCGACTCAAACTTGACGAATCGCAGATGGTTCTGGAAGTCACGGACTCGGTTGAACGACTGCTAAAAGTCAATGACTTACTGTCCCGAGAAGTTGATTTGTCTTCCATGCAGGCCAAGATTCAGTCCAATGTCCGGGACGAAATCGCCAAAAGCCAGAGGGATTATTTCCTGAGGGAACAGGTAAGGGCCATCCACAAAGAGCTGGGGGAGAGCGATGAAAAGGCTCTGGAGGTCGAAGAGTACCAGAAAAAAATCAAACAGGCAGAAATGACCAAAGAGGCGGAAACCGAAGCCTTAAAGCAGTTGAAGCGGATAGAGCAGATGCATCCTGATTCTGCGGAATCCTCAATTGTCCGGACATACCTGGACTGGCTGGTGGAAATGCCTTGGAGCAAATCATCCAAGGACGACATCAACATCAAGGAAGCCGAAAAAGTTCTGGACTCCGATCATTACGGGCTGAAAAAAATCAAGGAACGGATTCTTGAGTATTTAAGCGTTCGCAAGCTCAATCCGAAAATGAAGGGGCCGATTCTGTGTTTTGTCGGACCTCCGGGAGTCGGTAAAACATCTTTGGGCAGGACTATCGCCAAGGCCATGGGCCGGAAATTCTTTCGAATTTCTCTTGGCGGAATCCGGGATGAGGCGGAAATCAGAGGACATCGCCGCACCTACATCGGTGCGCTTCCTGGCCGGATATTGCAGGGCCTTAAGCAGTGCGACACCAACAATCCAATATTCATGATGGATGAAATTGACAAGCTGGGATCTGATTTTCGCGGTGATCCGTCCTCTGCCCTTCTTGAAGCTCTGGACCCGGAGCAGAATTCAGCTTTCAGCGATCATTATCTGAATCTGCCGTTTGACCTATCAAAGGTCATGTTCGTGCTTACCGCCAACATGACTGATACCATCCCGTCCGCGCTTCTGGACAGAATGGAAATCATCATGCTCTCAGGCTATACCGAAGAGGAAAAGGCCGTCATTGCCG
>Ga0194052_1000749_pt1 | contig 19929 bp, 16 predicted proteins | sample SepL226m_MetaG_FD_160117 | JGI IMG/M metagenome (GOLD analysis project Ga0194052, IMG submission 160117) | Anoxic zone freshwater microbial communities from boreal shield lake in IISD Experimental Lakes Area, Ontario, Canada - Sep2016-L227-6m | ecosystem: Environmental > Aquatic > Freshwater >...
GCCCTCCTGGGCGTAGCAACAGAGCTCACGTTCCTAGTGATGCCAAACCTGGTGATCATCTACTCTCCTCGCGAGGTTCAGGGGAGGATGATCGGCCTCGTATTTATGACAACAGCGTTGATGGTCGGCGTCGGCACCTACCTGTTTGGCTACCTTGTCGATTCGGTTGGCCTTGAAGCCGTTCTGATCGGCTCAGGTGTTGTGCTGCTGGTCTACTCGGTGGCGCTGCTCTCGCGGCCACTACCGCTCCCGACCGACGAACGTCAGTTCACGCAGCAGCCGGATTCTGCTTAGCCCACTCGATGATCTTCGCCGACTCGTCGAAGCCGGTGCCATCGTCGAACTCGATCGCGGGGACCCAGGTGCGGCCGGTGACGGCCTTGACCTGGCGGCGCTTTGGCTGGATCGCGAGCGGCAGTGGTCCGAGGCCATAGACCTTCACCACTTCAGGGTCGTAGCCAGCGTCGAGCAGCGCTTGGTGGGCCTCGCCGCAGGGGTGGGCGTGGCCGAAGAACTTCTGCGTCCAAGCGCCGTAACAGACGTAGAGCTTCACCCGATCAGAGTCTTGACGCGCTCGGCAACAGCCTGCGGCGTGATACCGAGCTTCTCGAGCACCTCGTCGCCGGGCGCTGAGGCACCGAAGCGATCGATCGCGACCGAATCGTCAACCCACTTCTGCCAGCCCATCGAGATCGCGGCCTCGACCGAGACTGAAGGCAGCTCGGGCGGAATCACGGAAACCTGGTATTCCTCACCCTGCGCTTCGAAGAGTTCCCAGCTTGGCATCGAGACGACGCGAGTTGGAATTCCGTCGGCAGCCAGCAGCTCGGCGGCGGCAACGGCAACCGATACCTCACAGCCAGTGCCAACGACAACTGCGCGCGCGGCCTCAGCCGGTTCGCTCATCACGTAGGCGCCCTTGTCGAGCCCAGCGGCTGATGCCATGCCACCCTCTCCGCGGTCATAGACGGGGGTGTCTTGGCGGCTGAGGATCAGCGCAGCCGGGCCGGTTAGGTCAGAGATGATGAAGCGCCAAGCTTCGGCCGTCTCGTCGGCGTCGGCCGGGCGAATAACGGTCAGCTTCGGAATTGCGCGCAGGGCAGCAAGATGCTCAACCGGCTGGTGCGTTGGGCCGTCCTCGCCGAGCGCGACCGAGTCGTGGGTGAAGACGTAGGCGACATTCATCTCCGAGAGCGCGGCGAGGCGGATCGAGCCACGCATGTAGTCGGAGAAGGTGAAGAAGGTGGCGCCATATGGGCGGACTATGCCGCCGTGGGCTGCCATGCCGTTGACGGCACCGCCCATGCCGTGCTCGCGCACGCCGAAGTAGACGTTTCGGCCTACACCGGTCTCGGTGTAGTGCTCGCTCTCGCCGCCGGGGAAGATCGTCCGCGTTGAACCGCTGAGATCGGCAGCACCGCCGACCATCGTCGGAACATGGCTAGCGAAGGCTTCCATCGCCTTGCCGCCAGCAACGCGCGTTGACATCTTCTCGGCGCCCCAGTTCGGCGGCAGAGTCGCGTCAAAGCCTGGCATTGGCTTACCGGCCCAGGCGCAGTCCCACTCTTCAACGCGCTCCGGATTGGCGAGCTTCCAAGCCTCAAAGCGGGCCGTCCATTCGGCCTTCTCGGCGGCGCCGCGGGCCTTCTGGTCCATGTGCTCGGCGACATCATCGGGCACGTAGAAGTGCTTGTCAGGATCCCAGCCCATCACCTCTTTGGTGGCGCGGACCTCGTCCTCGCCAAGCGGCGAGCCGTGGGCGCTGCTGGTGCCCTGCTTCTTCGGTGATGGGTAGCCGATGATCGAGCGGATTCGAACCAGCGACGGGCGGTCCTTCTCCTGAATTGCGCGGTCGATCGCGCGCTCGACCTCGTCGAGGTCGTTGACGTTCTCAACATGCTCGACGTGCCAGCCGTAGGACTCGAATCGCTTCGTTGTGTCTTCCTTGTAGCTGAGCGAAGTTGGGCCGTCGAGCGATATGTCGTTGTCGTCGTAGCAGTAGACGAGACGGTCAAGCTTGAGGTGGCCGGCGAGCGAAGCTGCCTCGGAGGCGATCCCTTCCATCAAGTCGCCGTCGGTGACGATTCCGAAGATGCGGTGATCTTGTACCTCAGCGCCGAAGCGGTTGCGGAGGAAGTTCTCAGCGATCGCCATCCCTACACCGTTGGCGAAACCTTGGCCGAGCGGGCCGGTTGTTACCTCGACGCCTGGGGTTGGGTGCTCAGGATCGAGCTCAGGGTGGCCAGGAGTAATCGAGCCCCACTGGCGGAACTGCTTGATGTCATCCATCGAGACGCCGTAGCCGCTGAGGTGGAGCATCGAATAGAGCAGCATCGATCCGTGGCCACCGCTGAGCACGAAGCGATCGCGGTCGGGCCAATGCGGGTCGGTCGGATCAAAACGCATGATCTTCTGGAACAGCACGTAGGCAACGGGTGCCATTCCGAGCGGCAACCCGGGGTGCCCGGAATTCGCCTTCTGAACCGCGTCCATCGAAAGGGCGCGGATCGTGTCAACTGATTGCTGGTCTAGTTCGTTGCTCATAGCTCTGGAGTATCCACTAGCGAGCAGATTGAGGTGCTGCGACTCTGTGAACTTTTAGCTCAGTCGGACTTGTCGGACTTACCCGACTTGGCCTTCTTCTTCTCGTCGTCGCCACTGCCGATCGCAGGCGATGAGCGAGCGGCGCGAAGCTCGTAATCCTTGCGGACGCTGTGATCAGCAGTTGAGAGCACCTTGTCGGCTTTCAGCGCTCGGCCGAGAGCCTCGCGCGGGCCGCGGCCCATAACCGACATCACCTGGTTTAGAGGCCCGACCGAGCGCGGTACGAAAACATCGAAGCGTGGCTGCTTGAGCGCCGAGAGAATCTCGTCGGCAACGTGCTGCGGCAGTGCCTGCTTGACGGCGCGTGTCTCAGCGAGGCCGCCGCCGAGCTCGGTCTGAACTGCGACCGGCATCACGCAGGAGACCTCAACACCGGTGCCGCGAAGCTCGGAACGGATCGCTTCGCTCATTCCGACGACGTAATGCTTCGTGCCGCAGTAGGTGGCACCGTGGGCGTAACCGGCCTTGCCGGCAGCCGAGGCGATGTTGACAACGTGCCCGTGGCCTCGAGCAACCATCGACGGAATTGTGAGCCGGCAGCCGTAGTCGACGCCATAGATGTTGATGTCGATCATCCGCTTCGTCGTAGCCATGTCCTCATCGAGGTAAGGGCCGAGCTGCATGATTCCGGCGTTGTTGATGATCACGTCGATTGGGCCGAGCTGTTCCTCAACGTTCGCAGTGAAGGCCGAGAAAGAATCAAAGTCGGTTACGTCGAGCTGAAGACCGATCGTGCCAGCGCCGATCTCGCTTGCGGTTTGAGCGGCTAGCGGACCGTCGAGGTCGCCGATCGCGACCTTCATGCCAGCGCGCGAAAGCGTCTGCGCAGTGCACTTGCCGATTCCGCGGGCCCCCCCGGTGATAGCGACAATTTGACCTACGAGATTGCGTTCTTGCTTAGCCATTTTCTGCTCCTTCGTACGCGCTTCGGCAGTAGTTAAAAGCTACCGCAAGCAGAGCGCAAGCGTCATTTATCCTCGTCCGGCGAGGTCCACGCTGGGCCTTCATCGCGGTAGAGGTCATCGCCGCCAAAGACGGTGCTGATAGTGCGGCGCAGGATCTGACGATCGAGCTTCCATGAGCGATTTTCGATGTACCAAAGGTCAAGTTCGATTCGCTGATCCCACGGCAACCCGGCGCGGCCGTTGACCTGCGCCCAGCCAGTTATTCCCGGGCGAATGCTTAGTCTGCGGCGTTGGTGGTCGCTGTACTGCTCGACCTGCGAAGCAACGGTTGGCCGCGGTCCGATGATCGCCATCTCGCCGCGCAACACGTTGATTAGATTCGGGAGTTCATCTACCGAGCTGCGGCGCAGCAGCGCGCCAAGGCGAGTGATCCGCTCGTCGTTCTCGGCCACAGCTAACCCGGCGCCAAGATTCTCCGCTCCGCTGACCATCGTCCGTAGCTTCACAACCTCGAACTCGTGGCCTTCAAGGCCGATGCGGCGCTGGCGGTAGATCGGCGAGCCGCGTGACTCGAGCGGCACAGCGACGAGCGCAAGCAGCAGCAGCGGCGAGGTAACCACCAGTACCGCGGCAGCTACAACCAGGTCGAAGACTCGGCGCAGCATCAGCGCGTCCCCTCTGGCGGTGCCCAACCAGCTGGCGTGCCGTGGCGAAGATAATCCCAAAGCCCGGCTCCAATCGACGCAGTTGTTAGGACGTAGTAGCGGGCGATCAGTAGCGGTTTAACCGGGATCACCGCGCCAAGCAGCGCCGCGAGCAGCAGCAGCAGCTGGAGCGCCAGCGTGACTAGATAGACCGTCCCCTGCCCAATCAGAATCAAGTTGGCGACGAAGGCGACGAGGTGAAGCTTTGGCGTGAGATAACGCAGCGCGCGGTGGCAGTAGATCATCACGGCGTATGAGAACGGGTACCCGCGCGGAGAGAGCAAGCCGCCACGCAGGACGATCGGCCAGGCGTGGCTCATCATCCTGCGCTTGCGCGCAAACTCGCCTTCAACCGTTGGCACCATCTTCTCGCTGGCGCGGGCGGCGGGGGCGTAAAGCGCGCGGCGTCCGCGCTTTACGAAGTTGAACGGGAAGCTCAGGTCGTGGCCCATCACCGGGTCAACCTCGATGTAATCGGTACGGCGCACGGCGTAGATCGCACCGTTGCCGCCGGTGACCGATGCCAGCTGCGACTCGCGCGAGCGCTGCCACATCTCAAAGCGCCAATAGAGCCCCTCCTGATTGGTTGAACCGTCGGCGCCGCTGAAGCGCACCTGGCCGCAGACGTAGCCAACGTCTGCCAGCTCTAGCTCGCCGACCAGGACGCGCAGCGCGTCCGGTTCCCAGCTGGCGTTGGCGTCGGAGAACGCAATCACCGTTGAACGCGGGTCCGCGGCGGCAACGCCTGCATCCTGTGCGCGCACCTTTCCCCCCCACTCCAGCTCTAGAACAACGTCCGCCCCAGCGCTGCGGGCCTCAGCGGCGGTTTGATCGGGCGAGCCATCGCAGGCGACGATCACTTCAAGCCGGTCGGCTGGCCATTCGAGCTGGCGCGCGTTGGCAACGCGCGCCGCAATCACCGACTGTTCGCTGTGAGCCGCAATCACGAGCGTTACGAACGGCTCGTCTCCAACGATGATCGGCTGTGGCGGCTGGGCGCGTCGACGGCTGATCTTGGCCCAAATACCGAGCAGCAGCGGATAGCCAAGCTGAGCGAAGACGAGCAGCGCAACCGAGATCCAGAAGACCAGCTCGACGACGATCACCGCGCAGCACCACCGATCAGTTTCGAGTAGAGCTCTAGGTGAAGCGCGGCTACTCGATCCCAGTCATAGAGATCGCGCGCTGCACTGGCGGCGCCGCTCGCTAGGCGCTCGCGCGCAGAAGCATCGGCGAGCAGCCGCTGCAGCGCGCCACGCAAAGCAGCGGCGTCACCGCTAGGCACGAGCTCGGCTGCGCCAGCGGCTGCGATCTCCGGGAAGCCGCCAACATCGCTGAGCAGCATCGGCGTGCCAAATGCCAGTGCGGTGAAGCAGACGCCTGAGTGATCAATCTCGCGGTATGGCAAGAGAGCAAGATCGGCGCGCTCGAAGAAGGCCGCGATTTCGCGATCTTCAATGAAGCGCTCAACGAAGCGGACATTGCTTGGCGCTGAAGCCTTCAGCGCCGCGGTGTCCATCCGCGGCATACCGACGATCCAGAGCTCGGCGCCGTCAATTCCACGCCATGCCTCGATTGCCACGTCGAGACCCTTATAGGGCCGCATCAGACCGAAGCAGAGCACAACCGGTCCTTCGACCGCAGCTAGCTCCGGTGGCAGCGGCGCGCGCTCCTCGAGCTCCGCGAGGTGGGTGAAGGCGCCGTGCGGAATTACGTGACAGCGATCAGCGGCGACACCAAGTTCGCGCTGCAGGCGTTCGCTGCCGTCCTCGCTATGGACGACAACAGCATCGGCGCGCGCGTAAGCGCGGCGCAGGCCAGCGATCTGGCCGGGGCGTGGCTCGCGCGGGATGACGTCGTGCGCAGTGATCACGAGCGGACGATCGGTTGGCAGAAGTGACGCGCCAACCTGCGGCAGCGGCAGCCACTGGAAGTGAACGACGTCGGCTTGCCGGGAAATCCGGCGGTAGCGCAGCATCTCTGGAACCTCGGCGGCAAGCCGCGACGCGGAGCGCAGCTTCGATCCCGGCCGGCCGCGCAGCATGCCGCCAAAGCATTCGTTGACGTGATAACCATCGGGAGCGGCGACAGCGCCGTAGCTGAACGGGCCGCTGCAGAGCGTCACGTCAGCGCCGGCGCGCGCGAGCGCCGCGCTCAGCGCACGGTCGTACGGAGGCGTGTAGGCCGGCGGGTCGACGACATGAATACGCACTGAGCAGCACAATACGAGTTGTGGCCGAAGTCGATCTAAGTTATTGCGTCGTCAACACCCAGCAGCGGGAGCTACTGCTGCGAGCGCTCGACGCGATCGCACGGGAGCAAGCGGCGCTGAAAATCACCACTGAAGTCCTCGTTCTTGACAACTCCTCAACCGACGGGTCGGCAGGAGCGGCGCGCGACCACCCGGTCGTGGACGATCTCGTAGTACTCGAGCAGCGGGCCGGTAAGGCAGAGAACGACTCGATGCTGCTGGAGCGGGCGAGCGGCCGCTACGCGCTGCTTTGCAACGAGGACACCGAGCTCCAGCCAGGCGCAACGCAGGCGCTCTACGCCGCACTAGAGGACAACCCGCAGGCAGCGGCAGCAGGTGCCAAGCTGCTCAATCCCGACGGTCAGGCGCAACCGAGCGCTTGGCGATTCCCTGGCCCGCTAACAGCGCTCGCCTCGGCGCTCTTTATCCACCACTGGACCACAGTGCAAAGCACCGGTGAAGTGATCAAGCCGGTTGACTGGGCCCAGAGCGCGGCGCTGCTTGTGCGGCGCGAGGCCGGCAGCCAAATCGGCTGGCTCGACCCTCAGTTTTTCGTCTACTCCGACGAGGTTGACTTCTGTAAGCGACTGGCCGACGAAGGGTGGCAGACGCTTTACGTGCCGAGTGCGCGCGCAATTCACCACGAACAGCTCTCTACCGGGGCGCTGCCAGAGAAACGGATCGTCGAACTCTCCCGCAACCGCGACCGCTACATGCGCAAGCACCACTCGAGCATCTCTGCGGCGCTTGTCCGCTGGCTAACCGCTTGGACCTACTCGCTGCGCGCGATCGCCGCATCGGTACTGCCCGGCCACAACGCGGCCCGCTACCGCGCTCATGCACACGCGTCGCTCCACCCCGACGAGGGCGAAGGGCTGCGCGAAGCGGCGCTTGACTACAACCGCGGCGGCCGGCGCCTTTAATTCTTCGCCGCGTCCGCTTTCGGCTGGTAGCCAAGGATCTTGGCCCAGGGAATCAATACGAAGGCGACCAGCAACCCCAGCAGCAAAAGCTGAAGCGCAATCAGCCAAGGTGAGGCGAAGCCGTCGTTGAGTAGCGAACGCAGGGTCGTAGCCGCTGCCGACGCGCCAGCAATGTAAATCGAATAGGTCACAAGCCGCCCGCAGAAGAACGCGCCCGTGATCGGCAGCAGCTCTATCTGCGGTGCTAAGCCGGCAGCCTCAAAGAGCTGCGTCGACGGAAGCGGCGAGACGAGAAAAAGCGCCAGCAGGCCCCAGCGGCCTCGGCGCTGGTCGCTCAAGCTGGCGCCGATCGCTTCGAGGTCGGTCCTGCGGCGCTGCGGTAGCCGATAGCCGATCTGGCGAAATACGCTTGCAAGTAGAAACCGGCCTGCCGACGCGGCGGAGGCACCGAGCAGCACGAGCAGCGGCACCGGCAGCGCGTACTTAAAGTCAAAGTAGACGAGCACAGCCCAGGTCGGCGGACCAAACACCGGCATCAAGTTGACCGCGAAAACGACGCCGACGACAACCGCGATCTGCGCCGCCGTACTCATCCGGCCTCTGCAGCGCGGCTGCTGCGCACTGCCGCGACCAAGACCTTCAGTTCGCTGACAGTCACGACGCGCAGCACGACAAGCGCAGGCGCGATCGCCAGCAGCACAACTGCGCGGAGCACAAAGCCGTCGATGCCATCGCTAGGAAGCAGGAGGTCGCCGCCGACGCTGAAGAGAGCCACCACGACAACGAGCGGCACGAGCCTTGCCCACTCAAAGGGAACCCGGAACACGTTTCGTGTCAGCAGGAAGAGAACGACCAGCATCGCGACGTAGGCGACGCAGAGCGATACCGCTGCGCCGACGACACCTAGCGACGGCACAAGCCAGATCAGGAGGCCGACATTGACGATCAGCCCGGCCGCCGCGGCGGGCAGCGTACGGACCGTCACCTTCGCTCGACCAGCGATCGTTACCAGCACAAGGTAAAGCCCGTAAAGCGCCCAGCCGAGTGCCAGCCACGGCAGCGCCTCATTGGCAGAGAAGAAGCTAGGAGCTGTCAGCAGCCGAACCAGCCAGGCGCCAAGCAGAGTGAAGCCAGCGACCAGCAATGAACTTACGATCATGTAGGCGGTCGTCACGCGGGCATAGACCTGCTGTGCACGCTCGTCATCCACGATCGAGTAGGCAAGCGGCGGCCATGCCAGCTGAAATGCTCTGACCAGAATAATCACGGCCGTCGCCAGCTTTACGGCCACCGAGTAGAGACCGGCGGCCGACGGGCTATCGGCTCGAAGCAGGTAGGCCCGATCGACAACGTTGAGCAGGAAGACGGCAGCATCGGCAGGAATCGTCGGCGCGCCGTAGCGCAGCAGCGGGCCAAGTAGCAACGGCCCGCGCGGAATCCCGATGTGCTCGCGCAGGACGAAGATCCAAAGTCCAACGAGAACAATCGACGAAGCGACGTAATTGCCGAGTACGTAGCCGCGCGCGCCATCGTCCAGGAAGACGACCAGCGTGACAGTCAGTGAGACGGTCAAGACCACATTCGTCGACGAAGCGATCAGGTAAGCACGGCGGCGCGAGCTGATCCGCAGCAGCGCGTAAGCCATCTCCAAGTTCGTGAACGCCCAGATGCCGAAAACACCGGCTGACATCAGCGTTGCGTCAGAGGTTCCGAGGATCAACTGCGAGAGTGGTTCGGCAAGTAATAAGCCAACGATCAGAGCCAGCGTCGAGCTAATCAGGACGAACCCAGTCGTCGTCCTTACAAGATGGCTGCGGGCAGCATCGCTGCCGGCCTCGTGCCAGTGACGGATGAAGGCCTCGCCCATCCCAGCCCGCAGCAGAATGCTGGTGAGGATCACTAGCGTTAGCAGCGTCTCCGCGTAGCCAAACTCAGCCGCTGTGAGCGAGCGCGTGTAAAGCGGCAGCGTAAAAAGCGCCAGCAGCCCGGCCAGCAGGCTCGACGCTTGGAAGGCCATGCCGGAGGTTGCAAGTCGCTTAAGAATGCTGTCCATCTACACGCGGACGCTACCCACCCACGCGGTGGAGCCCTGCGCGGCTAGGCTGGCGGCCGTGAGTTCACTAGCGAACAAAGGGCAGTCGATCTGCGTCCTGCTGCTGGCGCGGGAGCTGGAAGACTTCATTCTGCGCGAGCAGGCCGAAGACCTACTGCGCTCACCAGCCGTAGTCGCGGTTGACCCGCCGCGAGTGCGATACGGCGCCGTGACGCGGCTGCCCCGAACGCTCGCCGCCGCGCTCGCGAGCCGCCAAGCGAAAAGGCTGCTCAAGACGCTGCGCAGCGACCGCGGCGAACCACGCGTGGTAGTGATCTTCCACCCACTCCAGCTTCCTCTCGCTCAAGCGATTCAGGCCGACTGTCCGGGCTGCGAAATCTGGTACTCCCGCTGGGACCGATACGAGCTCGCTTACGATGCATCGCCAGAGCGACGCGAGCGGCTGGAAGAGCTTCACGAGCAGGCGGCCGAGGCGTCGGCGCTCACCTTCGCGGTGTCAGACACGCTGGTCAACCTCGAGACCGAAGCCGGGCGTGAGGCATTGCTAGTGACAACTCCCGCAGACCGCTTCCCAGCCCCAGAAATTGATGGCACCGTAGTGGCCGTATCGCTCGGCCATCTCGGATGGCGAACCGACTGGACCCTGCTGCGCGCCGTTGCCGACCAACTTGGCGACCGACTCGTACTGCTGCTGATCGGCGCATGGCACGACGATGAGTGCAAGGACGACGTTGACTTCCAAGCATGCCGCGAGCATCCAAGCCTTGTCTGGCTAGGGCGACAGAGCGACGCGCAGGCGTCACGGCTGATCCTCACTGCAGACGTTGGCATCATCCCGTTCAAAGTTGAACCGTTCAACGACGCAGGGCTACCGAATCGGATCCTCAAATACGCACGGCTGGGGCGCCGCACCGTCAGCCCGATGCTCTCGGGAGTAACCAGTTGGGCGACCGCCGTGACGCGCGCAGAAAACGCAGAAGAATTCGCAGCCGCACTGCTGGAGCAGGCCGGCGCACGGACGCGGCCTGATCCTGAGCTGCGCGAATGGGCGCTCGCGCAGACCGCGCGACAGCAGAATGCCCCGCTCTGGCAGCGTCTTGAAGCACTCGGAATTACGCGCGACAGCTAACGACAGGAGGACCAGGCGGCGATCCTGCCGTGCCTGGCAATTAGCCTGAAGCCGAGCGGAACGCGGTCAAAATCGGCGCGTGTGCCGTCAGCCAGGCCGTAACGTCGGTGACTCTTTGAGTCGGTGAACACGAGCGCCACACCGCTCGTGGGCTGCCAGTCTGAACGCGACACAACGGCGCTCTGTGGCGCGTCAACGATCCAAAGTGAATCGGGCACCAAACCAAAAGTAGGCAAGCTCACTGGTCCGCAGCGACGAGCGGCAGTTACCGCCGGATCACCCAGCACTGCAACCAGGTCGGCATGAACGCCGCGAACGAACTTGACCTCATCAGCAGCCCTTGTGAAAACGCCCGGTTGGCTAATTGTCAGCGCCACAGCAAGCGCGACGACCACGACGGCAGCCGAGGCCCAGGCCCGGCGTAGCGCCGTACGGGTCGGTAGTTCAACCCAACCGGCAAGCGCGTAACCGGCGAACAGCAGCAGCGTGATCGAAGGGATAACCAGATAACGCGGCAACAACGACAGCCCGAAGATGCCAACCAACAGGAACGTCACAAGCCCAATCACAATCAGCGCTGCAGGAACGTAGAGCGCAACCGCGCGGCGCCTGACTAGCTCGATTCCAACGCCCACGAGCGCTAGCGCAAGTACTGGCGAACGCAGCACCCCCAGAAGCCCATCGATGAGAGCCGCTGGAACCTCTGCCAACCCGCGGCGGCGGCCAAGGGCCGCAGCAAGGCTGCTGGTTTCGGTCAATGCGTAGAGCGGCTGACCGACTGCCCACCAGTCGAACAGCCCCCAAAGCAGCGGCGCCGCCAATACCAGCGCGAGCAAGCCGAACCTAAAATCGCGCCGACCGCTAACGAAATCGGTCGGCCATACGCACCAGCACCAGTAAGCCCCAGCAAGCACCCAAGCCTCAGGGCGCAGCAGTCCGGCAGCTGCCAGCAGCACCATCACTGCCGCGCCGCGGCGGCGCTTCTCGGCCTCAAGCGCAGCAGCTAGGAATACCAGCGCGAGAAAAAGCAGGTCGGGGAAGGCGCGCGCCGCGTAGAGCAGCAGGGTCGGATCGGCGACAACGAGCACCGCGGCAACCAGTCCGGGCCAAAAGCCGAAGACAGTTCGGCCAAGACGCCAGATCGACCAAGCGCAGACCAGTAGCGAGAGAACCGCTACAAGAACCATCCACTGGCCAGCTGCCCCGCCAAAGATCGCGCCAACAAACGCCGCGACGAGTAGGTACAAGGGGTGCGCGGTGGGCGCTTTATAGGCACCAATCGTCGGAACTTGCCCAGCGAAAAGCTCGCGCCCCCAGTCGAGGTGGTAGTAGGCATCAAACGCCGGATAGCTACCAACAACGAGCCAGGCGACAACTGCCAAGCAGGTCAGCAGACCGATAGCTAGCCACTCACGGCGCGTGATGTTCACTGCGGCGCAGCCGATTCTGGCTGATCTGCTCGGGCCGCCGCCAGCGCAGTGGCGACTCCGAGCAGCACCCAAGTGAAGGGGTCCTCGAGGAAGGCGGCGTAGATCAGCGTATGAACAACAATCGCCACGAAAGCGGCCGCAACTCCAACCTGCATCTCAGGCCATGGAGCGCTGCGAGCGCCACGGAGAGTTCGCACGAACGCCAGCGCAAGCAAAGCCAGGTAGGCGAGCAGGCCAATAATTCCTTGCTCAGCGGCAACCGTCACCGGGATTGTGTGCGACGCCGACGCAGCAGCTTCATACGAAACGTTGTTAGCGAAGCGATATTGGCGCGGGAATGATCCAGCGCCCCAACCCTGCAGTGGCCGGTCGATGAATAGCCGCGAACCTCCGCTTACGAGCGCCGCGCGACCGCTCGTGGCCCGTTCGGCCTTGCGACCACCGCTGAGCGCTCCGGTTCCAGCCGCTAGGGCAACAACGCCTACGACAAGCGAAATTAACACCAGGGCGGCGGTCCAGCGAACGCTCCAACGGAGAGCCGCAATCACGGCCAATCCGGCGAGCAAGGCGACGAAGCTCGACTGCGACAGCGTGATCACCAGCCCCCCGAAGAGAACCAACAGAACAATTCCACCAAGCAATACCTGCCGCGTGCGCGGCTGCCAACAGATCCACGCCACCAACAGGACGATGACCACAACAAGGAAGCGGCCGAAGATGTTGGGATCAAAGAAGACTGAGTTGACTCGGAAGTAATCCGAGAACTGGTTTGACGCGATCACCTTCGGATTGAGGAAGATCTGTCGTGTCGCGAATTCGAAGAACCCGACTGCGCTAAGCAGCAGAGCCAAGCCGACTAGTACCGCCAGAGCGCGCCCAGCAAGTTTTTCAGTCCACTGTGATCGAGCCAGAAGCACGAAGAGCAGCGCGAACGGGATGTAGAAGAAGACGATGTTCTGCAGCGCCGGCGAAGCGCCAAGGCCGTAGGCGCTCTGGGCCGAGTAGAGCACCAGCACTGCCGCGATTACCCACTCCAACGCTGCCGGTGGCGAACCATCCTCGGTGGCACCTCGCCGCAGCCGCGGGACCGCCCAGGCGACGGCTCCCGCCGCGACGACGATGTATAGGCCAAGTAGGAGGTTGGCGGTCGAGCCTCCAATTGAGATCGGGATTCGGAACGGCACCGTCAGCACGACGGCTATTGGGAACGCTGACGGTCGTCGCGAGAAGAGAATCGCGAGCACGCCTACAACCGATATGCCGGCAACTAGGAGCGCAGCTGCGAGCGCCGGGCGATCGCGCAGCGTCGCGAACTGCTGCGCGTCGGCGACGTGGACGATCAAGATCGCCGGCGCCACCACCAACGTCGTCAACATCAGCCAAGCTCTCGCAGTAGCCGAGCGAACGACCAGCGTCGCGCCAGCCAGCAGGCTGCAGATAGTTAGCGTGAGAGCAGTCGCCATGAGCTCTCCATTAGGCCCTGCAGGTCCGGATCCGATGCAAGACGCGACGGTAGCTGGGGCAGGCCGTAGCGGATAACGGTGCCACGGCCAAGCGCGAAAGCAACGATCACGACTCCACCTTCGGCGCTGGTGGCAGATGCCAGCGGCTTAGTGCCCGTTGTCGCTTCTGTCTGTTCGATCACGTCGTAGTTGGTGAAGATGCCGCTGGTTCCGCTGAAGAGGCCGATCTGGTCTTTGCCGGCTTTCAAGTTAAAAGTGCCCTTCCGTAGTGGCGCGATCGTGCTGCCAAAGATGTCGCTCGTCGCAGCCGGCAGGGGATGGGTTAAGTCAGCCGCGTTGCTTAGCGTCACGGCTCGTAGCAGCGAGTTTGTCCCGGCTTCGACAACTGTTCCACCTTTCGTTACGAAGCTACGGAGTTGCTCCGCGGTGGCCGTCGGCAGCCAGACAGTATCGCCGACTAGGAGCACACCGCTGTGCCCGGCTAGTTTGGGCCCGCGGCCGCGAGCCAGCGCGTAGTCGGTTGTCAGGTCGTAACGACGATGAGTCCGCTCGAGCCAACGCATGATCGGCCTCTCCTGAACTCCAAAGCGCGCCGGCAGCGGCGTTCCAAGCACTCGGGCGAGTTTTACCGGACCGCCCGTTGGCAGCATGTTCGGTTCGCCATCGCCATTGTCGTCAACAGGGTTGAGGCCCTGCCAAGTCATGAGCGGAAGGACGACTAGCACCGGATGGCTCTGAGCATCGTCAACGGCGAGCGGAGCGGCGGCCCGATTGCTCCCCCGATTTGCTGTGAAGAGGTAAAGCTGGGAGGCCTTTCCGGGCGGCCTAACAAAGACCTCCGCTGCAGCGCTCGCGCCATGGCGAACCGCTGCGCCATTCAAGCGGCTCAGATTCCAGCCAAAGCGGTTGCCTGAACCATCGACGTTGACACCAACCGGCGCGCCCGCTTCGACTGGCAGCAGCGGCGGCTCGACAGCGATCGTTCTGACGGTTATCCCACCGTGGCCGGGCAGCGGCTGACCATAGACCGTGCGAGGCAGCCCCGCAGCATCAAGCGGCACCGATGTACCGAGCACTCCCGCCTGGTCGCGGGTCTCGGCGACAACGAGGTAGGTCCCTGCCCGCACCGCCTTACCGTCGTCACCGTGGCCATCCCACGAGCCCGTCGTGGAGCCATTCTTAAGCGGGACTGTCGCAACTAGCTGAACCGGGCGGGGCCAAGTTCTAAAGATCTTCAGCTGCCCATCGTGAGCTGCAGTGCTGATTACGATCCGCGCTGGCTGGTTGTCGCGGCGAGGCAGAACCTCTGGCCCCGCACTGGCGTCCGGGCCGATCGAATTGACAACGACCTTTGGCGGCGTGTCATCCACGTGGAACAGCTTCGGAACCACGATCCGCCGCCCTTCGCGGCGCAACCGAATCGCTATCCGGTAACGCCCATCTGGAGCGATTCGGCCGTCGTCGGTCCTCCCGTTCCAGATGATTGGGCCAATCATCCGATAAGCCGGAAGCTGAACCCCCGACACCAGTTCACGAACATTGTCGCCGCGCTGGTCAACGACCGACACATCAACGACCTCGCTCCGCTTCAGCAGGAACGTAATCTGCTGATTATCGGCGCGGCCGTCGCCGTTCGGTGAAATCGTCTTCAGCTTGAGCCGAAACGAAATCACGATTGGCGCCGACGTCTTAAGCTTCTGCGCCGCGAAGAAAGCCCCGCCGGTGGCGATCACTAGAAGAGCGAAAACGACCTTCGCAAGCCGCGTCATAGCGCAACGAGGCTCCCGTTTTCAGGTCGCTCTGACCCATCCCTGCCAGCATCACGCAGCGCAAGGCGGATCACATTGCCGTGGCAGATGATCACAACCGGGCCATCTTCGCTGCGCGCGCGCCAATCGTCCAGCCCCGCCGCAACGCGTGCAGCCTGAGTCGCAAAACTCTCTCCCCCCGGAAAGCCCCAGTCCGCCTCCAGCCGCACGAACGATTCGAAACCCCCGGGATCCTCGGCGGCAACCTCAGCGAAGCTCCGGTCGGTCCAAGCGCCGGTTTCAGTTTCAGCAAAGCGAGCGTCTATCTCCAGCTCAACACCGATCAACTCAGAGACGATCGTCGCCGTTTCCACGGCGCGCGCGATGTCACTGGAAACGAGCCTCGCCGGCTCGACAGCGGCAACGGCAGTGGCCAGCTCGCGCGCCTGCTCGCGCCCGGTCTGATCTAGCGGCACCGCTCCCCAGCCTTGGAAGCGCCCCTCAACGTTGTAAGCGGTCTGCCCGTGCCTGGCGAGGTAGATCACTGCGCCTGATCGGCGCCGAGCACTACGACGACCACAGCGTTCTGACCTAGAACGCGAATATTCGGGTCGATTGGTGTTACCGCAGATGGGCTGATGCCGAGCGTCGTCGCAACCTGATCGGCTGCTGCCTTGGAGCCAGTGTCGTAGTAGACCGTCGAAGTCTGAGCCGTCTGCGTCGGGGCCGTCGTCACAGGACCGACCTTCGTAAAACCAGCGGCCTGCAACTTGTCGGCGGCAGCGCGGGCCAACCCGGTGCCGGTAGTGCCGTTGAATACGGCGACCTGAGTGGTACCTGGATTGACGGCTGCAGCGGCGCTCGTTGTAGTCGCAGCGGTCGTAGTGGCAGCTGTACTGGCTGCAGGGGCGGGCGCGGTGCTCGAGTCGCCGCCGCCAAAGATCTGCGTAATCAATACGAACGCGATCACGATAATCGCGATCCCACCGACAATTACAAGCAGCAGCGAACGCTTGCCGCCTTGTGGTGGATCGGTGCGATCGGGCTTGCTACTGGCCGGTGGTGGCGGTAGCGGAGCCGAGCGCTTCGGCGGAAGCGTGATCTCGTCGGTAGCGTTGCGAGCCGGCGCCACAGTGCGTGGGCGCGGACGCGGTGACGGCGGTCCCGGTCGGGCGGAAGGGCCGGCAGACGCAGCGGGGGCGGCTGGCGCTGGTGGCGCCTTCGGTGGGGCTGCAGCCGCTGGCGCTGGTGCTGGCGCCTTCGCTGGCGGTGCGGCGGCCGCTGGCGGCGCCGGGGCGGCGGCTTCGCTGGCAGTTTTGTCCACAGCTGGAGCCGCTACCGCGGGCGTATCGCCAGCGCTCGCCGGAGCTACCGTTGACTTGGCTGCCGCCGCAGCTGCCGCGCCTGCAACCGGCTGCACTCCAGTTGACGGCCCTGCGCCGGACGCTGGTTTTGGAGCCGGTCCGGGAATCGCGCCCGTCACACGCTTTGTCGCTGACTTCGCAGGCGGAGGAGTCACAGGGGCTCGCGGACGACCGGCCGCCGTTGCCGCAGCACCGGTCGCTGCGCCGGCAGTAGCGGCGGCTGTGGCCGGTGCTGGCCGTGCCGCCGATTCGCTAATACGCTCGACCGCTTCTGCATCTCGCTCGGGTGAGCGCCCCGCCCAATCACGTAGTCGCTTGACCTCGCGCGCCTGCGACGCGTAGAGCGCCGCGAGCACGCCAACACCTACGACAGCGGCTAGGCCAGCAAGGGCACCAATGTGGTCGATCCCACCAGAGATCGACAAAGCAGCGTGAACGAGCGGCATCAGCGCTTGATCTTATGCGTTGGTGTCGCTGGACTGCCGCTCGAGCTCAGTTGGGGCACTCTCGAGCGCGCTATCAGTAGCCGTAAAGTCAGCAACCTTGGCCGCCAGAGCAGCTGCATCGCCGCTCGCCGCAAGCGACTCAATCTCCTCGAACCAGGCAGCTATCTGCTGATGGTCTCGAAGCTGGCGCGCTGCGTGGATGATCTTCTCAGCCGGAGTTGGCTGTGAGCGCTCGTGCGGATTGAAGAGTTCTTCGTGGAGCTTCTCACCCGGGCGGCGGCCGATCACCTCAATTGCGATGTCACGATCAGGCACCAATCCGGAGAGTTCGATCATGTCGCGGGCCAAGCCGATGATCGAGACCGGCTCGCCCATCTCGAGAACAAAGATCTCACCGCCCTTGCCGAGAGAACCCGATCGAATGATGAGCTGCACAGCCTCCGGAATCGTCATGAAGTAGCGCGTCATTCGCTCGTCGGTAACGGTGACAGGGCCACCGCGGGCGATCTGTCGCCGGAAGATCGGCACGACTGAGCCCGATGAGCCAAGCACGTTGCCAAAGCGAACCGAGGCGTAGTTTGTCTTCGGGAAGCGCGCGCTCATCTCCTCGACCGCGTACTCAGCCAGCGCCTTCGAGGCGCCCATGACGGTTGCCGGTGCGACCGCCTTGTCGGTTGAGACGAGGACAAAATTATGGACCTCAACTTCTCCAGCAAGCTGCGCTACCAGCCTTGTGGCGACAGCATTGTTACGGACCGCTTCAACCGGGTTGCTCTCCATCAGACCAACGTGCTTGTAGGCGGCGGCGTGGAAGACGAAGGTCGGTCGGTACTGCTCAAAGACCTCGCGCATCCTGTCGGAGTTCTTGCAGTCGGCGAGCACGACGGCCAGCGCCGAAGGATGAACGTGGCGATCCTCCTCCAACTCGCGCTGGATCGCAAAGAGGTTGTCTTCAGCGTGGTCGAGGATCACTAGTCGCCGCGGAGCCACACGCGCGATCTGGCGGCAAAGCTCGGCGCCAATCGAGCCGCCGGCCCCGGTCACGAGCACAATCTCTTTCGAGAGGTAACCGCCGACACGATCCAGCTCCATCCGCACCGGCTCGCGGCCAAGGATGTCCTCAACTTGAACCTCGCGGACTTGGCGAACCACGTGGCCTGAACCGGCCTGCAGCAGCTCGAAGACAGTCGGGAGTGTGCGTACCGGAATGCCCCGGTCACGACCCGCGCGAACGACCTGCCCGCGCAGCGTGCCCGGCGCGGACGGGATCGCGATAAGAATCTCGTCGGGTTCGGCCTCGTCGAGAATTCGGCCCAGCTGTTCGGTCCCGCCAAGAACTTTGACTCCGTCGATCCGCAAACCAGCTTTAAGCGGATCGTCGTCAACGAAACCGACGGGGTTAAGAGCCAACGTTGGGTTGCGAAGAATCTCGCGCAAGGTAAGGCGGCCACCGTCGCCGGCGCCGATTATTAGGACGCGGCGCGCATCCTTGTCAGCGCGAAAACCGCGGATCGGGCGTTCGCGCACAGTTCGGGCAACGAAGCGCACACCGCCAACGAAGAGCAACATCAACAAGAAGAAGAGCGCGACCACCCCTGTCGGGACAAGCACGTTGATCTCACCGCCGTCGGACTTGTAGGTGACAGGGTGAATCAACGCAATCAAGCCGGCGACGGCGACGGTTAGAAGCGCGACCGCCTGCAGTACACCGAGGTAATCGCCCTGCGTGGCGTAACGCCACTGGCGCTGCTCAGTGCGTAGCAGCAGGAAAATCACCAGTGCGAGCACAACAACCCATGGCACTGTCACTTCGAACAAGCGCTCATAGCGAGGCGGCAGTCCGGTGGCGCCGTCGAAACGAAGCCGGAAGGCCAAGAAGTACGCGAGGGCGGCAAGCGCTCCGTCAACCAGCAGCTGTGCTACCGAGTGACGATGGAGCGGGAAAACCGCCGTGCTGAGGCGACGGCGCATCAGGTGACGATTCTAGCTCTAACCGCGTCTCCCTTCAGCGCGGCGCAAGGATGCTCGCAGCGCGCTAACGGGCACTGATGAGCAGCTCGACCAGCAACTCAGGGTCACGCCTTATGCGCGAGTCCTCGGCAGCCGCATCGTCGGCTGCTGAGCGGCGGCTGAGAACGACCGCTGAAGGGTCCTCAAGCCTGCCCATCCGGCCATCTGCGAGCAACTGCTCGTCGACGGCTCCGATCTTCCCTTCGAAGGTCGTCAGAACCGGAGTTCCGAGCGCTACCGCCTCACGGTTCATCGTTCCGCCAGCGCTAACGACGAGGTCGGCGAGCGCCACCAGCGAGGGGCCATCAACTGCCTGCGCAGGGATCACGAAGCCCCCAGCCTTGGTCAGCTCGATCCGCTGCTCTTCAGTCCGCGGCAACACGACTACCTGGCCCTGCTCGCGCAAACTAATCAAGACCTCGCTGAAAGCACTGTTCTCGAAGCGGTGGTAGAGCGAAACCTCAGGCGGTGTGCGGACCACCGCCAGCGGCTGATCAGGATCGAGCCCAAGCAGATCGAGCACTGCGCTGTCGGGCTCAAAGTCTGCGAGGTAGTACTCCTCTTTAAGCCCCGGGTAGCGGCGCAGCTTGCCGCGGGCGCCGTAGCGGTCGAGCCGTTCAGGCGGAATTAGCTCGGGTACGACGACGGCCTTAGCTAGACGGCAGTTGACGTTGTGTTGAACGGTCGCCCATTCGTAATCGAACATCGTTGCCGCCGGCACCCCGAGCGTCCTAGCTGCGACGTTGATGTCGTTTGAGCCGTGGCCGATAGCGAGATCAAAATTGCGGCCACGGGCCCAGCTGCGCAGCTGCAGCGAACGGTCAACCAGGCCGCGCGCCTTGGCAGCCAGCTTGCCGCCGCGATGGTGACCGATGACGGTTGCGTCAATCCCGTGTAGC
>Ga0194052_1000750_pt1 | contig 19917 bp, 22 predicted proteins | sample SepL226m_MetaG_FD_160117 | JGI IMG/M metagenome (GOLD analysis project Ga0194052, IMG submission 160117) | Anoxic zone freshwater microbial communities from boreal shield lake in IISD Experimental Lakes Area, Ontario, Canada - Sep2016-L227-6m | ecosystem: Environmental > Aquatic > Freshwater >...
CCCGAGAAGGGGCAACCCAAAGTGGGGCACTCTGCTTGGGTTCGGCCATGATGGATTCATGGTGACGGTGCTGGTGGTGGGTGGCGGTGCAGCGGGCCTGGTGGCCGCCTGGCGGGCCGCCTCGCTTGGGCACGCGGTGACCCTGGTGGAAGCCAACGGGCGCCTGGGGGTGAAGCTGCGCATCAGCGGCGGTGGCAAGTGCAACGTCACCCACGAAGGCGCCCCCCGGGAGCTGCTCAAGGCCTTCGCCCAGGACCAGGCCCGCTTCCTCCGGCCGGCCCTGCACGCCTTCGGCAGCGCCGAGGTGGTGGAGCTCCTGCGCCGAGAGGGCGTGCCCACCCAGGCCCGGGAGAATGGGCGCATCTTTCCCCTGGACCGGCCGGGCAGTGCGGGGGCCGTGGTGGCGGCCTTCGAGGGGTTGGTGGAGCGGGCCGGGGTGACCGTGTGCCGGGGCCTCCGGGCCACGGGCGTGACCGGCCAGGCGCCCCGCTTGAGGACCTTGCGGGTGGACGAAGAAGCCCTGACGGCGGATGTCTTCATCCTGGCCACGGGCGGCGCCAGCTACCCGGAGACCGGCACCCGGGGCGAGGTGCCGGGCTGGCTGGCACCCCTGGGCATTCCTGTGAAGCCCTGGTTCCCGGCCCTGGCGCCCATTCCCCTGCGGAACCCCCGACCAGCCTGGGAGGGCGTGCCCCTGCGGGAGGGCGTGCTGCGTCTGTCTGCCGGGAAGGATGGCCGCCGCCTGGCGGAGTTTGCCGGAGATCTGGTGTTCACCCGCTTTGGCGTCAGTGGACCCGCCCCCCTGGAGCTTAGCCAGGCCACCGAGCGGGCCCGGCGGGCGGGGGCCGCCTGGCTGAGCTATGCCGCTGTCACCCCGCCAGCGGAAGCCGTGGATGCTGCCCTCCAGACAGACCAGCGGACCAACCCCCGCCTGCTGGTGGAGACTTGGCTGCGTCGCCACCTGCCGGAGCGGATCGTGGCGGCCGTGGTGGCTGAGGCTGGCCCAGCCCTGTCTCCCATGCTGAAGGACCTGACCCGGGGGGGCCGCAAGCTCCTGGTGGAGCAGGTCACGGCACTCCCCCTCGGTGAGCCCCAGGCGGTGAGTCTGGCCCGGGGCGAGGTGGCCGCCGGTGGCATTGCCCTGGCCGCCGTGGACCCTCACACCATGGCCCTCCGGGGCTGGGACAACCTGCGGGTCTGCGGCGAGCTGCTGGACATCGACGGCCCCGTCGGTGGCTACAACCTGCAGGCCGCCTTCAGCACCGGGTACCTCGCCGGGTCGATCTAATTCGTCTTTTCTCCGCTTATCTCCTTCCTTTAGCAGTTCTCCGCGCACCTGCGCCCTCTCCGCGCGCTCTGCGAGAGTGGTTTTCTCTGATGCCTCGACTCAGATCCGCCCGACCAGATCAAGCACCAGGTCGAGGAGGCGGGCGGCGTAGCCGGTTTCGTTGTCGTGCCAGCCGAAGACCTTCACGAAGCGCGGGCCGAGGGTCAGGGTCAGGTCCAGGTCCACCACGACGCTCTCCCGGCGCCCGGTGATGTCGCAGCTGACGGTGTGGGGCTCGGCCAGGCCGATGATCCCCTTCCAGGAGCCTTCGGCAGCGGTGCGGAAGGCCGCCTGCACGGCCCCTGGGTCCGCATCCAGGGCCAGGACCACCGTGAGGTCCACCAGGTTCACGCTGAGGGTGGGCACCCGGAGGGCCAGGCCGTCGAAGCCCGGGGGCAGCTCCGGCATGGCCCGGCGCAGGGCGCCGATGGCGCTGGAGGTGGTGGGGATGATGCTCTGGAAGGCGGCGCGGGCGCGGCGGCGGTCGGTGTGGGCCGTGTCCACGAGGCGCTGGTCGTTGGTGACCACATGGACGGTGCTCATGCCCGCCTGGGCCAGCCCGAAGGCATCATCGAGCACCCGCAGCAGGGGCGCAGTGGCGTGGGCGGTGCAGCTGGCATTGCTGATGACGCGATGGCGCGCCAGGTCCAGGGTGCCGCCGTTGATGGGAGCGATGATGGTGGCATCGGCGTCAGGGCTGGGGGAGCCGATGACCACGTGGGTCACGCTACCCCTCAGGTGGCAGGCCGCCGCCTCCCGGCGGGTGAAGCGTCCGCTGGCCTCCACCACCAGGCCCACTGTCTCCGGCCAGGGGATGAGGGCCGGAGCCGGGGCGTGGAATAGCGGGATGCGGTGCTCACCCAGGACGAGGTGGTCCACACCCGCCACGGTCTCACCGGAGATGGCCTGAGGCAGCATGCCGTGAATGGAGTCCCGCTGGAGCAGGTGGAGCACCTGCTCCAGGGGGGCGGGATCGTTGACCGCGGCCAGCAGCCCCGGGCGCTCCAGCCCCAGGCGGCGCACAGCGATGCGGCCGATGCGGCCCAGGCCGTTGAGGGCGACCCCGGTCATGGCTGACCCCCGGCGAGGAGCAGGAGGCAGGCGTCCCGGAGGCGGGCCGCATGGGCGGTCTCGTTGTCATGCCAGGCAAAGCACTTCACGAGGCGGGGGTCGGGGCAGCGGGTGAGGAAGGGATCATAGACGCAGCTGGCGGTGCGGCCCAGGAGGTCGCGGCTCACCAGCTCTTCGTCCAGCACCTCCACGAGGTTCCCTTGTGCCGCCATGGCCCGGAAGGCCGCATGGACGGCCTCGGGAGCGGCGTCCGCACAGAGCCTTGCGGTCACATCCAGCAGGCACCCATCGGGGGTGGGGACCCGCACTGCCAGGCCCGCCAGACGCCCGGCGAAGCGGGGCAGGGCCGCCATGACCTCGGCGGGGGCCGAGTCCGGGGTGGGGATGATGCTCAGGGCAGCGGCCCGGGCCAGGCGCAGGTCCGCATGGGGCAGGTCGAGGATGCGCTGGTCGCTGGTGTAGCTGTGCACGGAGGTGGAGAAGGCCGACTCAAGGCCGAAGGCCCCATCCAGCACCTGGATCAAGGTGGCCAGGGGCAGGGCTGTGGCGCTGCCGCAGGTAATGATTTGGTCCCATTCCCAGTCCACGTCGGCGTCGTTCAGCCCGGGGAACAACAGGCGGTCCGCATCGGCGCAGGAGCCAGCCATGACCACATGCGTGACCCCGCCCCCCAGGTGCCGTGCCGCCTCCGCCCGGGAAGTCGGCGCTTCCGTGCAGTCCAGGACCAGCCGGGCGCCAGCCTCCGAAAAGGGTGGCGGCATCGAGGCAGCCGGGCGGTGCAGGGGGATGCGGCGCCCAGCCAGGTGCAGGCAGCCTTCGCCGGCGGTCACCGTGAAGGCCGGCGTCCCATGCACGGAGTCGTAGCGCAGGAGGTGGGCCAGGGTCCCGGCATCAGCGGCATCAGCCAGCGCGACCACCTCCAGGCGGGGCTCCGCCAGCAGCAGGCGCAGGAGCGTCCGCCCGATCCGTCCGAGGCCGCTGATGGCCACTCGCCGCACGACACCTCCTGGATCCTGGGGGGGCCGCGGGAGCGGACCGGGTTGAAAAGAAAGGCCCGGCTTGGGGCCGGGCGCAGCTCGGGTAGAGGACTGACTCAGCTGGCGAGGCCCACACGGCGAAGCCGGCTGGCAGGGGCTTCCAGCTTCTTGGCGAGGGTGTTGCGATGGATGCCGAGCTCACGGGCGGCAGCGCTCTGGTTGCCCTCGTGGGCAGCCACAACCTCCTCCAGGTAGATCCGCTCGAACTCGCGGCGGGCCATCTCCAGGGGGATGCCGCCACGCACCATTTCGGCTACGAGATTCCGCAGCTTGTCGCGCATTTCAGTCTCTCCAACGAACCATTCGGAAATTCGAAGGTAACACTCCAGGGACAGGAGCAAAAGCCAGGACATTCTAAAAACCCAAACCCCATTTGTGGAAAACGGTGTGGATTACCTGTGGAACATAGCCCGGATTTCGCATCCAAGGTCATACTGGAGCTGACCTTTCCGAGAGGAGCTCCCATGACCCTGGCCCAGCCCCAGCCTGGCGAATTTGCGGAAGCTTATGCCCACTACCTGGCCACCCCAGTCCAGGGCGATGTCCTGACCCTCCTGGAGACCCAGGCCGCTGAGCTCGGTCTGCTGTTCCGGACCTTCAGTGACAGCCAGGCCCTCCATCGCTATGCCCCCGGGAAGTGGAGCATCAAGGACCTGCTGCAGCACCTCACGGACACTGAGCGTGTGTTCACTTACCGCTGTCTGCGCATCGGACGAGGTGACAGTGCGCCCCTGCCGGGCTTCGACGAGAACGCCTTCGCCACGGCCGCCGCCGCTGACGGACGTCCCCTGGGCCTGCTCCTCGCTGACTTCCAGGCGGCCCGCACAGCCAGCCTCACCCTCTTCCGCAGCCTGCCCGAGGCGGCCTGGCTGAACCCCGGCACCACCAACGGCCGCCAGGTGACCGCTCGGTGCATGCCCTACTTCGCCCTGGCCCATGCCGCCCACCACCTGGCCGTGGTGAAGGAGCGCTATGTTCCGGGGCTGATGTAGTCCTGCCATGCCTCCAGGGACTGCGCCAGCTTGCGCAGCTGCTCCGGCTCCGTGGTGCGGAAGCGGCTCACGAGCTTCCAGCCCTGGGATACTTTTTGGTAGCGGTGGAGCCAGAGGCTTGGCCCCTCCCAGGGAGCTTCGGAGTCGCTCCGGGTCCTGACCAGGAAGGCCACGGTGGTCCAGGGCCCCCGGGCCAGGAAGGTGCGGCCCAGTTCCTGGATGCCGGACTCCTCGTCGGATTCCAGCACCAGATCATCGAGATCGGGGATGATCATGCAACACCTCGGTTGTTCGGCTCATCGTAGCGTCTGGAGGCTCCCGATGGAAAAGCTCATGGGATTTATCGGCGCCACCGTGGGCAGCCTGGTGGGCTGGTACCTGGGCGCACTGGTGGGGTTCACCACGGGCATGGTGCTGAGCATGGTGGGGACCGGCGTGGGCCTCTGGGCAGGACGCCGGCTGGTGCAGACCTGGCTGGAGTCCTAGGATGGTTGGAGCTTTGGCGGTCTCCGTGGTTCCATTCCAGTCATGCGCATTGAATGCATCGCCATCGGCACCGAGCTGCTCACCACCCGCCGCCTGGACACTAACTCCGTCTGGCTGGGGGAGCGCCTGGCGGCCCTGGGCCTGGGCTTCCACCGGAAGACCGCCGTGGGCGACAGCCGGGAGGATCTGGCAGCCCTGTTCCGCGAGGCCATGGGGCGCTCGGACATCATCCTCACCACCGGCGGCCTGGGCCCCACCTTTGACGACTTCACCAAGGAGCTGTTTGCCGAGCTCCTCGGCGCGGACTTGGTGGAGGACGCCCGCTCCCGGGCGGACATGCTGGACTTCTATGCGGCGCGCAACCGCACCCCGCCCCAGGTGAACTTCAAGCAGGCCCTCATCCCTGTGGGTGCTGAGCCCCTGCGCAACCTGGTGGGCACCGCCCCTGGCGTCTGGTGGCAGGATCCTCCGGGCCATCCCGGCGTGCGCATTGTGATGATGCCGGGCGTGCCCCGGGAGATGAAGCGCATGTGGGAGGAGCACGTGGAGCCTCGCCTCGCCGTGCTGGCCGGGGAAGCTGTCCACACCCTGCGCATGGTGGTGGCTGGCGTGCCCGAGAGCAACCTGGATGAGCGCACCCGGGCGGTGCGCGAGCAGCACGGCCACCTGGACTGGACCATCCTGGCCAGCCTCACCCAGGTGGAGCTGCTGGCCCGGGGCTCGGACCCTGCGGATCTGGTTGCGGCCCGGGCAGCCTTCGAGCCGGTGCTGGGGCCTGACCTGGTCTCCGTGGGGGACAGCAACCTGGAGGATGCCGTGCTTGCGGAGCTCCAGACGCGAGGCCAGACCCTGGCGGTGGCCGAGAGCATGACCGGTGGCCTGCTGGCCTCCCGCCTCACCGCCATCCCCGGTGCCAGCTGCGCCTTCCTGGGTGGGGCCACGGTCTACACGCTGGCTGCCAAGGTCGCCCTGCTGGGACTGGACCCTGCGTGGCTGCAGGAGGTGGGGACCGTCAGTGAGGCCTGCGCCAGCGGCCTCGCCGAAGCCGCTCGCCAGCGCCTGGGGGCCACCTGGGGGGTGGGCATCTGCGGCAACGCTGGTCCTGGTGCCGAGGGGGAAGCACCTGTGGGCGCCGTGTTCATCGCCATCGCCGGGCCTGCTGGCACAACCCTGAAAGCCCACCGCCTGGCCGGCGACCGGGCCGAGATCCAGCTGCGCACCACGGCCCTGGCCCTGGACCTGCTGCGCCGGGCCATCGTCCATCCCGCCCCGAGCCGCTGATACACTGGCCCATGCTTCTGTCCGATCCAAGCTCCCTGGTCCTCTGGTGCCTTGCAGCCTTCGCCTGCGGCAGCATTCCCTTCGGCCTTGTGCTGGTGAAGCTGGCGGGCAAGGGCGATGTGCGCGCCCACGGCAGCGGCAACATCGGTGCCACCAATGTGAGCCGGGTGGGGGGCAAGACCCTGGGCATCGTCACCCTGCTGCTGGACATCCTCAAAGGCTTCCTGCCCGTCTTCCTGGCCAAGAAGGCGGGGTTCGGCGTGGACGCCCTCTCCCTGCTGGCCCTGGCCGCCGTGCTGGGTCATGTCTACACGCCCTGGCTGAAGTTCCAGGGCGGGAAGGGGGTGGCCACGGCCCTGGGCGTGCTCCTGGCCGTGGACGCCCAGCTGATGCTTGTCCCCATGGGCACCTTCATCTTTGCCCTCTATCTCACCCGCCACGTGAGCCTGGGCAGCATCCTGGCGGCGGCCATGCTGCCCGTGCAGCTCTACCTGATCAGCAGCTTCACCCGGGTCTTCGGGGGCTCGCTCACCAAGGACCTCAGCTTCCTGCTCCCCTGGACGGCCTTGGCCCTGCTGGTGATCTGGAAGCACAGGGAGAACATCGGGCGGCTGCAGGCAGGCACGGAGTCCAAGCTGTGGGGCGCCAAGCAGGAGGACCCCCATGACACGGCCTGATATCGGCGTCTTCGGCTCCGGCGCCTGGGGCACCGCCCTGGCCATCACCTGGGCCAAGGCCGGGGCCCAGGTCGCCTTGTGGGGCCCCTTCCAGGAAGAGATGGCGCTGCTGGCAGCAGAGCGCTGCCACCCCCGCCTCAAGCAGGCACCTTTCCCGGAGGGCCTGCGCACCTCGGACGATCCGGCTGCGGCCCTGTCGGCGCCCCTCTGGATCTCCGCCATGCCCACGCAAGTGAGCCCTGCGGCCTGGGCCGGCCTGCGTCCCCAGACCACGGTGGCTCCGGACTGCCTGATCCACGTCAGCAAGGGCATCCTCCAGTCCACCCGCCAGACCCTCTCCCAGGCCCTGACCGGCGTCCTGGACATGCCCGTGGGCGCCCTCTCCGGGCCCTCCTTTGCCGACGAGGTCTCCATCGGCGTGCCTACGGCCATCGTGCTGGCCCTGCCGCCCAGCGTGGCTGAGGAACGCGCCCGGGCCCTCCAGGCCCAGCTCTCCTCCGAGCGCCTGCGCATCTACCTCAGCCGCGACGTGGTGGGCACCGAGCTCTGCGGCGCCCTGAAGAATGTCCTGGCCATCGCTGCGGGTCTGGTGGATGGCCTGGGCCTGGGCTACAACGCTCGCGCGGCGCTCATCACCCGAGGCCTCGCCGAGATGGCCCGCCTCGTGGAGGTCCTGGGCGGCCAGTCGGCCACCGTCATGGGCCTGGCGGGCATGGGTGACCTCCTGCTCACCGCCACGGGCCCCCAGAGCCGCAACCGCACCTTCGGCGAGCTGGTGGGCAAGGGCGCCACTGTCGCTGCCGCCCGGGACGCCCTGGGTGGCCAGGTGGTCGAGGGCATGTTCACCACTGATGCGGCCCTGGAGCTGGCCCGGGCCCATGGCCTGGAGCTGCCCATCGCCACCGAGGTCCAGCGCCTCCTCAACGGCGAGAGCCCCGCCGAAGCCGTGCGGCGGCTGATGACGAGATCTTTGAAATCGGAGTAAGAAAGAGCAACCACTCTCGCAGAGACCGCGGAGCTGGCGGAGGGACGCGTGGAAATGCCCCGACAGGACCGCCCGTGACCGCATCCGGTCAGGCTGGTAGAATCATCCGTTTGGTTAAGGAGATCCCATGAAGGTCCTCATTCTGGGCGTCAATGGCTTCATCGGTTCGCACCTGGTGGACCGCATCATGCAGGACACGGACTGGGAGGTCTACGGCCTCGACCTGGGCGCCCACAAGGTCGCCGAGCACCTGACCAACCCGCGCTTCCACTTCGTGGAGGGCGACATCACCATCTCCAAGGAGTGGATCGAGTACCACATCAAGAAGTGCGATGTGGTGCTGCCCCTGGTGGCCATCGCCACCCCGAAGGTCTACGTCACGGACCCGCTGCGGGTCTTCGAGCTGGACTTCGAGGAGAACCTCCGAGTCGTCCGCCAGTGCGTGAAGTACAAGAAGCGGGTGGTCTTCCCCAGCACCTCCGAGGTCTACGGCATGTGCCCGGACGAGGCGTTCGACGAGTACGAGTCCCCCCTGGTCACCGGCCCCATCCCCATGAACCGCTGGATCTACAGCACCAGCAAACAGCTGCTGGACCGCGTGATCTGGGCCTACGGCTTCCAGCAGGGCCTGAAGTTCACCCTGTTCCGCCCCTTCAACTGGATGGGCCCCAAGCTCGACAGCCTCAACACCGCCAAGGAGGGCAGCAGCCGCCTGGTGACGCAGTTCAGCTGGAACCTCTTCAACGGCGAGCCCCTCCAGCTGGTGGATGGTGGCACGGCCCGCCGCTGCTTCATCGATGTGGCCGATGCCATGGACGGTATCATGGCCGTGCTGCGCAACGAGGGTGGCAAGGCGGATGGCCAGATCTTCAACATCGGCAACCCCAAGAACGACTACAGCGTCCGCGAGATCGCCCAGATGATGATCGCCATCTGGAAGGACCACCCCTTCCGCCTGGAGCGGGGCATCGCTGAGGGCAGCACCGTGGAGACCGGCAGCGGCGAGTTCTACGGCAAGGGCTACCAGGATGTGGCCCGACGCACCCCTAGCATCAAGCGCATGCAGGCCACCTTCGGCTTCGAGCCCAAGGTCTCCATGACCGACTCCCTCAAGAAGACCATCGACTTCTTCGTCGAAGAGCACAAGGCGCAGGAGAAGGTGGTGGAGACGGAGAATTAGCTCCGGGCTTGCTCAGCGCGGCGGTTGGGGCTAATCCACCGCAGCGTTCGGAAGCCGCGCTGAGATATGAAAAGCTTTTCTTGGCGCCTTGGCGTCTTGGCGGTGATCAGTTTTCCTGGGGTGAGCCTCCAACCATGACCCGTCGCGAACGCAGCACCCTCCTGGCGCTCTGGTTCTTCCTGGGGCTGTTGCCGCTGCTGATCCGGCCGCTCTGGGAGCCGGATGAGGGGCGCTATGCGGAGATCCCCCGGGAGATGCTGGCCACGGGGGACTGGCTGACGCCCCACCTCAACGGGGTGCTCTACTTCGAGAAGCCGCCCCTGCAGTACTGGCTCTCGGCCATCAGCATGAAGCTCTTCGGAGTGAACGGCGCTGCGGCGCGCCTGCCCCTGGCCCTGGCCGCAGGCCTCATGCTCTGGGCGGCCTGGCGGCTGGCCAAGCGCCTGGGTGCGCGGGATCCGCTGTGGGCGCCCTTCATGGCCGCCACGGGTCTGCTGGCCTTCATCCTGGGGCAGCTGCTCACCCTGGACGCCCTCTTCAGCGCCTTCCTGGTGGCCGGCGTGGCCGCCTTTGTGGAGGCTGTGGCCGCGCGGCGCGAGGGCGGGTCCGGCCTGGGCTGGACCCTGGCCACTTTCACCCTGCTGGCGGGGGCCATGCTTACCAAGGGGCTGGCGGAGGTCATCCTCACCGGGGGCATCCTGCTGGGCTCCCTGCTCTTCGCCTGGAAGGACGCAGACCTGCGCCGGGCGGTGCTGCGGACGGCCCTGGATCCCCTGGGCTGGCTGCTCTACCTGGCCCTGGTGGTGCCCTGGTTCTGGGCGGTCAACCGGGCCAACCCGGGCCATGCCCAGTTCTTCTTCATCCATGAGCACTTCACCCGCTTCCTCACCCACGAGCACGCCCGCCAGGGCTCCAACAACTGGGTGCTGGACAAGCTCTATTTCGTGGGGATCCTGGCCGTGGGCCTGCTGCCCTGGCTGTCCGCCACTCTGGTGGGGCTCCGCCGGAGCTGGTCCTTCCTGCAGGGCAGGGGACCCCAGGCCCAGGACCCCCTGGCCCGCTGGACCGTGGCCGTCACAGCCATGGCCTTCCTCTGGCCCCTGGTCTTCTTCAGCCTCTCAGGCTCCAAGCTGCCGCCCTACATCCTCCCGGCCATCGTGCCCCTGGCTGTCCTGGCCTGCGTCTTCGAGCGCCGGGGCGAGGAAGTCCAGGCCCTCTTCCGCATGGGCAAGGAGCTGCTGGTCCTGGGGGCACTCCTGCTGGCGGCGGTGGTCTTTGCTCGCAAAGACCTGGGCTCCCAGTTCTGGCTGGTGGCCCTGGCCGGAGCGGCCTTTGCGGGCCTGGGCCTACTGGCCCATGGTCGGCGCGGCCTCAGCGGCCCCCAGGTGATGGCGGGTATGGGCGCCGCGCTCTGGCTGCTGATTGTCGGCGTTCAAGCTACGGTGGGGCAGGGCAAGTCGGCGGTGGACCTGGTGCGCGGCCTACCCCCAGACGCACAGTGGATCAGCTTCGGGGACTACCTGCAGACCCTCCCCTACTACACCCACAGCCGGACCGTGGTGGTGGCGGGCACTGGGGAGCTGGCCTTCGGCCGCGACCGCCTGCCGGATCCTGGCCGGTGGTTCAGCGAGGACCCCGCCGACCTGGGGGCCGTGGCGGACCGCCTCAGGGCCGAAGCTCCCGGACGACCGGTGCTGGTGATGGCCAAGGTGGGCGAGTGGCGCCGCCTCAGCGCCGAGCAGCAGGCGGGCTGGACCCTCGTCACCCGCAACCGCACCACCGTGGTGGCGCAGCGGAAGTAGGCCTGCCTACTCGGGCTTCACGGCCTGCTTGACACCCTTCGCTGCCTCTTTGGCGCCCTTGGCGATGCCCTTGCCGGCGGTGCGCGCCCCCTGGGCAATGGCCTTTCCGGCCTTCTTCGCCGCTTGTCCCACTTCCTTCCCGCCCTTGGCGGCGGCCTTGCCCACCTCTTTCCCCGCCTGCTGGACCGAGCGGCCCGCTTCCTTGAGGTCTTCCTTCAGGCCCTCGGGGGGAGTGGCCAGGAGGAACAGGGTCAGGAGGGCGGGGGTCATGACTCCATCCTAACGCCTGGGCGCAGTGCCCCTTCCCGGTGATCATGGAGGGGTGAGCCTGCCCCTGGTCCAAACCCCTTCCTGTCCTGGCCACCGCTGCTGCGGGAGGCCCGCATGATCCCCCAGGGCGCCCACTGGCTGCGGGTGAACCGCTTCTTCGGCGACGCCATGATGGCCTACGCTGCCGTGGAGCCCCTGCGCCGGGCGGGCTATCCATTGGTGGTGTGGGGTCCCGAGCGGGCCGTGGACCTCTTCGAGGGCAGTGTGGGCGTGGTGGGTGTGGTGGCCGAGCCTTCCCGCAAGTACGGCATCTGGGACGCTGCCCGCATGCTGCGCCAGCATCGCCCAGCTTCCCTGCTGGCCTTCCCCAAGAGCGCCCGCCCCCATGCCGCAGCCCTCCTCGCCGGGGTGCCTCTGCGCCTGGGCTGCGGGGATGGCGGCGCCTTCCTCCTGCAGACCCACAGCGTGGCCTTCTACAAGCGGGACGACCCCTTCGTGACTCGCTACTCCTCCGTGGTGGCCGCCGCCTTCCCGGCCCTGGGCTCGCTGGGGTACATGCCCTTCCGCCCCCGGGAAGGGGCCTTTGCGGCCCGGGATGCCCAGGCGGTCGAGGCAGGCTTCCAGGGTGCCTATGTCATCTTCGCGCCCGGGGCCAACAGCTGGTCCAAGCGCCTCTCCGTGCCCCTCTTTGCCGCCCTGGGCCGGCGCCTGGCCGCGCAGGGCGTGGCCGTGGTCATCCTGGGGGCCGGCGGCGAGGATCAGCGCCTGGCGGAGGAGCTCCAGGCCGAGCTGCCGGCGGCCCTGAATCTGGTGGATCGCTGCTCCCTGTCCCTCTCCGCAGCCTGGGTCTGCGGGGCCCGGGCCCTGGTGGGCATGGACTCCGGTTTGGGCCACATCGCTGCCGGTGCCGGCATCCCCACGCTGGCGGTGTTCGGCCCCACCCGGCCCCGGCACTCGGGTCCCTGGGGTCCTCGGGTGCGGGTGGTGCGTCGGGACGACCTGACCTGCCTGGAGTGCATGGGCGGCGCCTGCTCCGTGGCCGGTCATCCCTGCATGAACGCCCTGGAGGAAGACGTCCTCTGGCGGGAACTCACCCAGCTGATGGAGGCCCCTTGAGCCCCAACCTGAAGGCCATTCCCCTCATCGTGCTGGGTGTTCTGCTCAACGCTGCCGCCCAGATCTGCCTGAAGAAGGGTCTCCAGGCAGCCGGGGGCATGCAGCTGGCTGCGGGGCCCCTGTTCCGGCTGATGCTGGAGCCCTGGGTCATGGCGGGCCTGGCCTGCTACGCCGTGAGCGTCGTGGTGTGGCTGGGCGCCCTCTCCCTGGTCCAGGTGAACTACGCCTACCCCTTCCTGGCCCTGGGCTTCGTGGCCAACGCCCTGCTGGCCCGGACCTTCCTGGGGGAGGCCATGACCCCCATGCGCTGGGTGGCCCTGGCGGTCATCGTGGTGGGGGTGGGCCTCCAGGCTCTCAGTGGCCGCGGGGAGTAGACTGTTCCAGCACTTCCGGAACGTCCAGCCTGCCTCACTTCCACCTCCCTCCTTCGGGGCACAGGCCATGGCATCGAATCACCTGATCGTAACTTTTCGCCAGCACGCCCAGGACTGGGCGGATCGGCCAGCCCAGCGAGCCAAAGTGGACGGCCAGTGGCGCAACACCACCTGGCGGGAGCTGGGCGAGGCCATGGAGGCTGTGGCCGGGGGCCTGGTGGCACTGGGCCACCGCTCTGGCGACAAGGTGGGGCTCTGCGCCCGCAACATGCCCGAGTGGACCCAGTCGGACCTGGGCATCCTGGCCGCCCGGGGCGTCACCGTGCCCCTCTATCCCAGCAACACCGCTGAGCAGGCCCGCTTCATCCTGCGGGATGCCGGCATCCGCATCCTGTTCGTGGGCGAGCAGGCCGAAGCAGACCTGGGACTGGCGCTGCTCGCTTCCGGTGACCTGGATCAGGTGATCGCCCTGGACCCCGCCGTGGACCTGCGGAGCGAGCCCCGGGCCCGTACCTTCCTGGCGCTGCTCGAGGAGGGCAGGGCGGTGGCCTGCGCCGAAGAGGTGCGCCGCCGGGCGACCCAGCTCGAGCTGAGTGACCTGCTCACGCTGGTCTACACGTCTGGGACCACGGGCGAGCCCAAGGGGGTCATGCTCGACCACGCCAATGTCGCCGAGGCGATGGTCCTCCATGACCGTCGCCTCCGGGTGGAGCCGGGGGATGTCTCCCTGGCGGTCCTGCCCCTCTGCCACATCTTCGAGCGGGCCTGGACCTTCTACGTGCTCTACCGCGGGGCACTGAATGTCTACGTGCGGGATCCCCTGACCCTCATCGAGGTGGTTGGCGTGGTGAAGCCCACCCACATGTGTGCGGTGCCCCGGGTCTACGAGAAGGCCTATGCCGGCATCCACGGCCGGGTCGCCAAGGCCTCCTGGTTCGTGCGCACCCTGTTCCTCTGGGCCATGGGGGTCGGCACCCAGGTGGTGGAGCACCGCATGGCCGGACGGCAGCCAGGGGCCTGGCTGGGACTCCGCCAGCGCCTGGCGGATCGCCTCGTCTTCCAGAAGCTGCGGGGCCTCTTCGGAGGCCGCTGCAAGTTCTTTCCCGTGGCCGGCGCCAGCCTGGCGGACGATGTGAACGTCTTCTTCCAGGCCATCGGCCTCAACCTGAAGTACGGCTATGGGCTCTCGGAGACCTGCGCGACGGTCTCCTGCTACCAGGACGGCACCCTGCCCATCGGCACCCTGGGCCGCCCCCTGGATGGCCTGGAGGTCAAGCTGGGCGAGGAGCACGAGCTGCTGGTGAAGGGGCCCACCATCATGCGGGGCTACTACAACCGGCCCGAGGAGACCGCCCGGACCTTTACCGCCGATGGCTTCCTCCGCACCGGCGACGCCGGGGATGTGGATGCCCAGGGCAACCTGATCTTCACCGAGCGTCTCAAGGACCTCATGAAGACCTCCACCGGCAAGTACATCGCCCCCCAGCGGATCGAGGGCACCCTGGGCAAGGACTCCTTCATCGATCAGGTCGCCATTTTCGCCGACTCCCGGAACTTCGTCTCGGCGCTCATCGTGCCTCACTTCGAGGGCCTGGAGGCCTTCGCCCACTCCATCGACCTGAAGTACCGGGACCTGTCGGAGCTGGTGCAGCACAGCAAGGTGGTGGCCTTCTTCGAGGAGCGCATCCAGCACCTCCAGAAGGAGCTGGCCCAGTACGAGCAGGTCAAGAAGTTCACCCTGCTATCCCGGCCCTTCTCCATCGATCAGGGCGAGCTGACCCCGACCCTCAAGCTGCGCCGCAAAGCCATCGCCGCCGCCTTCCAGGCCGAGATCGAGGCCATGTACCGGGGCGTCGGGCACTGAGCCTCTGGTCGGGTAACCTCTGAACAACAAAAGGTAACCGAAGGGTTGCTTTTTGTCCTGTATGGGTTATGTTTTCTTCATGGGGAGTCCTGCTCTCCTTGGAGATGGCCATGAAGCAGCCCGAAGCCAATCGCACCGAGTTCCTCCTCCGCTACACGCGGCGGCTTGCCTTCGTCTGCCTTGCCGGCCTGCTGCCCGCCCTGTTCTATGGGGTCCTGACCGCCTGGGACAGGGAGGGCCAGCATGAGCGCCTGCAGTTCGGTCTGCTCCTGCTCAGTCCTCTCATCCTGTCCTTGGGGCTCACCTGGGTCATGGTCTCCCGCAAGGGTGCTGCGATCCCCAGCGACGATCCGGACCTTCTGGCCATTGCCCAGGACGAGTTCCGCAGGCTCAATGGCATGCGCGCAGTGCGTGTTGCCTTTGTGACGGTGCTGGCCGTGCAGCTCCCACTGGCCTGGCTGCTGGGCCTGCGCCCGAGCCCGGACAGCCTCGCTCACATGGGCACCTTCACGTGCTTCATCGGCTTCATCACCTTCCTCTCGGCCTTTCTCTTTTTTGATCGGGACTGAGCCATGTCAGGCGTGGAGCTCCGCACCACACTCAAAGTCCACCGCGCCATGCGCGACCTGACCCAGGCCGATCTGGCCGCCCTGGCAGGGTTGACGCGCAAGAGCATCAACGCCATTGAGACCGGGAAGATGGTGCCTTCCGTTGTGCTGGCCCTGAAGCTGGCCAAGGTCCTGGAGGCGCCAGTGGAGAGCCTCTTCTCGTTGGTCGAGGCGTAAGTCAGAGAAAATTGCCGCAATCCAGGCCCATACGCAGACCCGCTTGGCATCCCCTTCATCCCCTTCATCCTTGTTTCAAAAAAAACCAATAAACAGGGATGAAGGGGATGAAGGGGATAACTGAAAAGGCAAGTTGGCCCCCTGTGATTGTTTCTATTCCGATCTCAGCGCCCCGGCCTTCAGCTGGGCGGCCGTGTAGACGCCTCGGTCCAGGACGAGGCTGGTGACGAGGTCCACGGGGGTGACGTCGAAGCTGGGGTTCCAGGCAGGCATGGTCTCGGGGGCCCAGCGCAGGGGGCCGAAGCCGCGCACCTCGGCGGCGTTCCGCAGCTCGATGGGAATGGCGGCGCCGTTGGGGCAGGCCAGGTCCACGGTGGAGAAGGGCGCCACAGGGTGGAAGGGCACGCCGTGGAAGTGGGCCTGCACGGCCAGCCCATAGGTGCCCACCTTGTTGGCGAAGTCGCCGTTGGCGGCCACGCGATCCGAGCCCACCAGCACCCGCTGCACCTTGCCGTCCCGCAGCAGCAGGGCCGCCATGCTGTCCGTGATGAGGGTGGCGGGGATGCCCAGGCGCTTCAGCTCCCAGGCCGTGAGGCGGCCGCCCTGCAGGAGGGGCCGGGTCTCGTCCGCATAGACGTGGAGGCGCTTGCCCTGCTCGTGGGCCCGACGGATGACGCCGAGGGCCGTGCCGATGCCCGCCGTGGCCAGGCCCCCGGTGTTGCAGTGGGTGAGCAGGCCCTCGCCATCCTGGATGAGGGCGGCGCCGTGCTCGGCCATGCCCTCGCAGAGGCGCACATCCTCCGCGAAGATCGCCTGGGCCTCGGCGCCGGGGTTCGTGGCGTCCCTCATGCGGTCCATGGCCCACATGAGGTTCACCGCCGTGGGGCGAGCCGCTCGCAGGGCAGCGCAGGCGGCGCTGTACTCGGTCGCCGAAGCGCCCCGCTCCGCAAAGGTGCCCAGGCAGCCCGCCGCCGCCACCCCAATGAGGGGCGCACCCCGCACCGCCAGCCGCTGAATCAGGGCAATCATGGCCACCGGCTCACTGCCGTCCAGCCAGCACTCCTCATCCGGCAGCCGCGTCTGGTCCAGCACCCACAGCGAGCGCCCATCGTGTCTCAGGCCCAGGGATTCAAAAGGATTCATTGGGATTCCACAAGAAGACTTTGATTTCCACAAAGACCACGAAGAAGGGCGAAGGAACAGGGATGAAGGGGATGAAGGGGATAAATGAAAAGCGGGTCGGGCCTTGTGTGTCTTTATCCCCTTCATCCGTCTTTATCCCTGTTTCAGTGCCTTTCCCTTGTTTCTCTCAGATCACCCGCGGCCCCAGCTTGGCGCGGAGGGCGCGGAGCTCGGCGAGGTCGGCGGGGGGCAGGGGCTTGGCGCCACCCAGGGTCTCGGCCTTCCAGAGGATCTCAGCCACCTGCTCCAGGCGCTCCAGGCCACCGGCAGCCTCGTCCATGGACTCGCCCCAGCAGAGGCCGCCGTGGCGGGCCAGCACCAGCAGGCGGTGCGCCGGCAGGAAGGGCAGCAGGTTCGTGCCCATGGCCTCGGTGCCCGGTAGCGCGATGGGCACGATGGGGATGCGACCGGCAGCCAGAATGACTTCGGGCAGGCCCTCCGAGGGCAGCTCCTGTAGCTCGGGCCGGGCCAGGGTCCAGGCGATGGCCGTGGGCGGGTGGGCGTGGACCACGGCCCGGGCCTCGGGCACGGCGCGGTAGATGGCCAGGTGCATCGCCCGCTCGCTGCTGGGGTGGCCAGCCACGACCTCGCCCTCCAGGGTGAGGTGGGCCAGGTCCTCCCGGCGCAGGCGGGCCTTGGGTACGCCGCTGGGGGTCATGGCGATGAGGCCGTTGGGCAGGCGCACGGACAGGTTGCCGTCCGAAGCCGCCAGCAGGCCTGCCGCATGGAGCCGGCGGCCAGCATCAAGGAGGGCATCGAGGAGGGTGTCGGACATGGCCCCAGTGTAGAGCACCGCATGGGGTAGCACCCTACTCGCTGCAGGTCATCTCGTACCAGGTGCGCTTTAGGCAACAGCGTCTGAAATTTGTGCCCAGTACTGAAGCCCTCGACATGCCCGGCAGCCTAGACGTCGGCAGGTCCAGGCTTCAAGCTGGCGCATGGAAGAGTGGCTGGAGTGGTTCCGTGAGCGCCGACTGTTGCTAACGCTGGGGGTGGTCAGCGGGGTTGCAGGGGGCCTGTACTGGAACGACCGCCCCCTCGCTCAGCGACCGGGGGTCCTGGCCCCGGAGGAGCCGGTCCAGACCGAGCCCACCAGCCTGGAGAGCTGGTCCTTTCGCGGCCACAAGCTCACTTCCCTGGCCCAGATCCAGCTCCGGGCGCGGGTGCTGGGCCGGGAGCGCTACCGCTTCGACCGCGCAGCAGAGCTGTCGCCGGTGGACCTGGTCCTGGGCTGGGGCCCCTTGTCCGACACCCAGGTGCTGGCAGCGCTCAGAATCGTGCAGCAGGACCGGTTCTACTACTGGAGTGCCGCCACCCTGCCGATGCCGGCGAGCGTCATCAGTGCCCACAGTGCCAACATGCATATGCTCCCCGCCAACGATGCGGTGGCGAACCGGCTCCTGGGGGCGAAGGTCGGCCAGATTGTCGAGCTGCGCGGTCAGCTCATCCGTGCCGAGGGCAAGGATGGCTTCCGCTGGATCAGCAGCCTCACCCGGCTGGATACAGGGGCCGGTGCCTGCGAGGTCATCTGGGTAGAGGAGGCCCGGGTGGCGGACCGCTAGCTTGGGTCTACTCGCTGCGGGTCACGTCGCGCCAGGCGCGCTCCAGGTGTTCCCGGTCCTCGGGGTGGGCGATGGCGATGAGGGCGCGGGCCCGCTCGTGGAGGGTGCGGCCGTAGAGGTCCGCCACGCCGAACTCGGTGATCACGTAGTGGACGTGCTGGCGGGTGGTCACCACGCCGGCGCCGGGCCGCAGGGCCGACACCAGGCGGGACTCGCCCTTCTTCGTGCGGCTGCTGAGGGCGATGATGGGCTTCCCACCCGGAGACAGGGAGGCGCCGCGGATGAAGTCCATCTGGCCGCCCACGCCGGAGATGATGCGGTGGCCCACGGAGTCGGCACAGACCTGGCCCGTGAGGTCGATCTCCACGGCGCTGTTGATGGCCGTCACCCTGGGGTTGCGGGCGATGATGGTGGGGTTGTTGACGTAGGCGATGTCCAGCAGGGCCACCTGGGGGTTGTCGTCGATGAAGTCGTAGACCTTGCGGGTGCCCGTCACGAAGCCCACCACGATCTTGCCCGGGTGGATCTTCTTCTGCGTGTTGTCCACAGCGCCTGAGTGGATGAGGTCCAGCACACCGTCGGACATCATCTCGGTGTGGATGCCCAGGTGGCGGTGCCCCTTGAGGGCCGCCAGCACGGCATCCGGAACCCCGCCGATGCCCATCTGCAGGGTGGCGCCATCCTCGATGAGCTCGGCGGCGAAGCGCCCGATGGCTTTTTCCTCCGGGCCGATGGGGGGCTGGGGCAGCTCGGGAATGGCCGAGTCAACTTCGATCCAGTGGTGGATGCGGCTCATGTGGATGAAGCCGTCTCCGTGGACCCGGGGCATGTTGGGGTTCACCTGGGCCACGATGACCCTGGCCGAGTCCGCGGCGGCCTGGGCCACGTCCACGCTGACACCCAGGGTGCAGAAGCCGTGTTCGTCCGGGGGCGAGACATGGAGCAGGGCCACGTCCAGGGGCCGACGGCCAGAGCGGAAGAGGTTGGGGATCTCCGAGAGGAAGCAGGGCAGGTAGTCCACCCGGGCGCTGCCGACGTGGGGCCGCATGTTGTGCCCCACGAAGAGGTTTGCCACCCGGAAGCTGCGGGCGTACTCGGGCAGGGCGTAGTCCACCTTGCCCACCACGTGGATGTGGATCAGCTCCACGTCCCGCAGGCGCTCAGCCTGGGCCACCAGGGCGTCCACCAGGACCGTGGGCGTGGCGGCGCCACCGTGGACGAAGACGCGGTGGCCGGACTGGACACAGGCCAGGGCTTCGGATGCGGTGGCGTGGCGGGTCATTGACTACCTCCAGGTTCCAATGCTGCCAAGGTAACGCCCCAAGAGCCTTTCCGCCGCCTTTTGTGACCGGAAACCGCCGCCTACCACCGACCACTGGACGCAGGTGACCCTCAACGGGCGGTCTGAGGCGGGTAGGATGACCCCATGCCTGTCTCCGCGAGCTTCCGCGCCTACCTGCTCGAGCAGCTGGGGGCGATCCGTCCCGTCACTTCGCGCCCCATGTTTGGCGGTCTGGCCATCTTTGCGGAAGGCCGTACTTTCGCGCTGGTGGCGAACGAGGTGCTCTACTTCAAGGTGGACGACACCAACCGCCCGGACTTCGAGGCCGCCGGCATGATGCCCTTCCTGCCTTTCGGGGATCCCGCCAAGCCCATGCAGTACTACGAGATGCCCGCGGAAGTGCTGGAGGACCCGGAGGAGCTGGCGGTGTGGATGACCAAGGCCATTGCGGTGGCTGGTCGAGCGAAGCCCAAAGCCCGGAAGACCCGCCCATGAACCTGGTGTTGCTGCTCCCTGAGGACCTGGTGGCGCCGGACCGGGCCCGCCTCATGGGGCGGCGGCTGGCCCATGTGCGCGAGGTGCACCGGGCGGCAGTGGGGAAGGACCTGGCGGTGGGCCTCCTGGGGGGCGCCATGGGCCTGGGG
>Ga0194052_1000751_pt1 | contig 19917 bp, 18 predicted proteins | sample SepL226m_MetaG_FD_160117 | JGI IMG/M metagenome (GOLD analysis project Ga0194052, IMG submission 160117) | Anoxic zone freshwater microbial communities from boreal shield lake in IISD Experimental Lakes Area, Ontario, Canada - Sep2016-L227-6m | ecosystem: Environmental > Aquatic > Freshwater >...
GTCGGCGAGCGAGGCGAGTTGTGCAGCGTCAGCAAGGCGTTCGGCTGCGACACCCGGGGCGGGTATAAACTCCGTCGCCTGCCGGTTGCCGAGCGTGATCGTGCCGGTTTTATCAAGCAGCAACACGTCGACGTCGCCGGACGCTTCGACTGCGCGACCGCTCATCGCCAGCACGTTGCGTTGCAGCAAACGATCCATCCCAGCAATGCCAATCGCGCTTAACAGCCCGCCGATAGTCGTCGGAATCAAACACACCAGCAGCGCGATTAACACCGGCACGGAAAACACAGCCCCGGAATATATGCCAAACGGCTTTAACGTCACGCAGACCAGGAGAAAGATCAGCGTGAGCGCCGAGAGCAGGATGGTGAGCGCGATTTCGTTGGACGTCTTCTGGCGCTTCGCACCTTCCACCAGCGAGATCATGCGGTCGAGAAAGCCTTCGCCGGGATTGATTGAAATGCGGATTGTAATTTCATCGGACAACACGCGCGTGCCGCCGGTGACGGCGCTGCGGTCGCCACCGCTTTCACGGATGACGGGCGCAGACTCGCCGGTGATGGCAGATTCGTCCACCGTGGCCGCGCCTTCAATCACGTCGCCGTCGGCGGGGATGACTTCGCCAGCGCGCACGAGCACGACATCGCCTTTGCGGAGATCATTGGCACTCATTTCTTCGACGCCGCTTTTCGCGAGACGATGCGCGGTTGTTTTCACGCGCGTGCCGCGCAACGCCTGGGCTTGCGCTTTGCCGCGACCTTCGGCGACGGCTTCGGCGAAGTTGGCGAATAGCACGGTGAACCAGAGCCAGACGGCGAGTTGCGCGATGAACCCGCGATCCGCCGATGTGGTGAAAATCCCGACGGTCGTCAACACCGCACCGACCAGCGTGACGAACATCACGGGGTTTTTGATCATCAGTCGCGGGTCGAGCTTTTTGAACGCATCGCCAATCGCGGGCTGGACAATGTTCCAATCGAAAAGTGAAGGGGCTTTGTGAGTCATAACATTCGCGGAATGGTTAAAATAATTTGCCCTGCAAGGTGAGGAAGTGTTCCACAATCGGGCCGAGCGCCAGCACGGGCAGGAAGTTCAGCGCACCGACTGACAGAACCGTGCCCAGCAGCAACACGACAAATGTGCCGCCAGAAACCGGGAATGTGCCTGCGCTTGACGGAACGAGTTTCTTTTGCGCCAGTGAACCGGCCAGCGCCATGGTCGGTATGATCATCAGAAAACGTCCGATAAGCATGGCGATGCCGAGCGTGGTGTCATACCAGGGCGTGTTCGCGGTAAGTCCGGCAAAGGCACTGCCGTTGTTGCCCGTGGCGGAGCTGAAGGCGTAGAGGATTTCGCTCAAGCCGTGCGGGCCGGAATTGTTGAGGCCGGCGAGACCCCACTGACTCACCGCTGCCCACGCGGAGAAGCCGAGGATCGAAAGGCACAGCACCAGCAGCGAGAGCATTGCCATCTTCACGTCGAACGCGCCGATCTTTTTGCCCAGGTATTCCGGCGTGCGCCCGACCATCAACCCGGCGATGAACACTGCGAGCACGATGAACACGAGCATTCCGTAAAGCCCCGCACCCACGCCACCGAAAATAATTTCGCCAAGTTGCATATTGAACAACGGAACGAGTCCGCCGAGTGCGGTGAACGAGTCGTGCATCGAATTCACCGCGCCGCACGAAGCGTCGGTAGTGATCGTGGCGAACAGGGCGGAGTTAAATATGCCGAAGCGGACTTCTTTGCCCTCCATGTTGCCGTCCGTGACGGCGATGCCTAGTTGTTGATGAATCGGATTCCCAGCGGCCTCCGCGTGCCACGCGACCAGCACGCCCGCAAGAAACAAAATCGTCATCGCACTCCACACCGCCCAGCCATGCGCCTGGTTTTTCGTCATGCGACCGAGATAGTAAGTCAGACCGCTGCCGATGCTGAAGATGGAGAGCATTTGCAGGAAATTTGAGAGCGGCGTCGGGTTTTCAAACGGATGCGCGGCGTTGGCATTGGTATAACCCCCACCGTTCGTGCCGAGCATTTTAATCGCGATTTGCGACGCCATCGGGCCTTGCACAATGGTTTGTTCCTCGACGATTTGCTCCTCCATCACTTGCTTGCCGGCTTGGTCGAGCACGGGTTGACCTTTGGCGTCAACCCTGGCGACAGAAATCTTCATTGGCTCAACCAGCCTGGCCTTGGTGTAAGGCTTGAAGTTTTGAATCATTCCCTGCGAAACGAGGAACACCGCGAACACGATACAGATCGGCAGCAGGAGGTAATACGTGACGCGCACGAGGTCCACCCAGAAGTTGCCGAGCAGTCGCGTGGAGTGTCGCGCGACGCCTCGCACGAGTGCCGCCGCGAGTGCGATGCCGACGGCGGCCGAAGCGAAGTTGTGGATTGTCAGCGCGACCATTTGCGAGAGATAGGACATCGTGGATTCGCCGCCGTAGCTCTGCCAGTTGGTGTTGGTCGTGAAACTCACGGCGGTGTTGAATGCGAGATGCGGCGTCGGCGCGCCGAGACCTTGGGGGTTCAACGGCAGCAAATGTTGCAGCCGCAGGATGGCGTAGGTGAACACGCAACTCACGAGGCTGAACAGCAGCATGGCCCAGGTGTATTGCCGCCAGTTGTGTTCTTCATCGGCGCGCACACCCATGAGCCAGTAGGTGAGCCGCTCCAGAGGTTTCAGCACGGGATCGAGCCAGGTCTTGCCATTGGCGTCGAGCACGCGCATGAGATAAAGGCCCATCGGCTTCGTGATCACCGCGAGGGCGACGAAGAAGAGGGCGAGTTGTAGCCAGCCGGAAGTTTGCATAAGCGGGTTTCGTTAGAATGTTTCGGGATGAACCATTGCAATGAACAGATACGCAAACAGCAGGATGGCAATCGGTACAATAATGAGGTTTTCCATAAGTCCTTAAAGTGTTTCGCACCAACAGGCGTAAAGGTTGCCTGCCACAAAGAAGCAAATGATGACAGCAACGAATATGAAATCGTTCATGTTGCTACGATGGCTCGGTTGCGGAGCAGTGGCTAATCAAGATTCCCATGTTCGGCGTTAAGATTTCGTAAAGAGGAAGCGAAGTGGTTGAGAGATTCACTGTGACCCCGCATCGGACACTACACGGACTGTGGCTATTCTTGTCGCAAGTAATTCTCCACGCGCCGAATCCTAAAAGCGAAATCCCCGGAGCCGGGCGGCAGGTCAATGTGGAGCGCAGCCGGATGATGCGAGCAATACATTGACGCGACGACCGCCGACATACCATTGAAACTGGATTCGCGCGCAGCCTGTCAGCGCCACTGCGCCCACGAACAAATGTCAATGAATCCAATAATGGCCGATGCAGAGTCCAATACCAAGAGCCAGCAAAAGCCAGACCACCGTCCGAAGAATCACCCGCCACGCGAAACGATCTTGCAGGTCGTTGGAGACCTGTTCCAACCGTTTAAAGACGTGACCCAAGAGCTTCTGGCGGTGGTTCAGCGGACCAACCTCCGGTTTGACCCCTTCATCGTTGGCGATGACGAATGAGGGTTCCACTACGCTGTTAATGCTGCGTCCCAGTCCTTCCAGACTGGCTCGTAACCGAGCTGGCGAATGAGATCGGCGACTTGCTGCGGGGAGCGATCATCGGCGATCTTGAACTGGCTGGTGGCGCGGGTGGCCTGATCGTCGGCGGCAGGCCGCTCGCCGGCGCCCAGCTCGACAATTCTGCCGCGCTCGGTGTGATGCAGGTTATCTTTGGCCGCGCCGGTGTAGCCGCCCGGCTCAGTATGGCTGCCCGCGCTGATGAGCGTGATGCCGATTGGAATCAGCCCGTTGCGCAGCTTTGCGGACTCCCGCGTGGAAAGCACGAGCCCGACATCGGGGAACATGAGTCGGAACGCGCAGACCAGTTGCACCAGCTCCCGGTCGGACATTTGAGTCAGGGGTTGGAATTCACCGGCGCAGGGGCGCAGCCGGGGCAGGGAGATCGTCAGTTGCGCCTTCCAGCAATGACGCAGCAGGTAGGCGGCATGAGCCGCTACACTGATGGCTTCCAGCCGCCAGTCAGCCAATCCGTAGAGCGCGCCGATGCCGATGCGGCGGAACCCCGCCGCGTAAGCCCGCTTCGGGGTTTCCATCCGCCACGCAAAATCCCGCTTCGGTCCGGCTGTGTGCATGGCCGCATAAACGGCCCGATCATACGTTTCCTGATAAACCACGAGTCCCTCGGCGCCTGCCTCCGCAATCGGCCGGTAGTCCGCGGTCTCCATGGGTCCAAGTTCAAGCGAGAGGCTGGGCACCTCCTGATGCAGCGCGCGCACGCAATCAGCCACATAGCCGTTGGAGACGAACTTGGGATGCTCGCCTGACACGAGCAGGAGGTTGCGAAAGCCCTGGTCGAGCAGCGCCCGGGCTTCCCGGCGCACCTCATCCAAAGTGAGGGTGACGCGCAGGATGGGATTGTCACGCGAGAAGCCGCAGTAATGGCAGTTGTTGATGCACTCGTTGGAAAGATACAATGGGGCAAAGAGCCGAATGACTTTGCCAAAGCGCTGCCGCGTGAGCTGCTGGGATCGCCGGGAGAGCGGTTCGAGCAATTCTGCGGCGGCCGGGGAGATCAGGTGGGCGAAGTCGTTGAGCGACAAGCTGGATTTGCCCAAGCTGGCGCGCGCCGCAGCCGCGGGCGCGGTCAGCGACCGCTCGACTAAGGACCTGAGTGGCAGCGAATCGAATTCTGTGACAAAGCTCACAAGCAGAACTTAGCAGGGGGGCGAAGGATGTCGAGAAGCGCGGCGCGACCCGCAGGCTTGCCCAGGGCGCAAGGCGCTCAGCCGGCGGCGCGCGGGCCGAGCCGCTGCTTGAATCTGTGACACGCTGCGGCGACATCCTCCGCGTTCAAGATGGCGGACACCACGCAGATGCGTTGAGCCCCAGCCGCCAGCACGCGATTCAGGTTATCCAGGTTGATGCCGCCAATGGCGAACCAGGGGACGCTAACATGGACGGCCGCCCAGCGCAGGTAATCGCTGGCGATGGGCTTGGCGTCCGGCTTGGTCGTCGTCGGATATACCGGGCCGACTGCGATGTAATCGGGACCCGCCGCCAGCGCCCGCTTGGACTGGTCCGGCCCGTGCGTGCTCAGCCCGATCCCGAGTCGCAGGCTACGGGCCGGTTGGGGGCTGGCTGTGGCTGTGAGTTGGCTGACCTGAGTGTAGCCGGCGTCGAAGAAATCCTCCTGCCCGAGGTGGCAGAACTCGGCGCCCAGTTCCTGCGCGACGGAAACATGGTCGTTGATCACCAGGGGCACGCCGGCTCGGCGCGTTACCGGGAGGATAGCTTCGGCCATGCGAAGAACCTCTTCGCGTGAGGACTGTTTGGCCCGAAGTTGGATTAAGTCAGCTCCGCCATCGCAAAGCTGCTGCGCCACGATGTGGGGCGCCCGGCCTCGCAGGCAGACAGTATCGACGAAGGCGTAAAGCCAGCATTCGGAGAGGGGTTTCACAATCTCACAGTCTCATACGAGGAAGGCCGTCAACGGGCTTGTCGGGCTGGCGGTCTCCTGTTCCGCGGCCAACCCCGACTCGAAGGCAGCCCGACCGGCTTCCACCGCCATTCTGAAAGCCGTCGCCATGCGGTTGGGATCGTTCGCCACTGCGATTGCGGTATTGACCAGCACGGCGTCGGCACCCAGTTCCATCGCCTCGCTGGCGTGGCTCGGCGCGCCCAATCCGGCATCGACCACCACCGGGACGGTTGCCTGCTCGATGATGATGCGAAGCTGGTCGCGCGATTGGACGCCGCGGTTTGAGCCGATTGGGGAGCCCAGCGGCATCACCGTGGCTGTGCCGACATCCTGGAGCCGCCGGGCCAGGACGGGATCGGCGTTGATGTAGGGCAGCACCGTAAACCCTTCCTTCACCAGAATCTCCGCTGCTTTGAGCGTCTCGATGGGGTCGGGCAGCAGGTAACGCGGATCGGGATGGATCTCAAGCTTCACCCACTTGGGCAGCCCCGCCGCCGCCGCCAGCCGCGACAAACGAACGGCCTCTTCGGCATTCATCGCCCCGCTCGTGTTTGACAACACGAGGAATTTCGCGGCGTCGATGAACTCCAGGATGTTCGCGAAGGGATCTTTCTTTCCGCTCAAATCGGCGCGGCGCAGCGCGACGGTGACGATTTCCGCGCCGCTGGCTTCGAGGGCCTCGCGCATGGCGGTTGGTGAAGAAAACTTTCCAGTGCCCAGGAGCAGGCGCGAGCGAAAGAGTCGCCCCGCAATCACCAACGGTTGGTTTGAAAGTGGCATTCCAGCCAATGTAGCAGCGGTGCCCGCGGCTTGTCGAGCGGCGGGAACTCGACACACGCAAGACCCTGGCGCTGTTGTGCGGTCCCGCGGACTACACCTGTCCGCCACGCGCACCCAAGCCCACCTCCGGCCTCGTGGAACAACAACGCTGGTTCAGCAAAGCCGCCGGCCATGACTGAGGTCATCCAGGCCGCCGCCGAACTGCAAGCGCGCGGCCTGCTCGAAAGTGGCTTGCGTTTGTCGGAGGTTTCAGGACATCGTTAGCGATGCTGTTGCCCAGTCAACCCGTCACTTTGACCGTCGAGCAGATTGCAGAGTTGAACAGAAAACTGTCAACCATGCGTCACGACATCAACAACCAATTGTCCTTGATCATGGCGGCGGTGGAACTGATCCGCTACAAGCCAAAAATGTCCGATCGTATGCTGGTCACCCTGGGTGAGCAGCCGCCGAAAATCGCGATGGTTTTGGCTAATTTCACCGACGAATTCGAGCACGCATTTGGGATCACCCGCCCCTGATCTTGTCGGTCGGACCTTCCGTTTCTGCTTCGCTTCTCTGAACTCCGGCACGCTACTCTGGCCATTGGCCCAGTTGGCGCTGGCGTTGGATGGGTTGCGTTGACAGAATTCCCCCGATGGCAGCTTACGCGCTGACGATATTTACCGGGGCATTCCTGCTCTTTCAGGTGCAACCCCTGATGGGCAAGTACATCCTGCCGTGGTTTGGCGGCGGGCCTGGAGTCTGGACAACGTGCATGTTGTTCTTCCAGATGCTTCTGTTGGGAGGCTACGCTTACGCTCATTTCACCACGCGATGGCTCAAGCCGCGCGCCCAGGCCATCTTGCACCTCGTCCTGCTTGTTGCCGCTTTGGCGCTGCTGCCCATCACGCCGGGTGACTCCTGGAAACCGCACGGCGGCGGCAATCCTGCATTGCAAATCCTCACGCTGCTGGCCGCCAGCCTCGGGCTCCCCTATTTCGTCTTGTCAGCCACCGGTCCGTTGATCCAACACTGGTTCAGCCGCGCGAACCCGGGCGCCTCCCCCTACCGGCTGTATGCGCTCTCGAATGCTGGCTCACTCCTTGCCCTGGTCAGCTATCCATTTTACTTCGAGACCCACTTTGCTCGCATCACACAGGCCACGCTTTGGGCGTGGGGATTGGTCGTTTATGCCGTCTGCTGCAGTTATTGCGCGGCAAAAGCGTGGAAGGCAAACACTCACACGGTAACTCCCAATCCGGAAGGCGGAAATCCGCAGTCGGGTGGGAGCCTGAGTGAAGTCGAAGGCGCTGGGGTTCCGGCATCTGCTTCGGCCGGATGCGGTCGCGTTCCGCTCAACGCGCAACTTTCGACGCTCCGCCTGCTTCTGTGGCTGCTCCTGCCGGCCTGTGCGTCGGTTCTGTTGCTGGCGACGACCAATAAACTGTGCCAGGACGTGGCCGTGGTTCCTTTCCTCTGGGTGTTGCCGCTGGCGCTTTACCTGTTGAGCTTCGTGATCTGCTTCGACAACCCGCGCTGGTATATGCGGCTTCCATTCACCATCGCCTTGATTGCCGCACTGGTCGGCTTGTGTTGGGCGTTGTTTGATGGGGCTGATTGGCCGTTGTCCCGACAAGTGGGCGTTTATTGCGGCGGACTCTTCATTTGCTGCATGGTATGTCACGGCGAGTTGTACCGGCTCAGGCCCGCTCCGCGGCATCTGACCCGGTTTTATCTGATGATTGCCGCCGGGGGCGCGATGGGCGGCCTGTTCGTCGCTGCCGCGGCGCCGCTGCTCTTTACCGACTATTACGAACTTCACTGGGGGCTTTTTCTATCCGGGCTGCTGTTCCTGCTGGTCTGTGCGACAACGGATCGCACTCCCGGTCTCGAAGCTCAGACGGGTGGTTTAGCCGCAGCCGATCGTGAATGGCGCTGGCTGGCCTGCATCCTGCCGCTCCTTGTGTTCGGCGGGCTCGATTGGTTTCTGAACCGGCTGGCCGAGCACTCCAACGCTCTCCCCCACGGCTATTTCATCGGTTTGCGTATCGCGATGTGGACGATTCTAGTGATGATGGTGGCATCCTGGATTTCGCGGAAGAAGTTCAAGAACTTTCGACACTGGCGCTTCCTGGCGTGCGCATGGCTGTCGCTGGGGGTGCTGGGGCTGGGTGCCACCCTCTGGATGCAAGCGCGACAATCTGGCAGCGAGAGGGTCTATCGGTCGCGTAATTTCTACGGCGTGTTGACCGTTTCCGAATATGAGAAAGCGAATCCCCAATTCCACTATTTCCTCCTCCAACATGGCCGCATCACCCACGGATTGCAGTTTGCTGACCCGGTCCGGGCTGCCTGGCCCATTAGCTATTACGGCGCGCAAAGCGGCATCGGGCTGGCAGTGGAGGCTCTGCCGGCCGGGCCCCGGCGCATCGGAGTGGTGGGCCTTGGCACGGGCACCATGGCGGCGTTCGGCCGCGCTGGAGATTACCTGCGCCTCTATGAAATCAACCCCCAGGTGCAGCAGGTGGCAACCTCCTGGTTCACCTATTTAACTCGTTGCGCGGGAAAAGTCGAAGTTGCGCCCGGAGACGCCCGCCTTTCGCTGGAGAGCGAGCCGCCCCAGCACTTCGACCTGCTGGTGCTCGATGCCTTCAGCAGCGACGCCATTCCGGTGCATCTCCTGACCAAAGAGGCGTTTGAGGTCTATGAAAGGCACTTGAACACCAACGGTATCATCGCCGTGCATATCTCCAATCATTACCTCGACCTCGAACCGGTGGTCGTCAATCTTGCCCGCCACTTCGGTTACAAGCTGGCCGCCATCGATTACGATGACACCGTCGAGGATGGCGATTGGTGGCTCTATTCCTCCACTTGGGTGCTACTGTCCCGCGACGAGCGAATCATCAATTCCCCCGCCATCCACGCCGCCGCCTATACTGTCAAGGCGAACGCTGTCAAAGTCCCGCTCTGGACGGACGATTTCGCCGGCCTGTTCCAGATTTTGAAATAGCTGCCGGGCGCAATGCGTCTCATCTGAGCCTGAAGCCGGCGAACGCGTGCAGAAAAGAAACGGGCCCCCCTGTGGTTCGCCACAAGGGAGGCCACTGAATCCCTGTTCTGACCGTTAATCGACTGCGATTTTCCGCGGTTTTATCTTTTCCGACTTCGGCAACGTCAGTGTCAGCACCCCTTGCTCCATTCTCGCCGACACCTTGGCGGTGTCCATGGCTGGGTCGAGCTCGAACACGCGGTGATAATCTGCCAGTCGGCGCTCCCTGAAGAGCAGTTCGCCGGGCGTGGCATCGGTCTGACGCCGACCGATGATGGTTATTTCATTGCCCTCGATGGTAACCTCCAGCCCTTCTTTGGTGACTCCCGACATCTCGGCTTCCAGAACGTAGCCATCTTTCGTTTCGAAGATGTTCACCTTGGGCGCAACGAACTCCTGTCTCGCTGCACGGTCAACCGTCGGTCGCACCTCTTCTTGAACTGTCGTATTCATATTATGATCCTTTCTTTGCGTTTCTTTAAGTCATTTCACGGTGACGTCGATGGACTTCGGCTTCGATTCCTCAGTCTTGGGCAGGGTGACCGTCAGGATGCCATCCCGGTATTGCGCTTTGACCTTGTCCGCAGCCACTGCACTGGGCAGGGTCACGGTTCGCTGGAACCGACCAAAGAAGCGTTCCGTCCGATGAACCTCGGCACTCTCATATTTCTCCTCGCTCTTGCGTTCGCCTGAGATGCTGAGGCTGCCCTCGTGCAGCGAGACCTCGATATCCTCTCGTTTCATTCCTGGCAACTCCGCTTTCACCACGAAGTTGTCTTTCTCTTCGTACAGATCCAACGCGGGTGTCCAACCGCTCAGCAGTCGGGAACTATTCGCCAATTCGGCGAAAGGCGACTCGAACAACCGGTCGATCTCATCCCGGATGTCGGTTAGTCGTCCGAACCCGGGCCATATCGCTATGTCTGGTCTTTGCCATCTAATCAAGTTAGTCATATTTGTTTCCTTTTGTTAAATGTTTCACCATCATCTTTAGCTTTGGATATGCCAATTCTTGTTAATAATGGTAAGTGCTATAGTTACAACTATTTACACTGTTTACTCACAATACAATCCACCCACGATATGAGCTATAATGGCACATACTAGAATGATCTACTTGTGCCAAGTGTGCCATTGTGGCTCTTTGATTGGGTGGGGGTATTGGATCAGAACACTGAAGCTGGGGCGAATGATTTGATACCTCGCAGGATTAGAGGCTGATACCTTTCTAAGCGGATGGACCGTCGCTTGGCGCAAAGGCCGCTTGATGGCCGAGCGCGCTACGGAAAAAGCGCCGCAGGGGCGGTGCTAATAAGCATCTTGCACCCGACGGCGAGGCAAGCGCGACGTGGCAGAAAGCTCCTTTTGGAGCGGCATGTTTATAGCCACAGATGCCACCGGGTCCGCCAAGCTCCAGCGGAGCGGCATGGATTCGTGTTGACGGCCCCACCACGGAAGGACTGTGGGATGCAAAATGCCATTCATGCCGCTCCGCTGGAGCTTGGCCAAGCATCCGGGGTGGGCGTTACTATAAACATGGCGCTCCTAACGGAGCTGGGAACATCTTCGTCGCTGAAGATACGTATAAGGTGCAGGCAGGGGCGGACGCACTCCAAAACCTAGCGGAACTGCGGACTCGCGTGATGGTCGCGATAGCGTCTCGGAGAGTGGCTTCATCCCCCTCCGTTCTCTCCGTTCCCTCCTGTTGGTTCATGGGTTTGGGATTGAACAGGAGGAAACGGAGATAACGGAGAAATAGATCTTCCATTGCCTGAATCGGGCAGGCGCTTATGTTGGCCTTCCAGCTCTATTCCCTCGGTTATCTCCTGTGGCACCTGTGGCGGCCAAGATGGTCGAAAAACTCAATGCCACGGAAACCATCTTTCCAGGCACCAAACTGCATAAGGTGTTCAAATGGTGTTCAAATTGGTATCAGGTTGAAATCCGGCGGATGCCGTGTTCTGTGGATACGTTGCTGCAGTTGCCTCAACGTGCTGCCAGCCAATCGCGAGTCAAGAGGGAGCGGGGCCGGCGGGATCAAAAGGATGCCTCGGGCAAAACGTGACCTTCGCGAGGGTGTGCCTTCAAACGCACACTTACCGGAACCTGTCGGGAGGTGTAAAGAGTAGCAAGCAGCCTATGAAGCATTGCTTTGAAACCAAAGTTTTCCCACCGGAGACGCACCACCCTTGCACTCTCGAAGGCATCCCTGGCCCGGACTTTCGAGGTTCTATGGCCGCCATACCGACAGAACGGGTTCACGCCATATTGCGGAGAATGTCCGACGCAGACTGGATGGGACTAAGGGAGTTGATGGACAGAAGCCTGACGCACTCGACGAAAGAAGGGGACATAGAGATGCTCGATCGCATGTTCAGGAAGGGCGAAGCGATCGGCCGGCAGGCTGGGGGCATCATACTGCAGATGATTCAGGCGATAACCGCCATGCCGCACCTCATGAACGAGGTGCGGAAAGCCCACGAACGGCTGAGGGACCGTGTGCGTTTCGTTCTGAAGGAGATGTCCAATGAAGATTGGCAAAACTTCAGAAACTGCCTGGAATGGAATCTGACCCAGCCGACCAAAGTGCAAGACATCGCGGTCGTGGAACTTGTTTTCAGAACTGGGGAGTCGGTCAGCAATATTGAGATAGCCGCTTGTGCTATTGCCAGCCAAAGCTCGGGTCGGAAGTTAATCGACCCCGAGGTGGCCAGGACCAATGCGGTGATCAAGTCAAGCGTGCCCGGCGCAGCCAAGATCGACCCGGAGGCCGCATACCTTGCGGCTAAGCGGGCAATCGAGGAAGCGGAGGTTACTGTGAAGCGAGCCGAGAGCACCCTCGCATACCGGTACGTCGAGCCGACCGCACCGTATAGACACGCCCGACACACGGTTTTCAAGCTGGTCGATTCAATCTTCGAAAGCCAGGAACTGATGGCGGAGGTGGCAAGGATCGAGCGAGACCTGACTGCGGTGAAGCCGGTCAGCCGCGAGCAGATGCGGTGGGCGCTTCACCGAATGCCGATCAACGATCGGATGAACGTGATCAAGCTGATTCCGCTCAATACAATCCTGATGTTTCACGACGGGAACAGTTGTGCGAAAACGCAAAACCTGGATTTCAAGGCTGCGCGGGACCGGAGACTTGCCTGCGACTTTTTCGTGAAGGGCCAACGCGAGGACGAGTTGATGGCCACTTATGGATTATCCGGCAATGCCCTCAAGAATGCGGTGGGCACCATACTTCTGACGCTGGCTGCCCGTCCGCTGGCAAGGAAGCGCGTCCACGAATTCCTGGCCGAGGTGCAGAGGGTTGAGCCGATGACCGATGGCGAGGTCCGGCGCAGGATGAAGCAAATCACTTCCACACAGAGGAGCAAGCTGCTGACTGGGATTCCCAACTGCGCCTGGAAGGCCAAGGACGCCATCCCGCTGCACAAACACCTGTTCCTCGATTACATGTCAGGGGAATGGGTGCTCGGATCGTTGGTGAATTACTACAACCTCGAAAAGGACCAGAAGCTGACCGGCACATTCCGGTTTGAAGGAACGGTGACTCCCAGAGGGGCGAACGCGGCGATAGCGGGCATACTCCATAAGCTTGCCGGCGAACCGGGGCTGCGGCGGCAACTCCGGCGCTGGACATCTCCCCCGTGCGCAACGGACCCGACCACTGCGGAAGCGGCGCTGGAACCTGACGACCCGACGGTTGATGACGTCATGCCGCCAGCCTCGACCAGGGCCGAAAAGCGATTGGTCTCATAATCGATTTGGATTGATGATGGGCCAGGGTCTGTTCTCAGTCACCCCTTTAGGATGAGGAGGGTTCGCTCTTGCCGGCATTGGGGATATGGCTCGCCACGGAGTCGGAGACTCCGTGGACCGGCAGGTCGGAGACCTGCCCCACGTCCCGTCAACATTAGTTGTGCTATGGGGTTTGACCTGACTGGCTGGGCAGCCTACTCTTTTTGCATGAACGCGGTTGAATTCACGACGGAGCTGAGCGGTGCGGCAGTGTTACTCATCCCCCGCGAGATTGCGGTGCAATTGCCAAAATCGGGCAAGGCCCGCATCATCGTCCTGACCGACCAAGACACCGACGAGGCCGAGTGGCGTGGCGGGGCTTACGAGCAGTTCTTGCGGGAGGACTCGGCCGAGGATGCCATTTACGATTCACTGCGCTGAGATGTTCGGCGACGTTTTCATCTGCCAGTTCCCGTTCACCTCCGGCACCGCCAGCAAGATTCGCCCGGCGCTCGTGTTGTTCGATCTTGAGCAAGATGCGATCATTTGCCGGGTAACGGGGATCCTCCGCACCGGTGCCCTGGACGTCACGCTCAAAGGCTGGCAAACTGCCGGTCTATTAAAGCCCTCGGTTGCCCGCCTGGGCCACATCGTCACCGCCGAGAAATCTGTCTTCGTCCGTTCATAGTGATACAGCCAACAATGGTCGCCTTTCTTGATTTGAACCGGCCAAGGCAGGTTGGAGCCGAACAGCCCCAGACCTCAGAAGACTCGCGCAAGCTCAATTCCCCCACGACTGAATAGAGTGGCTCTTTGGAGGAAACGAATTGCGCGTCGGGGAAATTGGATTTGCGCTTTCTTGCCAGCAGTCAATCGCGATGTTCTGAGGTCTGAGCCCTTTCTGCACGCAGTCGAGGTAGGTGGCGGTGCCGCACTCGAAGATGTATGCGTTTGTGGGCATAAGATATGGGTCTCAACTTACAAGAAGCCGAGGGCGGAGAATTCCTGGAGTGTTTTAGCGGCCCAGGCATCGGGCTCACCAAGAGCGGTATAGGCGCGGAGGAAGGCGACGGCCTTGCCGGCGTCGCGCAACTGTTCGTTGACGAGGACCAGTTTTTTCAGAATGAGCCGGTCGTTGGGGTGTTGCCGATTCAGCTCGAGCAACAGTTCCCGGGCCTCATCAAACCGAGCCTGCACTCCCAAAATGGAAGCCTTCTTGATCAGCAGCACGCGGTCGGCCTTGCCTTCCGCGATGAGTTCGTTCGCCAGCGCTTCGGCGGCGTCGATGTTGCGGACGGTCACGTAAGCATCCACGCGGATCAAGCGCAGTTCATCCGCATATTTCGCAGGAGGCCGAGAGAAAGCCGGGAAATGTTCCAGGTATTTCAGGCAATCGAAGTGGCGCCCGTCCCGCGCGGCGGCCTGCACCATCAGCAGGAAAGCGTAGGCGTCCTTGGAGGCTTCAAACTGCCGGTGGGCGACCATCTCCGCGGCCTGATAATCCCGCTTCTCGAAATCTGCAATGACCTCGGTGGACCAGTCGGCAGCCCCTGGCGACGACGCCTTCTTTTCTGAGACAACCGAGTATTCCAGTTGAAAACGGCGAAGGTTGGGCAGCGCGTCGAGCATGTTTTGGACGGCCGGCCAGCGGTCCTCCGGCTTCTCAGCCAAACAGCGCAACACAAAGTCCTCGACGGCTGGACAGATCGAGCTATTGATTTCACGCGGGCGCGGGAACGGTGTGTGACGTTCCACTTGGCTGGACGTTTCGTGTGGCAAACGGGAAGTCAGCAGATAATAGAACAAGACGCCAAGCGAATAGATGTCGGCCAGAAACGGGTCCGCTTTGCGACGGCCGGGTCCGAGAATCCCCAGCATCTCGGGCGCCGAGTAAAGGATCGTGCCGCCGTTTTCGCGGCTGCGGACATACATTTCCTCCGGCTGGAGGCTGGACCCGAAGTCAGTGACCTTGGCCTGTTCACGGGAAACCAGGATGTTGTGCGGTTTGATGTCGCCGTGGGCCATCCCAAGCTTGTGCAGATGAGCGACGCCCTGGAGGACTTGTTGGCATGTGGTGAAGATGGAGGTATAACTGGCGGCAAAGGAAGTTGCCTTGTCTTCGAATACCTGAGCCAAGGTGCGGCTCGGGAAATACTCCATTTCGATTACAAACCACTCACGGTCGGGCGGCACACGACCCATCCAATTGATGGAAACCACGTTGGGATGCGGCGGGGTGTTGACCAGGAGGGCCCCTTCCTCGAGTTCGGCATTGCTGCTCCCCTGGTCCTTCGGGATCTTCAGCGCCACGATGGCGTTGTCACTCAGACGTTGGGCTTTCCAAACCCAGCCGTGGCTGCCATCCCCAAGGCACTCGATCAATTCGTAACGGTCGCCCAGACGACGGTCAGCGCTGGGCATGAAAAATCGCGTTCGGCTCATTCCGTTCCCCTTTCGATGATGCGCACCAGCTTCCACCGTTCGGGTGAAAGTTCTTCAAAGACAAACTGGAAGAAGCGGATGCCAACGGTGCGGGTGCCCGGGATGTTCTCGCGGGCCGCGGTGGTGAACCCATTGCGGACGATCGCCCGCATGGAGTGGTGGTCGGGCAGATTGCGCAGCCCCTTGGTCCAATAGGCCAAAATCAGCAATGTCGGTTGCTGATTCCAGCGCCAATACCCGAGCAGCAGGTTTTGGACTTTCGAGAATAACTTCCCGCCGTCGCCTTCGACGGAGTAACGCTCAAATTCGATGAGCGCTTCCGGATGATCTTGGCTCTTGGCGAACCATGCGCTGTCCGAGATGACGTTGTCCCCCTTGAGAGCAACAACGCCGGCGTTGGGAGCCGGCATCTCGCAGATGGCCGAGAATCCGGCATGCTGCCCCAAAGCAGTCCAGTAGGCGCATCCAAAACTGTGGATGTTGCAGGAGAAGTCCGGCAGGCCACGGATTACCGCCTGGGGAAACAGGTCGGCCGCGATCTTCAGTTGTTCTGGTTCCTCGGGGATCAAGATCAGACTCCTTCCCCGTTCCATTTGCCCCAGAGATGGATGACTTCAGGCGACTGCCCACCGTGCAAGAGAGCCTTCGTGCCCACCTTGACCAAGAGCGGCGCCGGGATGGACCGCCCACAAATCAGTGCCTCGCCAGTGGAAAGGCTGGGCAATTCATCAATATCGGCCTGGCTGACCATGTCGGAAGCCTTGGCGATGAAACGTTGGTCGTCTGGGTTTTTCAGCCGCATGGTGATCAGGGTGTTGCACTGAGAGGTCACGTCAGGGTCGAGTTTGGAGGGGCGCTGGCTGACTATGGCAAAACCAACGCCGAATTTCCGGCCTTCGCCCGCGATCTTCTTGATAATGCGGTGACTGATGGCAGATTCACCGGCCGGAGCGAAGCTGTGGCCCTCCTCGTAAACGAGGAAGCAGGGACGAATTGGCGCGGTCTTGCTCGAAGCAGCCTTGAGGATCTCGCTGGAGACGATGGCCGCAATAATCTGCTTGGCCGTGTCGCTGAGACCCTGGAGATCCACGATAACGAGGCGGCCCTTTTGCTCACCGGCGCGACCGATCATGGTGTAAATATCCGTGGGGGTGCCCAAGGCAGGGGTAAAGAAGCTCTGAGCCTCATTCAGGACACGCGCAAGTTTCATGGAAGCCACCGCGGCGCTCCGGCTGGAAAGGGCCGTGGCTTCGGCCTGGGAAAGCTGGTCCCAGTTGCGCAACTCATCCAGGCCATCGCCGAGCAGAAAACGGAGCCGGTTAATGTCGCGGGGTTCCTTCGGCTCGATGATTTTCCAATAGCGAATAGCCACATCGAGCACGCGTTGTTGCGGTTCGGTGAGACCGGGCAGGATCTCCTGGATGTCGTCCATTTCGATGTGGTCGAACTGGAGGGCCAGCTCGGTGTTCTTGCCGGCATATTTTGTCCGGAACGAAGCCGACTGAGGGGTATAGACGAGGAGGCCGGCCCCATGCTCATGAAGCCGCGTAATCTGTTTTTGGATTTCGGGGATGGCGATACGGTCGCGGGGATCCTCATGCTCGGCCGGGGGCGCGAACTGCAAGGTGCCGTTCAGGAGCGCCTTGCCGTATTCTCCGTGGGGATCGAAGACCACGACGGTGCCATTGAATTGAGCGACCAGACGCTCGATGATGCGCCCAACGGTATAGGACTTGCCGGCGCCGGTCATGGCCAGAACAGCAAGGTGTTCGGTGACGAGCTTGTTCACATCGAGGAAAATGGGAACGATGTTGTCGCCCCGTTCATAGCCGACGAGATTGCCGATGTGCAGGCTGGTCTGTTCGGAGAATTCATAGAAACCGCTCAGGAATTGATAATCCACCGTCATCACTTTGGTGCCGGGTTCCATGGGCCGGCGGGGGATCTTGATCTGGCCGCTGGCCGGATCCTTGTAGCCGATCAATTCAATCCGGGCAAACAGGCTGTCACCGGAAATCCTGGCCCCCGGCATGAGTTCAAGGTCGTTGACCGAATCGCCCATGCCCGAGTTGTAAAGGAGGTTACTCCGGCTGACGCTGACAATCCGGCCCAGGACATCGGTTTCCGGTTCTTCTTTGCGCTCCTGGTGCCGAATCCGCACGAACTCACCACGCCGCCCGGCAAACGGCGAGTTGAGAGACGTGCTGAGATTGTTGGGATCGCCGGTGTTGCCGATGAGTTTTCCAAGGACTTGTTGTTTCATATTCGTGAGAAGTTAACTTTCGAGATCAGAGAGCCAGGAATCTTCGACTTCGCGGTTTTTCAATTCCCGCCGCATTGTGAGACAGTATTGGTCCAAGAAGTTTTTGAGTGAGTGGAGCTGTTGCTGGGCGAGCTGGAAAGGCACAGGGACGGCGTATCCCTCCCTCTGAACCGTGGCGGCAATCAATACGCCGGCCAACTCGTTGAGTTGCTGGCGGGTCCAACTGGCATCGTTGCCCAACAATTGGACCAGCAAAGGCTCGGCAAGCACGCTGCTGCGATAGTGGAAGCCGACGACTCCCTGGTCGTCCACCAGGTCGGCAGGCTCCATCCTCGGTGTCTGCACATCCATCTTGAAGGCCGCCGTCCGGCTGTTGGTGCCGAGAATACCACGAACAAAGCGCTTCTCGCCGATGCCGGAAATGGACGACCTCTGCCGGTTAATATCCCCCAGGATTTCGGCCTTGGGCAGGTCGCATTTCAGGAGCTGCTGTTGGCCTTCAATGGTGCGGAGGTCTTGCTGCGAAATGGCAGCAATGGCGCCAAGGCGCTCCGTGGCAATCCCGGCGACAACGGTGCCGGCGGGGTTCCTGGGAAAGAGTTTCGACTCATGCTGTTTCCAGAAGGCCCGGATGGTTTCAACCGCGCGCTCGTATTCTTTGGCGTGTTGGGATGCCTTCCCCAGGGGGACCATGCTTCGATTAAGAACCAAAGGCCCCTCAATCAAGAGAATCCGGGGTGGAGCTTCCATCTTCATGGCGTGGTCAGCCATTTCATAGGCCTGCCGGACCTCAATCAACTGCAGGCGCTTGGACTGATCGAGGAAGTCAATGTCATCGATGACGCTTGCGCTGTCCGTGCCTTCGGTGGCGAGCGCATTACGGTCAAACCGCAGGTCCATTCGCACCGCCGCGCAGACGAACAGGAAGCCGCCCGCGAGCTTGGCGGTGGTGAAGCGCGTGGAAATGCCGGAAAGGCGCGTATCCAGGGAAGCGGGGCGGTCAACGGTCAGAACGAGGCCCGCCTCGACAAAGCGAGGGGCCACATTTTCCAGATCGCGGATTTGTTTCAACAACCTGCCGGCGGTGCCCGGCAGATTGAGCTGAGACTGCACGGCGAGGGTTTGAACCAGGCTGGTGGGTATGTTCATAAAGGTGATGGTGGATTCAGATAGACTTCAGCGTAAGACCGATACGGGCTTTCCAGCAAAGTGATGCGGCCGGCCTCGGTGAGGGTGCCACCGGCAATCAATCCAGCGGATTGCAGGTCATCCAACAGCGAAGGGATGTCCGCATCGGTGAAATCAAAGATGTCGTTCCAAGCCAGAGCCTCCAGTGCCGCGGCGCGGCTGGAGAACTTGCCGGAAGCGAGATAAAACAGGACTGAATAATGCCGCTGCGTGGGCTCGAAGGACGGGGGCGAAGCGGATTGAGTGGCATCAGCCGGCCGTCCGGCCAGGGCCAGCCATCCTGCGAGCCATTCAGTGAGCGAGGGAATGTGATCGGCCAGCGCGATGGACCAGACGGGGACGGCAGTCGCGGCGAAGATTCCCGAATCCGGGTGTTTGCGAAAAAGGCCGCTGAGCTGTGACCGAGTTCCACCGTCAATCGGTGCGCTCAACGTCTGAGCTAACCCGCGGGCCAGATAGGCGCTGATTTCGGGCCGGGTCAGGCGAAGCACCAGGTGGGCGGTCGCATCAAGAACCGGGGGTGCTTCCAGGCGGGCAAGTTCCCAGCCGTTGGGATCATGGCGCACGGCGGTTTGGAAGCTCGGAACGAGCAGCAACGCGCAGCCCGGTCGAGCCGCCCAAGCAAGCCATTTTCGTTGCTCGACGGGCGTCCGGGTCTGGTAATCCCGGCCGCTGGCGAGGCACAAGCCCACGCCCTCCGGCGGTTCAGCCGTTGGCACGGCTGCCAGATACTTCTGCAACCGTTTGCCGCGCGGGTTGTCGGCGACTTTTCCGATCATGTAGTAAGGGGCCATGAGATTCAGGAGCCAATCACGAGTTTCTTGCGCAGGAAGCCACGATCGAGGAGGGCTTTCTCCTCGTCCGACGAAATGCCGGTATCGGTGTCGGCATCGAGAGCGGCGAAAATGACCTTCCAGCGATCAAACGTGACGCCGGAACCGGCCAAC